>Ga0306924_10000461_pt1 | contig 33835 bp, 31 predicted proteins | sample sta12Can44000111_FD_203756 | JGI IMG/M metagenome (GOLD analysis project Ga0306924, IMG submission 203756) | Lab enrichment of tropical soil microbial communities from Luquillo Experimental Forest, Puerto Rico - statanox.12C.anox.44.000.111 (v2)... | ecosystem: Environmental > Terrestrial >... | reverse complement strand
AACTACAACTTCTTCTCTGTGTCGAACTTCCGCTACGATGCCGAGCGGCGGCACCTACCCTTTACGATGGTCCGTCCTTGGAGCGGACCGCCGTTCAGCATCGACTTCGTGATCCTGAAGAGTGGCTCTCAGGGTCCATCGTGGTCCATCGCGAAGTCCGAGCGCATCACCCGGGCGATGGAGGGAGGCGACCCGTATCTTTCCGCGATCTTCCCCGTCGTGGGCACGTATCCGCTGCCCGACGGGAGCGTCGCCAGCCTCCGGCAGCGCCGGATCCCACCCCTCGATGGGATCTCCCCTGCCCGCGTGGCCGCGTTACTCGCCGAAGCTCCGGCCGCGCTCCTCAAAGCTAACCTCCGTGATCCGATCGGCCTCCGCGTCACCCTCGACTATCGGCCCGACGAGATCCTGCGAGGTGAGGTCGGCCGCGCCCGGGTCACGGCGGAGTCTGCAGTGATCGGCGAGCTCGATCGGCGCGATCGCGCACCGCTTCGGGTCCACGACATCCAACTGGTCGTGGAACGATTGCTCTTCAACCCCCGCCGGCTCGTCGAAACGGGTGAGCTCGAGATACTGGACTTCGGCTCGATCGCCATCGAGCGCGCAGTTCTGACGCAAGCCGACTTGGACCAGTTCTTACGAGGGCAGCCTGCGGGCACTGGAGTCACCGTGCGCCTCGAAGCGGGAAGGGCAGACGTGCGAGTAAACCGGCTCGGGCCCACGATCGAGGCGCAGGTCCGGCTCGTGGCCCGACCGGCGGGCCGGCCGCTCGCTCTCGGCATAGACGGTGTGCGGGTGGGGGGCGTGGCGGTGCCGCAGTTCCTGACCGAGTGGATCGTGCGCCACTTCGATCCGACCCTCGCCCTCGAGGGCCTCCAGGAACCCGTAACCATCGCCTCAATCAGGATCATGCCGGGCCGTATCGAGATCGGCAGCTGAGGGCGAGCACACGCGGCATAGAGACGCGGGCAGAACGGATGACACCCGAGGAACGCGCGAGGGAACGGACCAAGTGGGTGGCCGCCGCGGTCCGGAATCGTGCCGCCTAAACGCGCCGAGCCCCGCCCCTTCCGTGGCCCGAAACGTTCGGCGGAGACCGGAGCGTTTAGGAGGTCAGTTTGACCTTCTCGCCCACCAAGGTGATGAGGCGGACGGCAGCCAGCACCTTGATGACGACCCACGAGGGATCGAACTCGGAGCGGCGCACGCTGAACTTTGGGCTCGACGGGTAGGCGTGGTGGTTGTTGTGCAGGCTCTCGCCACCCGTCAGCCAGGCGAGCACTCGGATGTTCGTGGCGGAGTTGTTGCCGAAGTTCTTTCTCCCCCACCAGTGGCCGAGGCCGTTGATGGACGGCGCCAGCACGAAGACATACAGGAGCAGGTGCACGGCGACCACGAACAGGCCCCACGCGGGCCCGAGCACGGTCATGGCGAGGACGAGGCCGCAGATGCCGCCTAAGGTCCCCTTCGAGAAGAGGCGGCGGTCCCACCAGTCCTCGCGGATATCCTTCGCCCAGCGGGCCAGGGTCTCCGGATTCCGCGCCTCCCGGATGTAATAGTAAACGTTGCCAAGCTGGATCTTCCAGAAGCCGTGGACGAGCGGGCTATGCGGATCGCGCTCGGTGTCGGTGAAGGCGTGGTGCTTGCGATGGACGGCGACCCACTGGCGGCGATCCTGGCCCGTGGTGACCCAGAGGATGATGCGGAAGAAGAAGTCGGCAAGGGGATGCAGCGTGAGCGCGCGATGCGCGAGGCCTCGGTGGAGATAGATCGAGGTCGCGAGGACGGCGGCCTGGGTCACCAACACGGTGATCGCCACTGCCAGTAACGCTTTCAGCACGTACGAATCTCCTTTTGCTGAGTGAAAGAGTCTTTGCGCTAGCTCACCATCTTCGGATCGAGGAGATCCCTGAGCCCGTCGCCAAGCAAGTTGAAGCCTAGCACAGTCAGAGCGATAGCGGTGCCGGGAAAGATGGCAAACCAGGGCGAGAGTCCCAGAAAGGCCTGCGCCTCCCGCAGCATGAGCCCCCACGACGGGTGCGGGGGCTGGGTGCCGAGGCCCAGATAGGAGAGCGCGGCCTCCGCGAGGATGGCCACGGGGAAGCTGATGGTCGCCTGGACGATGAGCGGAGCCAGTGTGTTGGGGAAAATGTGGCGGCTGATGAGGGCGGCGTCCCCGGCGCCGAGGGCGCGGGCGGCCAACACGAACTCTCGATCCCTCAGCTCCAGGAAGGAGGCCCGGGTGAGGCGGGCGAACACGGGCAGGAAGGTGATGCCGATGGCGATCATACTGATCACGACGCTCGGCTTGAAGACGGCGGTGATGAGGAGCGCGGAGAGGATAGCGGGAAAACCCTGAACGGCATCCATGAGGCGCATGAAGCTCTCGTCCAGCCAGCCGCCGAAGTACCCGGAGACCATCCCGAGAGCGACCCCGAGTCCCATGCCGATGCCCACCGCGATGACGCCGACCAGGATCGACGTCTCCGAGCCGACCATGATGCGGGACAGGAGATCGCGGCCGAACTGGTCCGTCCCCAGCGGATGGGACCTCGACGGGCCCTCGAGCCGGGCCTCCATGGACATCTCGAGCGGATCGCGGGGCGTGTAGCCCAGGCTCAGGGCCGCCGTCAGGAGCAGGAGCGCGGTGATGCCGAGGCCGGCACTGAAGGTGAAATGCTGGAGCAGGCGCCCCAGCCCTCTACTCATAGCGGATGCGGGGATCGGTCAGACCGTACAGCACGTCCACGGCGGCATTGATGACGACGATCACGGAGGCGACGAAGAGCACCACGCCCTGCACCACCGGCAGATCCCGGGCGGTGATGGCGCCCAGAGCCAGCCGCCCGAGTCCGGGGAGGTAGAAAACGGACTCCAGGATGATGCTGCCCGCCATGAGCTGCCCGAGCTGGACCCCAGCCACAGTGAGGATGGGGATCATGGCGTTGCGGAGGGCGTGGCGGAACAGCACGAGACGCTCGCTCACGCCCTTGGCTCGCGCCGTCTTCACGTACTCCTCGCGCAGCACTTCGAGCACGGCGGACCGGGTGGTGCGGGCGAGCACGGCGAACTGGAAGAGTCCCAGGGCGATCGCGGGCAGGAGGAGGGACTTGAACGCCCCGCCCACGCCCTGTCCCCAGCCGTCGAAACCGCCTGATGCGAACCACCCCAGGTGCACCGAGAAGAGCAGCACGAGGAGGAGGCCGGCCCAGAAGGCGGGGACGGCGATGCCCAGCTGAGACAGTGTCATGGTGAGGTAATCGCCCCAGCGGCGATGATGGGTCGCCGCGTAGACGCCCAGGGGCACGGCGGCGAAGGCCATGAGGGCAGCGGCCATCAGGGTGAGCGGTAGCGTCACGGCGAGGCGGGAGAGGATGAGCCCGGCCACCGGCACGTCGTACTGGATCGACCGGCCCAGGTTGCCCTGAAGCGCGGCCCCCATCCACTCCATGTACTGGACGGGCAGCGGACGGTCGAGGCCCATAGAGGCGCGGAGACGGGCCACGGTGTCCGGCGAAGCATCGAGGCCCAGCATGACGATGGCGGGATCGCCCGGGAGAACCCGTACCACCACGAAGACCAGCACAGACACGAAGAGGAGGGTGGCCACCATGGCGGCCACCCTCCTCAGGATGAAGCGGCGCAGGAGCCCTTCCCCCTCACCCTACCCGCTCCCCCGAGACGAGGGAGAGGGGAATTGACGTCACCTCTGCCAGGCGACCTCGGTCAGGTCCATCGACGAGATGGGCAAATCCTTCCAGATCCCCGTCACACCCTTCTTGGTCACGACGAGGCGCGGATGCATGTACAGCCACACCACGGGCGCCTCGTCCGCCATCATCTTCTGCAGCCGGGCGAACTGTTCGCGGCGCTTCTTGTCGTCCACGGTCTGCTCGGACTCCCTGTAGAGCGCCTGGAAGTCCTTGTTGTCCCACCGGAAGTAGTAGCCGGGGTTGGCGTAGTTCCCGATGTCCCAGGGCTCGGCGTGGCCGATGATGGTGAGATCGTAGTTGGCGTCCTTGTAGACCTGGGACAGCCACTGCCCCCACTCGATCTGCTCGATTTTCACCTTGATCCCGACCTTGGCGAGCTGGCTCACCAGCACCTCGCCCGTGCGCACCGTGTAGTAGTACTGAGGCGAGACACGGAGGACGGCGTCGAAGCCGTTCGGGTAGCCCGCCTCGGCAAGGAGCTTCTTGGCCTGGGCGGGGTCGTAGGGCACGGCTTTGGACATGTCCACGAAGTAGGGATTGAGCGGATCCACGTTGGAGCCGAGGATGCGCCCGAGGCCAAACATCGCGCCCTTGAGCACCTCCTCCTTGTTGATGGCATGGGTGATGGCAAGGCGTACCCGCTTGTCGGAGTAGGGCTTCCTCGAGTTGTTCATGGCGAGGATGACGTCGTTCGTCGTGTCGCCGAGGATGACCTGGAAGCGCGGGTCCTTCTTGAGATCGACCACGTTCTCCGGGCCCAGGCCGAAGGCGGACACGTCGATGTCGCCCGACTTGAGGGCGGCCAGCGCGGAGTTGGGATCGGGAATGAAGCGGAAGGTGACCTTGTCGAGGTGAGGCAGCCCCTTGACGTGATAGTCCTTGTTCTTCGCCAGCACGATGCGGTCGCCTCGCACCCAGTCCGCTACCGTGAAGGGGCCGGTACCTATAGGCGCGCTCTTGAGGGTGTCGACGGCCTCGCGGGGATAGATCACCGAACCCTGGCGCGCCATCTCGAGGAGGAAGTTCGCGTTGACTTCCTTGAGGGCGATGCTGGCCGTGTAGTCGTCCTTGACGATGATCTCGCGGATGATCTCGTACCGCTTCTGGAAGGGATGCTTGGTCTCCGGGTTGGCCGCGCGCTCGAGAACGAACTTGACGTCGGCCGCCTTCATCTCACGCCCGTTGTGGAAGTGCACGCCCTTCTTGAGGAAAAACGTGTAGTTCTTGCTGTCCGTGGTGTACCACCGGTCGGCCAGCCACGGCACGAGCTTGCCGTTCCTGTCGACCTTGACCAGGCATTCCTGGACGTTGTAGTGCACGACGGCGGCGATCGCGGAAGCGGGGCTGGCCGTGAGATCGAGACCCGGCGGCTCGGTCGGGATCTGCACGGCGAGGGTACCCTGCGCCGACGCGGGCCCCGCCGCCGTCACCAAGACCAGCAGCATGAGCGCGAGGCGGCCGAGCAGCGTCATCGTGTCCCCTCCGTGAAGTAGGCGACGGTCCGCCGCAGCCCTTCCGCGAAGTCCACCAGGGGCTCGTAGCCCATGTCGCGCTTGGCCGCGTTGATGTCGGCCAGCGTGTGGGGCACGTCGCCCACGCGGGTGGGCGAGTGCTGGCGCGCGAGGGAACGGCCGAGGAGCTGCTCCAGGGAGGCGATGATCTCGAGCAGGCTCGTCCGGCTGCCGCAGCCCACGTTGTACGCCTTGCCCGACACCGAGGCCGCGGGCGCCGTCGCGGCGAGGAGATTCGCGGAGACCACGTTGTCGATGTAGGTGAAGTCGCGCGACTGCGTCCCGTCGCCGTGCACCTGGAGCGGCTTGCCCTGGGTCCCCCACAGGATGAAGCGCGGGATGACCGCCGCGTACTCGCTCTTCGGGTCCTGGCCGGGGCCGAAGACGTTGAAGTAGCGCAGCCCTACCGTCTCCACCTCGAAGAGGCGGCTCCACACCGAGCCATAGAGCTCTCCCGCCACCTTGCTCGCCGCGTAGGGCGAGATGGGCGCGGTGGGCTGATCCTCGCGCTTGGGCAGGTCCGGACGCTCTCCGTACACCGACGACGAGGAGGCATAGACCACGCGCGGCTTCTTCTTCTGGCGCGCGGCGGCCACGAAGACGTGCAGCGTCCCCGTCACGTTTGAGGCGTTGGCCCCGAGGGGGTCAGCCACGGAGCGGGGGACGGAGCGCATGGCCGCCTGGTGGAAGACGGCGGTGACGCCGTGGACGGCGCGCTCCACCGTCTTCAGATTCGCCAGGTCACCTCGGATGATCTCCAGACGGCGATCGCCCTTGGCGAAGGCGAGGTTGACGCGGCGGCCCGTGGAGAAATTGTCGAGCACGCGCACGCGATGCCCCCGAGAGAGGAGGCGCTGCACGATGTGGGAGCCGATGAACCCGGCTCCGCCCGTGACGAGGAAGGTCGATGCTTTCGCCATGTCCGACGACCAATTATGATCGGCGCCGCGCGAGCTTGTCAACTTCGGCGGCACGTCGACCGCGCGTTTGACAACCCTCGCGCTGCCTCGCTAGTATGTGGCACTTTTGGAGCCCACCGGTCCACCGTCGTGCCGGCTCATCCGTCTTGCCTCGACGAAGGGAGGTCGCCATGGTTCGTAGCCTTGCCCTCGGAGTCGCCCTGCTCTCGGCCCTCGCGCTCGCCCGGCCCGACGCGGCCACGGCCCAGACCAAGGACGACACCGTCGTGTACGCACTCCAGTCCGACATCGACACCTGGGATCCCCCCGGCTCCGTGCTCCGCGAGGCCATCATCCTCGGCTACAACGTCTACGATCACCTCGCCGTTCGCGATCTCAAGACGCGCAAGGTAGTCCCGAACCTCGCCCTGTCCTGGAAGAACATCGACGACACCACGTGGGAAGTGAAGCTCCGTCAGGGGGTCAAGTTCCACGATGGAACGCCCTTCACCGCCAAGGACGTCAAGGCAACCTTCGACCGCGTGCTCGACCCCGCCAAGAAGATGATCGCCCGCGGCAACCACGCCAAGATCAAGGGCGTGGAGATCGTCGACGACTACACCGTGCGCTTCAAGACGGATGGTCCCTATCCGCTCTTCGTCGAACGCCTCACGGCCCAGGTCATGGAATCCGAGAAGGTCATCCGCGAGAAGGGCGACGAGTGGATGCAGGAGCATCCCGTGGGTACCGGTCCCTACAAGCTCGTGAGCTGGCACCGGAAGCAGGAGCACCTCCTCGTCCGCAACGACGACTACTGGGGCCCGAAGCCGTACTACAAGTACGTGCGCATCCGCATCATCCCCGAGCAGGCGACGCAGATCGCCGAGCTCCTCTCCGGCGGGGTGGACATCATCAAAGCGGTGCCTCCCGACCAGATGGACGTGATCAACAAGTCTGGGACGGCGCGGACGGGAACCTCCCCCATCCTCCGCACGTCCTTCATCCAACTCGACCAGGCGGCGCGTAGCGGTCCCAACCCCTTCACTGACAAGCGCGTCCGGATCGCCGCCAACCTGGCTCCCGACCAGGACGCCATCATCAAGCACGTGCTCAACGGACTGGGGGACCGCGTGGCCACCGCCATCAATCCCATGGCTTTCGGCTGGGATCCCGCCCTCAAGCCCTACAAGCAAGATCTCGTGCGGGCCAAGAAGCTCTTGGCGGAAGCCGGCTACCCGAACGGCGTGGAGATCGTCTTCAACGAGGAACCGCCCACCGTGGAGCCCGCCGTCCAGCAGACCAACGACGCCATCATCGCCGACCTCACCAAAGCCGGCTTCCGCGTCAAGCGCAACTACGTCGGCGACAACACCGTGCGGGTCGCGCGAGCCAAGGAAGGCAAGCTGGGGCCGATGTTCAACTGGTCGTGGGGCTACTACTCGGTGTTCGACGCCGATGCGATCCTCCACGACATCTTCAAGTGCGGAGAGTTCTACTCCTACTACTGCAACAAGGAGCTCGACGATCTGATCATCTCGGGACGCTCTACCCTTGATCAGAAAAAGCGGACCGAGATCTACGCCAAGGCGCAGAAGCTCCTCTTCGACGACGCCGCCTATCTCTACAAGTGGGGCCTCCGGGGCGTCTGGGGCATCTCGAATCGCGTCGAGTACTCGGCTCCGCCCGATGAGGTCGACCGGATGTTCCTCGTGACGCCGCGGAAGAAGTAGCCTCAGAGCCACTGTCGCGGCGGGGAACGCCCCTCGAGGCGCTCCCCGCCGTCGTCGTCGCCACGATGCGAAGCTACCTCGTCCGGCAGCTCGTCCAGCTCGTCGTCGTCATCGTCGGCATCTCGATCCTCGCCTTCTCGATCCTGCACGTGATCGGCGACCCCGTCACCCTGCTCCTGCCCCAGAACGCCGGCAAGGAGGAATACCTCCGCTACAAGCATCTGCTGGGTCTCGACCAGCCGGTGTGGGTGCAGTACTGGAAGTTCGCGAGTCGCGCGGTCCGGGGCGACTTCGGCAAGTCCTGGTACGGCAATACCCCCGCCTTCCCCCTTGTGCTGGAGCGCATGCCGCCGACGATCTATCTCACACTCTCGGGACTCGGCGTCGCCATGCTCATCGCGCTTCCACTCGGCGTGATGGCCGCGCTCAAGCGGCACTCGATCGTGGACACCTTCTGCACGATGCTGGCCGTGGCCGGGCAGGCCATGCCGATCTTCTGGCTCGGCATCATGCTCATCATCATCTTCGCGGTGCGGCTCAAGGTCCTGCCCGCCTCGGGCTACGGCACCTGGCAGAACTTCGTCCTGCCCGCATTTTGCCTGGGCGCCTTCCTCGCCCCGCTGACCATGCGTCTCGTGCGGTCCGGCCTCATCGAGGTGCTGAACATGGAGTTCATCAAGACGGCGCGAGCCAAGGGCCTCGGCGAGCGCGTGGTCGTGATCAAGCACGCGTTCCGCAACGCCTGCATCCCCGTGGTCACGGTGCTGGGACTCCAGTTCGGTCAGCTCCTGGGCGGCGCCTTCATCACGGAGACGGTGTTCGCGTGGCCGGGGGTGGCCACTCTCACCGTGGACTCGATCCGCAATCAGGACTTCCCCGTGGTCCAGTGCGCGGTCGTGCTCCTTGCCCTCATCATCGTCACCGTGAACGCGTTCGTCGACCTGCTCGTAGGACTGATCGATCCGCGCATCCGGGCGGGCGCCTGATGGCGGTGCGATCGAGCGCCACCGCCGCCTCGGTCGGCCTCCCGGCCCCCATAGCACCCGGCGCCGCGGGCGCCGCCTGGCGACGGCTCGGTCGTCTCAGGTGGGGCGTGGGCGGTGCCGCCGCCTTCCTCGTCATCGTCTTGAGCGCCCTCCTCGCGCCCTTGCTCTCACCGCACGATCCGCTTTCCGTCGACATCCGGAACCGAATGGCCCCGCCGGCGTGGATGGACGGCGGCACGCCGGAGCACCTCCTGGGCACGGACCAGATCGGGCGCGATCTTCTCTCGCGTGTCATCTGGGGTGGGCGTGTCTCGCTCCTCGTCGGCGTAACGGCGGTGCTGCTGTCGGCTACGATCGGAGTGCTCTTCGGACTGGCCGCGGGCTACTTCGCGGGCAGGGTGGACTGGAGCATTATGACGCTGATCAACGTCATGCTCACCTTCCCGTTCGTGTTGCTGGCCTTGGCCGTCATCGCCGTGCTCGGCCCGAGCGTGCCCAACATGATCATGGTGCTCGGCGCAACGGGCTGGCCCGTCTACGCGCGGGTCATCCGCGCGGAGACCTTCGCGCTGCGCGAGCGTGACTTCGTGACGGCGGCCCGCGCCCTCGGCATGAGCCACCCCCGCATCGTCTTCGGCCAGATCCTGCCCAATCTCGTCTCGCCCATCGTGGTGGTGGCGACGCTTCAGATCGCCCAGATCATCATCCTCGAGTCGTTCCTGTCTTTCCTGGGGCTCGGCGTGCAGCCCCCCACACCCGCGTGGGGCAACATGCTCGGTGAGGGCCGCGTATACATGCTCAACTCGTGGTGGATCGCCGCCTTTCCCGGTCTCGCCATCTTCATCACCACGCTCGTGCTCAATCTCATGGGCAATGGGCTCCGCGACTGGCTCGATCCCCACATGAAATTGTAAAGACCACTTGTCGCGATCCCCGGCCTTTGTGTACTCTCGCGGGGCGGCCAAGCCGAGAAGGGCCGAGCGTCGAGGAGGCGGCAGGTGAGATTGTTCCTGGCCATGATGTCCCACGAGACGAATACCTTCAGCAACATCTCCACCGACCGTCGGCAGTTTGAGACGCGCGGCCTCCACTACGGCGGCGAGATCATCGAGGCCTTCCGCGGCACCGGCACCTGCCTGAGCGGCATGATCGACGCGGCCACGCGACGCGGCGCCACCTTGATTCCCTCGGTGGCCGCGGCGGCCTCGCCCGCCGGCCGGGTTACGCGCGACATCTACGGTCACGTGAAGGAGCGGATGCTGCGCGATCTCAAGGCGGCGGGGACGGTGGACGGCGTGCTCCTCGACCTGCACGGCGCCATGGTCACGGAGGAACACGACGACGGCGAGGGCGACCTGATCTCCGCCGTGCGCGAGGTGGTGGGCCCCTCGGTGCCCATCGCGGTGTCCCTCGATTTCCACGGCAATATCTCCGACACCATGGTGCGCGAGGCGGATCTCCTCCACGGCTACAAGACCTACCCTCACGTGGACATGGGCGAGCGGGGAGTGGAAGCAACCGAGCGCCTCCTCGACGTGATCGGCAAGCGGCTGCGCCCCACCGCCGCCCTTCGCAAGCCCCCCCTCCTCCCTCCTCTCGGCAACCAGGGCACGGCGCGGGGACCGATGCACCGGCTCTACGCCATGGCGGAGGAGATGGAAAAAGATCCCAAGGTCATCTCCATCTCCATCTTCGCGGGCTTCCCCCACGCCGATATCCCCGAGGCGGGCTTCGGGGTCTACGTGGTCACCGACAACGATCAAGCCCTCGCCGACCGTCTCGCCGACCAGATTGCCGACACCGCGTGGGCGCACCGTCACGAGTTCATGCACAGCGGGCTACCCGTGCGCGAGGCGGTGGCGCGCGCCTTCGCCGCGGAGGGACAGCCCATCGTGCTCGCCGACATGGCCGACAACACGGGGGGCGGGGCGGCGGGAGACGGGACGGAGGTGCTGCGCGAGCTCGTGCGGGTGGGCGCCCGCTCCACCATCGTCGCGTGCATCTGGGATCCGCAAGCGGTGGCCCGGTGCGTGGAGGCGGGAGTGGGCGGCTCCGTCACCCTCGAGGTCGGAGGCAAGGTCGATCAGCGCCATGGCCCGCCTCTTCGCGTCACCGGACTCGTGCGCACGCTGTTCGATGGGCGCTTCGTGCACAAGGGGCCCATGGCCCGGGGGCTGCCCGGTCGGCTTGGGACCACCGCGGTGCTCGACGTCAACGACATCAAGGTCATCCTGATCTCGTACCGCTGGCAGACCCTCGACCCCGAGATGATCCGCTTCGTCGGCCTCGATCCCCTCGACCACAAGATCCTCGTCGTGAAGTCGACCATCCACTACCGCGCCGCCTTCGAGCCCATCGCGCACGAGATCATCGAGGTCGACGCCCCGGGCCTGTCGTCGTCTAACCTGGGCCGCTTCGACTTCCGGCGCATCCGTCGGCCGATCTTCCCCCTCGATCCGGACACGCGGTATCCCTGAGGAGGCCCCGGCATGGCGTTCCCAGGTTTTACTCCCGCCGACTTCAAGGTTTTCGACATCGACGGCTTCACGCCTCGCATGGAGGCCATCCGGACGCGCATCCGGCCCAAGCTCGAAGCGATTGGGCGCGACCTCCTCCCCGACGTGGGACGCATCGCGGGCGACCAGGCCTTCGCCCATGTGGCCAAGCACGCCCGGCGCACCGTCAACCCGCCCGACGATACCTGGGTCGCCTTCGCCCTCGACAAGCGCGGCTACAAGAAGCACTGCCACTTCAAGATCGCGGTGTCGCGGGGAGCCGTGCGCTTCCTCTTCGAGGCGGGTCCCGAGCACGCGGGCAAGAAACGCTGGGTCTCTTCCTGGAAGCGACAGGGGCCGAAGCTCGCCCCTGTCCTCCGGCGCGCCAAGGGGCTCGCCTGGTTCAAGAACGAGCACGACGAGTCGCCCACCGCCGTCCTCGCCGATCTCTCCTCCGACGAGGTGGCGCGTCTCGGCGACGAGCTCGTGCGCACGCGCGACGGCCAGGTCGTGTTGGGACGTGCGGTGTCCGCCCAGGAGGCCGCCCACTGGAAGCCTCGTGACTTCGCCCGCGCCGCCCGCGAGACCTTCCAGCTCCTCGCGCCGCTCTACCGCCTCACGTGATTTCCGCCGTCGATCACGTCGTCCTCGTCGTGAATGACTTCGAGACGGCGCTCGCGTTCTATCGCGAGGTTCTCGGCTGCCAGCCCCTCGGCGTCGACGAGTGGCGCCAGGGGCAGCGCCGATTCCCCTCCCTCATGGCAGGGAGGACCATGATCAACGTGCACGAGGCCGGCCGTCCCGTCGCGCCCGAGGCGGCCGTGCCCACGGCCGGCTCCGAGGATCTCTGCTTCGTGTGGCAGGGGCCCATCAAGGACGCCGTGGAGCGGCTATCCGCCCACGGCGTGCCCATCGAAATCGGCCCCGTCCCGCGTCGCGGCGCGCGCGGCGTCGACGGCACCTCCGTGTATTTCCGCGATCCCGACGGGAATCTCCTGGAGCTCATGTCATATGACTGAGGCCGTCGTCTTCGACATGGACGGGGTCCTCATCGACTCGGGCGCCCATCATCGCGCCGCGTGGCAGGCCCTCCTCGAGGAGATCGGCGAAGAGCCCGCCCATCCCGAGCCCTGGCGATTGACCATTGGACGCCCCAGCGAAGAGGCCGTGCCCCTCCTCCTCAATCGCCGCCTCTCCGACTACGAGGTGCGGCAGCTCGCGCGGCGCAAGCGCGACCTCTACGTCGACTTCGCGCGCGCGGGCCTCGTCACCGTACCCGGGGTGAGCCGCTTCGTAGTCGATCTCGCGCGTCGGCGCGTGCCGCGCGCGGTGGGTACCTCCGCCTCTGGCTACGACGTGCATCATCTCCTGGCCGGCGCGGGCCTCCTCCGTTACTTCGACGTCATCGTCACCGCCGACGACGTCACGTACGGCAAGCCCGACCCGGAGGTGTACCTGCTCGCGGCGGCCCGTCTGCGCGTCGCACCCGAGCGCTGCCTGGTCTTCGAGGACTCGTTGGTGGGTGTGCAGGCGGCGCGGCGGGCGGGCATGCGCGCGGTGGGCGTCACCACCGCCCACACCGAGGACGAGCTCGTGAACGCGGGCGCGGAGAGCGCGGTGGCCGACTTCGAGCAGGTCGAGTGGCCGGCGATCGCGCGCCCGTAAGCACGTCTGCCTTCTGGGAGAAGCTCTACGCGGCCGGACAGGACGGCTGGGAGCTCGGCGAACCCGCGCCCGCTCTGGTGCAACGCCTAGAGGCGGGGCTACCCCTGGCGCCGGGCACCCGTGTGGCCGTTCCCGGTGCGGGGCGCGGTCACGACGCCCGTCTTCTCGCCCGTCGCGGCTACCAGGTCACCGGCTTCGACTTCGCGGAGGCCGCGGTGCGGGAGGCGCGCCGCCTCGCCGAGGAGGAGGGCGTGCGCGTGGCCTTCGAGCGGCGCGACGTCTTCTCGCTCGCCGCGGACTACACGGAAGCTTTCGACGCAGTGTGGGAGTACACGTGCTTCTGCGCCATCGATCCCGCTCGGCGAGGCGAGTACGTCGACGTGCTCCATGACGTCCTCCGGCCGGGCGGCCTCCTCTTCGGCTGCTTCTATCCGCTGCGCGAGGGCACGGACGGCCCACCCTTTCCCGTCTCGCGCGAGGGCATCGAGGCCGACCTCGCTCCGCGCTTCGATCTTCTGGAGTCGGCGCCCCCCGCTGCCTCCCCCGAACGCCGGCGCGGTCTTGAGTGGCTGATCCTCGCGCGCCGGCGCGCCAGTTGATTCGAGCAGTGAGCGCGTGCTAGGGTTGGGCACTTTTTCCACCCCGCCCCGACTGCGGGTCCGCCGGTGATGGCCAAAGGAGGCTTCGGCATGAAATGGTTCCGCGTCGTCTTCGTCCTGCTCCTCGTGGGCGCCGTGGGCACGGCCGTGGTCTCCCGTGATCTCGCCGACGCGCAGGCGCAGACCATCAAGATCGGTGTCCTCTTCGATCAAAGCGGGCCCTTCGCGGCGGGCGGCTCGGTCAACTGCTGGCGCGGCGCCAAGATGATCATCGACTACGTCAACGAGCACGGCGGCGTGCTCGGTAAGTACAAGCTCGTGCGCGTCGACGGGGACAGCCAGTCCAAGGCCGACGTGGCCATCAACGAGGCGGAACGGCTCTTGAACGCGGAGAAGGTCGACATCCTCGCCGGCATCTACTCGAGCGCGCACGCGGTGCCCATCGCGGAGCGGGTGGACAAGCAGAAGCGCTTCCTCTGGATCACCACCGCCATCGCGGACGCCGTGTTCAAGGACCGCAACCTCCAGTACACCTTCCGCCCCCAGCCCAACGGCGGGCTGTTCGGCTCCTACTCTGTCCAGTACATCGCAGCCTACGCGCAGGAGAAGCTCAAGAAGTCGCCCAAGGATCTGCGGGTGGCCATCATCTACGAGGACGGTCCCTACGGCACCAACGTGGGCACCTCCAATGACGAGGAGGCGCGGAAGCAGGGGATGCAGGTGGTCCTCAAGGAAGGCTATTCGATCCAGGCGCCCGACCTCTCCTCGCTGGTGACGAAGCTCCGCGCGGCCCGTCCCGACGTGCTCTTTCACACCGGCTACAACCCCGACATCGCGCTCTTCCTGCGTCAGGCCAAGGAGCAGGGGCTTCGCGTCAAGACCTATGTCGGCCACGGGGCGGGGCACAGCCAGCTCGACAAGCTCAAGGAGACGATCGGGAGCGAGTCCGAGGGCTTCCACACCGTGGATCCCGTGGCCTCCCAGCTCATCGAGAAGAAGGTGAGCCCCAAGGCGGCCGAGATGACGCGCGAGATGGTCAAGCGCTACCAGAAGGAGTTCGGCGACGGGCCCATCGCCCCCCACGTCTCCATGGGCTTCAACAATCTGGGCATCCTCCTCCTCGACGTGCTCCCGCGCGCCATCCAGAAGCACGGTGGCTTCTCCTCCGAGCAGCTCGCCAAGGCCGCCCGCGAGACCGACATCCCCGAGGGTGGGACGAGCCAGGGCTACGGCGTGAAGTTCCTCGGCGAGGGCAATCCGATGCGCGGCCAGAACGAGCGCGCGTTCCCGACCGTCTTCCAGGTGATCGACGGGAAGTTCGAGGTCGTGTGGCCCAAGTCCGTGCAGACGGCGACGCCCGCCGTGCTGCTGCCCGCTTCCTCTCCTCTCTTTGCGCGCTAGCCGAGCCAGACGGCACCGTCCGGGCGGCCAGGCTCCGGCGGCGCCGTCGTCGCCTCCGTGCTGACCGTTTCGGGGCTGACCAAGCGCTTCGGGGGCTTCCTCGCCCTGCGGGGCGTCTCCTTCGAGATCACGCCGGGTGAGATCCTCGGACTGATCGGACCGAACGGCTCGGGCAAGACCACGTGCTTCAACTGCATCTCGGGGGCGCTGCTGCCCTCTGGCGGCTCGATCAAGTTCCTCGGTGATGAGATCGGCGGGCTCACCCCCGATGCCATTTGCCATCGCGGCGTCGCGCGCACCTTCCAGATCCCGCGTCCTTTCCGCAAGCTCTCCATCCTGGAGAACGTCGCCGTCGCCTCCCACTTCGGCTCGGCGACCCGCAACACTGAGGCGGAGGCGCGCCAGCAGGCCGCGGAGGTGCTCACCCTGGTGGGCCTGCCCACGGATCCTGCCGCCTCCACCACATTGCTAGGCGCGGGCGGCCTCAAGAAGCTCGAACTGGCGCGGGCGCTCGCCACCAAGCCCAAGCTCCTCCTCGCCGACGAGAGCCTGGGCGGGCTCGATCCCGCCGAGATGCACGACGCCGCCGAGATGCTCCGTCGCATCCGCGGAGAGCTCGGCATCACCATCGTGTGGGTCGAGCACATCATGGCCACCCTCCTTCGCGTGGTCGATCGCCTGGTCGTGCTCGATCACGGTGAGAAGATCGCGGAGGGCCTGCCCCTCGAGATCGCCGAGAACCCCCAGGTGATCGAGGCCTACCTCGGCGAGAAGGTCGTACTCACGTGAGCATGCTCGAGCTGCACGGGATCACCTCGGGCTACGGCGCCTTCACCGCGCTGTGGGACGTGAGTATCCGCGTGGAGAAAGGGGAAGCGGTAGCCGTGGTCGGCCCCAACGGCGCGGGGAAGACCACCCTCATGCGCGTGATCTCCGGGCTCCTCCCCGCCCGCTCCGGCCAGCTCGTCTTCGAGGGGCGTGATCTCTCGGGTGAGAAGGCCTACGACGTGGTCGCCCACGGTATCGCGCACGTGCCCGAAGGCCGGCGCATCTTCCCCGCGCTGACCGTGGGGGAGAACCTCAAGATGGGCGCGTTCATCCCCGCCGCGCGCACGCACTACCGCGAGAGCCTCGAGCGCGTGTACACCCTGTTCCCGGCGCTAGCGGAGCGGCCGACGCAGCGGGCGGGCAGCCTCTCGGGCGGAGAGCAGCAGATGCTCGCGGTGGGCCGTGCCCTCATGTCGCGGCCCAAGCTCATCCTCCTCGACGAGCCATCAATGGGCCTGGCCCCCGTGATGGTGCTGCGCCTCTTCGACCTCATCCGCCGCGTGCGCGAGGAGGGCTACACCATCCTCGTGGTCGAGCAGAACGTGCGCCAGGTCCTCAAGATCGTGGATCGCGCCTATCTGCTCGAGGTAGGACGCATCAAGATGGAAGGCCGCGCGAGCGAGCTCGTCGAGCAGGACTTCGTGCGCAAAGCCTACGTGGGCGCCTAGCGCATGACGATTCGACGCGCGAGGCTGACGTGGCCTCTCGTCGCGGGTACCGTGGCGCGGCTGGCTGCGTCACCCTCTCGCCTGAATCGCAGCCCTGCGGGCCGCGCACGCTTGGAAGGGGTTCACCGCGCTGCCCTCCAACCGCTGCGCCCGAATCGACCCGCCCGACTGTGCGAGCGGCATTCAGGAACCCCGCCTGAACGGCTGTTCCGCTTCGAGCGCCGGCTTCGCCGGCGCAATCCTTCTCGGGGGAGGTTCGGAAGGGGGGCGGAGCCCCCCTCCGACTCTTATGATTGATCCGCTGTTCCTGCTCGAGGCGGTGGTCAACGGCGTGTTGCTGGGCGGCGTACTGGCCCTGCTCGCCCTCGGGCTCAACCTCATCTTCGGCGTGATCGATATCGTGTGGATCGCCTACGTCGACCTCGTCATGCTCTGCATGTACGCCGTGTACTTCTTGGTCACCGTCTACCACTGGCCCATCGTGCTGGCCGGGGTGGGCTCTGTCGTGACGGGGGTGATCCTGGGCCTCCTCGTCCACCTCCTGATCATCTCGCCCATCTTGTCGAGCCCGCCCATCAACCAGTTCCTGGCCACGGGGGGACTCCTCTTCTTCATCCAGTCCTTCGCCACCCTCCTCTGGAGCACGGACCATCGCTCGGTACGCGTGAACCTGCCCGTGCTCGAGGTGGGTGGCATCTTCATCTCCTTTCCCCGCCTGATCGCCTTCGGCCTGTCCATCCTCGCCATGCTCGGCCTCTACCTCTTCCTCACCCGCACCTTCGTGGGCACGGCCATCCGTGCCGTCTCGCAGGATCGTGACGCCACCGCCCTCATGGGCGCGAACCCGCTCCGGCTCTATCTCGTCACCTCCGCGGTGGGGGGGGCCATGGCGGGCATCGCGGGCGCGTTGCTCATCATCCAATATGCCGTGCATCCGTACTTCGGGGGCGCCTTCGGTCCCCTCACCTTCATGATCTGCGTGCTGGGCGGCCTCGGCAGCATGTTCGGCGCCTTCGTAGCCGCCTTCATCATGAGCCAGATCATCTCGGTGGGCGGGGTGCTCATCTCTACCGAGATGGGCTACGTGGTCGCCTTCGTGATCTTCATCGTGCTGATGTTCGTCCGCCCCGGCGGCATCTTCGCCAAGCGCACATGAGCTGGCGACGTCTCTGGGCCGTCCTGATCGTCGCCGTGCTCGCCGTGGGGCCGTTCCTTCCCCTCGGCCGCATGCGAGAATACGTCGTCCACGTCATCGTCCAGATCTTCATCTGGTCCTTCGTCGGCGGCGCGTGGTCCCTCATGGGCCGCTTCGGCTTGGGCTCCCTCGGCCACGGCGCGTTCCTCGGCGTGGGCGCCTACGCGACCTCTCTCCTCTGGAACTTCTTCGGCCTCACCCCGTGGATCGGCGGGCTCGTGGCCATCCTCCTCACCGTGGCCCTCGCCGTGGTGATCGGCTACCCGTGCTCCCGCTTCCAGGTGGTCGGCCACTACTTCGGCCTCGTCACCCTCGCCGTGTCGGAGGTCGTGCGCCTCCTCATCATTGCGGAGCGCGACTGGACGGGCGGCTCCCTCGGGGTCAGCCTCAAGCCCGCGCCGTCGGACTCGAGCATCTGGGCGCTGCAGTTCGCGGACAAGCGCGTCTTCTACTACGTGGCCATGGCCCTGTGGCTCTTCGGCCTCTGGGTGTGGGTGCGGGTGGACCGCAGCATGGCCAGTCGGGCCATGGAGGCCATCGGCGAGGACGAGACGGCGGCGGCTTCGGTGGGGATCCACGTGACGCGCTTCAAGCTCGGCATCACCGTGCTCTCCGCGGCTCTCACCGCGCTGGGCGGGGTCATCCTCGTCCAGTACCTCGCCTACGCCAATCCCGACACCATGTCGGGCATCGGCGTCTCCCTTCGCATCGTCTTCGCGGTGGTGCTGGGCGGGATGTACTCGCTGCTGGGGCCGTCCGTGGGCACCGCGCTCACCATCGCGCTCAGCGAGTTTCTCCGCATCTATTTCGGCATCAAGCTGATCGGGATCGCCGAGACCATCTACGGTCTCGTGCTCATCCTCTGCATCATCTTCCTTCCCGCGGGCATCTACGGCTCGCTCCGCGACTCCCTCCGCCGCCGCGCCACCGCCCGCACCGCCACCGCATGATCGCGGCCCTCCCCCTTCCGATCGGTCCAGGCCTCGGGCATAATTTGGTGGTGACGACCTGGTCGGTGCATCCGGAGCAGGACCCTCCCAAGGCGTTGCTCGCCCTTGCGGAGCAGGTGGAGCGCGACGGCGGGCTGCCCCTCGCGCTCTACCGCGAGCCGGTGGGCGATCATTGGCACATCTTCTGTCTTCTCCCCATGGGCAAGGTCGAGCCCACGCCCTATCAGCGCGACCTCTCGCCGACCCACGCCAAGCGGCTGCAGGAAGTGGTGAAGAAGATCGATCGCTTCGTGGACCCCATCGTGGTCATGTCGCCCAAGCCCGGCCTCTACTGGACGCCCAACGGCAACCACCGTCGCACTGTGCTCCAGAAGCTCAAGGCGACCATGGTCCCGGGCATTCTCGTGCCGGAGGCCGAGGTCGCCTTCCAGATCCTCGCCCTCAACACGGAGAAGGCCCACAACCTCAAGGAGAAGTCCCTCGAGGTGATCCGCATGTATCGCGGCCTCGTGGCCGACGAGCCGGAGAGCAGCGAGGAGGACTACGCCTTTCAGTTCGAGGCCCCCCACTTCATCACCCTGGGTCTCCTCTACGAGAAGAACAAGCGCTTCGCGGGCGGGGCGTTCGCGCCGATCCTGCGCCGCGTGGACAAGTTCCTCAAGGGTCGCTTCCCCAAGACGCTCGAGGAGCGGGAGGCGCGGGCGGAGCTGGTGCGGGCCGCCGACGAGGCGCTCACCGACGTGGTGGCCAAGATCAAGAAGCGCGGGATCAATCATCCCTACGTGAAGAACTTCGTCCTCGCGCGCACGACCCCGCTCACCCGCCAGCGGAAGACCCTGCCCTCCTTCGATCAGACCTTCAAGAAGCTCGTGGAGAACATCGAAGCCTTTGACGTCTCCAAGGTCCGCTACGACGACATCCAGCGCTCCGCCATCATGGCCGCACCGGCCGCCAGCTAGTCCCGCATGGCGCGGCCTGGCACGCTCTCGCCGTCCGACATCGCCGGAAGGTTGCCCGCGCTGCCCGGCTGGACGCTCGAGGCGGGCAAGCTCCACAAGAGCTTCACCTTCAAGGATTTCGTTGACGCGTGGAGATTCATGAGCGCGGTCGCCCTCGTGGCCGAGGCCATGGGTCATCATCCGGAGTGGTCCAACGTCTGGAATCGCGTGGTCGTCGATCTCAGCACCCACGACGCAGGCGGGCTGACCACCCTCGACTTCGACCTGGCCGCCCGGATGGAGGCGTTGGCGGGACCGCGCTCATGACGGGCAAGATCGCCGTGGTCACCGGGGGTACGGGGGCCCTTGGCCGGTCCATCGTGCTTCGATTCCTCCGCGACGGCGCCACGGTCGCCGTGCCCTGGTTCGTCTCCGAGGAATGGACGGCGCTCGGGGAGGCGGCCGGCGAGGCGCGCGCCCGGCTTTCGGGCCGCAAGATCGACATGGTGGACGAGGCCGCCGTCGCCACCTTCGTGACGGAGGCGGCCGCCGGGTCGAAGCGGGTCGACGTGTTGGTGAACGCCGTGGGCGGCTTTGCGGGAGGCGACCTCGCCTCCACTCCTCTCGCAGAGTGGCGCCGGATGATCGACCTCAACCTTACCTCGACGGTGGTGGGCTGCCGAGCCGTCCTCCCCGGCATGCGAGCGGCCCGGCGGGGCCGCATCATTAATATCGCCTCTCGGGCCGTGGTCCCGCCCCTGGGAGGCTTCATCGGCTACACGGTGGCTAAGAGCGCCGTCATCGCGCTGACCCAGGCCCTTGCCCAGGAAGAGCGGCCGCACGGCATCACGGTGAACGCGGTGCTGCCCAGCACGATGGACACGCCGGGCAACCGCAAGGCCATGCCGGACGCGGACCGCTCGGCATGGGTCAGCACGGAGTCTGTCGCCGACGCTATCGCCTTTCTTGCCTCCGATTCTGCCTCGGCTGTGACGGGAGCCTGCATCCCGGTTTGACACGGCTGTGCTAGACTCCGCCGCATGAGATCGCTCCGCGGCGTGGTCCCCGCCCTCGTCGCCACGCTTCTCGGAGTCGGTTGCACCAGCGCGCCTCCCCTTCCGCCCACCGCGCCGGTGGCCGCCAGCATCAAGGCGGCGGGTCCCGTCCGCGAGGTGCTCCCGAACGGGCTGACTCTGCTCATCCAGGAGCATCGCTCATCCGACATCGTCGCCGTGTACCTCTGGGTCGGCACCGGCGTGCGCTACGAGAAGCCCGACGGGCTCGGCTACGCTCACTTCCAGGAGCACATGCTCTTCAAGGGCACCGACACCTTCGGCCCCGGCTACATCGACCGTACGGTGGAGGGGCAGGGCGGACGGAGCAACGCCTTCACCTCGTTCGATTACACGACCTTCCAGATCCAGGTGCCGAGCGATGGCACCCGGAAGGCAATCGAGCTCCTCGATGCCATGGCCTTCCGCTCGACCTTCGAGCCCAAGGAGATCGATGCGGAGCGCCAGGTGATCTTCGAGGAGGCCCGCATCGAGACGGACACGCCCAAGTCGGCCATCATCCGCCAGCTCTACGGCCTGGTCTTCCCCGACAATCCCTACGGCCGCCCGGTGCTCGGCACGCCGGAAACGATGAACGCGGCCGATCGCACCAAGCTCAAGGCCTTCAACCAGCAGTACTACACGCCGGAAAACATGGTCCTCGTGGTGGTAGGCCCCGTCGATCCCAAGGCCATCCGCTCCATGGTGGACGAGACCTTCGGCAAGCGGCCGCGGACGGGCGACGCGCCTCCCCCCACGCCGCCCGTCACCCCCCTCAAGGGGATCGTCTGCAAGACGGTGGAGCGCCCTGAGCAGCAAGCGCAGTTCGCCATCGGCTGGCAGGCCCCGAGCCTCTCGAATCCGGACAGCTTCGCCCTCGACCTCGTCGCCACCATCCTGGGCGGCACCGAGAGCTCGCGGCTGACCAAGACCCTGCGCGACAGCGAGCGGCTCGTCTCGGGGATCAGCGTGAGCAACTCCTCCATGCAGCTCTCGGGCATCTTCTACGTCCAGGCCCAGCTCGAGGCCGGCGATCTCGAGAAGGCGAAAGCGCGCATCCTGGAGGAGCTGGCGCGCCTCGAGAAGGACGGCCCCACCGAGGAGGAGCGCCAACTCGCGGTGACCAAGGCGGAGTCGGAGCATGCCTTCGCCTACGAAACCTCCGACGGCATCGCCGCCGCCTACGGCATCACCCAGCTCACGGGCAATCTCGACGACGAGCTGCGCTACGTGGACCGTCTGCGCGCGGTGACCAACGAGCAGATCCGCGACGTCGCCCGCAAGTACCTGTCCCTGACCGACTACGCGTGCATCTCCTTCGTACCGGGGAAAAAGTGATGGGCCTTCCGCGCGCCCGCATGATGGTGGCGATCTTGCTGCTCCTGGTCCCATCGGTGGTGGCCGCCCAGACGGTCACTGTCACGCGCACGCACCTGCCCAACGGGCTCACCGTGCTCGTGCGGGAGAACCCCGAGGCGCCCGTGGTTGCCTTCTCCCTCATGATCAGGATGGGCACGCGCACGGAGACCCCGGAGAACGCGGGGATCTCCAACCTGCTGCAACAGATGCTCGTGCGCGGCACCGAGAAGCTCGATGGTGAGCAGATCGCGGAGGCGGCCGACAAAATGGGCGGGGGCATCGACGCCTACGGCGACGCCGACTACTCCGAGATCGCCGCCACCGCGCTCTCGCGCAACTGGCAGGAGATGCTGGACCTGATCGGCGACTGCGTCCTGCGTCCCACCCTGCCCGACGGCACCGTGCAGGCCGTGCGCAACTTCCTGGTGCGCCAGATCAGGAACCGAGGGGACAAGCCCTTCGACGTGGCCGCCGACCGGATGCGCGCCGTCCTCTTCGGGGCCAATCCCTATGCGTGGGACCCACTCGGCCGACGCGAAAGCGTGGAGAAGCTCGACCGCGACGCCCTCATCGCCTACTACCGCCGTTTTTACGTCCCCGGCCAACTCGTCCTCGCCGTGAGCGGCGACGTCAAGAACGCAGAGGTCGTCGCCCGCGCCCAGGAAATCTTCGGCACCATGGCCCCCGGCCAGGTTCCCATGCCTCCCGTACCCGCCCCGCCGCCCATGGCCGCTTCCCGCGAGACGGTGGTGGTGCCAGGGGCCCAGGCCCAGATCTTCATGGGGGCGCTCGCGCCTCCCTTCACCGATCCCGATCACGCGCCGCTGAAGGTCCTCACCGCGCTGCTCGGGGGCGGCATGGCCTCGCGCTTCTTCTCGGAGCTGCGCGATCAGCAGGCGCTCGCCTACACCACGCTCGCGCTCTATCCCTCGCGCGTGGACACGAGCGGCTTCGTGGCCATCCTGGGCACGGCGCCGGAGAACGTGCCCAAGGCCGAGCCCGCCCTCACTCAGCAGCTCGAGCGCGTCCGAACCCAGCTGGCGACGGAGGACGAGGTGGGGGTGGCGCGCGCCTACGTCTTGGGGAGCCAGGCCATGGACCGGCGGACCAACGCCCGGCAGGCCTGGTATCTCGCCTTCTACGAGATCGCAGGGGTCGGCTACGAGTTCCTCGATCGCTACGCGGAGGCGGTGCGGAAGGTCTCACCCGCCGACGTGGAGCGCGTGGCGCAGAAGTATCTGAGCGTGATCAGGACGGTAGTGGTGCAGCCGAACTAGGCGTGCTGCTCGCCCTCGAGTCGGGCGATCTTCGGGAACACCTCGAGGTCGGCCCGGCGCAGGTCTTCCACGAAGTCGACTTCGGTCCACGGCAATCCCGTCACGTCCACGCCCGCCACGGGCTGCCGGCCCACGATCAGGTGGATGGCGTCCTCATACTCGCAGAGGCCGCGGCTCTCCTCGCTCACCTGCTCGAGCAGCTGCACGAGCTCCGGCCCCGCCGCGCTCCCGCACTTGAAGAACCCGATGCCCTCGCCCACCTGATCCCAGGCCGTGGGCATCACCTTCTTGCCGAGGGCGATCACCCGCTCCCCCTGAGTGTAGATCTTCACCTCCTCGCCCGTGTCCGCGAAGCTGCGGTCGATGAGGAGCGCGTTGGGGGCGGGCGAGGTCACCAGCCGGCGGAGGAACTCCCGTGGAAACACCACGTCGGCGTCCATGATCAGCGTAGGACCGCCCCGGATCAGATTCCGTGCGGTGAGAAGGGAAAGGACCGATCCCTGCTGATAGGCGGGATTGTCCAAGCACTCCACGGCAAGGCCGGCGGGGGCGCGGGTGGCGAGAGCCCGGACCTGATCGGCACAATGGCCGACGATGATGACCGCTCGCCGGACGCCGACGGCGTGGAGCGCCTCCAGCATGCGGGCGAGAATCGGACGGCCGCCCACGGGCAGGAGCGACTTCTGAGTGTGGTCGGTCAGTGGAGCGAGCCGGCGGGCAACGCCGGCGGCGAGGATGATGGCGGTCACCGCGCCATCCTGCGCGCGCGGACGCCGTGCCTCGAGCCGGTTCGCATCGGCCTCACGTCGGATAAGGGTCGCATCCGGGGCCGCTGGTGTCTAGAATTTTCTCGCCGTCGCGCTGCTTTCGTTTGACCTCCTCCAAGGCCTCTGGCACGATCAGCGCAGACCTCATCCAGTTCGGCCGCGCGGAGCCGGCGGGCGCGATAAGCTTGAGCCAAGGAGGACGAGGCGAGCATGAGTCAGATCTCTACCGATGTGACGGCGGCGTCCCTCACCGAGACCTTCCGTCGTGACGGCTTCGTGGTGGTGCCGGCTCTCTTCGATGCCGAAGAGACGCGCCACATTTCCGCCTGGACCGACGAGGTGCAGGCCGAGCCCGAAACGCCGGGTCGCGCCATGATGTACTTCGAGCCGAGCCTCCTCCGGCCGGGGGAGCGCGTGCTCCAGCGGGTCGAGAACTTCTGTCCCTTCCATGCGGGTTTCGCGAGGCTGTGCGATGGCGAGAAGCTCCGCGGCACCGTGGGCCGCCTCTTCGGCGAGCCCGCCGTCCTCTTCAAGGACAAGATCAACTTCAAGCTGCCGGGAGGCGACGGCTTCAAGCCGCATCAGGATCAGCAGGCGGGCTGGAGCGTCTATGCCGATCTCTTCATCACCGCCATGGTCAGCATCGATGCCACCACCGCCGAGAACGGCTGCCTCGAGCTGTGCGCGGGCCAGCACACCCGCGGCCTCGTGGGAAGGGAGTGGACGCCGCTGACCGACGAGGACATGCAGCGCATGCAGAGCCGCGCCGTGCCCACCCATCCGGGTGATGTGGTCTTCTTCGACTCGTACACTCCGCACGCCTCGGGCCCCAACCTGACCAGCGAGCGGCGGCGCGTCCTCTACATCACCTACAACCGTTTGTCCGCCGGAGATCATCGCATGCGGTACTACGAGGACAAGCGGAAGAGCTTCCCTCCCGACATCGAGCGCGACCCGACCAAGATCTACACCTTCCGCGTCTGAGTCACGCGATCCACTCCAACGGGTCTTCGTCGCGTCCGGGGGTCTGCCGGTCGACGAAGATCCGATGCCATATGGCGATCTGCATCAATCCCCACAGGGCCCGGCTGGCGTTGCCACCCTGCTGTTGCTCGCGCACGAGCGCGGCCACCCCCGCCGGCTTGAACCATCGCCGGATCCCCGCGTTCTCGGGGAGGAGGCGGGCGAGCTGATCCAGCATCTCGCCGTGCAGCCACTGGCGGATGGGCACGAAGAAACCGCGCTTCCGTCGCCACACGTGCTCGGGATAGAGACGCCGCTCCGCCCAGCGCCGGAGCACAACCTTCCCCGTGCGTCCGGCCACCTTGAGCGAGTCCGGCAGGGAGAGGCCGAACTCGACGATGCGGTGATCCACGAACGGCACGCGCCCCTCGACCCCGAAGCCCATGAGCACGCGATCGACCTTGACGAGCAGGTCGTCGGGAAGGTAGGTCGTGAGATCCACGTACTGTCCCCGTGAAAGCGCGCTCCAGCTCCGGGGCGCTCGCTGCCACGCCGCGATGAACGGCGCGCGCCGACCCCTCGCCGCCGCGCGGAGCTCCCGCCCGAAGGTCTGGCGTACCCAGCGATTTTGCCAGTAGCCGCGGGTGCGGAAGCCGCCAGACCCGGGGGCGACGAGGCGTTGCATCCAGCGCTGGAGAGGATGACGCCGGTAACGCCCGTACCCAGCGAATACCTCGTCGCCGCCTTCGCCGGTGAGTACCACCTTGAGCTCCTCGGCCGCCCGCTCGGCGAGAAAAGAGGTGGGCAGGCTCGCGTAGTCGTGGAGCAGGTCGTCCGTCGACCACATGGTGTAGGGCAGCCGGCGGAACACCGCCTTGCGGTCCAGGATGACCTCTGTGTGCTTGGCCCCGAACCGGCGCGCGACGCCGGCGGCGGGGCCCAGCTCATCGCTCGCCCGGACGTCGCCGTAGCCGATCGAGAAGGTCCGCACGGGCCGTCCGCTCAGCTCGGTGATCAGGGCGAGGAGGGAGCCGGAGTCGACCCCGCTGGACAGGAACAGTCCGTACGGGACATCGGCCCGGAGATGCTCGATCATGACGCGCCGGATGAGCGGCTCGAATTCCTCCACGGCCTCCTCGAGACGGATGCGTCGGGGCCGCAGCTCGAGCGGGGACCAGTACCGATGCTCGCGCAGGTGGAGAGTGGTATCCACCACGAGCGCCGTTCCCGGGGCGAGGCGGCGGATGCCGTGCACGAGGCCGGTTTCCCCCGTGTTGAAGCGATGCTGAAGGAACTCGACGAGGGCCTGGGGCTCGAGCTCGGGCTCGCGCGGCCAGACCGCGAGCAGAGCCTTCAGCTCGGAGGCGAAGAGGAGCCGGTCGGGAAGCTCCGCGTAGTAGAGCGGCTTGATGCCGAGGCGATCGCGGGCGAGCACGAGCTCTCGCGTTGCCAGGTCGTAGAGGGCGAAGGCGAACATCCCGTGCAGCGAGGCGAGGGCGGGCAGGCCGTCCAGGGCGTAGGCGTGGAGGATGATCTCGCTGTCCGATCCCGTCTGGAAGCGTCGGCCCCGCGCCTCCAGAGCCGGCCGGAGCTCCACGAAATTGTAGATTTCACCATTGGCGACCAGGGCGAGGCGCTCGTCGACCATGGGCTGGTGTCCACCACGGACGTCGATGATGGACAGCCGCGTGTTGGTGAGGCCCAGCGACCCGGCCAGGTGGATGCCCACGTCGTCGGGACCGCGATGGGCGAGAGCCGCTGCCATGCGACGAAGCGCCGCCTCGTCCGCGGGACCGTGCCGCATGAGTATGCCGGCTATGCCGCACATGAAGAGACTCCGCTCCCATTGGAGCACAGCCCGGTACCCGAGAGAACAGCACGCATCCCAGCATCCTCCCGCCCGGCTCGATGGTGACCTCCGGATTCGGAAGCGATCGAGTCCGCCGCGCCTAGGTTGTCGTGACCAGGGGCCGTCGCGGGCGGGGCCCAAGCATCCAGAGCGCGCACTAGCTCGGATAGGCGAGCGAATCCCGCGAAACGCGACCAGGCCGACAGAGGGAGTCTAGGCGGCAGGGGGAGCTCGCGGATCGGACGGGGAAAGCGGAACGAATGGCGCCGGATCTGCCGATGGCGAGCATCGGAGGACGACGAGGATCGGCAGGGGACGCAGGCAGCGCACGACGGGCACCTCGGCGAGCCCGGTGGCCGAGGTGATGTAGCCGACGACCTCGTCGAAATCGTCGTCGTCGAAATAGGCGAGCTGCCAGGCGGGATCGGGAGGGTCGGCATAGGCCAGCGGCGTCAGCGCAACGACGAACGCGACGACGAGGAGCACGAGACCGAGCCGGAAGACTCGCGGCGACACTGGCTGATTAGGTACTACTTGCCCCGCCGCCCTGTCAATCAATGATCCCTCGCCCGAGCCTGCCCGAAACTTGAACAGGCATGCCGTCTCTGGCAAGGTCGATGAGTGATTCGCCCCAACGGATCGCCATGACCTCGCGTCACCGCGTGCTCCTCCGTCTCGTGCCGTATCTCCGAGCGCACTGGAGCGCGGTGGCCGCCGGCGTGCTCTGCGCCCTCGCCGCGGGCGCGCTGGGCGGCGCCATCGCCTGGCTGGTCAAGCCCGTCATGGACGAGGTCTTCGTCAACCGTGACCTGACCATGCTCAAGCTGGTGCCCCTCGCCGTCCTCACGGTGTCCGTCGTCAAGGGCGCGGCCGCCTACGGCGAGGGGTACTTCATCGCCTCGGCCAGCGAGCGAGCGGTGGCCCGGCTCCGCCGCGAGGTCTACGCCCACATCCAGGGCATGCCCGTCTCCTTCTTCATTTCGCGGCACTCGGGTGAGCTGCAGGCCCGCGTGGTCACCGATGTCAATCGCGTGGCCCGGCTCTTTTCGTACATGGTGGTGGACACCGTGCGCCGGTCGGGGACGATCGCGGCCATGCTCGTGGTGATGTTCGTGCGGAGTTGGCCGCTCGCCCTGGTGGCGGTGGTGATCTTCCCGGCCCTGGGCGCCCTCGTGTGGGCGCTCGGTCGTCAGCTGTACCACATCAACCGGCGCACGCGCGAGCGGGTGGCCGAGCTCTTCGTGGTGCTCCAGGAGTCCTTCACGGGCGCCAAGATTGTCAAGGCCTTCGGGCGCGAGCAGTCCGAGCAGAAGCGCTGGGACCGACTCAACCGGCGCCTCCTCGACCTCGCCCTCAAGGACATCAACATCGACGAGCTGTCCAAGGCGGCCATCGAGGTGCTGGGCGCGGTGAGCATCGTGGGCATCGTGTGGTACGCGGGCTCACTGGTGATCGCGGGCCAGATGACCCCCGGCGACGCCTTCTCCTTCATGGCCGCGGTGGCTCTCCTCCAGCGCGCGGTGAGCGAACAGATCCGCTCCTTCAACACCGTGCAACAGTCCCTCCCGTCCGTGGAGCGCGTCTTCGAGGTCCTCGACACCCCGCCCACCATCGTGGACGCGCCGGGAGCAAGGCCCGTCAGGGATTTCCGTGATCGCCTCGTGTTCGAGGACGTCTCCTTTCGCTACCCGGGGGCGGAGAGCGACGCCCTCCGCCATGTCTCCCTCACCATCGAGCGGGGAGAGCGGGTCGCCTTCGTGGGGCTCTCGGGCTCGGGGAAGTCCACCCTCATGGATCTCCTCCCCCGGCTCAACGACGTCTCCGCGGGCCGCATCACCATCGATGGCCGCGACCTCCGTCAGGTCACCCTCACCTCTCTGCGCGGATTGTTCGGTCTCGTCACCCAGGGGACTTTCCTGTTCCGGGACACGGTCGAGTACAACATCGCGTACGGCAAACCCGGGGCAAGCCGGGAGGAGATCGAAGAGGCGGCCCGCCGCGCCCATGCCCACGACTTCATCACGGCCCTGCCCGAGGGCTACCAGACAGTGGTGGGCGAGCGGGGGATCAAGCTGTCGGGCGGGCAGCGGCAGCGCATCGCCATCGCGCGCGCCTTCGTGAGAAACCCGCCCATTCTCATCCTCGACGAGGCGACGTCGGAGCTGGACGCGGAGAGCGAGTCACTCATCCAGGACGCGCTGGCCGACCTCATGCGGGGGCGGACTTTGCTCATCATTGCTCACCGGCTCCGCACGGTACGCGACGCGGACCGAGTGGTGGTGGTCCACGAGGGCCGAATCGTGGAGACGGGTGGCCACGGGGAGCTCCTCGCGCGGACCGACGGGATCTATCGCCGTCTCGCTTCGCTCCAGCTCCTCGACCTGGGCGCCGACTGAGTCGTTTCTTCCTCGGTGCGCGCACAGATTCTGCCGCCCGAGAGGCCGCGGATCTTGATTCCGGGCGTGGATTCTGGTACTGAAGGTAGGCGTGGAACTCAGAGGATGACGTTGCGTCTGGCTCTGCGAGCGCTGGTCGTGCTGCTGGCCATCCTGTCTGTCGCGTCTCCCGCCTACGCCTATCTCGATCCGGGTACCGGCAGCATGCTCGTGTCCGCGGTCATCGGCGTGGCGGCCGCGGTGGGGCTGGCGCTGAAGATGTTCTGGTACCGCGTCATCGGCATATTCCGCGGGAAGAAGGACGGGGCAGAGCCCGGGAGGATCGACGGCGCGCCCTCGGCGAAAGAGTAGGCGCCCGAACCCGCGACACCATGAAGGTGTGGCAGGATTGGCGCGACTACCGCCGCTTCCGGGCCCTTCCGCCGCGCGATCGCAACATCGTCTTCTACTCGGAGACCCACCAGGACTGGCATCATCTCCAGCCGCTCATCGACTTCTTGACCGAGCGGCTCTCCCGCACTGTCTGCCATATCTCCTCCGAGCCCGTCGTCCCCTTTCCCGCATCCCACCCGAACCAGCACACCTTTCGCGTGGGCGCCGGCGTCCTCTGCACCTGGCTCTTCCAGACCCTCAAGGCCGACGTGATGGTGCTCACCATGCTCGATCTTCACAACTTCCAGCTCAAGCGGTCGATCCATCCCGTGCACTACGTCTACGTCTTCCACAGCATGGGCAGCACGCACATGGTCGACCACGCAAACTCGTACGATCACTACGAGAGCCTCCTCCCCACGGGTCCGCATCACGTGGCCGAGCTGCGGCGGCGCGAGGAGCTTCAAGGGCTGCCCGCCAAGCACATCTTTCCCTACGGCTACCCACGCCTGGAGCGCCTCGTCGAGGTAGCAGAGGCCGCGCCGCCACGTTCTTCAGGGCCTACCGCGCTCCTCGCTCCCACCTGGGGCGAGCAGTCGACGCTCCATGTGTGCGGCGAGCCCCTCATCGCCGCTCTCCTCGAGGGGGGAGTCCGCGTGATTCTCCGCCCGCACTATCAGACGGGCCGTCTCGCTCCCCGTGTCATCGAGGGCCTCCTCGCGCGCTTCGGTGCCCATCCGAACTTCCGCCACGTGGAGCGCATGGAGGAGAGCAGCTCGCTCCTCGAGTCGGATCTCCTGATCAGCGACTGGTCGGCCATGGCCATCGAGTACGCGCTCGGATTCGGCAAGCCCGTGCTCTTCGTGGACGTGCCCCCCCGCGTGCGGAACCCGCACTACACCGAGCTCGGCATCGAGCCCATGGAGATGCGCATCCGCCGGGAGCTGGGCACCATCCTGCCCCTGGATCGCATCGCCGAGGCGCCGCGCTACGTAGCGGAGCTCGTGAGCGGGGCCGCGGGCTTCCGCGAGCGGGTGGTCTCGCTCCGGGAGTCGTGGACGTTCAACTTCGGCCACAGCGTGGAGGCGGGGGCGCGGGAGATCGCCCGCATCGCCGATGCCCAGGCGGGCATCGGCTCCCTCGGGACACCGCTCCAGGCGAAGCGCGCTCAGGGCATCACGTAGTGGCGGTGCGCCGCCGGCTCCTGCGCTGGGGAAGCTGGTTCGCTTTCCTCAACCTCGGTCTCCTCACTCTCGTCGGCGCGCGCTATCTCTGGTACTACCTGACCCTCGGCCCATCCCCGGGCTGGATCTACGCGACGCTCGCCTTCGTCGGCCAGATGTCCGTCTTTGCCTACCTCCCGTTCCTGATCCTCGTTCCCGTCATCCTCCTCCTTCCCTGGCCACGCCTCGTCCTGCCCGTAGCCGTCCTTTTCGGCACCACAGTGTTGAGCTTCCTCGTGCTCGACAGCCTGCTCTTCGCCGACAACCGCTATCACCTGAGCCTGATCACCGTCTCTCTGCTGGAGCCGCAGACCTGGGCCTTCGTCGCGCTCTACTTCGCGGTGGGACTGGCCATCGAGACGATGCTGGCCCGCTGGCTCTGGCGGCGCGCCGCCCAGCCGATCGGAAGAGGACGCGGCCGCTACATCGCCATCGGCATCGTGGGATGCGTCCTCGCCAGCCATCTCATCCACCTCTGGGCGGAAGCCTACTACTACGTGCCGGTGACGTCGTTCACGCGCTACCTGCCGCTCTACTTCCCCCTCAAGGCCCCACGCAGGCTCGCCCGCCTCGGTCTCGTGGATCGGGCCCGTGCGCGCGAGCAACGCCTCGTCGACGCCCTCGGACGCCCCCCGGGGGGCGAACTTCACTATCCGCGCGCGCCCCTGCGCTGCGAGCCTCTCGAGCCGCTCCTCAACGTCCTTTTCATCGTCATCGACGCCATGCGCGCGGACTCTCTCGCCCCCGACACTGCTCCGCACATGGCGGCGTTCGCCCAGGACGCCCGGCGATTCGACGCGCACTACAGCGGCGGCAACTCCTCGCGCGCGGGAATCTTCTCCATCTTCCACGGCATCCCCGCGACCTACTGGGACGCCTTCGCCGACGATCATCGGCCGCCCGTGCTCATGGATCTCTTTCGGCAATACGGCTATGAGCTCGGGCTCTTCTCGAGCTGGCCCATGCACAGCTGGGTGGTCAACCTCGACCGCACCGCCTTCGCCCGTGTGCCCAACCTGCGCCAGGAGACGAAGTCTCCATATCCCGGCCCCAGCGGACGGGACCGGACAATGACCGACGAGTGGTTCCAGTGGCTAGATCGCCGCAACCCCTCGCGACCCTTCTTCGGATTCCTCTTCTACGACGCAGTGGCGGCGAACCAGCCCATCCCCGACTATCCCTCCGTGTCGGTGCCCGCGGGCGCGCCGGAGATCGCGCGCATCCACGCCCGCTACCTGGATAACGTGCGCTATGTCGACGCGCTGGTGGGTCGGGTGCTCGACGATCTCAAGCGGCGTCAGCTCCTCGACCATACGGTGGTCATCATCACGTCCGATCACGGCACCGAGTTCAACGAGAACGGGCTGGGCTTCACGGGGCACGGGACGTCGTTCAGCGACTACCAGGTCCGCACGCCGTTCCTCCTGCGCTGGCCGGGGAAGCCGCCCGAGCGGATCACGCGGCGCACCTCGCACAACGATCTTGCGCCAACCCTCCTCACCGAGCTTTTCGACTGCGCCAATCCGCCCGCGGATTACGCGAGCGGGCATAGTCTCTTCTCCCATGCAGAGTGGGACTGGCTCATCACCTTGAGCCACAATGACTTCGCCCTGCTCGAGCCGGAGCAGGTCACCATCGTGTATCCGTCGGGCAACGAGGTACGCGATCGACGCTACCGTCTCATCCAGCGTCCTACTCTGTCGCGCGAGCACATGCGCGCGGCCATGCAGGAGATGAGCCGGTTCTTCAACTAGCGGCGATCGCCCTCGTCTGCGTCGCTGCTATGGCCGGCTCCACCCCCCCCGTCTCGGCGGAGGAGCGCGGCGCCGATCGTCTCCGGATCACCACCCAGCGTCTCGACCTCGGGTTCACCCTCGAGGGTGGGAATCCGATCGCCTGGCGGGCCTGTCATCCCTCGTGCGCGTCCGGAGACGGTCGAGCGGTCCTCCTGGACTTCACCGGGGAGCAGGACCCGCCACAGGCGCGCCTGCGGCTCGGCGGACCGGGCACGCCCGTCGATCTCGACCACCTCCGTTTCAGCGCGCAGACGAGCGAGGACACGCAGTCACGGATGGTGACTTTCCATGCTGACCTGCCCGTGGACGGGGTGCGTCTCGTCAAGACGTTCGCGGTGGCCCGCGACGCCTACGAGGTCACCCTCACCGTAGAGCTACAGGGGCCGAAGGCGGCCCGGCTCATAGCCGGGCGACGTCTCGAGCTGGATCTCGACGCAGGCCGCGCTCTCTTCCCGCCACCGTCGCCCGGCTTCGCGGGGATGCTCGAGCACGTGCAGCGCGTGATCGTCGGGCCGCACGGAGTGCGCGCGGTGGTGGATCGGAAGGATGCCGCCCATCCGCTCGGCGCGGGGGACTGGGCGGGCATTCGCGACCGGTTCTGGGTGATCGTGCTCCGCCCCGACGGCGCCGCCTCGACAGAGCCGCGCGCCGGGAAAGGCCTGACGGTGACGATGACGGACGCGCCGACGCCGCTCACCTGGAGACTCCGGTTCTACTCGGGGCCGGTGGAGCTGAGCGCGCTCCGAGCGACGGACCCCGAACTGGGCCAGCTCTTCCTCTCCGGCCTCTGGCGGTGGCTCCGCGCGGTGAGCCTGGGCCTCTTCCACCTGCTCCGCGGCCTCACGGGCGTCATTGGCCATCCCGGCGTCGCCATCATCGCTCTCGCGGGAGCGGTGAAGCTACTGCTCCTACCGCTCACCATGGTCGCCGGCCGGCTCCAGGACCAGGTCAACGCAACCCAGGCGCGGCTCCAGCCGGGACTCGACGCCATCCACGCCGCCTATCGAGGCGAGGAGCGCACGCGGCGCACGCTCGCTCTCTACCGGGAGGCGGGCGTCCATCCTCTCTACACCCTTAAGAGCCTCGCGGGCTTCCTCATCCAGGTACCCATTTTCATCGCGGTCTTCGACATGCTCGCGGAGGACTTCGATCTCCTCGGCGTTCCTTTTCTATGGATCCGCGACCTCTCGCATCCGGATGACC
>Ga0306924_10000459_pt1 | contig 33856 bp, 32 predicted proteins | sample sta12Can44000111_FD_203756 | JGI IMG/M metagenome (GOLD analysis project Ga0306924, IMG submission 203756) | Lab enrichment of tropical soil microbial communities from Luquillo Experimental Forest, Puerto Rico - statanox.12C.anox.44.000.111 (v2)... | ecosystem: Environmental > Terrestrial >... | reverse complement strand
GACTTGCCGCCCAGCTCCAGCGAGACTTTCTTCAAATTGCCGGCGGCGGCCTGGACGATCAGCTTGCCGACTTCGGTCGAGCCGGTAAACGCGACCTTGTCGACATCGGGGTGCGCGGCCAAGGCGGCCCCTGCGGTCTCGCCGAACCCGGTCAAGATGTTGACGACGCCGGGCGGGAAGCCTGCTTCCTGGATCAGGCCCGCGAGACGCAGCGCCGTCATCGGCGTCTGCTCGGCCGCCTTCAGCACAACGGTACAGCCTGCGGCGAGCGCCGGCGCGATCTTCCACGCCGCCATCAGGAGCGGGAAATTCCACGGAATGATCTGACCAACGACGCCGAGCGGTTCCTTCACGGTGTAGGACAGGTATTCGCCCGGAAGGGACAGCGGGATCGTCGTACCGGTGATCTTGGTCGCCCAGCCGCCCATATAGCGGAACATATCGACTGCCAGTGGCAGATCCGCGACGCGCGCGACAGCGTAGGGCTTGCCATTGTCGATCGATTCCAACTCGGCCAATTCCTCGAGGTCGCGTTCGATCAGATCGGCCAGCTTCCACAGCATGCGCCCGCGCTCCGACGGGCTGACCTTGGCCCAGCGCCGTTCATCGAAGGCGCGCCGTGCGGCGGCGACTGCGATATCGACATCCTTTTTATCGGCTTCGGGGACATTGGCGATGACCGCCGCGGTCGCCGGGTTGTAGACCGCGAAGGTCTTCCCGGACACGGCCGAGACGAGCTCCCCGTCGAGCAGCATTAACGGCGTTTGTCCGAGAAACCCTGCCGCGTGCCGCAGCCTCGGATCGAGTTCAAGCGTGTCCATGTCCACTCCCTCCCTCCGAACAGGCGCGACCCCACTGCGAGGAACGGCGGCACGAGCGCTTGCCTGATACCGACCGCTGCGCCAAAATCGCTATATCCAAGCACATACGTCGATTTCTTGCCACCCTGAAAGCGAGCACCATTTCCCCTTCGATTGATGCGCGCTGGGAGAGCACCCGATGGCCGTAGCCGAACAGACGCCTGCTCCTGCTGTTGCCGAGCCTGTCACCACCGTCGAACTGCGCCATGCACGGATGTTGATCGACGGCGCTTGGGTCGACAGCATGTCCGGCAGGCTTCTGAGCGTGGAAAACCCGGCAAAGCGCTGTCCGATCGCCGAGGTCCCGCGCGGCGATACGGCCGATGTGAACGGCGCCGTTGAGGCGGCCGCCAGCGCCTTCCCGGCCTGGAGCAAAGTCGCCCCGCGCGACCGCGGTCGCGTCTTGCTGCGCATTGCCGAAGCGCTGGAGACGCGAAGCGAGGAACTCGCCTGCACGGCCGCGCTGGAGACCGGAAACGCCCTGCGGACACAGGCGCGGCCCGAGGCGCGGCTCACTGCCGATATTTTTCGCTACTTCGGCGGATTGGCCGGCGAGTTGAAGGGTGAGACGATCCCGCTCGGTGAACACATGCTCAGCTACACGCGGCGGGAACCGATCGGGGTGGTCGGCGCGATTATTCCCTGGAACGCTCCGGTCTTGCTGGGCGCACTGAAAATTGCGCCGGCCCTATGCGCCGGCAACACGATCGTGCTCAAGGCCGCAGAGGATGCGCCGCTCGGTGTCCTTTTGATGGCCGAAATCTGCCAGGAGTTCCTGCCGCGCGGCGTGCTCAACGTCCTGACCGGTTTGGGCGAAGAGTGTGGCGGACCGCTGGCGGAGCACCCGTTGGTTCGGAAACTCTCCTTCACCGGCTCGACCGAGGTGGGCAAGATCATCATGCGCGCGGCGGCAGAACGGATCGTGCCGGTTTCGCTCGAGCTCGGCGGGAAGAGCCCGTCTATCGTCTACCCGGATGCCAATGAGGATTGGGTGGTGGACGGGGTCATCGCGGCGATGCGCTTCACGCGACAAAGCCAATCCTGCACTGCGGGATCGCGCCTGTTTCTGCATGCCGATATCTTCGACAGCTTTCTTGACAAATTGCGCCACCGGACGGCGTTGCTGAAACTCGGCGACCCATTGGACGAGGCAACCGATATCGGCGCCATCATCAACGAAAAGCAGTTCCGCAAAGTTTGCGCGTATATCGAGGAGGGCTTGCAGCGCAAAGAGGCGCAGCGGGTTTTCGGCGGCCTGCCGCCCAAAGAGGGACCGCTCAGCGAGGGGTATTTCGCGATTCCGACCGTATTCGCCGATGCCTCCAACGACTGGCGCCTGGCGCGCGAAGAGATCTTCGGCCCGGTTCTCGTGGCGATCCCGTGGCGCGAGGAGGCCGATGCGATCCGTATGGCCAATGACAGCCACTATGGTCTCGCTGCCTATGTCTGGACTCACAACATCGGCAGTGCATTGCGAACGGCGCATGCGATCGAGTCCGGCTGGGTGCAGGTGAACCAGGGTCTCGGCCAACAACCCGGCCACTCCTATGGCGGCTACAAACAGAGCGGCATCGGACGCGAGTTTTCACTGGAAGGCATGCTGGACAGCTTCACGCAGCGCAAGAATGTCACAGTGAACCTCAACACGCCCCGCTGACTGACGGAGGGAAGGACTATGGCGGAGCATCCGGCGCTAATCGAGGGGCGGGTCGCGGTCGTGACCGGCGCCGCGAGCGGGATCGGCCTTGCGGCTGCGAAACGGTTCGCCTCGATCGGATTGCGTATTTGTCTCGCCGATCTCGGCGGCAATGTCCTCGAACAAGCCGCGGCGGAAGTTGCCTCCGTTGCGAAGCGCGGCCCAGCCGACGTGCTGATGGCGCCGACGGATGTCAGCAAGCTGGAGGAGGTCCAGCGCCTCAAAGACCGGGTCTATGAGACCTTCGGCGAAGTCGCTGTGCTGATGAACAATGCCGGCACTTCGCCGGGTGGCGGACCTTGGGACCATTACGAGCGCTGGCAGCGCGTGCTAAACGTCAATCTCTGGGGCGTCATCAACGGCGTACAGAGTTTCACGCATGCAATGATCGATCAGCACTCACCCTGCGCGATCGTCAATACCGGCTCCAAGCAAGGGATCACCTGCCCGCCGGGAGACACGGCCTACAACATATCGAAAGCCGGAGTGAAGGTGCTTACCGAGGGGCTCGATCACGCATTGCGCAACGTCGAGGGTTGTCGGATTACTGCGCACCTATTGGTGCCCGGATCGACCTTCACCGGGATGACGCGCCGCGGCAGAACCACCAAGCCGCCCGGCTCCTGGATGCCCGAGCAGGTCATCGACATACTCGTCGCCGGAATGGCGGCCGGCGACTTCTATATTATCTGCCCCGATAACGATGTGACCCGAGATATCGACAACCGGCGCATCCTGTGGGCCGCGGAAGACATCATCCGCAATCGCCCGGCGCTATCGCGCTGGCACCCCGACTACAGCAACGAATTCGCCGCCTTCTTGGCGGCGGAGCCGCCATTTCGGCGCTAAGACAGCGCCTGACCCATCCCCGGGACTGCAGTGCGCTGCCGCCCGATCGGGCGGTTCGCTGACCGTCGTGCCGGGCGCAGATCAGGTTGAATATACCTCTGCCCATACAACGGTCATGGCCCGGCGGGCGGAGGCCGGCAGCCCCGATCGCGAAATTCCATCAATGCAGAGCCTTCGATGAAAGGGAGAAAAGAAGCATGTTAAGCAGCACCGCTAAGCAATTGATGCTAGGTGCCGCGTCAGCGGCTATTTTTACGTCGTCTTTATCGGCGGCTCACGCGGATGACGCGGCGACCAAGCGGCGAGCAAATATCAACCTCGCCGTAGCGTCGAATTTTTACGGTGTTCCACCATCAAATAGCGCGATAACGGATCTTATTAACGCATTCGAAATGGCTAACCCTGGCTATCGGGTCACTGTAGTCGATAACGGGGCGACAGCTACTCTCGAAAGCCATATCATTAGTGGCAACAGCCTAAAGGTCGATCTTTTTCTGGCAGCCGATACCGCCACCCCCCTAGACTTACTTACCAATCACTTTAAGCTGGTAACTCCTTACAACTCCTCCTTCGCACCGCCGCTATACACCTTTAATTATGCCACCGGCGTTCTTGCGTTATTGAGCAACACGCCGGGTGTGGATCTCTCCTGCGCTACCGGCACCTGCGGCTATAATCCAAATGTTTATTCAACAGTGGCGATCGCCGACCCAAGTCTTGCGCCTTATGGAGTGGCAGCTCAAACGGTATTGACGGGCAGATACGATCTTATGCCTCCTCTTTCCAGCAACCCTCTCGTCCACGAGTATCCCAATATCACAGCAGCTTTTGATGCGGTTATCGCCCGGACCGACTCGGTTGGATTTGTGGCAATGTCAGCAATCTGTTCTAACGGGAATTATCCAACGTCCGGAACAAGTGCTTTAGCTTATTTTTCTATTGAAAGCGGTTCTATACCCGGAGTCCTCATAAACAATTACAATCCCCTTACTCAAGCTGGCATTGCCATTCGCAACCGTCGTACAGCAGCCCAGGATACCGAATTAGAGGCCTTTGCGGCGTTCTTGACGGACTTTACGACCTCACCATCGCCAGATTCACCAATGATCACCACGCTTAAAAAATACTGCTATAGCGCTCCGTAAAACCGCCTGCGCAACGGGATAAAGCCGGCGGCGCAGAACCGGTCGACAACTGATATATACAATTGAATATATCGACGCCCACCACAACCGTCGCAGTTAGCGGGGGCCGACCGGCAATCCCGATCGCGAAATCCCATCAATATGGAGGTCTCCAATGACGACACGCACCTTGTCCGCCGCTTTGCTCCTCATCGGCATTGGCAGTTCTCCGCTCCAGGCGGCGTGTCCAGGCGGTGTGTCGAACTATTTCAAGGTCTCTGGCGAAGTGACGAACCGAGCAGTCTTTGACTTGAACAAGCTCCAACAATTTCCGCCGGCGCAGGAAAACGTGACCTATTTCGCCGCGGGGTCGGTGGTCACCGAATCATTCACCGGCGTATTGCTATGGGACCTCTTGAACAATGCGCCGGTTAGCGGGATCGTCACCGACCCGAACACCAAAAATGACATTCTGCATAAAGTCATCATCGTGACCGGCACTGACTGCTACCAATCGGTGTTTGGTGCCGGCGAAATCGATCCGTTTTTTGGCGGCAACCAGATCATGGTCGCCTATGCCACAGGGGGACAGTCGCTCGGCAGCGCTGGTTTTGCACGGATCGTAGCTCCCGGCGACAAAGCCGGCGGCCGATTTGTCTCGAATATCGCCACCATCGAAGTACGGGATGCTACCACTCATTAGTACGGGAGAGCGCGGGCTGGCGGGTGCCGTGCAGGGCAGCTGCCGTCGCGTCGCACGAATTTCTAGCATCCGTAGCTCCTGAGTCGTGGTCGCATAGCCCATCGACACGATTGCTGCGCGCTGGTTCAAAGCGGCAAAGCACGACTCCGGCTCGGCAAGCCCAGCTTGTTTGCATGCAGCGATGACGCACGAGGCTGGGTTGCGGCGATCGGGATTTGCGTATCGCCGAGGGTGTGGAATAGCCTTCCCCATCATTGCTCCACAGGAGACCGTCATGCCGCGTCTAAATTTCGGCGCCTTCCTCGCCCCCCACCATCCGGTCGGCGAGCATCCGATGTTACAGTTCCGCCGCGATCTCGACCTCGTCGAGCAGCTCGATCGTCTCGGTTATGACGAATTCTGGTGCGGCGAACACCATTCGAGCGGCTGGGAGATGATCGGTTCGCCCGAAATGTTCCTTGCCGCGGCGGGTGAGCGGTCGAAGCGCATCAAACTTGCCACCGGCGTCATCTCGCTGCCCTATCACCATCCGTTCAACGTCGCGCAGCGCATGGTGCAGCTCGACTGGATGACCGGCGGGCGGGCGATCTTCGGGTCGGGCCCCGGCGCACTGGCCTCGGACGCGCACACGCTGGGGATCGATCCGATGGTGCAGCGCGACCGACAGGACGAGGCGATCGGCATCATCCGGCGGCTGTTCAACGGCGAGCGGGTGACCGCGAAAAGCGACTGGTTCACGATGCAGGACGCGGCGCTGCAGCTGCTGCCGCTGCAGGAGGAGATGCCTTTCGCCGTCGCTTCGCAGATCAGCCCGTCGGGCATGACATTAGCCGGGAAACATGGGATCGGCATCATCTCGATCGGATCGATGTCGAGCGAAGGCCTCAACGCCCTGCCGACGCAGTGGGGCTTCGCCGAGGCCGCGGCCGCCAAACACGGCAAGACCGTCGACCGCAAGGACTGGCGGGTCCTCTTGAGCTGGCACATTGCCGAGACCCGCGAAAAAGCCCGGGCTGAAGCCCGCGAGGGCCTCCTGCGCCATCACAATCAATACATTGTCGGAACGTTGCAGCGGCCGGACGCTAAGCCGTTCAGCGACCCTGACGAGGCGGTCGACAAAACCGCTTTCTCGAACGGGTCGTCTGCGACAATCGGCACTCCGGACGATCTCGTCGCGCGGATCAAATCAGTGCTCGAGGTCAGCGGCGGCTTCGGCACCCTCGTCGGCTTTGTCCACGACTGGGCCAACCCGGAAAACACGACGCGCAGCTGGGATATGGTGGCCCGCTACGTTGTGCCGGAAATCAACGGGTATCTCGCCGGCTTGCACCAATCGCAGCACTTCGTCGCCACCAATCGCGGCGTCTTCGACCGCGCCAAAGATGCGATCATGGCGAAGATCAACGAAAACGAGGCCGCAGTCGCGGCACTCTCGGTGACGAAGGGGTCGCGACTTGGCGACGTGGCCTCGGCCAGCAACGTCCCCGATCTCGACAAGGTGCGCGCGCAAGTCGGACAGCGGTGAGGCGGGTTTAGGAGAAGATTATGGCGCTGCTCATCGTCGATCTCGACAAGCGTATCGGCAACGCGAAGGCCTGGTGCGATACCTTCGCGCAACAGCTTCCCGATCTAGAAATTCGCATTTGGCCCGATCCGGGAGAGCTGTCGGACATCGAATACCTCGCCTTTATGCATCCCGATTTCGACGCGTTGCCCGTGTTTCCGAACTTGAAGGCGATGTTCAGCCGCTCGGCCGGCGTCGAGGCGTTTGTCAATCATCCAAAGTTGCCGAAGGTCCCGCTCGGTAAGATGGAGCCGCCCGGCGGCGATCCGATGATGACCGAATACGTCGTCATGCACGTATTGCGCTTTCATCGCGACATGCCCGGCTATCAAGCGGCCCAGGCGAATCGCGAGTGGCTGAGGAAAAGGCTCGCCCGGCCCGAGGAACGGCGCGTCGGGTTTCTCGGCTACGGCATGATGGCGAAGGCGCCGGCATTGGTGTTGAAGTCGCTCGGCTTCCCGGTCTCCGCCTGGGTTCGGTCACCGCGGGAGAATGAGGAGGTGCCGATTTTCCACGGACACGACCAGTTCGAGTCGTTTCTCAATCAAACCGACATCGCCGTCTGCCTGTTGCCGCTGACGCGGGAAACCGAGGGCATATTCTGCGCGCGTACCTTTGCCATGATGCCAAAAGGGGCGATGCTGGTGAATGTCGGGCGCGGCAAGCACGTGGTGAACGCGGACCTGATCCGTGCGCTCGACTCGGGGCAGTTGTCCTACGCCGCATTGGATGCGCTGTGGCCCGAGCCGCTGCCACCGGAAAGCCCGCTTTGGGTGCACCCCAAAGTCACGGTGATGCCGCACGTAGCGCGGCGGCCGACCGTTGCTCAACTGGTGACGGAGATTGCCGCGAACATCCGAAGCCTCGAGGGGGGCGGCGGGCTTTTGCAGCAAGTCGATGTCACAATGGGATATTAATCGAACTACGGGCGAGGTGATCCGATGACTGAGACGAACTCCGGCCGCGCGCATCTCATTGCCGGCGGTTTTCCGCCCGGTTCGCTCGCCGGGCACGATCACGACTATGCCCGGCTGCGGCTGCTGGGCCTCCTCGCCGAACGGGACGTACCGGCCTCGGTCGCCAACGATTTCGCGGATGTCGAGAAATGGCTGCCGGTCAGCCAGTTGCTGATCACCTACGTGGCCGGTCCGTACCCCGACGCCGCCCAGTGCCGCGCCATTCGGCACTGGCTGGAAGCGGGCGGCCGCTGGCTGGGCTTGCACGGGACCAGCGGCGGCCGTGCCGAACGGGTGGAGGGCTCGCGCCAGCGCCGCACCGTCAAGACCGAGCACCACGCCCTCCTCGGGAGCCGCTTCTTGACCCATCCTCCGATCTGCGAGATTCGCGTCGAGGTGAGCGCCGAACACCCTCTCACCCGCGGGCTCGGCACGTCTTTCGTCGTCGAGGACGAGCCGTACTTCATCGAACTGCAAGATCCGGGCTCGACGCGGATCTTGCTCACCGCGGACTACGGCCCGAACGCCACCTCACCCGCCATCGGGACACTCTATGCCTCGGATACCTCTTTGCAACCCAACGGCAAGAGCCGGGTGCTCGGCTATACCCGCGAGTTCGGCAACGGCGGTGTGACCTACTTCGCTCTCGGGCATTGCCACAACCCCGCCATCCGCGCCGCCCGGGCCGTCGACCCTATGGACACGACGCCGCTCACCTTCCGAGGCTCTTGGGAGAATGACGCGTTCAGTGCGTTACTGCGCAACGCCATCGCCTGGGGTATCGGCGGTTGACCGGGTGACTCTCAACGGATGTGCAGGACCGCCTTGCCCGCAAACTCGCGATCGATAAGCCGGCGGGCGACCGTGCCGATTTCGCTCCATGGCGCTTCGACCGCGATCTGCGGCCGCAATTTTTTTGCTGCGATCAGATCGGCGAGCAGCGCGAGGCCGATGCCGGCCCGCTCGACGCTCATCAATTCGTGGAAGAGGGTAAGCCCGTAGAGCCGCACCCCGCCGGTCGCAAAGAAATCACGGCTCTCAAAGCTCGTGTGAGGAGCCTCGGTCGCCCCGAATGTCACGCAGGTGCCACCCGGCTGCAGCATGCCGAGCGCCGCACCAAGGGCGGAGCCGCCGAGTGAGTCGAGGATCAGCCAGAACGGCCCGTGCGGCCTGGCGGCGGCAAGTTCGTGGCCAAGCACGACTCGGTCGCCGCACCATTCGGCAACGGCGGCGCGATACTCCTCTCGCCGGACACGGCCCCAGACCTGCGCACCGGCCGCCATGGCAAGCTGGCCGGCGAGATGTCCGACCCCACCCGAGGCGCCATCGACCAGCACCTTGCGCCCGAGCAACAGCCCGCCCTGGCGCAGCGCGTGCAGTGCGGTGAGGCCCGCGACCGGTAGGGTCGCCGCCTCGGCATCGCTGACCGTCTCGGGCAACGCAGCGACCGCATGGCTGCGGCAATTGACCCGCTCCGCCCAGGCGCCCGATGGCAGGATACCGACCACGCGCGTGCCCGGCCTCGGCCCACTGCCATCCGCCGCCGCGGTCTCAACCTCGCCGGCGAAATCCCAACCCGGCCGCCACCCGGGCTCGGCCTGCTGCACGGCGCGCCGAGTCTCACCGCGGTTGAGCGAAATCGCGGTCACCCGCACCGCCACCTCGTAGCGGTCGGGATCGCGCAATTCAACCGGCTTGATTGCAAGCTTTCCCGGCGCGGCCGGATCGACGACAACGGCACGGACCTGTCGAGGCATGGGCATTCTCCGTGTTGGCCCAGAGATGTTTAGGTATTCGCCGCCACCGCGTGTTCGTTCGGGACCGCCCCCTCGGCCAAGCAACCTATTGAGTTTAGCAATTGTGAACCGCTGAGAATTTGAAGGAGGAACTGCCGCGCAGTACGAGCAGAGCCGTCGCCACCGCGGCCACCAGAGCAAACAGGCAGGCGCTCAAAAAGATCTGCGTCGGCGGCAGGCCGCGCGCCAGCAGATAGCCGCCCAGTATCGGTGAGACAATGCTGCCCACGCGGCCAATGCCGATCGCCCAGCCGATCCCTGTGGTGCGCATACGTGCCGGATAGAGCGCCCCGCACGTCCCATTCGCTCCGTTCTGGCTGCCAATGACGGTCGTACCCGCGAAGAAGATCACTATCAGCAGCGCGAAATAGGGCAAGGCGACGAGTGCGATCAGGGCGATGAACAGGACGCCGGCGGCATAGTGCAACGCCAGCGCCCGCTCGGGACCAAACCGGTCGATCAACGGACCGAGATAGAAGACAGCGAAAATTCCACCCAACGGGACGATGCTGGAGGCGAAGACTGCTTGGGGTGGCGTCATGCCGGTCAGATGCAACACCTCCGGCAACCAGTAGACGAACAGAAACAGGTTGAGCAGACTGCAAAAATAAATGACCCACAGCAGCACGGTCTGCAACGCATAGCCGCGACCGAACAGCATTTTGATCGGGTTTCCCACCGCAATGTCGACAGGATGCGAACCGGCCTGCCCCGGGACGATGTCGAGGCGCGCGAGCAGCGCCCTCTGGCGCGACGATAAATTCGGCTTCCGGGCGAGAAAACGCGGTGATTCCGGCAGCCACAACGCCATGACCGGCACCAGAGCCAGCGGGAACACGCCGCCGATGACAAAGATGACCTCCCAGCCGAAATGCGCCAGCAATGCAGCCACTGCCAGGCCGCCGACGAAGCCGCCCAACGGTGCGCCTGCAAACTGTGCCATGATCATCGTCGCACGCAGGCGCTGCGGCGTGTAGTCGCCGGTCAGCGCCACCGTTCCCGAAAACGCGCCGCCGATGCCGAGCCCGGTGAAGAAGCGCCACAGGCTCAGCATCGCTAGCGAGGGGGCGACAGCGCTCAGCAGCGAGGCGAGACCGAAGATCGTAACGCTAGCAAGCAAGAGCGGCTTGCGCCCAAAGCGGTCGCCGATCGGCCCAGAGGCGAGGGCGCCCACCATGACGCCAACACTCGACCACACGAACGCCGTCGAAAATGCCGGTGGCGGCAGATTCCAGGCATGGGTGAGCGACGGGACCGCCCAGCCGATCGAACCGACATCGTAGCCGTCGCACATCTGGATCAAGGTGCAGATCGCGACGACGCCGATCTGCAAAGCACCGATCCGCTGGTTCTCGAGTGCTGACTCGGTGGCCGAAAAAGCCGCTTCCGCCATCGTCTTCTCGCTCCTTGCCTCCCTGTTTTTGCTCTCTCGCATGTACGAGAAGGCCGCGCAAGCCTCCGATGATGATAAAGCCCCGCGGTACGAGGCGGCGCCTCAGGCTCTCAGATGCGGCATCACCTCGGCGGCGAAGAGGTCCATATTCCGGCGCGTCAGATCGTCCGAGAGGATGCCGAACTGGAGAAGCGCCACCAGGATCCCAAAGCCGGTGCGCTCGCGCATCCGCTCGATTCCCGCCAGCACAGTCCGGGGGCTGCCGATCAGCGCGGTGCCGCTCTCTATGAGACCTTCGGCGGTGGCCTTGCCGCCACCCAGCGCAGTGCGGCTGCGGATGAAATTCTTCATCGAGCCGATCGAGGTGTAGCCGGGCGGCATCAACATCTCGAAGCTCTGGCGCAAGAAATCGTTGAACAAGGTCTCGACTGCCCGCCCCGCTTCCTGGCGAGCGCGGGCGTCGGTCTTGGCGACGAAGATCGGGCAAGCCCAGCCGAGTTGATCCGCGGCGGCCTCGTAGCCGTATTGCCGCGCCTGGTCGCGATAAGTGTTGTGGTAGCGCGCAACGAGGTCGGCCGACGAGAACGTCACCAGGAACGGATATTTGCGCTTGGGATCGGCCGCCCAGGCGACGGTCTCGCTCGACCCCTGCGAGGGGATCCAGACGGGCGGATGCGGGCTCTGGTAGGGCCTCGGCCAGAGGTTGACGTAGCGTAGGCTGAAGTGGTCGCCGTCGAAGGCGAAGGGGCCAGCCTCCGTCCAAGCCCTGATGATCAAATCGTGCGCCTCGTGGAAGCGCTCGTGCGAGAAATAGGGATTGGTGCCCGAGGAATGGTATTCCGAGCCGATGCCGCGAACGAAGCCGGCGATGATGCGGCCTTTCGACAAATTGTCGAGCATCGCGAACTCTTCGGCGATGTAGATCGGGTTGTTCACCAGCGGCAGCGCGCGGCCGAGGATCGCGATCTTGACCGTCTTCGTGCGTTGGATCAGCGCGCTGGCAATCAGGTTGGGTGCCGGCATCAAGCCGTAAGCGGTCTGGTGATGCTCGTTGACGCCGATCGCATCAAAGCCGAGCTCCTCGGCATAGACGAGCGCGTCGATGTGGCGGGCGTATTCCTCGGCGCCCTTGACCGGGTCGTAGAGGCGGTTCGGCAACACCACCCAGGGCGAGCGGTGCTTCGCCGCCTCCGCGAGGTCGAGCGGCCGGTACGGCATCAGGTGAAAGGAGACGAGCTTCATGAGCCGACTCCCTCCAGGAACTCGCGGATATGGTGCGCAACGAGAGCGGCCTGCTCGACATGCGGGAGATGCCCGCACCCTTCCACCATGACGAGCCGCGCATCCGGCAGGCGTTCACGCCACAGCGCTGCATTGGCCGGTGGCATGATCTTGTCGTCGTCGCCCCAGATGACGAGCGCCGGCAGCTTGATGCGATGCAGCCACTTCTCGAGATCGGGATTGAACCAGCGCGGCTGCCAGCCGAGCTTCGCCACGGTGAAGCGGTTCCGCAGCATCAAATCCATCTGCGCCTCGCTCGGCGTCAGCGCCAGGATGCGGTCGGCAAAGGACTGGTCGTGATAGAGGTTGCGCACCGCTTCCTCGGGCCCCCAGATGAAATTGTCGCCACATGGCACGCCTTTGACGCGGATGCCGGCCGGTGCCAGCTGGACGAGGCTCCTAAAGCGGGAGCGGTCGCGGATCAGGATCTCGGCGGCGAGCCAGCCGCCGAGCGAGTTGCCGATGAGATGGATCCGGTCGAGCCCCACCTCCTCGACGAGGTCGAGATAGAACATCGCCAGGTCCGGTATCGAATGGATCCACGGCGGGTCGTCGGAGCCGCCAAAGCCGGGATGCTCGGGCACCAGCACCTCGTAGCGCTCCGCCAGCGCATCGAAGAACGGCAACCATTGCGGCACGCCGCCCGCACCATGCAGGAACAGCACCGTGGGGCCGCGCCCTGCGCAGTGCAGCTTGACGGCAACGTCTCGGACCTTGAGCTCGCTCAGTTGCGCCGGCATATCGTCCGTTCCCTCTCCAAGACCGACCGCCCGGGTACCTCACTCAGCCGTATAAACTTAAATCACCTCCCAACCACAGCACCTTCGGTCCGACTCCCGAGCCAACCGCCGGTGCACTCCTCAGCCACCTCGACGGACTGAGGCTACTCAGCGACCACCTGCGAGCGCTTTGGCCTTCCACAACTCCCAGGGCCGGCCAATCTGGGCGCTATTCGTTTCGGCCGCCCGCCTGGCTTCCTCCTCGTTGAGGAACATGACCTGCCCTTGCCCCAGCCGCAGCGCCTCGCTTTCAAGGCGCGCATTGACCTCGGTGTAGATCGCGCGGAAAACAGCCTCCCTGACCGATTGGCCGACCACTACGTCTCCATGACCACGCATCAGCGCGACCGGTGCGCTCCCGAGTGTCTTGGCGAGAGCCGCGCCGAGTTCGGGGTTGCGCACCAGCATGTCCGTCGCCTCCCCGCCGGCGGCGCGGATCTCAAACACTGGCACGCCGGCGCCGAGAAATCCGCCGAGATGAAATATCGGCCGCAGTGCGACGCCCACGACGCCGAACGGGATCACTGCCGGTGAGTGGCTGTGCACCACCGCCCTCACTTCGGGGTGCGCCTTGTAGATCTCGCTGTGGATGAAGCGCTCGAGGTAAGCGGTGCGGCCACGCGCATCGATCGGGTTGCCGTCGAGGTCGAATTCCATGATATCGGCGCCGGTGACCAGCGCCGGCGCCATGCTTCGCGCCAGCAAAAAACAGCTCGGGTCCTTGTCGTGCCGAGCGCTGACATGGCCAAAGCCGTCGAGCACGCCCTGATCGGCGAGGATGCGATTGGCGGCGACGAGATCGTCGACCAATTCCGCATCCGCCGGCCCTCTCGATTGTGCCACGGGCGTCGCCGCCAGGGCCAAGCCAATGAGTTCGGTTACGAGATTTCTCAGCATGCGCTCCCTCCCGGTCTCGGCGGCGACTTTCCATCGACAAGGACGTTACCGCCAGCTGGGCCGCAGTGCAGCAGATCTTGCGCGTGGGGGGCACAGTCGCGAGAATATCGTCGAAGACCAGCAAGGAGGGATCGGGGATGCTGTCGCGAGAAGAAAACGAGCTCATCACGCGGGTGGGACAAGGTACCGCGATGGGCAACACGATGCGCAGGTACTGGATACCCGCTTTGCTCGCGCATGAGATCGCGGAGCCCGACGGGCCGCCGGTGCGCGTGCGCCTGCTGGGAGAAGATCTCGTCGCCTTTCGCGACACCGAGGGTCGCATCGGGCTGCTCGACGAATATTGCCCGCACCGCCGCGCCTCCTTGTGGTTCGGACGCAACGAGGAATGCGGTTTACGCTGTGTCTATCACGGCTGGAAGTTCGATGTCGCCGGGAGCTGTGTCGACCAGCTCAATGAGCCGGTGGAGCATCAATTCACTCACAAGGTTCACATTACTGCCTATCCGACGGTAGAGCTGGGCGGGATTGTGTGGGCCTATCTGGGGCCGCCCGAGCGCATGCCGCCGCCGCCGAAATTCGCTTGGACCCAGGTCCCGGAGACGCATCGGCACGTAACGAAGGTCATCCAGGAATGCAACTGGCTGCAGGCCCTCGAGGGCGGTCTCGACACCTCGCACGCGCCGATCATGCACCGGCTCCTGAGGGATGACGCCAAGCGCGGCGGCATTAAGCCGTCGAACCCCTATGTGCGGGCCAAAGCGCCGAGCCTCGTCGTCGACATCACCGATTACGGCTATCAATACGTCGGCATCCGACCGCTCGGCGCCGATGAGCGGCACGTCCGCACCTACCATTTCATCCTGCCGTTCCATCAGATCCGCGCCTCGCAAACGGAGCGCGGATACCCGGCCGACGCAGGGCATATTTGGGTGCCGATGGATGACGTGACCACGATGGTCTACAACTGGTCGTACAGCAGAATAGACGAGCCACTCAACGACGAGGACCGCTTCGAGCGCGGGCTCGGCAACGGTCCCTCGCATGTCGACCAGACGACGTTTCGCTCCAAAGCGAACCGGCAGAACAATTACCTGATCGACCGTGCGGTGCAACGGAGCGAGAGCTTCACCGGGATCGACGGGATCAACGTGCAGGACCGCGCGATCCAGGAGACGATGGGACGGATCGTAGACCGCAGCAAGGAGCACCTCGGCCCCGCTGACAAGGCGATCATCCAGATGCGCCGGGTGTTGCTCCAGGCGATGAAAACGGTCGAGGAGGGCGGCACTCCGGCTGGCGTTCGACCCAGCTATTACAGCTTGCGCGCGGCGCTGGAGGTGCTGCCGCGCGATGCCGATTGGCGTGAGATCCTGGCGCCCGACATCACCCCGGAAAGGATACTGCAAACGGTCTGACGACGGCTCCTAAATACGCGGCCGGTTAGAGAGGGAGCGCTTCTCATGAAAATCGTCGTATTCGGGCCATTTAAACGAACTGGCGCTCTGCACGGCGAAAGCGTCGTCGACCTGTCCTACGCATATGCCAAATATCTGCAGGAGCGAACCGACGAGCCCAATCCACTCGAGATGGCGGATATCGTGGTGCCATTCGATCTTGCGCGTCTTATCGAGGGCGGGCCGCGGGCTCTCGAGGCGGCGCAAACGGCGCTCGATTATCTCTTTGGCCAAGCACAGGGGAAATTTGGACCGAGAGGCGAGATGCTTGTTCACCGGGCAGCGGACATGCGCCTACACGCCCCGCGGCCTAGTAATGCCCGCATTGCATGCGCCGGCGGAAACTTCGCCGACCACGCTGCGGCCATGGCCTTAAGGATGCGCGGCAAACCTTACGAGGGTGATGCTTACCAGGAGATCCGCAATGCCGGGTTCTGGGGGTTTTGGAAGCTTGGACGCGAGATTGTTGGTCCCGAGGGCGAGCTCGTCTATCCCGAGCGGTGCAATCGGCTCGATTACGAAGGTGAGATCGCGATTGTACTCGGCAAGAAGGGCGTCGATTTGAAGCCCTCGCAACTCAAGGATTATGTTTGGGGCGTCACGATGCTTGCGGACTGGAGCATTCGTGCACCGCGGGAGGCACCCGGCGGCCCGCTCAATTTTGGCTTCCCGAAGAATTTCGATACGTCGTGCTCGATGGGACCGTGTATCGCGGTAGGCGAGGCGGACCCCACGAATGTTGATATGGAGACGCTCGTCAACGGCGAATGCCGGCAGCGGTTTAACACGCGCGATATGGTGTTTACGTTCGGTGAATATCTCGAACATCTGTCGCGCGACTTTACGCTCTATCCGGGCGACGTCATCAGCGGCGGAACGGCAGCAGGCACGGCAGCGGATTCAAGCGAACTATTGCCTGACAACACGTCCGCCCCAGAGCGCTTCCTAAAGCCTGGCGACGTTGTGGAGATGCGCTCCCCATCAATCGGTTCGTTGCGGACGAGCGTCGTCGCGAAGAAACCATAAGATGCCCCGGAATGCTCCGAACTATCTCAGGCCAGGCGCCGCCGATCGCATCTTGGGTCATACCCTTGCATTTCTTGTCTGGATTGGCCTGATCCGCGGCCACTTCTACGTTCTCGAAGTCCGGGGCCGGAAGAGTGGCAAGACAATCTCTCTGCCGGTCGATCTGCTCGAACTCGAGCGGAGGCGTTATCTCGTTTGCGCCTGCGGCGATTCCAACTGGGTGCGCAATGCCCGCACGGCAGGCGAAGTGGTGCTCGTCCGCGCAATGCGCCGCCATCGCTATGCCGTGCGCGAGCTTCTCCCTGGGATGCGTCCACCGGTTCTCAAAGCCTATCTTGACCGCTTCGCTAGCGAGGTTCAGCGATTCTTCCCGGTCCCGAAAGGATCGGCGGTGGAAGCGTTCAACGATATAGCGCCGCGGTACCCGGTCTTCGAGTTGCAGCCGCTGGGTGAGACCACTCGCCTTAATAGAGCCCGGGAATGAGCCGTGATGTGCCGCTGCAGTAGACATCGTATTCGGCGCCGAACTGCGTTCGCAGCAGCGTCTCTTCCGCGTTTATTCGCGCGAGGAGCGGCGGAATAAGGAGCGTCGTAAGCAGCACGCCGACCCCCGAACGAAAGGCAAGCGCCCAGCCCAGCGAGTTGACGAGCAACCCCAGATAGCTGGGGTGGCGAATGGTGCCATACGCACCACTCGTAACCAGCGTATGCCCGGGCTGGATGGCCACTAACCCGCTGAACCGGGGGCCGAGCACAAAGACCGGCCAGATCCGCAGCGCGCCACCAACGGCGAAGAGAACGACGCCAAACCAGCGAATGGTGTCCCCGTCAAAGGTCCAGAACCCTACCCGGTCAGTGTAGGCCGGCAGATAACCGGCCAGCACGCCGATCAGCCCGAAGGCTAGGATGACCCAGCGATTGGCACGATCCTCGCGGACGCCGGGGCTCAGATTACCGCTGCTGGAGAGCGCGATGCCGGACAGCACGAGAAGTGTGATCGCGAGAGCAATCAGGGCCGGGTGGGAGAAGAAGGCGGCAAACCCGCCCCAGCCAAAGATGGCAAGCCCGAGATAGGCAAGGGTCGCCGTGATAGTGATCAACGCTAATCTGGGTGTGATCATCATGGCCGCCTCACTTACACAATCGTTCTTTATACGAACCGACCTTGCCGATTGACCGCTGTCCACTCCGGGTGGACCTCCACCCAGGGCAGCGAAGTCTCCACCCAATCCCCGCGCGTGAGGAAGCGGCACTTAAGCCCGGTGAAGAGGCGATCTGAATTAAAGCGGTTTAACCAACGGACCGGGGCGCGCTGCAGAGGCTAATGACGGGCACCGCTCGGTTCCGGCCAAAGAGCCCGCCAGCGAAGACGCCTTCTTGACGCGGGTCAAGGTAATGTGCTGACGGGCTTTTGATTAAAATCCACGCAAGGTGGATATCTCGGCGATGATGGCGTCAGCCCAGGCTCGCGCCCGACCTCGGTTACGTCGCAAAGCCGAGCGACCAAAGGGTAGTGACTTGCGAGGACCCAAACGCCAGGAGCGGAAAAAATGAGTTTCGAAACGACTAGCCTACTGCTGAACTGGATGGAGATGGGGGTTCTGCTGGCGATCCTGTTCCGTCTTTCCAACACTTTTGAGCTGATCGCCAATACGCAGCGCGAGCTGAGACGCGCAATCCATCGTCTAGGCGAACGCCGTACCGCTGAACTAGGCATTAACCAGGCCTTCGGCGGGCCGGGAATCGCGTCGAGCTCTTGCTCCCCACACGCGGATACCGATACTGGGCGAAGTACTGGACCCACCGATTTGGCCCACTTATCGCCGTGACCCGGGTGGCCTGAAGTTACGCCGTCGCCCGCGCGCGCTGACGACGGTGTTTCGCTTTGAGTTTGGCCTTCCGTTTGCTTGCTCGGATTGCCTTACTCCCCTTGACGCTCTTCTTCACCTGTGGCTCCGATCTGGATGGGATCGGCGCATTTCTAGCGTGGATCGTGATCGGTGACCACCGCCGTCACGCGCCTCCGACCACTTGACCGAAGTCCCGCCCACCCCTTCGCCCGCGCCCGCCGCACCGCCTTTTGGGGTCGAACGAGCGCCGTCGATAGTTTAGTTGGCCTTAGGGCCGGTCCCGTTTGTGGAATAAGGGCGTTGCGCTTTATCCGAATTCCCAGCCGCCTGCGGTTGGACACGGTCCTGCGATATCACCTGCCCGCCACCCGGCCGAGGGTAAAAACTTTGTGTCGATCCGAACACCGGCGACCGGGCGGTCTGCCCAGATGCACCACTGTCCGGCGGCAGCGCCGACACCGACTGGGCGTGCGCTGTTGCAGCTACGCCAGCCAACAAGCCGACACTCAGTATCGTCGATTTAAGCAAGCTCGCCATATGGGGACTACTCCAATTATCGATCGTGCCTTGTAGGCATGAACTCAGGATCGACACAAATGAAAATTGTGCAATGCAGCAATGAAAATCGTTCATTTTTTCCAACACAACGATTGCTGCCGGTGTTAAGAACATAACCATCGAGGTGGTCCGTCGGACCACTCCTGGTAGCTGACATCATCATGGTCAAAAATTTTCGGTTGTACTTTCTTGTCGCCGCCGCTGCCTGCCCGCTCTTTGTCGCACACCTGTCGGACAATCGACTTTTAATTTTTCCAGATGGTCTCTGAATTATCGATTTGTTGGCGGGTGCACAAGGATCGGACCTTTGACCCGCTAAGTTAGAGTGCACGTTTTTCGCTAGTACGTTCCTCTACGTTGCAGTTTGTTAACTGCTTGGCAGATCTTCGCTTACGCTGCTTGCCCGATAGACCCGCCGGAGTGCCTCGACGGTCGCCGAGAAGCTGAGCAAGAGGGTTGTCGAACGGATCGGGGTCGCGAAGCAGGATGTGGTTGTTTGGATGATACCCTTCCGGGGTTCGGCATCCGCGTGAAGCCGAGCTATATCAGCCAATATCGTACCGGACCACGGTGCATCAAGGGGCTGAACGGTTGGTCAACGTGGCCCGTCGTTGAAATGAAAATTGCCGGTTTTCAGAACGGACGCCAGCGCAACGCCGCTCCTGCTCGCAAGATTGCAACTTCCCGCATATCGCAGGCAAGCTTGAGGCCATACAAAAGAGGGGTCGCAAGCGATTTCGATCAGACGCGCTCGCATAATATGATCCCGTTTATCGGGACTTCGGCCCATCCGCATGGTCTTCTAACAACGAAAGCCGATCCAGCATCGAACCGACCTCGACGCGTTGCGCTCGGATGTACTCATAGTACAGCCGCTCGAGCCGGCGGTATGGCGAGCCGCGGACGCTCGCGAGCATGTCGCGCCGCTCGTCGCGGCTGGCGAGGATGGTGTCGTATTTCTCGCGAAAATATCGGAGATTGGCGTCCAGCTTTACAAACCGTTCGTCCGACAGCAAATCGATCGCTCGCTGCGTCTTGCCCATCCTGAACGGCGATTGGAGCGTGAACAGGCGAAACGTTGTATCGTAGAGGTCGTTCGGCTCATGGACCGGCAGGGTCTTGAGCAGCGCACCGTGGCGCGTGGGCAGCCAGTGAAATTCGTGCAGCGCGTCCCGCTCGGGCCCGTTTTGCTGTATTTCCCGATAGTCGCTGATACTGCCCTCGGTGCCGAGCTCGGCCAAGTCCACAAATTCGTTTGCAGGCACTGCGAGGTTGAATATCTGACGGAATTTAACGGCCTGCACCGACAGTGGAGACCAGATGTTGGCGGCTGCCAGGGCGTTCCGCAATGTATGGGCGCAGTTGTCGGCCCAGACACTCCAATTGTAGTCGCCGTTGCCCTCGGCGTATTCGCGGTTCTTGTCGTTCAGAAAAGCAATGATTTCGTCCAACATGCTCTCGGTCACGGGAACGCGTGCACAGAAAACCGACCGTGCGAACTGCAGTGCGAGGTCCGTGCCGATCCCCTCGTTCGCGACGAAATTCTCGAGGCCGGCCCCGGCACTGGCGCCTGGGTAATCGTGAAACTCCACTCCTTTATAAACTCCCTTGCCGATCGCATCGCGCACACTGGCCTCGAAATGTGCTTGGGTCAGACGCTCACCGAATTTGAGGTTGCCCTGATAAAAAAGTTCGTACCCGGGAATCGCGACCCAGTTGACGTTCCGGAACCAGCGGCCCACGCTAACACCTGCACCGTGCTCGGGATCGTCCAGCTGGGTCGCTGTGACTCGGCACCGCCGCAGCTGCGGGAATGGCGCCTGCTCGTCCTTGCAGGCACCTTTGATGTACATGACTGCGTGGCCTGCGACCCCGCCCTCGCCCTTCAGCTTGGAGCGAAATTGGCTCGTCGCACAGAGCTCCACGTAATACAGAAAGAGCTGATCGTAGACTGGGTCGGGACGCCGCTCGACGATTATGCGATCCGGCTTTAGCATGAACCGCGAAATTATTCCGTCATCACCGCATCCGCCCAGGAAGAGGGCGATCCCGGCCACGACCAAAATGGTACGCATTTCTATCCCGATGCCGCAGCGATCATCGCAAGGGAAGTTGGTCAGCTTCCGCCAGAGAGGCGACCATCTCCGCGTGCAGTGCAACCAGCGTCGTTGCCGCGGCAGCACTCGAGCTCTGCATGACAATCGACATCAAGATCCCCACTCCGGCGAGAACCCATTGCCAACCGAAGCCGTTTCCGCCAATTGCATCGAGGTTCCAGGAAATTCGATGCCGATGAAAAGCAGCCCAAAGCCGGCGAGGATCGCTCCCAGTGCGCGCGTTCTGCCTTTGGCGATCAGCCAGAGAAAGGCGCCGATGCCGAGCATCGGCAGAGCTCCAGCGGAAATGCTCACGCGAAAACCAAAGATCGCGACGAGCCACGGCGTTGATGTCGTGCCGAAAGTCGCGCCGACAATCACCCCCACCGCCTGCGGGAAGGTAACCAATCCGGTGCTGACAAAGCCGATGACGGTCAGCGTTGTCGCGGTCGAGGATTGAATGGCCACTGTGAAGAGTGCACCCGATACAATCGCACTCAACCGGCCGGCAACAAGCGTCTGCAATGCCCGACGCAGCGAGTCACCCGCAAGTCCCTTCAGACCTTCCGTCAGATGGTGGATCCCGAGCAGGAACAGGCCCAGTCCACCCAAGATCGTTATGGCGGCGGAGGCGTTCATCAACTCCCTTTAGTGCCGAGCCTTATTTTGCTCGGTGTCCTTTGGTCGATCGGCGAAGCCTTGACCGTATCGGATCCGTAGCGTCTGCGGTCGACTATGAGCCGCGTCGTCTGCTGTTAAAGCGCCCGCTTGGTAACATTTCCGTAATAAACAAGGACAAGCTGAGCGGTTGTCAATGGAATTCTACCTCACCGGGCATTATCAGGCCGCAGGTGGTGTCGATTGGGACGGCGAGCATAGTCTCGCGACCCACAGCGCGAGACAATAGCGCTAGATCCCAATACCCTTAGGCGTGCCGCCGGATACCGCTTACAATTCTTTATCAATGGCCTAGCTTTGCCGACAGGGATCGGGCTGGACCAGATTTTGCCGAGCTGTCATGGTTGCACCCGCGGCAAAGTATCTATCCCGCGTCCAATCCGAGAAAGACGACGCCCAGTGGCAACCACCAGAGCCGACAGCTCCAGCCGCAATATCGTTCTCATCGACTTCGCATTGCAGGGCGGCGGGGCGCACGGCGCCTTTACCTGGGGCGCTCTCGATCGCCTGCTGGAGGAGCCTTGGCTGCAGATCGACGGCATCTCGGGGACCTCCGCGGGGGCCATGAACGCCGCCGTGCTTGTCGACGGTCACGCCAAAGGCGGGGCGGATGCAGCGCGCTCCGCACTCGAGACGTTCTGGCGTAGCGTATCGCGAGCAGCTTTGCTGAGCCCATTGCGCCGCAGCTTTCTCGACGTGCTTCTCGATCGTTGGAGCTTGGACCATTCGCCTGTCTTCGTCGCAATGGACATGATGGCGCGGTTGTTCTCGCCTTACGACCTGAACCCCGGAGGGTTCAATCCGCTGCAGAAAATCCTGGCGGAGTGCATCGATTTCGAGCGGCTCGGGCAGGCGCCGATAAAGCTGTTTATCACCGCCACGAATGTCCGCACCGGCCGGGGCCGGGTGTTCCGCAACCGTGAGATTACGCCAGAGGTGCTGCTCGCTTCGGCGTCTCTGCCGACCATGTTCCAGGCCGTCGAAATTGAGGGCGATAATTATTGGGACGGCGGCTATTCCGGGAACCCCACCATCACCCCCCTAGTAAGGGAATGTAAGTCACACGATACAATTCTGATACAGATCAATCCCGTCGAGCGCCCCGGCACGCCAAAGACCGCCCGGGAAATTCTCAATCGCCTCAACGAGGTCTCCTTCAATGCTGTTCTGCTGAAGGAGTTGCGCATGATTGCGCTGCTGCGGCAAATCGCCGATCCTGGCGATACTGAAGGCGCTCTGTGGGCAGGCATGCGCATTCACCGCGTAGCGAGCGACCTAATGGTCAATCTTGGCTATTCCTCGAAACTCAATGCCGAGTGGGATTTCTTGTCCATGCTTCGCGACGCCGGACGACGCGCCGCAGAAGCGTTCCTCGCGGCCCATAGCGGCGATTTGGGCCGCCGTTCATCCCTTGATCTCGACGTGCTGTTGGAGAGCGTGTGAGGCAATGGGATTGTTCGGCATCCTGCTCGGCCTAGCGCTACTCGTCTGGCTGGCATATCGCGGTTGGAGCATTCTGCTGCTGGCCCCCGGGGCAGCGCTCATCGCCGCTGCATTTGCCAGAGGGCCGCTGCTCGCCTACTGGACCCAGACCTTTATGGACAGCGCCTCGCGCTTCGTCGCGCAATTTTTCCCACTGTTCCTGCTGGGAGCCCTGTTCGGCAAGCTGATGGAGGACAGTGGTTCCGTCGCAGCAATTGCCGACTTCATGACCAAACAGTTGGGGCCGCAGCGCGCCATACTAACCGTCGTGTTGGCCGGCGCGCTGGTCACTTATGGCGGCGTCAGCCTGTTCGTCGCGTTCTTTGTGCTCGTCCCGATGGCGCAGGCCCTGTTCCGCACCGCGGTGATTCCCAATCGGTTGATACCCGGGGCCATCGCCCTGGGAACATCCACATTTACGATGTCGGCGCTGCCGGGGACCCCGGCAATCCAGAATGCGATCCCGATGCCATTCTTCGGCACGACGCCGCTGGCGGCTCCTGGGCTCGGGATCATCGCCTCGGCGATCATGCTTGTTTTTGGCCTCTGGTGGCTGGGACGCGCCGCAAATGCCGCCCGCCGAAGGGGCGAGAGGTTTAATCTAGCCTCTTCCGCTCCCGCCGATGAAGCTGCCGAAAACGAAATCGTTCGCCTGCGCGCCACCACGGCGCGCGAATTCGATCCGGCTGAAGTCCATCACGGCCGCCCTAGCCGGGAGACGCCGCCGATCGTCCTGGCAGCGCTCCCGCTCCTTGCGGTGGTGAGCGTCAATGTGCTGATGTCGCTGGTCATTCTGCCGCGCCTCGATGTTTCGTTTCTGGCCGAGGAGCAGTTTGGCGCGACTTCGCTCTCTGCCGTCGGCGGCGTCTGGGCGGTGGTGACCGCTCTTGCCGCCGCGATCGTGGCTGTCATTGCTGTCAACCGCCGGCGCTTGCGAGGTCTGCGCGAAACCATGGATGCCGGCGCCAATGCGTCGGTGCTGCCGGCGCTCAATGTCGCCAGCCTCGTCGGTTTTGGCGCGGTAGTCGCTGCGGTGCCAGCCTTCGCCATCGTTCGCAACTGGGTGCTGTCGATCGAAGGCGGACCGCTCGTTTCGCTGGCTGTTGCGACCAATCTGCTGGCGGCTCTCACCGGCTCCGCCTCGGGCGGTCTGACGATAGCGCTCGATGCGCTGGGCGAGACGTACATGCGCCTCGCTGAGGCGCACGGCATCGATCCGGCACTGCTGCATCGGATCGCCGTGATGAGCGCCGGCACACTCGACAGCTTGCCGCAGAACGGCGCGGTCGTGACCTTGCTCGCGGTGTGTGGTTCAACCCATCGTGAAAGCTATTTCGACATTGTAATGTCCGCGATTGTCGGCCCGATAATCGCGCTCGCGGCGGTGATCGCGCTCGGCTCGGCTTTCGGGTCATTTTGAGATGGAGACTCGATTTCTGGATTCTGACGATCGTTTCTCTATCATCTAAGAGGAGGGGAGGCATGATATTGAAGGGGTGGACCGCTGCGGCCGCACTGGTATTGCTCGTGCCTTGTGCGCCACGTGCTGCGACCGAGGCGAATTTCGGCGCCAGCACGACGGGCGATCTGGTCGAGCTTTGCAGCGCGACGCCTGACAACGGGATGGGGACCGCCGCCGACAACTTTTGCGAAGGCTACCTCCAGGGCGCTGTTACGGTCGAAATGCTGAACATGGCCGCGTTTCGCGGACCGAAACTGTTCTGTCTACCGAACCCCCCGCCGACACGCGCGGCGACGATGAGCGAATTCGTCAGTTGGGCACGCGCCACACCGGATCGCATGGCCCAATCATCGACCGATGGGTTGTTCCGCTTTCTAAGCGAACGCTACCCTTGCCCGCCATCGCGCTGAATCAACAAGGGGCATCGCATGAAAAAGTTTTTGCTCGTCGCCGCTCTCTCTTTGCCGGTCATCGCCTGTGCCGACATGAACCCGACCCAGCAGCGCGCGCTCACCGGTACGGCCGCCGGCGCTGGTGTCGGCGCAGTATTTGGGGCGATCGGCGGAAACGCGGGGCTCGGCGCCGGGATCGGCGCCGGAGCCGGTTTGCTAGGCGGCCTGCTCGTCGATCAGTCCCGCCGCTCTCAGGATGCAGCATTCCAGCAGGGATACACGGCTGGGCGACAGCGGGGCTCACCAAGCCCGCCCCAGTGAACGAGGAGCGGCCGACGGCCGCTTTAACGTCGCCCTTGCCAACTCCCTGTCATCCAAACGGTGTTGTCAGGTTAACTTTTCGCGATCAGAAAAGCCCGAAGCAGGGACGCGCGATTACGCTACCACGACTGCATTCCGCCATTCGCTCGCCGCCTCGGCTCGGAAGGTCCGCAGCGTCGATCGCGATACGAGATGGCGTTGAAGGTTGAAGGTGTTGTGAACGGCGGCATGCATGCTGAGGAAGCGCTGAGCGGATCGAGCCGATTTGAACCGCTGCATCTTGCGCTCTCGTCGCCGTACAGGCTGATGCGAGTTCTCCGCCCGATTGTTGCTCCGAAGCCCCTGTTCGTGCCGACAGCTCAGTCGTAAGCGCCGCCGCGCATCAGCGGTTTTGGAGCCGATAGCGGAGCCAAACCACGCCGCCCTCCAGCACCTCGGTACTCACCAAGGTCATCGCGGTGATCGGCGCCGCTACGCCGGCATCCCTGTCGCTCGAGTCGAAGATGCTCGGCGCGCCCTTTGCGCCGTCGACGGCGGGGCAGATCGCAAGGCTGATCTCGTCGATCAGGCCGGCCCGTAGAAAGGCTCCGTTCGAGCCGCCGCCACCTTCGAGCAGCAGGTGTTCGATCCCCAGCGTGCGGTTCAAAATCTCCAGCACCAACGCCAGATCGAGCTCCTGCTCGCCGGCGAAAATGTAGGAGATGCCATCCTGGCGAAGGCCCGCCAGATGCGCGTCGGAGACCTGCTCGGTCAGCACCGCGACGACCGGGTCGCCGCCTATATCAGACCGCCCCCAGGCGATCTTGCCCTGGGCGTCGAGTGCGATGCCGTAAGCTTTCGCTCCGCGCCGCGCGAACCAGGGCTCCCGCGGATAGGTCTGATCCGTGTGGCTAGGGTAGGTCTGCGCCTTGGCGTATTCGCTGCCGGTGACGCGGCCGATCAGCCACGAGCCGCCGCCGAGCTCTTCGTGTATGCGCTCGAACAGCCCCGCCATGCGGTTTTCGCTCGGCCGCCAGCGACTGCCGAGGATGCGGCCGTCGACGCTCGAATTCATGTGGCAGATTACATAGGGCTTCATCTCGCATCCCCTGCTGCCACCCGTACTCAGGCGGGACGGCTCCAGCCCACCCAGTTGCACACCGCTTCGCCCATGACGAACTCGAGGTCGCGGCCCTTGAGCCATGGCAGCTCCTCGGTGAACACCGTCACGCATTGCCGCCATGAGCACGGCATCCGGGTGATGTCGGTGCCCCAGAACATCCGCTCGGGGCCGAACGCGTCGAAGCAGCGGTGCAGGTGCTCGTGAAAGCTGCGGAACGGATAGGCGTCCTCGGCATAGCCCGCTTGACCCGTCGCCTTGACCGCGACGTTCGGGTATTTGGCGAGTGCGAGCAGCTCTGGCTGGAACCGATAGGCGGCCTCGCCTTTGCTGCCCGGCGGTACCGCCATGTGGTCGACGATCAATTTGAGGCCAGGGTGGCGCTCGGCGATCTGGCCGACGATCGGCAGGAACAACGCGGCGGCTAGCGCCACCGGCACGCCGGCCCGCTCGGCCGCGGGCCACAGCCAGTCGAGCGTCCCGTCGGTCATCCACTCCCGCTTGTGCCGCTCGTTGAAATAGAAGCGCAGCCCGACCATGCCCGGCCGCTCCTTGCGCTGGGCGACGAGGTCGCGGCCGTTCGGGTCGTCGAGATAGAACCAGCCCATGATGCGGAAGCGATCGGGATATTTCCGCACTGCTTCCATCGCCAGCTCGTTCGAATCCGGGTCCCACAGCACCGGGTGGATCAGCGCGCGGTCGATGCCGGCTTCATCCATCGCGGCGATCGCCTCCTCTGCCGAGTAAGGCTCCTGGCGGTGCGGCGGCGATGGCGTGCCCTTTTCCCAGAGATGAATCTGCGCGTCGACGATCAGCATCTGGCGTACCCTTTCGATCCGAAGATATCAGCTGCCCTAGAATACGCTGATCGCTAAAATCTGCTGATAGCGCCCAACGCGGTTTCAGAAAGGGCCGCCTACGGCGCAGAGCGGCCGATAGAGCCGCGATCGACGCCCGACCGGAACTGCCCCGAAGGCGATCTCCGCGTCACCGGAAAAGATCGGCGGCTAGGATGGAAACCAGACCGTGGACGGAACGCCTTCGAGCGACGCCGTTCGCCCATACCGTTCAAAGGTCGGGTTTGAAGTAATCGCGTTGGCGGGGCCAGCAATCCGGGGGAAGGCGCTGGCTCGCTATCAATTACCAACTGCACGTCCCCGCGCACGGATCTCGGATGAGGAGATGTCAAAGCGGAAACGGTGCTCTGGGATTTCGGTGAAGAGATCGGCATAACGCCGCGGCACGGGGATGTCGTTCAGGGCGCGTACGCGCACCAGATCGGTGCCCGCCGGCACCGGCTATATCTGCCCAGTATAACGCCGTACCGCAATCACCGATAGAGCCTAATATTGCGCTTTGCTGCATCTGCAGCAAAGCTGCGCCTAAAGTCCCGCATTGGTTGTAGCGCCCGCGCGCGTCGACGATGCGCGCCGGACTCTCGTGAACCGAGCCGCCTCGCGGCGTCTCGACAACCGCCCGTCTCGCGCGCGCAACAGAAAAGAGATCAGGAGTAAGCAACTGATATTCCTAGATTCAGGATCTGCAAAACAGGTGAAAACAGGACGGAAAAACGCAACGGCGGCAATCTGCGACATCGGCTGGCTCCAGGTGGCAAGCGCGTCGGGGACGAAAGCAACGATATGGGTTCACGGTATGTTCGCTTCAACGCCGGATCCGATGGCGCGCCGGAGGAATCAGCCGTCGGCAAAGTCACTGCGAGCCCGCGCCTCCTTTCTCCGCGTCGCGAGGGAAGCGGTAGCGACGCCAGCAGCCCCGCTACCTGGTCGACCGGCACGATAGCAGCGATCGGAGCGACACGACGGCACAATTCGGGCAGCTGAGCGCGGGCGCGCGTCAACGGTACCTGTGGGTCCATCGTTCCAATCGAATGTTGTACAACTCGGGGGAGTTGTACAACATGATGCGTGTGTCTCATCCGCGTCTCAGTCGGGCGCGCCAAGCATCAAACAGCCGTCGGATCGGCATCCGCGGTCCGCACCGCTTGACGGGTGAGTAGGAATATTCTACCTGTCCATCTACCTTGACACCAACAATATGCCTCTCAGCATCAAAGATCCCGAGACCGAGCGACTTGCCCGTGACCTTGCGCGGCGCACCGGTGAGAGCATCACGGTCGCCACTCGCAGGGCGCTGCAAGAACGTCTGCGCCGTGTCAGAGGCGCAGAGCGAAGGTCGCTTCTTCTAGCGGACCTCGCGGCGATCCGGCGCCGATGCGCCGAACTTCCCGTGCTTGACCCGAGGACACCGGAAGAAATCATCGGCTATGACGAAAGTGGGCTGCCGCGGTGATGGTAATCGACACCTCGGCGATCGCTGCCATTTTGTTTGACGAGCCGGATGCAGCCGCATTGGAAGGCAAGATCGTCGATGATCCTGTACGGCTTATGTCAGCCGCTACATTCCTGGAGGCAACCATCGTCATTGAGGCGCGCCTGGGCGATCCCGGAGGCCGTGAATTCGATCTGTGGCTGCACCGGGCAGAGGTCGAAATACTCCCGGTGGACGCCGAGCAGGCTGACATGGCGCGCCGTGCTTGGCGGCGTTTTGGCCGGGGCAGACATCCTGCCGGGCTCAACTATGGCGATTGCTTCTCCTATGCGCTGGCGGCCACGCACGACGAGCCATTGCTGTTCAAAGGCGACGATTTCACGAAGACTGATGTGAAGGTCTGCCCATGAGGCCCTCGCGCGATTACCCCGGATGTAGCGTCACCCGCGCGGCTGCGATCTCCGCGATGATGGGATTTTGCACCGGTAAGTGCTTTGGCCGCCCCTCATTCCCACTCTACTATTTTGATCCGCGGTAATGCATTGATCCAGCAAGGCAAATTTTCTCCGCGCGCGATCGAACACTGTGCGCCCGATCCGTCAGAAATTTACGCTCTTGAATTCAAAGGAAAAATTGAACGATTCGGCAACCGCTTGGTTTCAGCGACTATCGGCATCAATCGGGCGGGTTTCGACGCTTCTTGGCTGCGCCTCCGCGATCTGCCTCACTGGAAAAAGACCGTCATGGACAGCAAAAACCTGAGCGATATGGCCACGCATATCGTTGGCGAGTCGACACCGAACGCCGGCGCCGAACGGCTCGATGGCGATGCTACACCCGCAAAGCCACCCTCGCGGAGGTTGAACCGGCGTTTGCTGCCACACCCCGCTGATCCTTGCCCGATAGGTCGACGCCGAATGTTTGGGCTAAACCCGCGGCTCCGGTCGCAGTCAATTGCAGCGTGCGGCTGTCACGCTCACGGGTGAACCATTCGCGTTCCAAGCAACGGCGCCAGATGGCCGCGCCAACGACGCCAGCGACGTGATAGCGGCGCTCGCTCCAGTCGAGGCAAGGACGACAGAAAATCCGTTTTCTAGGAGCACTTTGCTCAATGCCGAACGCGGTCAGAAAGACTACGCCCGCTTCCGTCAATTCGCCGCCTTCCTCACTGAGCACCATGTGTCCACGGGCGACGAGGGCATCAGTAATCGCAACGCCGACCTGGCCGGCCAAGTGATCGTAGCAGGTGCGCGCAAAGCGCAGCGCTTCATCTTGAAGCGACCGTGGTTGATAGCGCGCCGGCACCTCGATTGCCGCGACGGCTATGATGCTTTCCAGCATCCGGGCGACCAACGGCGAGGCAATGCGGAAATATCGAAAACGTCCTTGCTTGGTGACGGCAACAAGCCGTGCCTCGACGAGCCTGATTAGGTGCTCGCTCGCTGTAGGAGGCGAGATGTGGGCGAGGTAAGCAAGCTCGCGGCCAGTCAAGGCTTGGCCTCCCATCAGGGCAGCCAGAATTGTCGCACGCGCAGTGTCACCGACGAGCGCCGCGACCTCGACCAGATTTGCGGCGGCGACCATGGGCGACTCTACCGCTGGGGCCTTACGACCTGCAAGGCGTGAGAGTTCGGCACTGGCCGAACCGATGGTCCTCAATACCCTCCGATTAGCGCCCTAAATTTTCGCTGCAAAGAGCAATTGCGAACCGTCACCAGAGGCCCTTCATGCACGACATCGCTTTCTACCTGCCGAACCTGACGCTCGCTTTCGGCGCCTTCCTTCTGGGCATGATGAGTCCGGGCCCCAACGTTCTCTCGATCATGGGGACATCCATGAGTCTCGGACGCAAGCCCGGGTGTGCGCTGGCGTTCGGGATCGCCACGGGCTCGGTCGCGTGGGCGCTCCTTACCGTCGCCGGGCTCTCGATGCTGCTGGCCACCTATGCAGAAGCACTTATCGTCATCAAGATTTCGGGTGGTTGCTATCTGCTGTGGCTGGCATTCAAGGCCTTCCTTGCGGCCGGTAGGTCGCACGCGATCGACGCCCGCGGGCTCGCAGGGCGAACTCAGGGCCCGCTTGGCCACTACCTCCAAGGCTTGGCGATCCAGATGACCAACCCAAAGGCGGCGTTGAGCTGGATTGCGGTCGTCTCGCTGGGATTGCAAGGCCGCGCTCCCTTGTGGGTCGATGTGACTCTCGTTCTGGGAACGGGCGTGCTGCCGTTGTTGCTGCACTGGCTCTATGCCGTTGCCTTCTCGACGAAGGCCATGGTGCGGCTATACGGTAGGGCGCGAAGGTCGATCCAGACGGCGTTCGGCTGCTTCTTCTGCTTTGCGGGGGTGAAGCTGCTGACGGGTCGCCTCTAGCCTCTAGCGAGACGAGCGCCTCGTACGCCTGTCCGCGTGGACGCGACGTGGGCAGCTCGTAGCATGCGACTGTGCTATCGCCTTCGACCGCATTGAAACAAGCCAGAGTGAGGGGCCCGTGACCACGCGGGTAGTAATTCTCAAAACCGAGGAAAAGCAGGGCCGAAGCGGATCTTAGACGCTCGCAAAAGCAATGCGAGAACGATCGAGTTCTATCGCTGGGACAACATCGCAGCTGATACGCCGCTCTATCCTAATTTACTCCGCAGTACTCCTCCTACTCCCACTCGATTGTGCCGGGGGGTTTTGAGGTGACGTCGTAGACGACGCGGTTGATGCCACGCACTTCGTTGATGATGCGGGTCGCGGCGCGCCCCAAGAATTCGTGCGGGAACGGAAAGTAATCGGCGGTCATGCCGTCGGTCGACGTCACTACGCGCAACGCGCAGACGAAATCGTATAAGGGACCGATACCGTTCAAAGCTCGGGTTTGCAGTAATCGCGTTGGCGGGGCCGGCAATTCCGGGGAGGCGCGGGTTCGCTATGAATTAGCGACTGCATGTCCCCGTGCGCGAATCTCGGATGAGGAGGTGTCAACGCGAAAACGGTGCTCGGGGATTTCGGTGAAGAGATCGGCATAGCGCCGCGGCACGGGGATGTCGCTCAGCGCGCGGACGCGCCCCACCGTGTCGATGCGCACGGCCACCAGAAAGCTATTCCCAGAATTGGCGACTTCCTCGAGCGCCCCATGCATTCGGAGCTCGTCATCGCCATAATATTTCGGCGCAACCAGCCGCTCCGCCGTATCCGCGCCGATCACAAACGTCGTGCTCGGAAACAAGCGCGACTTTTCGAGGAAGGTGGGCGCTCGCGTCAGTTCGACCGGCGACTTCCAGGCGAATTGCGCGACCCGGTGTCTCACCGTCTCGCCCGCCAGCGGCGGCTTGTCGACGTTGGTGACAGAGATTTCGAATGCCAAGGGCTGCTGCCTCAATTCTTCGGCGACCCGCGCCAGCGACACATGTCCCTCGTGCATCGGGTTGAAAGAACCTGGGAACAGCACAAAGGGCGGCGGCGCCGACAGCATTATTTGGCCATCGGGCTGGACGGTGACGCGATCGAGCTCGCCCGCCAACAGCCGATCGATCGTGTCCCCGGCCGCCCCGGGCGCCTCCACCGCCTCGGCATACTGTTCATCCGCATCGAGGAGGCTCTGCGGCGAGGGTGCGGCAATCCCGCAGGCGCGCGCCAGCCACAGCACGATCGCGCGCGCAACGAGGTCTTCTTCGGCGGCGCGGTCGCGCCGGCCCTTGGCCAGCACGCACGTGCAGTGCGCGATCCCCGCGGCGTTGGCAAAGGCTATGTGAAAGCGATGCTCGCCTCTGCGCGGGCGGTCGCTGACCAGTGCCGCCGTAGCACCAAGGCCAACCAGATCGGGGGCCGCCGGCACCAGCCTAGCGGCGCGGGCCCGTGCAGTTCGTGCCATCGCAATTGCAGTGTCCGAACTGCCGGCCTGTGCCGGCACAAAGCCGAGAAACGTCGCAAGCGCCCGCTCGTCGTAGGGAACCTGCGCCTCGATCAGCAGCCGAGAGCCGCCGGGAACACGAAGCAACTCGCCGACCGCCCCACTGCCGCCCCCGGTGATCGCCAGTGCAGCCTTGCGGCCGGACGCGTGCAATGTGGAGATCAATTGTTGCCACGCAGCGTCCAACGGGCTCATGGTGCGTGTGCGGTCCGAAGCTGAAAAATACCTCGCGAACCGTGAAAGACAGTTCGGACAGAGTCAACAGAATGCGTGGGCGCCAGCAAAGCCGCCGAGGCCAGTGATGTCCGGCATGATCGGTACGGCGCGCGTCGGTGCACGAATGAGCCCCAAGCAAAGACTTGCCGTCCGCCAGATTGACAGCGCGCCGTTCCTCAGCGACCTGCGTAACTGGTTCGTGGGTCGTGTCATCGCGGCGGAGGGCGTTGGGGAGGGCTTGCTTGCCGACGTTGGCTTTGCCATCGCCCAGAATGGATGTTCGGGATGCTGACGCCGACTGGTCGGGTCATCAAGACAAACAGCCCGTGCACGATCGTGTTCGGTAGCGTGTAGCTTTGGTTCTTTGGCGCCCGGTCCCGGCCCTACAACGGCCGCTCGCTTGGTCGGACATCGGGGTCAATAATGTCGAGTCGCCCGGAGGATTCTCACCTCCGGGCGCTCCCAGATCCGTACGTGAACCTCTCGATTCATACGGCTCCCGATGTTCGGCCGTTTCCATGGCAGAGCTGCCAGTGGGCGAAGAGTGTTGGATTTACTCGGCGTAGCCGGTCAAACCAGTCTCGTGCCCCCTTGGTCTTCCGACGCAAACGCTTGAACTTGCGGCGCGCCCAGCGGATGACATAGAGATCGATCCTCTTCAGGGTCGGACGCAACTGCGTCTTGTAGAAGTGGCTGTAGTAGTTGATCCAGCCGCGAATGCACGGGTTGTACATCTCGGCCAGGTCTTGCAGGGACTTATCGCTGCGATGATGAAGCGCCCAGCGCCGAACTGTTCGGCTGATGGACGTCAACGCCTTCGGACTGGCGGCGGGCAGGAAGCACGCAAAGGCCCAACGTCCCCTTCCCAACGCTTTCCTCGCCCGGAATGTAAACCCGAGAAAGTCGAACGACTGGTTCGGAAAGTCGCCCCGGCGGTTCGCATCCTTGCAGTAGACGATCTTCGTCTTCTCGGGATGCAGCACCAGCTTGCAGGCCGCAAAGCGATCCTGCAACGCACTCCATAGCGCCCGCGCCTCTTCGGCGCTCTTGCAGTGACAAATGGCATCGTCCGCGTACCTCTCGAACGGAATGTGCGGATAGTTTCGCGACATCCACGCGTCGAACGCATAGTGCAGGA
>Ga0306924_10000458_pt1 | contig 33883 bp, 34 predicted proteins | sample sta12Can44000111_FD_203756 | JGI IMG/M metagenome (GOLD analysis project Ga0306924, IMG submission 203756) | Lab enrichment of tropical soil microbial communities from Luquillo Experimental Forest, Puerto Rico - statanox.12C.anox.44.000.111 (v2)... | ecosystem: Environmental > Terrestrial >... | reverse complement strand
CCTGGCCAGCAACTGATCCTTCACGGGAAAGTTGAAATCGACAAGCTGCGGCCCGCGCGCCGGGAAATGGTCAATCCGCAAATCGAAGTTCTGAGCGGCGAGGAAGTGGACTCCGTAGAGATGGGCCGCATCGTTCCCATCTATGAAGCCGTCGGCACTTTCGGTACGCGGCAGATTCGCCGCGCCATCTATGCCACGCTGCAGAATCTGGATTCCAATATTCCGGACGTTTTGCCCGGGCCTTTGCGCGAAAAGCTAAAATATCCCTCGCGGCGGGAAGCCTTGATCCAAACGCATTTTCCACCTCCTGAGGAATCGCTCGATGCGCTGAATTTTTTCCGTTCGCCCGCGCAGCAGCGGCTCATTTTTGAGGAGTTCTTCCTTTACCAGTTAAGCTTGGCTCTCGGGCGCAAGGCCGTTCGCAAGGAGAATGCCATCGCGTTCCGCGTTCGCGAGGACAAGGTGCGCGAAGCCCTCAAGCGCATTCTGCCCTTCAAACCCACGGCTACGCAAAAACGCGTGCTCGCTGAAATTGCCGCCGATCTCGAAAAGTCCGTGCCCATGAATCGCCTGTTGCAAGGTGACGTTGGCAGCGGAAAAACCATCGTCGCTCTTCAGGCCGCGGTCATCGCCATCGAGAATGGCTGCCAGGCGGCTCTGATGGCGCCCACGGAAATTCTCGCTGTTCAGCACTTTCTTTCCGCGCGGCGCGTGCTGGCTCCCGGGGGCTACAGCGTCGAACTGCTGATCAGCGGACTAAAACTATCGGAAAAGGCTGCGGCGCTGGAGCGCATCCATTCCGGTGAAGCGAAACTCGTCATCGGGACGCACGCCCTTATCGAGGACAATGTGGAATTTCAGCGCCTCGGCTTTGTCGCCGTTGACGAACAGCACCGCTTCGGCGTGCTCCAGCGCAAACGGCTCATGGACAAAGCCGCAAAACACGGGCATGCGCCTCATGTCCTCGTCTTAACCGCCACACCCATCCCGCGAACGCTTTCGCTGACCCTTTATGGCGATCTCGATGTGTCGGTTCTCGACGAGCTGCCGCCCGGGCGCACACCGATTGAAACGCGCACCACGACAGAGCCGCACCTTCCTGGCGTCTGGGAATTTCTGCGTCGAGAAGTGGCGGCCGGCCACCAGGGGTACATCGTCTATCCGGTCATTGAGGAATCAAAACTCGAACTGAAAGCTGCGATGGAAGAATACGAACGCCTCTCGAAGACTGTTTTTCCGAAGCTCAACCTTGGGCTGCTACATGGCCGCCTCTCCAGCGAGGAGAAAGAAGAGGTCATGCAGAAGTTTCGCCGCAACGAAGTGCAAATCCTCGTCGCGACGACCGTGGTCGAAGTCGGCGTAGACGTGCCCAATGCCACGGTGATGATCATCGAGCATGCCGAGCGCTTCGGCCTCTCCCAGTTGCACCAGTTGCGTGGGCGCATCGGCCGGGGCGCGCAAGAATCACATTGCATCCTTGTCGCGCCCGGGCGGATGTCCGAGGAAGCGCGTGCGCGCCTGGAAACCATGGTGCGCACGGACAATGGCTTCGAGATCGCCGAAACCGATCTGCAACTCCGCGGTCCCGGCGAATTTTTTGGCACCCGGCAATCCGGCGACCTCGGCTTTCACGTCGCGAATCCCTTGCGGGACAGGGAACTCCTCGAACTTGCCCGCAAAGAGGCGTTCACGCTTGCGGAAGAACCGGGCCAGAAAGAAACTCTGCAGCGTACGCTTCGGCTTCTTCCGACGGAATGGCAGCGCCGTTATCGTCTTGCTCACGTCGGCTGAGGCCAATCGAATCCCTATGCGCGTCATCGCTGGAACCTATCGCAGCCGGCAACTCAAGAGCCTGAAAGGTCTGGCGCTTCGGCCTACGAGTGATCGCCTGCGTGAAACACTCTTCAATGTGATTTCCGGTCGCATCGCGGGTTCCCGCTTTCTCGACGTTTTTGCAGGCACCGGGGCCGTTGGCATTGAAGCGCTGAGTCGCGGCGCCGCCGAGGCCGTGTTTATCGAGAATCATCCGCCCGCGGCTGCGCTCATCAAAAAAAACCTGGATTCCCTCGGCATAAGCTCCGACGCGCGGGTTCTCACAATGGACGCGCTCCGGGCTCTCGAGCGTCTCGCCTCGCCAAAATCTGCGGCTTCGAAGATTTTCGACGCGATCTTCCTTGATCCGCCTTACGCGGCCATGGAAGATTACCGCCGCGTGCTCTCGTTTCTCGGCGCCTCCCCGCTTCTTGCGGAGGGCGGCCTAGTCATCGCCGAGCATCGCCGTTCGTTTGAGTTGCCTGAATCCGCCGGGAACCTTCAGAGCTTCCGGGTACTTCGCCAGGGAGACGCCAGCCTCACCTTTTATCGCTTTGCTTGCAGCACCCCATCGAACGATGCTTCCGGGGAGTAAACCTCCGCTGTATCCCGCTCATCTATCTTCCTGTACCCTCTTCGGAGTTCCCCGACCCGCCAGGGCATCCGTTGGGCACGATATAATTAGAGACTCATGTCCAAGAGGTTCCAGGTCGACCCCTTCGATCTCCTCGGCCAGGCCGAGTTGTATCCGCCGCACATTTTTCTTCCGGGAACAGTCCAGCCCAAGCTGGAGATCGCCTGGAACAGCTTTCATCAGAATTTCTTGAGCGGCATTCCCGTTTTTTTTCAACGTGCGCGTTATAGCAAAGCAATCCCTCTGATCTTCGTCTTCCGCGATTGCCGCGTCGAGCGGAGCATTCCACGCCGCGCGATTCTTGCCGCACTGCTCTTGCACATTGCGTTCGTCATTTTTCCCTGGCCGCAATTGCCCGTAGCGCCCAGGCACAATCCTGCGTTCGACAATACGGAATTGACCTGGTCGGGTCCCATCCAGGATTTGCCGCTCCTCAACATACCGCGGCAAAAACCGAAATCGCTTCCCAAGAATGCGGCTGACGCGCCTCTTCCGGCAGAAGGCGTTGACGCGTACCACCCGCGCCAGCGCATCTTCACCGACCCCGTTCATCCGACGCATCCCCGACAGACGCTCATCGACCCCGCTGCCCCTCCAGACGCGCCAAAAATTCTTCCGCCGATGCCCAACATCGTGCAACTCGGCTCGGCACAAGCTCCCGCGCGCCCACATCTCGAGATCAGCGAAAAATCGTTGGCAAAACTCAAGCCCCGCGAAACAAAGAAAGCGGCGGTGGCCGAAACTCCCGCTCCAGACCTGCCGAATGTGGAGCAGCGGCCTGCGGAAATCAGCATTGCGGCTGCGCCGGCCGGCCCCGCGAAACCCAAACTGCAGATCAATACGGGCTCTGCCCCGCGCGTTGCGGCTCGCGCGCAAGAGGGGGAAACGGCTGCGGCGCCCGAAGTCCCCGCGGTTTCCGCCGCCGGGGAGGCTTCCAATACGCTGATCGCACTCTCGGCGAATCCCGCGCCCCCAGCCCCTGTCGTGCCTGTGCCACAGGGCAATCTGGCCGCTCGTGTTTCCATCTCTCCCGAAGGGAAACCCGGTGCGACGGGTTCTTCGTCGAGTTCGACAGAGGGCGGAAATGGCGGCTCCAGCGGAGCGGCAGGAAAGAATGACATCGGCATCAGCATTAGTGGTGGCGATCCGAAACCAAATGCCAATGCCTCTGGCCTTGGCGGCGCAGGCAAACTCACCATGCCAAAGAGTACTTCAGGCCTGAAACGCCCGGACCCGAATGCTTCCACCGAAGATCCTCTGGAACGGACCGGCCCGCCGAACTTTGCGACTCTCCCTCCCGGCGCTAAACCCGAGGACATTTTTTCGACGAAACATGTTTACTCGATGAACGTGAACATGCCGAATTTCAACAGCGCCACCGGGAGCTGGATCATTCATTTTTCGGAATTGCACTTGAGCGGCGGCGCGAATCACGCGAGCGACGTCAGTTCACCTGTGCCCGTGCGAAAGGTTGACCCCAAGTATTCGGAATCCATGAGACAGGAGCGCATCGAAGGTGAAGTGATCTTGTACGCCGTGATTCGCCCGGACGGAACCGTGGACAGCATCCAACTGGTGCGCGGCATTGACGAAAAGCTGGACGCCAACGCCATGTCCGCGTTCAGCCAGTGGAAGTTTGAGCCTGCGACCAAAGAAGGGCAGCCGGTCGCGCTCGAAGCTATCGTGCATATCCCCTTCCGCATTCCCGAGCGCCGCTGAATGGCTTTTATTCCGGGGGCTAATAGCCCGCTTCCTGTAATTTCACCAACGTGTAAAGCGCGTGGTTGAGGGGAGTGGCCACGCCGAGCTCCGCGCCCACCCTTGCGATATAGCCGTTGAGCGAGTCAATTTCGGTGCGCTTTCCGCGGGCCATGTCCTGCGCCGTGGACGACCGCGTTCCGCTCATCTGCTCCGCGATCTTAAACGACCCGGCGAGCGCCGCTTTGGGGTCTTCCAAACCCGGCAGTTGAATGCCCTTCGCGCGCGCCACGGCAAGCACTTCCTGCACCGTACTCTCCACCACGCGCCTTGCCTCTGCGCTGGCCACAATCTCTCCATAGGTCGCCCGGCCGAGCCCGGAAATGGCATTTAACGCGCAGTTCCACACGAGCTTGGTCCATAATTCGCCTTCGATGTTTTCCGAAATCCGGCAAGGCACATTCGCTCGTTCAAAAAGCTTTGCGACCTTTTCCGTTTTCGCGCTTTTTGGTCCCACGACGAGGTCGCCCCGCCCCAGATGCTTCACGTGCCCCGGCGTAGGCTGCGCAGCGGCCACATACACGACCGCGGGCAGTGCTTCGATTCCGGCTGCACTCCGGATGTCTTCTGTATTGTTTACGCCATTCTGCAAACTTACGACAATCGAATCCGAGGAGAGATGTGGGGCTAGAGTTTTTGCCGCACTTGCCGTGTCCGTTGTTTTCACACAAAACAGCACGACGCCCGCGCCCGCCGCCGCTGCGATTTCGTTGGACGCCTCGGGATGAACCGTTTCCCGAAACTGCGTTGTATCCAGAACCAACCCGGACTTCTGCACCGCCTCGACGAACGGCGGCCGCCCGATCATCACTACCGGCGCACCAGCCCGCGCCAGCATTCCGCCGAAGTAGCCGCCGACGGCGCCGGCTCCCACCAACGCAACTCTCGGCCAGTTCTTTTCCACGCTCATCTCAGCCCCGGGCTCCTTGCAAAACGAATCGCATCAATTGTCATCTGGAAGTCCCGGCGCACTCCGTCGGGCCGAAGGAACCATTCCAAGCTTGTCGTGCACACTACATCCGAGTGTCTTTGATTCTTTGCCCGGCTAAAAATGATTTCTCAGCTCCCGAAACGCCGGCAAGATGACCAGTTTTCCCGACCCGGCCATCACCGGCTCGTGCTCCAGTTGCCAGGTATCGACGTGCGGAATGTATACGGCGTTCAGCCCCGCGGCCATCGCCGGATTGATGTCGCTGCGCGGGCTGTTGCCGATCATCCACCCATAGGTCTTCACGACCTTGTGCTTGTGCACCAGCGCGTTATAAGTCTTTGCGTCCTTTTCCATCACGATCTCAATGGCCTCAAAAAATCCCTGCAAGCCGGAGCGCTCTACCTTCGCGGCTTGTTCCGCCGGCTCACCCTTGGTGAAGAGGATCAGTCGGTGCCGCGCCGTCAGATACGCCAGCGTCTCCGGCACTCCGTCGAGAATTTTCGGCGGCGTTCGCTCCAGTTCCACCACGCGCTTGTGAATCTGCGCCAGGATTTCCCGTTGCGCCATCTGATCCGCCAGTTTCAGATACGTTTCTTCCAGCGAACGCCCGAAGCTTCGCACTCCATATCCATACTGGCGGATATTTTTCCGCTCGGTTTCATTCAGGATGTGGCGGATGTACGCGCGGCTGTACCCGGAAGGCTCGACCATGCTGATGAAATCATCAATCAGCTTTTCAAAGAAAACATTGTTCTCCCAGAGCGTGTCATCTGCGTCTATCAGCAGCGTATGGCGTTTCATGTCCTTGAACAATTCAACCCTTCACACGGCTCCCCAACCTCGACGCGCATTGGGAACCGCATCAGTGTACCAGCCCTAATGCATCTTCGACGATGGTTCTGGTGCTCGTGCTTGCCGCACAGGGGGAAGCGGAGAGTATCAGCACGCGCGGTTTGCGATTCGCGACGAAAGCGGCGCTCATCCTCTGCGCGCGCTCACGCGGTCTTCCGTTTCCCGCCCGAGAGTTTCTCGAGGATTATGCCGCCGAGTTTTTGCAATTCGCCGAAGCGCGTCAAATATTCCTGAAAATCGTGATTCAGCAGTTGCGCATCCTGCGGCCCCAGTTGATTCCTCAGGATCATGTCGCGCAGCTTCACGGGGTGCGGCAAGAGTCCTTCCTCACGCAATTCCTCGAGCGCCTGACTTGGATTGTAGTGATACATGCAATTTCCCCCGGAGCCTTTCGCCATCCATCCGGACGCAGCTCCATCGGCTCTATTGTACGCACAAAAAGGAGTTGTGAATTAGGGTCCCGCCGGAAGGCAAAGGCAGAGGACTAAGCCGCGGAAGCCCGGATCGGCACAAATTCGTATTTTTCGATACGCGCCGCGATCCCCGTCTTTCCGCTGTCGGAAGACTCGACTCGCACCACCCGGCCATGGCACCGGATGTTTACATCTCCCCCCGGGATCACTTGCTCCGGGAGGGTCAGGACAAAATCAATTTCGCTGCCATTTTCGAAGCGCGCTTCGGTAAGGAAGTACAACCCCTGGTAACTCACGTCACGGGTGTGAGCCTTCAGTTCTGGGCCATTCGCGTCGTGCGCCAACACTTTCACGGGAAGTGTCATCACGAAGCGCCTGGCTTCGCGCCGGTCCGAAAGATCGCCCATCCGGGCCCCCTGAAGATTATCTTCGGGCAACGTATCATTCGTAGCTTCAAACTGCAATCCGGAATTGCAACTTTTTAGCTCTAGTACGCCCCCTGTCTGTTGTGGTCCGTATAGGACTTCCTTTTTACTCGCATCATTGCCATGGCTCTGTTTTTTCAACGTTTTCGGCCCGGTGTCCTTATCAGGTACACTTTTTGCTGCTCCCGATTCGCTATGAAAATCGCACATGATTCCCGCAGTTTTTTTCTCGACGGCCCGGCGGGTCGTCTGGAAGCCATTCTCTGGACACCCGGGCAACCCGGCTCGCCGACTTTGGCTGCCGTTGTCTGTCATCCGCATCCTCTCTATGGAGGCACGCTGCACAACAAAGTCGTCTATCAAACGGCCAAATCTCTCGACGCCCTGAAAATTCCTGTATTGCGTTTCAATTTTCGCGGCGCCGGTCTAAGCGCCGGAGCACACGACCGCGGTCTGGGAGAGCCAGGCGATGTTCAAGCGGCTTTGGACTTTCTCGCCACTGAATTTCCGAAGGCACCGCTTCTTCTGGCCGGATTCAGTTTCGGCAGTTGGATCGGGCTTCGCGTGGGATGTGTGCATCCTCGCGTCGCGGAATTAATTGGCCTTGGTATCCCGGTGAACAGCTCCGATTTCACCTACCTCTGGAGTTGCACGAAGCCCAAACTCTTTGTCCATGGCGCCAACGATGAGCACGGTGCCCGGCGAAAAGTAGAAGAACTCGTCTCTACGCTCCTGGGAGAAAACCGTCTGGTGTTTGTGGAAAACGCGGACCATTTTTTTGCGGGGCATCTCGATCAACTCGACCGCGCCATCACCGAATGGCTCACAGAGCGTCACCCCGAACTCTCTCACTCCTAGGCGCCTTCGCCCTTCGAGAACAATTTACTGAACTCCTCGATGCCCGCAGGCGCGACGGCCGCCAGCCGCACGTTGGCTTCCACGTGGGCCGTCCGCGACATTCCAACAAGCGCCGTGGCGATGCCCGGGGACGATCGCGCAAATTGCAATGCGCGTTCCACGTCGTTCTCCAGTCCCAGCGCTTCGGCTACAAATTCCGGCAGGTTCTGCGCCACCTGCCCTTGCAGCAGCGCGGCGCTTCCCACCAGCGTAATGCCCAACTCGTTCGCGCCTTCCATCATCGTCCGCGTGTTTCCGGCGACGGTCTGATTTCCCAGCGTCAACGCTTCCGTCATCGCCAGGTTGTACGGCAATTGCACGAATCGAAAGTGGTGCTTTTCTCCCGCGATTTCCTGCGCCAACGCTGCGATTTCTGCCAATTGCATGGCGTCCTGCTTGGTCGCTTCCTGCCGGAAGCCGTTCCACGTGGCCATGCCGTAATACTGAATTCGTCCGGCGGCCGCCCCCGATTCCAGAAACACAAATGCTTCCTTCACGCGTTTCAGGAATTCCGGCTTTGCGAGCTCGCCGAGTTGCGTTTCCGGATTGTGCAGGTAATACACGTCCACGCAATCCACGCCGAGATTTTTCAGACTGTGCCCAAGTTGGTTTGCCAGAAAACGCGGCGCCATGCAGTGGCTGCCCGCCGCGATTTCTGTCGCGCGAAGCACGCCTTTCTGGATGTATTCCTCATAGAAGTACTTGTTGGGATCCGCCGGCATCGCTCCGTCCGGCGTCAAGTAACCTCCCTTGGTGCAAACCACGATTTCTTCACGCGCAAAACCCTTGTTCGCCAGAACCTTTAAAGCGGTTCCCACGCTCCGCTCACTTCTCTGGAAGCGATAGTTGATCGCCGAATCAATCACATTGATGCCATTTTCGACCGCCGAAACGATCGCGGCCGCGTACCCGGCATCCATGTTTTCATTGGGCTGCCCGAGATAAGTGCCGATGCCGAGCGAGGAAATCGTCAGCCCTTGCGCTTCGCGGAAATGCCCGTCCGCCGCCGCGCCTCGAAATTTCTCCGCGTATTTCTTTGTTCCTTCTCGTGTTGCTCCCCGGCTCATTTCGGCTCCTCGTTTTTGACTTTCCCTTTCGGGACGCCACTCTCTTCCTTTGCTTCGGCTTTCCGCGCCAGCAGCCGCGAACAGCCTCGCAGGATTCTCCGGTACGGCCAATCCTTTTCCCGAAAGAAAATCTCGCCCTCTCTTGGATTGCTGAAGAACCATCGCGCCACCAGCCACAAGTGTTCGCTCAGCTCCGCCGCGCTCTGCCGCGCGTTCGCTGCAGTCGGATGCGGGCCGTTGTTCATCACGCCCGCCAGATAATTCCGCACCGTTTCTTCAGCCGATCGCGGCTGGCTGGTATCCCCAAACCGCAATTCGAAGGGTTCAGCCAGGCGGCCTGCCCGTACTGCATACAAGCCGACGGTCTGCTCTTCCGCCGTGCGCTGCAAAATCACCGCATCCAGATCCTGGATTCGCCGCGCCAATTCCGGCCGTCCTCGCAGCACATCATCCAGCTTCTCCAACTTTTTGTGAACCGAGGCCGCTTTCTCGAAATCCTGTTCCTCGCTGGCCCGTTCGCGTTCCGCTTCGTAACCTTGTTGCAGCGAACCACCGTTGGTCCCCAGAAAGCCTACCAGCCGGTTCACCTCCACGTCATACTCTTCTTTCGTGCATCCCGCGAAGCATGGCGCCAGGCACATCTTCATCTCCGAGTAGAGGCAACCCGGAAATGTAGGATCGCGCCGGATCTTGATTTGGCAACGGCGCACCTTGAAAAAATCCAGCATCTTCTCGGCGAAGGCTTCCGCGGACCGCCGCGACCGGAATGGCCCGTAGTATGCGCCGCCTGTCGGCACTCCCTGCGAATCAACGGCGATGTGGCGGGTCGCGTAGCACCGCGGGTAGGCGTTCCGCAGGCTGACTTTTAATACCGCCGCCGGCCGCATTCTCACCAGGTCGCGGTAGCGCTTCGGAAAAATCTGTTTGGCGTGGCGGTAGTAGGTCAGCGCCTGCTCGAACGCGGAGCCCGTCTCGCGGTACCGCACCGTCCGTGCAAACTCGCGCAGGTTCAGACGCTTGCTAGGGGGATCTGCCGGCCCCAGCAAGCGCTGCAAGCGCCGCCGCAAGTCCGCGGTGCGGATCAAAAATGGTTCGGCGTTTTCTTCCCGGGATTCAATCAGACATACGGCCGGTGCCGCGGGCAACAGCGAATAAAACTCCGCATCTTGTTCGGGTGAAAAATCGAGACCGGCGTCGAGTTCCAGCACTCCGTCAGGATACTAGAGGTTTACCAAAAGAGTGGAGTCTTGATGGGGCGACGGCGGGTCAATCAGGGTTCTTGTCTTCATGGCGTTTCCGGAGCCAGGTGAGCAAGACTCCGGCCGCACCTACGCCGGCAAAGCCGGCCCAGAGCGGCCAATGTCCCCTGTATATTTGCCCGGACCGAGAATGGAGATGGCAGACTTCCTGAGTGCCCACGGCTTTCAACTTTCCACTTTCAACGATAGACTTTCCTCCCATGGATCGTTTCACCGGCATTCACACCGTTCGCGAAGCCCTCGAGGCGGGGAGCCCCTTCGACCGCATCGTCATCGCTAAGGGACGCCAGGATACGCGCATTGAAGAAATCGTCCGCCTGGCGCGCGAACGCGGCGTCTCCGTGCGTTTTGAAGATCGTGGCCAGCTCGACCGACTCGCCAATACACGCGACCATCAGGGCGTGGTCGCCATCGCTGCTTCTCGTGCGGCCGGAACGCTTGAAGACATTCTCGTGCAAGCCAACAAGTCCAAGGATCAGGTCGGCTTGATCGTGCTGCTCGACGGCGTGGAAGACCCGCATAACCTCGGGGCAGTCATTCGCACGGCCCTTGCCGCCGGAGCGCATGGCGTGGTCATACCCGAGCGGCGCGCCACCGGTTTGACGGACACAGTTGCGCGCTCCTCCGCCGGCGCCCTCGCGCATCTTCCCGTGGCCAAGGTCACCAATCTTGTGCGCGCCATGGAGGACTTGAAAGAAGCGGGCTACTGGCTGGTTGGTCTGGACGAACAGGGAGACAAGAACTACACCGAGGTGGACTACTCCTCCCCCACCGGCATCGTCATGGGCAGCGAGGGCAAAGGCTTGCACGATCTCACGCGCAAGCGCTGCGATTTCGTCGTTTCGCTTCCCACATCCGGACCGGTGAAATCCCTCAATGTTTCCGTCGCCACCGGTGTCGTCCTGTTTGAAGCCATCCGCCAGCGACATTCCAGAAAACCGAAGGAATTGTCGCGATGAACGGTGAACCCCAATCTGGTGGCAGAAAAGTGTCGATTGACAGCCCGATTCTTTGGAGGCTAGCACGCGAGCGGGACAATTCTTTCTCATCGTCCTTTTCTTAAAGTTAACCTACTGCACCTATGGCACGCCCGAATTTGGTTATTCCCTCTTGAGTGGAATTATCTTCGTTCTTCTATTTCTTTTGGTCCCTTTGCACTCGATTTCCACGTGATGGGCGGATAGCCTGGGTATCCACCATCGACGGTATTTTCGACTTAAGAACCTCCCCTGGGCAGAAGTAAAGGAGATTCGGTGGCAAGGAAGTAAGTTACGCATCGTAAGAAAGGAGAAAGGCTTCCTGCTCAATCGAATAGTGTTCTTATTGAACCCGTTTGGGGTCTTACCGGCCTATGATTCGCATAGACTGGGTTCGGGCGTATCGGTTCCGCAGACCATTGAAAGCTTACATTCCCAAGGAAGAGGAAGTGGCGATAGTCGCAGCGGCGCTAGTTCCAAAATGGCGTTGGCGCACGTTTGCTGGATTCACTCTATTCTTCTTTTTGGTAATGCCGATAGGACTTGTTCTTGCTTCTTGGCATTAGCCCGCGGACGAGCTTTATTTGTCGTATTGCATGAGAGAGAAAACATCGAGGCCGGGGAGTTTCGCGCGGCCATTCAGGAAATTCAGCTCCACGGCGAACGCAGCTCCGTCAGCGATCCCGCCCAGCGAACGAATCAGTTGAACAGCCGCCGCAGCTGTTCCGCCCGTCGCCAGCAAATCGTCACAGAGCAATACGCGCTGGCCCTTCTGCACCGCGTCCTCGTGCATTTCCAGCGTGTCCGTGCCATATTCCAAGGCATAGGAAATCTTCGCCGTCTTGGCGGGCAGCTTGTTCGGCTTGCGCACGGGGACGAAGCCCGCACCGAGCCGGTAGGCCAACGCAGGCGCAAAAATAAATCCACGCGCTTCGATGCCCGCCACGAGATCAATCTTGTGACCCTCGTAGTGCCCGCACAGCCTGTCGATCAGCGTCTGAAACCCCTTCTTGTCCTTCAGTAGGGTGGTCAGGTCGTAAAACAGGATTCCCGGCTTCGGATAATCCGGCACTTCGCGAATCAGCTTCTTTAAATCGTCCATGCGGCTCCTCTTCAAATCGTCATTTCAATCGTAAAATCCCGTGCGTACCGAGTGTCCAACACATCCGGTTTCTCGTCGAGGCTTGATACGCGTGACATCAGCGGGCCTTCCGCCAGCGCATTGCGAAACTCCTGTAACTGTTTCGGTGTCCCCATGGCAAACACTTCCACAGCGCCGTCCCGCCGGTTGCGCACATACCCGCTCACGCCGACTTCTTCAGCCGCATGTTGGACAAAGATGCGGTAACCTACGCCCTGCACACGTCCATGCACCAGAAATCGCCGCGCCTGAATATTTTCGCTCACAATGCTAAAAAGTTTAGCAGACCCCGCAGGCAATTCTCGCTTCCGTCAAGCCCGATGCCCGAAATGCGTTACACTAAATGCGCGTTCGCGGGAGGCACTGGCGCCGTTTCCCAGCATCCAAGCAAGTATGAAGAACAAACCATCCCTTCCAAAAATCTTGCGGCGCACCGCGGCCGCCGTCTTCTTCGTTCTGTTTGCCACCATTATCCTCGAGGCCCAGGACCAAGATTCCGGCCCGCTTACGCCTCCTCCGGAGCACAACGTGAAACGCATCACTGGCGTGGAGCTGCCCGAAGCTCCGCCTTCGCTTCCGGCCGCGCAGATCATTAAAGCCTTCACGCAAAAGGAAGAGGCATTTTTTGAGGCGCGCCCGCAATTTTCCTATCGCAAAACGATCCGCATCCAGGAATTCGGCCCGGACGGCAAACCGTCCGGGGAATATACGGCCATCTACGACGCCGTTCGCTCAGGTGACGGGAAAATCTACGAGAAGGGAATTTCCGCCCCGGAATCCACGCTGCAATACCTGCAATTCGAGCCCGAGGATGTGCAAATGCTCTCGCGCATCCCGGCGTTCCCGGTCCTTCCCGCGCAGCTCGCCAAGTACGATTTGCAATATCTCGGCACGGAAACGGTGGATGAGGTGGAGTGCTACATTTTTCAGGCGAAGCCGAGACTACTGGATCGCCAGCATTCCCTCTTCGACGGCGTCCTCTGGGTGGACCAGAAGTACCTGGAAGTGGTGAAAACCTACGGCCGGTGGGTGACCGACCTCGGCGATATGCATCCCGCCACGCTTCCTTTCAGCATGTTTGAAACCTATCGCGAAAACGTGGATGGGAAATACTGGTTTCCGGATTACGCGCGCGCCGAAGAGGTGTACAAGATGAAGGATCACAACGTTCCGATCCGTGTCACCATCAAGTGGACGAACTTCAAGCCCTTCCCGACTACTGCAGTTCCTGCCAGTCCGCCGCCCACTTCCACACCGCCGGCAAGCGCGCCGCCAACTACAAAACCTTGAACCCCCATCACCTTTCGCAGTTATCTATTGCTGCGTGTCGGCCAGGATCAAACGTCTCCGTAGAGGCGGCGCAACAGGCCGGGTAATTCGCGCAAGCCTTCCAGAAGAAATTCCGGTCGCGCTGCACGCAAGCGCTTTTCCGTTGGAAACGGTCCCAGCACGGCGATCGCCCGTACACCCGCCGATCGAGCCATCTCGAGGTCCTCGGGCGCGTCTCCCACATAAACACATTCCCCAGGTTCGAGCTTCATTTGCCGCAGCGCCAATTGCAGCGGCGCGGGATGCGGTTTCTTCTCTTCGATGTCTCCGGCACACACCCGCGTGCGAAACACGCGCGCCAGGCCGAATTCGCGCAGTTGCCTAACGACCCGGTTGCGGTCGCCGCTGGTCACCAATCCCAACTTATGCCGCCGGCCCAGTTGCCCCACCACTCTTCTGGTTCCAGCGATCAGCTTGGGCCGGTGTTTTCGGTAGTGCCTCCGCCAGATGCGGTCCGCATCATTCCATCGGGTGTCCGGGATTCCCGCGGCTCGGTACACCGCATACCAATTGGGCGAGTAATTCCGCTCGAGTTCCTGTATCCCCCAGGGCACTCCCATCTCGTGGAACAACGCTAGATATGCCTGCGAATCCGCATAGTAGGAATCAATCAGTGTGCCATCCCAATCAAAAAGCACACCGGAAAGAGAGCGCTGCGCGGCCATGCGCAACAGAGTAGCAGAACCAGGAGAGCGATTTTCAGCGCTTGAACGCTTGAAATGAGGAGGAGGGTTTAGTCGGCAGAAAAGCGATTGGGGATGTGATCGTCGCGGTCAAAGGCAAAGTCATCGAAACTTGCGGCAATACCGAACCAGCCCGGCATATTGGCAGGCTCGATCCGACGCACGCAGGCGTTCGAAGAAACAACCACGTTCCCGTATCCGAGCGGCCGGCTGACGAGCACGATATCCAGCTCAATCGAGGTGCCGACAGCCAAGGACCTGGGGCAAAGGAAAAAGACGCCGGATGAGCTGATATCCCGGGTCACCAACGAAATCGGGAACTCTTCCAGGACAGCGGAGACGCTCCTTAGCTTCAAGGGCAGCTTCAAGGCGGCGCGAGGGTTTTCGCGGTGCTCCGTGTGCACGCCCACGGCATGGGTCGGCACACGAACGAATCGCCGGGGCTGTGGCGAGCGCAGCAGCGGCATCACCCGTAAAGCGGGCGCTCGTGTTGCGTCTGGTTGTTCGGGAAATACGCGCATCGCGCCCGTGCGGGCTGACGACTCCGTCGGTGAAGGCAAATTGTCCCAAGCTAGCGCGCGGTTGCTGGCACTCATCTCGCCCCTCAGTGAGATGAAACAGACAAATGAGCCCACTTCGTCGTTTTATTACCCTGCTTACTCTGTCGTTCTGGATACCCGTGAAGATGTTGGGGTATTAAGATGCCATCGAGACAGGGTGCCTGTCAATCTGTGGAAATCGGACCAAGTGTCGTAACCCCAAACACATAGTTATAGTACCTGGTCAGTCAGCTTGCCCTGTGGATTCAGTTTCAAGCCCCCAAATCCCAATCCCAGCGGTCGCAAATTCCAAAATGGCGCTGGAAACAAAAGGATGATCGCGTACTGTCGAAGAAGGTGCTCGTAATGGTCACAGAAACCTTGGAGACCCCGTCAAGGCCGCTGGGCGAATCTCCTCCACCGCTTGTCACCAATCCATCGCTGTTGCTCGCTTCTTTTTTGGCTGTTTACATCCTCTGGGGATCGACCTTTTTTGCGATCCGGATCGGATTGGAATCCGTGCCGCCGTTACTCCTCGTGGGGCTGCGCCATCTTTCCATCGGACTGGTTTTCTATCCCATCTTTCGGCGTGTCAGCCGGGAAAGGCCCACTGCGACTCAATGGCTGAGCGCCGCGGTCGTCGGCATCCTGCTGCTCGCCTGCGGCAATGGGACGGTTTCCTGGGCGGAGCAAACGGTTCCCTCCGGAATTACCGCGCTGCTGGTGGCCACGGTATCCCTCTGGATGGTGCTTGTGGACTGGTTCCGGCCCGGTGGGTCGCGCCCTTCCCCTCGCGTGCTCGCTGGCCTGATTCTTGGTTTTGTGGGCATGGCTCTCCTGGTGGGCCCGAAGCATCTCGGAGGCAGCGAACGCATCAATCCCATCGGGGCGACCGCGCTGGTTCTCGCTTCCCTGGCCTGGGCTACCGGGTCTATTTATTCGAAGCATCACCCCAGTCCGAGGTCGCCGCTCCTCGGTGTAGCCATGCAAACCCTTGTCGGCGGGACGGTTCTCCTGATCCTCTCGGGGGTCACCGGAGAATTTCGCGGATTTCACTTTGCCAACGTAACGATGCGATCCCGGCTGGCCCTCCTGTATCTGGCCTTGTTTGGCTCGGCGGTGGGCTATAGCGCCTATATCTACATGCTGAAACACAGCACTGCGGCGCGCGTGGCGACCTACGCCTTCGTGAATCCCGTCGTGGCCCTGCTTCTCGGATGGTCACTCGGCGGCGAGCCGCTCACGCTTCGTACCATGCTGGCGAGCGCCGTCATCCTTACCGCAGTTTTGCTGGTTATCACCATGCCCCATAAGGATCCCGTTGAGGCGGACGAAACCATTCCCGCGCCGGGAGAAGCTTGACGCTTCCCGATTTTCGCAATTTTGCTTCTTAAGTTCGGCGAGCGAAAACGGATAGAACCGCTTCCCATTGCGCGGTAGTCTAGACCCATGAACGTTAAACACCGCAACCAATCTTCAGGAATCACCCCGCGGGCGGCGGCCCAGTTCTGGCAAGCGACCTTGCAGCGGGACTTGCGCTCCGACGGCCGATTTGTTTTTGCCGTTCGCTCGACGCACATCTACTGCCGCCCTTCTTGCCCCGCGCGTCGGCCCTTGCGGCAAAATGCGGTTTTCTTTCACAGCCCTGAGGAAGCGGAGAAGCAGGGATACCGGCCCTGCCGCCGCTGCCGGCCGCAGGAACGCCTCGGTGCATCGTTGCTTGTGGCTAGAGCAGCGAAGGCATTGGCCCAATCGCAGGATGAATCTTTTAGCCTCGGTGCGCTCTCGGTGCTGATTCGCACCACGCCCGCCAAACTTCGCCGCGCTTTTCGCCAAACGACGGGCCTGACCCCGAAGCAGTTCGCCCAAGCTTCCCGCATGGCTCGTTTCAAAAAATTACTGCGCGAAGGCAGCGATATTACGGACGCCCTCTATGCCTGTGGCTATGGCTCACCGAGCCGCGTCTATGAAAAAACCAACACGCATCTGGGCATGACGCCCGCCTCTTACCGGAAAGGAGCACCAGGAATGCAAATCGGATACACCGTCGCCAAGTCCTCGGTCGGAAAGGTTCTGGTGGCTGAAACGCCGCGAGGCGTCTCCGCGGTCTATCTGGGCGACAGCCAAGAAGCGCTAGTCGCCGCCCTGCGCAAGGAATATCCCCGCGCGGAAATCGCCCACGCCGAGCCGTCTAATGATCGCTGGCTGCAGGAGATTTTGCGGCGAGTGGAGGGCGACGCCCCCAGCCTCGATCTTCCCCTCGACGTGCAGGCTACCGCATTTCAGCGGCGTGTCTGGCAGGAGCTGCAGAAGATTCCCCGGGGTGCAACCCGCACGTACCTCCAAGTGGCGCGGGCCATGGGAAAGCCCAAGTCCGTGCGCGCCGTGGCGCGGGCCTGCGCGACCAATCCAGTTTCCATTGTGGTGCCGTGCCATAGAGTGATTCGTACCGATGGACAGTTGGCGGGATATCGCTGGGGCCTGCAGAGGAAGGAAAAATTGCTGGAGAGGGAGAGCGCGGCGCAATAAGGGGGAATTAGCCGCGCGGTTTTTCGACCTTCGTGCCCTTGGGCCAGTCCGGTTTGAATTTGTGATCGTTGATCTTCAGGTTCTCCAGCACGTTCGAGTAACGGGTCATGACATAATCGCCGGAACCGGGCTCTACGAATTTTTCCTGAACCGGAAGCCAGGAAGATTCATCAATCCACATCTGTATTTTCGTGATCTGCTTTCGCATGTCTTCGGAATTTGGCACTAGATCCAGGACGGCCGTTTTCACCCCGTTCACAACTTCTTCTCCCGAGAGCGAAACCTGATAATTTTTCTTCAAGGTTTCCGTGCGCGTCCCGAATCCCAGCGCCAGATACTGGTCAGCCATCTCGCGATTCTTCCCGATGTTATACTCCTCGACCCGATTGATCTTCGGCGTGTAAATGTAGAGATTGTCGCCGTTGCGCAGGATTGTGCGTGGGTCCGGCTTCTGAAAATCGATGCGCATCTTGGAATCCTTGCGCACCAGAATCTGCCCCGTCTCGGTGGAGGTGTCTTTCACGACGGCGGTGTACTTGATGTGCTCGATATCGGCCGAAAGGCTGCGAAATCCCTGCGCGGCGTTGTCCATCATATTTAAGGTGAACTCAAGGGTCGCTTTTCCGGAGCCCTGCCCCGCTTGCACAACGGCCGGGCGGGAAAAAGCGGCAAGCATCAATAAGAACAGGATTCGGAATGGTTTCAAAGCAGCCCCTGCGACTAAATCTCAGTAGCCCAGTAAATCCTAGCATAGGCTTTCCGGCCGGCTAAACCGTAACTGAACAAGGAAGCAAAAGGAAGCAGCGGAAAGCTCTGCTCAGTGACGGAGTTCCACTTGGTAGGCCACCACGTTTCCCTTATCATCGCGAAGCGGCTCGATTTTCCCGATGGAAAATCGCCCGTCGTTCAGTTCCGGTTGCGCTTTCTGCAACGCATTGTGCAACTCGTTCTGCAGCGCGGGTGTGCGTTCCGGGGGCGCCAGAACGCGCGCGTCCACACGGTAGATCTCCGTTTCTCCGGATTTCGAAATCAATTCCACCTGGCTGGCATTTGCCGGCAAGCCGACCTGGGGCTGGTCACGGAACCATTTTCGCGGTGTTACCAAAACAAACAAAACAATCAATATCACCGCAACGTCGTACTGCCACGAGCCTCGCTCGTAGGACCAGAAAAACGTGCGCGAAAGGATTTGCCCGAGGCTGGCCATGTGTCAGTCTGCCGGTATGCCGTCAACGATCACGCCGTCGCGCATATGCACGACGCGGTCAAAGAACGTGGTGGCTTCGGGGTTGTGTGTGATCATCACGATGGTCTGCCCCAGGTCCTTGTTCAGCCGCCGGAGCATTTCCAGGACCGTATCCGAGTTCTTGGTGTCCAGGTTGCCCGTGGGCTCGTCCGCCAGCAGAATTTTGGGTTCATTGATGATCGCGCGGGCAATCGCCACGCGTTGCTGCTCTCCGCCGGACATCTCCGAAGGTTTGTGGTGCAGACGCCCGTCAAGCCCCAGCATTTTGGTCACGACGTCGAAGCGATGCGGGTCGAAGCCATCGCCGTGAATGTATTGCGCGATGGCGATGTTGCCTCTTGCGGTCAGGGTGGGCAACAGATTGAAGCGCTGAAAGACAAAGCCGATCTTGTGGCGCCGGAGCTTGGTGCGCTCGGCGTCAGTCATCTCCGTCAGGTCGTTGCCGTCCACAAGCACCTTGCCGCGGGACGCTTGCGCCAGCCCGCCAATGACGTACAGCAGGGAGGACTTGCCGCAGCCGGAAGGACCCATAACCGCGACCGATTCGCCGGGCAGGACCTCGAAATTCACCCCGCGCAAGGCCGGCACTTCGACTTTGCCGGCGTGGTAGAGCTTCCAGAGGTTCTCTGTCTTTAGTAAGGGCTCCAAGGTTTTCAGCTCTGGTTCCGGATTCCCGTCCGTAATCGAACGCATTGTAACTGTGATTGCCATCTTTGCCTAGTTTTCCACCTTATGTTAGTCGTAAGAGAGCGCTTCTACCGCATCCTTGCGGCTGGCCACCCAAGCCGGGTAGCACGCACCCAGCACCGCGCCAACCAGGGCGATGCCGGCAGCTCGCAACAGCCAATCCGGGGTAATCAAAATCGAAAGCGTTGGAAAAAGAGCCAGAAAACCGGCGCGGACAAGGTAACTGAGCCCGATGCCGGCAGCAATACCAAGAATGCAGAGCAGCGAAGTTTCCATCAAAAGCGTGCGAACGATCAAGATCTTGCTCGCGCCGAGGGATTTCAGGACGCCAATATCACGCGTGCGTTCGAGGACCGTGGTGTACATGGTTAGGAAAATCACCAGCAGCCCAATCGAGACAGCTAGAGCGATCATGGTATTGATGAATGTCTGCAACCCCGGAATATTGGTGGAGGTCATCAACGTCATGAAATCCTTCACTGGGCGCACGGGATGATTGGGAAGGAGCTGCTTTATTTCGACAATAACGTCTTCGGTGTGTTCCGACCGGGTACATTTCACGAGGAAAATCGATGCCTTCTCCCTCGCACCGACAAGGTCCTGCAGCGTAGTGATGGGGACAAACAGACGGCCCGCTTTGCCGTGCTCGATGACCCCCACGACTTTCCAATCATGGTTCAGCAGATTGTAAGTATCCCCCGCCTTCAGGTGCTTGGCCTTAGCAGCCCAATCGTCAATAAGTAAATCGTCGGGGCCCTCCATGTCGTGGCCTTCGTGAAAAACAAAACCGCTCGAAACCTGGCGGAATGATACAGGGTCGATCCCCCAAACCGTCTCAACGCCGCCCGAGGTGTTGAAGGACAGAAGGGCCGGCGCCACGTATTTCACGTACTTCTGTTCCTTCAATCTCTCCCCGATCTTGATGGGCATCGGAGATCCGCTCATGACAATGAACATCTGGGCGGAAGGAGCCTGCACCATAATGTCCGCTCCGATGCCTTCAATTCGTTTGGCCGTTTCCTGCAGCAAGCCCGAAGTCAGACCAACGATGAGGACGACCAGTGCGACTTCGACGGCAACGGCCATCACGCCAATGAGCGTGCGCATCGGGCGATGAAAAAGATTCTGGACGACCAATTGCCCCATCATGGCTTTTTGTCCTCTGTCGCTTCGCCGACTTTCACGATCTCCGCTCCCGCGGGCGGTTCCAGCCGGAAGCGATCCGGGCCGAGTGGCTCGTTCATCGTAATCTTCGTGACGTTCATATCCAGGTGATACTCATCTCGCGGCCGGTCCAAGCGGATGATCCGGGGATAGTCGTCGATGGCCGCTCTTGCGGAACCTGCTGCTGCAACCGGTTGCCAGTCTGCGTAGCGCACATCGGAGAGCAGCGCGCCCTTGGCTCCGTAGCCCTGCAAGCGCACCACGTTCAAATCTGCGCGGTCGAACCAAATTCTTCGTAGGATTTCCGTCTTGTAGCCCCCGCGCAAAACGGTCAGGACGTAATAGCGCGCAGCGTCGTCGCTATTCTCTTCAAACACGACCTCTTCTTCCTTGCGAACTTCCGGCCAGAGGAGCGCTTCTACCAGATGCTGTGGCCTCAGATTCTCGATCGGCTTGCTGCTCGCCCGTTCAAAAGCGATCGGCCCCTCGAGAAATTTGTTCTTTGAAGGGATGGAAACTTCAAAGGTCTGCCCGTCGCTCGCCATGTCGAACGCTGTTTTTCCCACCACCGGTACCTGGCCGATCATGCGGATTTCGCTGGGCCGCGCCGCCAGCACAAACGCCTTGATCTCGTGGTAATCCTCAATCACGCCGCTGTACTTCGAGCCCGCCGTGGTTTTCAGTTCCACCGTGGCATTCACGGTCTGCAAATGACGCGCAAAGGTATTGTAGCGGTCCAGCAGTTCTTCCTGGCTCGCTTCCTTAGCAACCGGCCGCAGTGCCGCGGGCACATTCTTCGTGGCCTTGACGTGCCCCCCGCCCTCGCAGCCGCAAGCGATGGCCGACACTGCCAGCAAGATCGTGCATTTCCGAACAGAATTCATCCACGAAATCCGACGTCTCATATTCATCAAAAGCAATTTTGGAACCAGAGGGAGGCCCATTGACCCTGAAAATAGGCATCGCAACACCCTCTATTTTAACGTATTTTCTGCATTACTGGGGCCGCGCGATGTACACGTCAAACTGCTGCAGCGCGGGACGCACGCGCCGGATAATCTCGCTCGGCCGCAGGCTTTCGCTCAGCAACGTGACCCACGCGTCCTCAGGCTCGCACACTGCGCAAAAGGTGTACCGCGGATAAGCCGATTGGTAAGCGTCGAGGCCGCGATGCGAAAGCTCGCCCTCGAGTTCGGAATCTTCCTGCTGCACCGCAGGGCCGACGCGTAGCCCAAACGTCTCTTTTTCAAACCGTGCGAAGAGCTCGCGCAATTTTTCGGCCGATGGCTGAGAGACAACCAAGCAACGGTTGGCCGCCTCGCGGAACGCAATCTCGTGCATTTTGCAGAATTCCCGGACGCGTTCCACATGGCTGAAGAAGTCCAGCACCATACCCTCTTTCGCCGCAAGCGCCGGCAGAGCCGCAGCCCAGATTTGAGCCGCTTCGCTTCCGCGCAACGGTTCGCGGCTCTCCGTCTCCAACAGTTCAAGCCCCACGGCTTTCGTATGGGCGCCCAATTCCAGCGCCTGGACGTCCAGCGAATAAGGAGGAAGATCGGGAATGTTGGCTTCCGGTTCCACCTTATTCTTCCTCCTCGATCCTTCCGAACTTCTCGTGGAATTCCGGTGAAGCCTTGCGCACCTCAAGCCAGTCGAAGAATGCATCCGGCGTTTCCAGCCAGATACGAAACCACTCCGCGATTTCTCTTTTCTCCTCGCGCTTTTGGGCTTCCACTTTGCGATTGTGCGAGATCATCTCCGCGCGCCGCTTCCCGAGCCGCCCGACTTCGAGAACCCGCTCGACGGCTGCCGGTTCGCCATGCGCGCGGAATCGCCGCATCAGTTCATCGAGGTGCGTGATGCTGACCTCCGCGTCGGCCAGCGTCTTGAAATGCAGGATGTCTTCAAATTCTTCCTCGAAGCGCTCCTCCGCTTCCTCGCGTTCCGTGAGTTGCACTTTCCAGCCCATGGTCTTTAGCACCTCGGCAATGTAATCGTTCCCCGTCTTGCCCGCTTCGCCATGATCGGCGATCAGTTTGCGCCGCAACTGGTCAATTTCTGCCGGCGTCCACTTTTGGATGCCCAGCGCCCGCGCGGTGTCTAGGATCATGTTTTTTTTCGTGTTCAGTGCGTCGGTCATCGTTTGCCTTTATGCGCCGCGCTCGTGGAGTGCGCCCGGCCGGCCTCGGAGACGGGTGGATCCGCGGGCTCGCCGTTTAGAAGACGGTGATATTTGGCCACATTCTGGTTGTGTTCCGCCAGCGTTGCGGCAAAAAAATGACCGCCCTGCGTGTTGGCCACGAAGTAGAGGTAGTCGGTCTCGGCGGGCTGCAGCGCGGCGCGCAGGGAAGCTTCGCCCGGATTTCCGATGGGGCCGGGCGGCAGGCCGCGATTCAGGTAGGTGTTGTATGGCGACTCGAAGCGCAAATCTTTCAGCGTCAACATGCCTTTGTATTTGTCGGCCTGCTCCAGCGCGTAGATCACCGTGGGATCGCATTGCAGCAGCATGCCCTTTTTCAAGCGATTGTCGTATACACCGGCGACGACCGGCCGCTCTTCCGGCTTCGGCGTCTCGCGTTCCACGAGCGAGGCCAACGTCACCCATCGGAGCACAGGACTCGGACCGATAGTCGCGGTTACGTCTTCGGTGACAAGCGCGGGTGCAATTTGCTCCATGGCTTGGCGGAATTTGCGCACCATCATGCCTGTCAGTTCCGGCGCTGCAACGTGGCGAGGCAGGTTATACGTTGCGGGGAAGAGAAACCCTTCCAGCGTCTCGGCACCAGGAGCAACATCCTGAATCGGCTTCGGGTCGTCCGCGGCTTTCAGAAATTCGTCGGCCTTCATAATCTTGGCCATTTCCAGGTCGCGGGCGATGTCCAACATGGTCGTGCCTTCCCGAACCATAAAAGGTTGCTCGTAGACCTCGCCATTCGCCAGTTTCCAGAAAACTTCCTTGCCTGTCAGCGGGTGATCGAAGAAATATTCGCCGGCTTCCAGCGCGCGCTTGGGATGGCGGCGCGCGTAAAACTCAAATGCGATGGCGCTGCGAATCACGCCATTCTTTCCTAGAATATGTCCCGCGGCGCGGCGTGACGTTCCATGGGGGATCTCGACAAAAACGCCTTCCGCCGGAATCCTTCCAAACGGTTTTTCGATGCAATACCAGACGAATCCTGCGGCGGCTCCGGCAGCCAGCAGCAAAATCAAGAGAAGAATCGCCAGGAATTTCAAGCTAGTTCCACTCCTCTGCGCCGTCTAGCCGCGACAAATATTCCCGCAAAATTACCATCGCCGCCACCGCGTCCACGGTGTGCTTTCCTTCGGCCGTGTGGGTCTGCTTCTTTTTGCCGTCGCGCGAAACCTCGTGCGTGATGAGCCGTCCCAGTTCCTGTTCGAGGATGCGCTCCGCTTCCCAACTGGTCAGACGTTCGTCCACCATTTCCAGCGGGATGCCGATCTGCTTCCGTACGCGCTCGGCAAAACGCGTGACCTCCTCGGCCATCTCGCCAGGTGTTCCGTCCAGCCGCAAAGGTAAGCCGACGACAATTTGTTTCACGTTTTCGTCGCGCACCAGTTCGCGCAGGCGCCGCATGTCCTCATTGCGATTGACGCGTTCCAGGGTGGAATGAGGCTGTGCCATACGCACTTCCGCATCCGCCAGCGCAATGCCGATCTTCGTGCGCCCGTAATCGAGCCCAAGAATCTTTCCCTTTGCGTGTGTAGACTTCAATACTGGGGCGGCTGAATTTGCTGCATTTTTCTTCACCTATTGAGTATAGCCGAACGTTCGGTTTCCAGCCGTAGCAGCCCCGTTACGGTTTTCGTCCGCGGGCGCCGGATTGCCACGCGTCCCAATAACCCAGGGCTTTCATTTGCTCGTCGAGAGCGGTTTCTTTCATGAGGATTTCCAATTCCGCTCGCGAGAGCCGCTTGCCCACAGGTTCCACGCGGTCTGCGAGACCCCACGTCGTGACCGCCGCGAGCACGGTGTTCAGTTTCAATTCGCGGATGTCCACCTTATCGAAGGTATCCGAAGCAGCGTGATAGTTCACCAGGTAGTTGGCGATTTCCTGGTTAGCCATCAACGTCGGCACGCCTTCAAGCAGAAAATCAAAATTGTCCGTGCCAAAGGAGGCGTCAAACGTCAAATCATCCACGCCCCAGCCGGCAAATGGCTTCAAAACTTCGCGCACGCTGGTTTCCATGTCGCGCCGGCCACCGAGCGAATAACCCGTGACCCGCCCAATACCGGTATCGAACACCACCATCCCGCGGTACTTGTCCATTTCTGCGCGGTGCGCCTGCACGTACGCATAAGAGCCGATAGTGCCCTGCTCCTCGCCGCTAAAGAGAATGAAGCGCACCGTGCGCCGCGGCAACAACCCGCTGGCTTTCATCGCGCGCGCCGCTTCAATCACCATCGCCGCGTTGCAGCCGTTGTCCAGCGCCCCGGTGCCAAGTTCCCAGGAATCCAGATGCGCGCCCAGGACCACCGTTTCATCCGGCTTTTCGTAACCGCGGATTTCCGCCACGACATTTTCTTGCTCGACTGGCCCGAAAATTTTGTTCGGCATCGTCAGCCGCGCTCGCACTTTTCCGGGATGCGCCGCCACGGTGCGGCCAATGCGCATGGCGTCTTCCCGCGCCACGACTGCCTGCGGGATTTTGTCGACATCGCCTGTAATGGAATTCGTGTGGCGGTAAAGCAGTTTCCGTTCCCGCGCGCCGGTCCATAGAATCGCGCCCGCACCGCCCTTCAACGCCTGCGCGATAATGCCCGGTGGTCGCAGATATTCGTTGAAAAGATCGGCCCAGGTTGTGCCGATGTCGCTGTGCACCAGCAGGATCGCGCCTTTTACAGAAGCGCCCGCCCGCGCAAAGTCTTCCCCGGTGCCGTAACCCACGTCAATGATATTTCCTTCCAATCCTCCGGCTGGCGTCGCTGGGGAAAGTCCTTCGGAGACGAGCGAAACGGGAAAACTCACCGGCCCGAGGAGTTCGAGCTTTGTCGCTCCTTCCCTCCAGGCCATAGGAAGCATGTATTTCTCGGTGTGTACGTCCACTCCCGCCGCGCGGAAGCCCGCCACACCCCACTCCACCGCCCTGGTCATTTCCGGCGAACCGCTCACCCGTCCGCCAATTTCATCGGTCAGCCTGCGCAGGTTATCTTCCAACGGCGATTCGCCCATCACGATCGGCGTAATCTTCGCGGCCGCTTGCGCGCAGGCCGAGCTCTCCGTCGTCGAGCAAGCCGCAGCCCCCGGGGTCGTTTGTGTGGGGCGCAGCGGATCCGTCTGCGTCGCCGGTAACTGAGCAAAGGCGGACCAACCGGTAACCAGCCACAGAAAAACAAAGCCTGCACAAATACGGCGTTTCTGCATCGTTATTTCCTTTTGAAAAGGGAGCAATCCGTCAAAGGAATTGTCATAGAGCCGCGGAAAAAGAATTGCTTTTCATCCGTGAACCTATGTCCTGAAACAATTCTGCCGAGAAGAGCATAGCAAATGAACGGCACCCAGCCTATCCGCCCCAGCCTGTGGCACTGCCTGATCGGCGCCACCAATTCTCTGACGCACGTCGTGGTTCCGGGGCAGATCGATCTTCCGCTCCAGCGTGGCGAGAAATACACCGTCTTTTTCGAGCGCGAGTCCGTCGTCAATGGCAAGACCTATTCGACAACGGGGACCCTCAAAGGTGAACTGTGAGGTCCATTCCCTCCCGAACGGCGAAACCATAAAGGTCAATCGCCCCAGTGTGACGACCACATACGAGTATTTCGGGCGCTCGGGCCGCTCCATCCTGGAGTTCTCGATTCCCAGGGACGGTAACTACATGTTCGCCTGAGCCTATACAGTGCCGTCCGATCAGCAAGAGGCTGTTTTGGCTGTAGGTTCCGGTGTGGCAGATGGCATCGCTGTATTACTGGCCACATCTTTCGTTGCGCTCGTTGGTGGTCTGGGACTCTCGTTACTTGTATTTCTGATCGTGATTTTTCGCCGCGATCGCTCCGGCAGAGAAATCCGCGCTCTCGGCTTGCGGCCCGTGTAGCGCTCTTTCGTGTGGAGATTGCGTGGCCTGACAATCTGTTCAGGCGTAGCTACAACGTATCGGTTCTCCGAAGACGGTCCGTTACCTTAACCATCTGAGCCATTTCTGTCACATCATGCACACGGACAATATGCGCCCCATTCAGGATGCTCGCCACGACCGTCGCCGCCGTGCCCCAGATGCGTTCTTCCGGAGGGGCGGGTTTGCCGCTGCGTGCCAGCGTCGCGCCCAGAAAACCCTTGCGCGAAGTGCCTACCAGTAACGGATATCCGAGCTTCGCAAGCACCGGCAGCTTCGCGATCAATTCATAGTTCTGGGCAAAACTCTTGCCGAACCCGATGCCGGGATCGACGATAATCTGCGACTTCGCCACTCCGGAGCCGCGAGCCGTAGCAATGGCCTTGAGCAAACCGCTTTTCACGTCTTTTATCACGTACCTGGCGAAAGGGCCCTTCTGCATCGTGCGCGGATTTCCCCGCATATGCATGAGGATAAGCGGCGCCCCAAATTGAGCGGCGACTTCGGCGATCCGCGGATCACTCTTCAAGCCGGAAATGTCGTTCAGGATCTCCGCGCCCGCGCCTAGCGCGATTTCCGCTACCCCGGGCTTTTGCGTGTCCACGGAAATAGGAATCCCCAGCCGCCCGCGTAACGCTTCGAGCACGGGAAGCAGTCGGCTCAACTCCTCCCCCGCGGAAATTCCCCGAGAGCCCGGCCGCGTGGACTCGGCGCCAATGTCCAGAATATCCGCACCCGCGCGCTCCATCGCCAGCGCGCCCTCGACCGCGTGCTTCAAGCGGAAGAATTTTCCGCCGTCCGAGAAGCTGTCCGGCGTGACATTAAGCACACCCATCACCAGCGTACGCTCGCCAAGCGCCAGCTTTCGCGATCCCACGTGCAACATGTATTTTTTTCTGGGAGTCATGCGTAGCGCCGCTCTCGCGCGACGGACAGGCCCACCGGTTACGACGCACAAGCCGCTCTCTTAGTCCAGGTCGAAATCGCGGATGGGTTTGGTTGCGGGCGTGTCCTTAGCCTTTTTCATGGCCTCTTCGAATTTCTTGGCCAGGATGTCTTCCTTATTGGATTCCTGAAACCACGAATCCGCAAACTTGTCTTCGCGCTGGCGCTTCTGTTCTTCCAGAATGTTCGACGCCTTCGTGAGATCCACGTCAGGTCCTTGCCTCACCGGAGCCTCGTGCGACAGTACCGCGCCAAAAATCGGGTCAATCACTAGCTTCGCCTGGCAGCACGGGCAAATCACATTCAGGTTTTCACCGTCTTTGCGTCCCATGGCCGTATTCTACTCCCAGTTCGCCAAAAAAGTAGGGCACGATTGTTTGTGTCTGCATTCTCCCCCAATTGGAAATCACAACAAAAAAGGAGCGCAGCTTGACGCGCTCCTTTTGGGCTACTTAGAAACTAAAAAACTTCCTACTTAAAACTCAACCTGCCTCACGCCTTCGCCGGTGAATCCCCCCGCGTAAATCCCGGCGCGGGACGCATCTCCGGCCGGACAATCTTCGGGTCCGTGGCAGGCGCGCCCTGTGGCGGCGGTGTGGGAGGCGTCCGAGGCTTTTCCGGCAGCGGCTTGCCTTCCATCAGGAGTTTCACTTCGTTGGCATCGAGCACTTCGCGTTCAAGTAACGCTACGGCAATGCGGTCCAGCGTGTCGCGATTGGCCTGCACGATATTGTGCGCTTTGCCGTAAGCTTCGCTGACGATGCGCTTCACTTCCTTGTCAATTTGAACGGCGGTGTCTTCGCTGAAGTCGCGGTGCTGCGCGATCTCGCGGCCCAGGAAGATCGCTTCTTCCTTTTTCCCGAAAGCCAGCGGCCCAAGATTGCTCATGCCCCATTCGCAGACCATGTTACGCGCGATGTCCGTGGCTCGCTCGATGTCGTTTCCGGCGCCGGTCGTGATGTGGCCGAGGAAAATCTCCTCCGCAGTCCGTCCGCCCATCAGCACCGCAAGCATGCCTTCGAGATATTCCTTCGTGTAGGTGTGCTTGTCCATTTCCGGCAACTGCATGGTCAAGCCCAGCGCCATGCCGCGCGGAATGATCGTGACCTTGTGCACGGGATCAGCGCCCGGAGTCATGGCGGCGATGAGCGCATGGCCGGCCTCGTGATACGCCGTATTTTTCTTTTCCTCGTCGGACAGGATCATGGACTTTCGTTCCACGCCCATCAGCACTTTGTCCTTGGCCATTTCAAAATCAACCATCATGACGAACTTGCGGCCTTGCCGCGCGGCCCAGAGCGCCGCTTCATTCACCAGATTGGCGAGGTCCGCGCCGGAAAAGCCCGGCGTACCGCGCGCGATAATCGAAAGATCCACGTCATCTGAGATGGGTACCTTGCGCGTGTGCACGCGAAGGATTTCTTCGCGGCCCTTCACGTCCGGGCGTGCAACCACCACGCGGCGATCGAAGCGGCCGGGGCGCAGCAGCGCCGGGTCAAGCACATCGGGCCGGTTGGTCGCGGCGATCAGGATAACGCCTTCGTTGGATTCGAACCCGTCCATCTCGACCAGCAGCGCATTCAACGTCTGCTCGCGTTCGTCGTGCCCGCCTCCAAGGCCTGCACCGCGATGGCGGCCGACCGCGTCAATTTCGTCAATGAAGATGATGCAAGGCGCATTCTTCTTGCCTTGTTCAAAGAGGTCGCGCACGCGACTCGCACCAACGCCAACGAACATCTCGACGAAGTCCGAACCGGAAATCGAGAAGAACGGCACGTTCGCTTCACCAGCAATCGCGCGTGCCAGCAAAGTCTTGCCTGTGCCCGGAGGTCCCACGAGCAGCACGCCCTTGGGAATACGCCCGCCGAGCTTCTGGAATTTCTGGGGATCTTTCAGGAACTCGATAATTTCCTGGAGTTCTTCCTTGGCTTCATCGCTGCCGGCCACATCCTTGAAGGTGGCTTTCTTCTGTTGAGCGGAAAGCAGCCGCGCGCGCGACTTGCCAAAACTGAGCGCCTTGTTGCCGCCCGCCTGCATCTGGCGCATCAGGAAAAACACGAACCCGGCGAGGAGTAGCAACGGCAGGGCATTCAGCACGATCAGGAACCAATCCCCGCTGCGTACTTCTTTCACGTTCAACTGCACGGCTTTGTCCCGCAATGTCTTGGTTATCTCCGGCGAATTCTCCTTCGGCACGGTGATGCGGAACTTGCTGTTGGCGGGTTTGATATATTCGCCCTGCAACTCATAACTATTCGGCGAGAGGTACATCGTCACTTCCTTGACGTCGCCCTCATCCACCTTGGCCATGAACTCGCTATAACTGGGGGTGAGTTCCCGAGCCTGTTGCCCATTGGCAGAAACCAAGCGCCAGAGCATCACTCCCAAAAAGACGATCGAGATCCAGAAAAGAATTGTTTTTGCCGTGGAACTGGAATTCACTGTAACCTCACTGTCTTCCCAAAACGCAAAATCCTAAAATCGTTGCGGTCTCGTTTAGCGCCGTTTCTTCTTTCTTCCTGCGCCCTTGCCCCGCTGCTTCTCGCCGGTCCCGGCGACCAAATCTTTGCCGTTGCCCCCCGCGCCATTCGCCGTAGCCAGGCCATACCCAGCCCACAGTTGGTTAGATGCGGTCTTGAAGCCAAAGTAATCGGGCTCCAGGTCCACACGCCGCTTCGCTGGCTTGTCCAGCAGCACCGCCAACCGCAGCGACCTCGGTTTGCCTTCACCGATGCGCCGCAGCAGAAAATCCTGCGTGACGCCGCTGTCAATCACCGCGTCTACCAGCACAACGTCGCGGCCTTTCCATGCCGGCTTGTCCTTCCCCGCTTCCATCGCCGGCTGGTTCTCGAAAAAAACCTCGCGCCGCGCCTTTCCGCCCTGCTCCACGTCCCGCACGGCCTCTCGCGCAAAGTGCAAAACTACCGGTGCGTCAATCTCTCGGATCAGATCCGCCGCGAACAGGAAGGCGCGGTCCATCGTGACCACCACATCCAACCTTCTGCCGCGGCACGCCCGCGTGATTTCCTTTCCCAATGCTTTTACGCGATTCGCGATCCGCGCTGCAGAATACTTGGCGACGCTCGCCTTGGTCACGGTTTGCGTTCCTCGGTGATCACCACGCCTGCCTGGGTCCGTTCACTGGCCGCGAATTCCGCGGCCACGGGCAAGCCGCGAACCCATGCTAATTTCCCGCCGCTGGTCAGCACCGGCCACGACTCTTTTTCCCAGCGGCTGGCACCGATCTCGTTCAAGAGCCGCGCCAGCTTGTGACTTTTCTGGCGGCCTAGCGGCCGCATGGCATCGCCTGGTCTCCAGCTGCGCAGCACAAGGGGCAAACACAACCGGCCGCGGTCCAAGACCTCCCCTGTAGTATTAGTTTCTCGCCCTTCGGGAGGCCAGTCAATCACCCTGAGGCGCAGCAGGGTGCCCAGTTCCACAATCGGCAACTCGGCGGATTCTCTGGCTAAATCAACCTCATAGGAGAATCCGTTCCCGGTCTGAGATTTTCCTGCCCTTGTACCCCGCTTTTCACTCATACGGCGAAATCGCAAAGCCTCTTGTTCGCGCAGAACCTCCACTCCCCCGGGAAGATGCAGCGACTTCCCGCTATCCGTTTGATGTGCCAGTTGCAGCACCGCTTCCACATGCGCAGCACTGAGCTGACCCGCGCGTGGTTTCACGAGTTCCACGATGAGTCTTACCATTCGCTTGTTCATCGCGTGAGACCACCGGATTTCCGACAGGCTGGGAGCGACTCTTTGCGCTGGTTGGATGCGCTTTCCACCGTGGCAAGCCAGTTCAGCGATGGGAATGCGTACCTCCCCATCCTTCTCTTTGGCAAGCGCGTGAACACGCAATTCAGCCGACACTTTCATCCAAGCTTCGTCTTCCCGCGCCAGTTCCGCCAGTTGACAAAGATGATCAACCGTCGCCGGCTGGAATTGCTTCTCCAGCAAGGGTATAAGCTTTTGACGAATGCGCGCCCGCATCCGTCGCGTGTCGCGATTGCTGGCGTCTTCCCGCCACGGCTGCTTTTTTGCCTTCAAATAACTGCGAAGCTCCGCGCGCCGAATTTTCAGCAGTGGCCGGAAGACAACGCCAGCCTCCAGATGAATACCGCCCAGCCCCGCCAGTCCGGTGCCACGCAGGATGTGCGCCAACACGGTCTCAGCCTGGTCGTCTGCCGTGTGCGCTGCCGCGACTCGCGCGACATGACCTTCGCGCACGAGTCGCTCAAAAAACGCGTAGCGAGCCTGCCTGGCCGCATCCTCCAGATTCGCGCGCTCACGCTTTGCCTTTGCGCCGACGTCCTCGCGCCCGGCAAAGAACTCCAACCGGTATTTCGCCGCCAACCCGTTCACGAATTTTTCATCGGCGTCCGAAGCTCTGCCGCGCAGCTGGTGATTGAAATGCACAACGCACGGCACGAAACCCAACTCCTCCCGCACCTCGAGAAGCAGGCGCAACAAGGCCACCGAATCCGCCCCACCGGAAACGGCAACGGCCACCCGCTCTCCCGCGCGCAGCGTTTCTTCCTTCCGCAAATGCGCCAGGAGCTTTTGCGCCAATTCGGATCGCTTTGCCATAAATTCAGGAGGCTGCGCCGCGTCTATTTCTTGGCGACAAAATGGGCCGGTGACAATCGCGAGCAAAGAGCCTTTGATTGATCATCGTGACGCCCTTCCTGCCGCTATCCTAGCAACGCGGGTGAAAGAGGTCGAGCACCAGAAGGGTGAAGAAGGCTAGCGCGTTCGCGCCATGTGGAAGAAGAAAAGCAAAGAGAGTTGCACATCCCGCAGGGCATTGAGCGGCACCATGTGCACGGGGATACGGAACCACCGCTGCTCGCCCCACCGCTGCCGCACCGTGCCCCAGAAGGCCTTCAGATCGGCGCGCGTGTATACCTTGTTTTGCACTAGCAGCGGACTCCATTTGGCCCAGAAAAGATGAGCCTTCGACGGCACGTGCAGCGATGGGAAGTGCTCTTTCGCGCGCTGAAACGCGATCTGCAGATCCGCTAGTTTCAGCTGGTCGTATCTTCCGCGAATCTTGGTGAGTTCCTCGACGACGCGCTGCTCCGCCTCCGAAGGGTGCCGCGTCTGCAACCACAACTCTTCCATTTCACCCAGCAGGCGCAGCATGCTCCCGAAATGTTGCCGGATTTCCTTGCATCGCGAGGTGTAATACTTCCACGGCGACAATACCGAATGACCCGGCCGCACGTATTTGCGCCCCTTCAACCGGAAGAAGCCGCACATCATCGGATGGCGTCTTTCCGTCTGGATCGAATTCTTGTACCACAGATAGCGAATGAAATTGTTCCAGTAGTTTGGCGGTGATCCTTGTTTCAGGAGGGCCTTCATGTTTTCGAGACTGTAAAACGTGTTCCAGGCCTCGAAATACATTTCCGTCCACTTCCCATTTTTCAATTGGGGATGGACGGTCACTTCGTGCTGCGAGTCGTACAGATTGAAATCCGGATGCATCCACTCGCCCCGGCGCACCATATTCAGGTGGTCCATCGAGCCGGGCAGCGGCATCAGAATGAAAAATGAAGCGTGATCCGGCCGGACTTCGTGCATCAGAAACTGCAAATCTCGGCGAATGGACTCCACGGTGTCAAAAGGAAATCCCAGGATATAGCCCACGTGTGTGGAAATATCCGAATCGTGATACGCCTGGATCAGTTGCCGGTATTCATTCACCTGGTTCTGTTTCTTGCCGGCGGCTGCCAGATTGCCCGGGTCCACGCTCTCCATTCCGATGAACACGTTGATGCACCCGGCTTGCCGCGCCTTGGTCACGAAATTCTTGATCTTCCAGGACAGTACATCCACCTGCATCATGAATTCCACGGGGATTTTGTCTTCCGTGCGAATGCGAATCAGCACGTCAAAAATGGCTTCCCAATTCTTGTTTCGCGCGAAATTATCGTCGGTGAAGAAATAAAAGCTGATGCCGTTCTCGCGGTAATTGTGGCGGACAGCTTCGCCAATCTGTTCGGCTGAGCGGAAACGCATCTTGCGGCCCTGCACGTTGATAATGGTGCAGAAGGTGCATTCGAAGGGACAGCCGCGCCCGCAATCCATGGTTCCGAAATTCGAAGCCACGAACTTGTTCAGGTATTTCTTGCGGATCGCGGGCAGTGGCTTCTCATAAAGGTCCGGCTTGTTCTGCAGGAAGTCGTATATCGGTTTGAGGCGGCCGTTGACGGCATCGCAAAGCACATCTCCCCAGGTCTCTTCGACTTCGCCCTTGACGATCGTTACGCCCTCATCCATCAATTGCTGAATGTCCGCAGGAATTTCCGGCAATAGCGCCAGATAACCGCTGACGTGGAAGCCGCCGATCATTACGGTGAGCCCGGCCCGCCGGAAAATATGCGCGAGGTCGGCTGCACGGGGGAACTGGTTCGTTTGCACGCCCACCATGCACACGATGGTCTTGGAGCGGCCTTCGCGCTGCGAACGGCAAATTCGCTTTACCGGGATTTTGTCCACGGTCTCATCGAACAATTCCACCT
>Ga0306924_10000456_pt1 | contig 33968 bp, 25 predicted proteins | sample sta12Can44000111_FD_203756 | JGI IMG/M metagenome (GOLD analysis project Ga0306924, IMG submission 203756) | Lab enrichment of tropical soil microbial communities from Luquillo Experimental Forest, Puerto Rico - statanox.12C.anox.44.000.111 (v2)... | ecosystem: Environmental > Terrestrial >... | reverse complement strand
TCCTCGGCCAGCAGGGCCCTGAGCATGCCGCCCCAGCCGACGTCGGTGAGCCGGCCGAGGGCCCGGCCCGGCTCGGCGGTCAGGGCGGGCGGGATCTTCCCGGCCACGTCGAGGCCGAGGTCCTTCATCCCGGTCGGCCACATCCGCCTCGGCTCGACCGTCACGCCCGGGCGGAGCAGCCGCTCGCGCGCCGCGGTGACGCTCGTTTCCGGGACTTCGCCTCCGACAGGCTCACCCGTGCAGTTGTCGCAGCGCCCGCAGGGCGCGGCGGCCGGATCATCCAGCTGCCGGCGCAGGTACTCCATCCGGCACTTGTCCGTCGCCTGGTAAGCCAGCATGGCCTGCTGCTCGCGGGCGCGTTCCGCGGCGACCCGCTCGTAGCGCTCCGCGTCGTAGTGCCACGGCTGGCCGGTCGCCGCCCAGCCGCCGCTGACGCGGCGCACGGCGCCGTCCACGTCGAGCACCTTGAGCATGGATTCGAGCCGGCCGCGGGACAGGTCGACCCGGGTTTCGAGCACGCCGGTGGACAGCGGCCTGCCCGCCTCGGCCAGCGCCGCCAGGGCGGCCCGGACCTGCCGCTCGGGCGGGAAGGCGAGCGAGGCGAAGTAGGCCCAGATGTCGCGGTCCTCGCGGCCCGGCAGCAGGATCACCTCGGCCCGCCGGCCCTGCTGGCCTGACATGGCCCGGCCGGCCCGGCCGATCTGCTGGTAGTAGGCGACCGGTGACTGCGGCGCGCCCAGGTGCACGACGAAGCCGAGGTCCGGCTTGTCGAAGCCCATGCCGAGCGCGCTGGTGGCGACCAGCGCCTTGACCCGGTTGGCGAGCAGGTCCTCCTCGGCCCGCGCCCGGTCGTCCGGCTCGTCCCGGCCGGTGTAGGACGCCACGGTCAGCCCCTGCTCGCGCAGGAAGGCCGCGGTTTCCTGGGCCGTCGCGACCGTCAGCGCGTACACGATGCCGGACCCGGGCAGCTCGCCGAGCCGGGCCGCCAGCCAGCCCAGCCGCTGGTGCGCGGTGGGCAGCGTGACCACGGCCAGCCGCAGCGAGTCCCGGTCCAGCGGCCCGCGCAGCACCAGCGTCTCGCCGGGCGTGCCGAGTTGCTCGGCCACGTCGGCGGTCACCCGCGCGTTCGCGGTGGCCGTGGTGGCCAGGACCGGGATCCCGGCGGGCAGGCCGTCCAGCAGGGTGCGCAGCCTGCGGTAGTCGGGCCGGAAGTCGTGCCCCCAGTCCGAGATGCAGTGCGCCTCGTCGACCACCACCAGCCCGGCCGACCGGCTCAGCCCGGGCAGCACCTCGTCACGGAACGACGGGTTGTTCAGCCGTTCGGGACTGACCAGCAGCACGTCCGCCTGGCCCGCGGCCACCTCGGCGTACAGCGCGTCCCACTCCCCGGGGTTGGCCGAGTTGATGGTGCGCGCGCGGATGCCCGCTCCGCTCGCCGCCTCGACCTGGTTGCGCATCAGCGCGAGCAGCGGGGAGACGATCACGGTCGGCCCGGCGCCGCGGGCGCGCAGCAGCGCGGTGGCGATGAAGTAGACGGCGGACTTGCCCCAGCCGGTCCGCTGCACCACCAGCGCCCGCCGCCGCTCGGCGACCAGGGCCCGGATCGCGGTCCACTGATCATCGCGTAGCCGCGCGTGCCCGCCCGCCAGCGCCCGCAGGCACGTCTCCGCCTCGTCCCGTAGTTCCGACTCGTCCTCGCCCATGCCCTATTGGTACCAGCCGCCGCCGTCAGGCCGCCCGGATCCCGTATGTCATACTCGGGGCAAACATCTGATCTCTCCCGGGGCGGGAACAGCTTGGCCGTAACCGACGAGGCCATCGAGAAGATCAAGGCCATGATCACGTCCGGCGCGCTGCATGCGGGCGACCGGCTGCCGCGCGAGGCGGACCTGGCCGCCGACCTCGGGCTCTCCCGCAGCTCGCTGCGCGAGGCGGTGCGCGCGCTGTCCCTGGTCAACATCCTGGACGTGCGGCGCGGCGACGGGACGTACGTGACCAGCCTCGAGCCGCGGTTGCTGCTGGAGGCGCTGAGCTTCATCGCCGACTTCCACCGCGACGATACGCTGCTCGAGTTCCTCCGGGTCCGGCGCATCCTGGAGCCCGCCGCCACCGCGATGGCGGCCGAGCGGATCACCGCCGAGGAGAGCGACGGCCTGCGTGCCTTGCTCGACAGCATCGGGCCGGACCCGGCGACCGAGGAACTGGTGGCCAACGACCTGGAGTTCCACCGGCGGATCGTGGCCTGCTCGGGGAACTCGGTGCTCTCCTCGCTGCTCGAGTCGATGTCCGGTCCGACCACCCGGGCCCGGGTCTGGCGCGGCGTCACCCAGGCCGGCGCGGCGGCGCGGGCGCTGGCCGAGCACCGGGCCATCCTGGACGCTCTCGCCGCGCACGAGCCCGAGGTGGCCAGGTCCTGGGCCACCGTGCACATCGCCGGCGTCGAGCAGTGGCTGGCCTCGGTCCCGTGACGGACCACGTATCGGTCAGGGACCTCCGTGTCCGCGCGGTCATCGGCGTGCACGCGTGGGAGCGCGAGATCGAGCAGACCCTGCTCGTCAGCGTGGATATGGTCCCTGAAACTGCCGACGTGCGGAAGGCCGCGGCGAGCGACGACCTGGCCGACGCGCTCGACTACTCCGCCGTGGCGGAGACCATCGCGGCCGTGCTGCGCGAGGGCAGGTTCCGCCTGATCGAGACCGCCGCCGAACGCGTCGCCGAGCGCCTGCTCGCCGATTTCCCGCTGTCCTGGCTCCGCCTCGAGCTCCGCAAGCCCATCACCGGTACCCACGCCCCGGACGCCATCCCCGATCCCGCCCCCGCCTACACCGCCGTCATCACCATCGAACGCACCCGCGAAATTTCATGATCGATCGCTCTGCGGTTCACGCCGGTCTCGGCCGGATCCGCAGGCCCTGCATTCCGCCGTCCACCGCCAGCGCCGTGCCGGTGGTGGCCCCGGCCAGCGGGCTGGCCAGGTAGGCGATGGCCGCGGCGACCTCGTCCGCGCTGACCAGCCGGCCTATCGGCTGGCGCGCGTTGAGCGCGGCGCGTTCGGCCGCCGGGTCGGGCGCGGCGGCGAGCAGCCGGCCCACCCACGGGGTGTCGGCCGTGCCCGGGGTCACGCAGTTCACCCTGATGCCCTCGGCCACGTGGTCGGCCGCCATGGCCAGCGTGAGCGAGTAGACCGCGCCCTTGGTCGCGCTGTAGAGCGCCCGCTGCGGCAGGCCCGCGGTGGCCGCGACCGAGCAGGTGTTGACGATCGCGGCCTGGCCGCGCTCCCGCGCCGCCTGGCGGAGCAGTGGCAGCGCGGCCCGCGTGGTGCGCACGATGCCGAGCACGTTCACGTCGAGCACCCGGTGCCACTCGGCGTCGTCGTTGTCCTCGACCGTCCCGGCCGCGCCGATGCCCGCGTTGTTCACCACGATGTCGAGCCGGCCGAGAGCCCGCCCGGCCTCGGCGACGGCGGCGCGCACCGCGGCGTTGTCGGTCACGTCGGCGAGGACCGGGTAAAGGTCGGTCCTTTCGCCGTCTACATTCACCCGGTCCAGCACGGCCACGCGGGCGCCGCGGTGCGCCAGTAGCCGGGCCGTAGCCAGCCCGATCCCGGAGGCGCCCCCGGTGACCAGCGCCACCAGCCCGGCGAATTCTCCAGATTGCTCCACCATAGGTCCGATGTATAACCTATGACGCTGCCGCTGGTCCAGGCCGGTCAGCCGAGGACCTTGCGCCGGAACTGGCGGACCGCCAGCGGCGCGAAGACCAGCAGCATCGCCACCGACCAGCAGACCACCGCGAGCTCCGGGTGCTGCATCGGCCAGGCGTCCACCGCGGCGGCCGGATTCGGGTTGCCGAACAGCTCCCGGGACGCGGCGGCCAGCGCGGACATCGGGTTCCACGCCGCGATCGGCTGCAGCCAGCCGGGCATGGTCTGGATCGGCACGAACGCGCTGGATATGAACGTCAGCGGCAGGAAGATGATGAACCCGGTCTGCTGCGCCGCCTCCGGGCTGCGCAGGACCATGCCCAGGCAGACCCCGGCCCAGGTGAACGCGTAACCGAACAGCAGCGACAGCGCGAACGCCGCGGCCACTTGCGCCGGGCCGGTGTGCACCCGCCAGCCGATGGCCAGGCCCACGCCGACCACCACGACCGCGCTGATGATCTGGGTGAGCAGCTCGGCGATCGAGCGCGCCCCCAGCACCGCCCAGCGCGACATCGGCAGCGACCTGAACCTGTCCATCAGCCCGGTGGACATGTCCGTGACCAGCGCGACGGCGACGCCGGGCGCGGTCTGGGCCAGGCCCATCCCGAGCATCCCGCCGATCAGGTACTCGTGGTAGTTCCCGCTGCCCGGCAGCAGGATCGCGCCCCCGAACACGTAGGCGAACATCAGGATGAAGATGACCGGCATGAAGGTGACGTCGGCGAGCGTCTCCGGCTCCCGCCTGATCCTGGCGATGCTGCGCTTGGTCAGCACCCACAGGTCGGTGACGAAGTGCGACACGGGGCTGCGCCCGTACGTGACATCCCGCTCCGGTACGAGTTCGGCCGTGATGGCGGTCATGCTGCCTCGCTCCCTTCCTCATCCTCGTCGTCGGTGTCTTCCGCGTCTTCCGCCGGGGCGCTGACGTGGCCGGTCAGGGCCAGGAACACGTCGTCGAGCGACGCCCGCCGCATGGTCACGTCGTTGACCTGGACCCCGGCCCGGTCGAGCGCGCGCACCACCCGCGTGGTCAGCCCCTCGGCCGCCACCACGGGAACGGTCAGGCGCTGCCCGCGCTCGTCCGGCTCAACGTTGCCCATGGCGTACGGCTTGACCGCGACGACCGCCGCCTCGACGTCCGAGCCCTCGGCCAGGACCACCTCGAGGTGCTCGCCCCGCACCGAGGACTTGAGCTGGTCGGGCGTGCCCTCGGCGATAACCGTGCCGCCGTCGATCACCGCCACCCGGCGGGCCAGCTGATCGGCCTCCTCCAGGTACTGCGTGGTGAGCAGCAGCGTCGTCCCCGAGTTGGCCAGCTCCCGCACGATCTCCCAGGTCATGGCCCGGGCGTTCGGATCCAGGCCGGTGGTCGGCTCGTCCAGGAACAGCACGGACGGATAGCCGATCAGGCTGGCGGCCAGGTCCATCCGCCGCCGCATGCCTCCCGAGTAGGTCTTGACCGCGCGGCCGGCCGCCTCGGTCAGGCTGAACCGCTCGAGCATCTCGTCGGCGCGGCGCCGAGCCGCGCTCGCGGTCAGCCGGCTCAGCTGCCCGATCATGACCAGGTTGGCCCGGCCGGTCAGGTACTCGTCCAGCGCCGCGTACTGCCCGGTGAGGCCGATCTTGCGCCGGACCTGAGCCGCCTCGGTCACCACGTCGTGCCCCAGCACCTGCGCCCGGCCCCCGTTCGGGCGCAGGAGCGTGGCGAACACTCGGACGGCGGTGGTCTTGCCCGCGCCGTTGGGCCCGAGCAGCCCGTAGACCGTGCCCTGCGGCACGACCAGGTTCAGGCCGGCCAGCGCCCTCGTCTTCCCGAAGTCCCTGACCAGCCCGTCCGCCTGGATGGCGGGAATGTCGCTCATCACATCTCCCCGTTTACTCGTACGCTGTACGCCCCAGTACGCTGTACTATAGCAGTACGGTGTACGAGAGAGCAAGCCGCTACCCGGCAGACCTGGCGGATCCGGCAGACCTGGCGGATCAGGCGCCCGCCCTACCGCGGCGGCGCCCGCCCGTCGGCTCGTCCGGCCGTCCGGCCGTCCGGACGTGGCGGGACGCGCTGGTTTCGGGCATGCTGGCGGCGGAAGGAGCGGCAGTGAGCGAGCAGGAGAGGCCGCCAGTGAGAACCGAGGGGGAGATGGGCGGAGCCCCGGCGGCGAACGAGGCGCACGGTACGGACGAGTACGACGAGGACCAGTGGCCGTTCTTCCGGTACCCGCGCCAGCACCCGCACTCCGGCCGGGCGTCCCGGGAGACGGCCCGCGAGGAGCGAATCGCCGGGCACGTCCAGCGGCACCGCGCGCGCGGAACACAGCCGCCGCGCCGTGACCGCGGCCTGTCCCGGGACGAGATCGTCCGGGCCGCCATCGCCGTGGCCGACGCCGAGGGCTTGGAAGCGATCAGCATGCGGCGCATCGCGCGCGAGGTCGGCGCGGGCGCCATGTCTCTCTACTGGTACGTCGCGTCCAAGGAAGAACTGCTCGACCGGATGCTGGACGCCATCGAGGCGGAGATCGAGGTGCCCGAGCCGACCGGTGACTGGCGCGCCGACCTCAACGTCTTTGCCCACCGGACCCGGGCGGCGCTGACGAGGCACCGGTGGGCCGTGGAGTTCATCGGCAGCAGGCCGCCGTCCGGGCCGAACGACGTGCGGAACCTGGAGCGCTTGCTCAGGCTGATGGACGGAACCGGTGCGGAGTTTGACGTCCGCCTGGCCTTCGGGATCTTCAACACCGTCGCCACCTGCGTGATGGGTGCAGTCATGCGCGAGGCTCAGGAGATGCGCTTCCAGCGCGAGCAGGAACGCGCCGAGGCGAACCTGACCCCCGAGGAGATCGAGGCCCTGCACGAGCGCTACCGCGAGTGGTTCGCGGCCGCGGGCGACTTCCCGCACGTCGCCCGGCTGATGGAGTCCGGCGTCGACCCGGACGACCCGAACACCCGGGAAGAGCGCTTCCAGTTCAGCCTGGACTGCGTGCTCGACGGCATCGCGGCCCGGCTGGCCGCCAGCCGCGCCGAGCCCGCCACCGCAGACCCTGAACGGGCTACCTGAATTGACGCAGGAATGCTTGCCGCGGCCGGCGCTGGCAACCTCCCCGCCCCTTGGTCAGCCGCAGATCTTCGGCTGTGGTTCGCCGAAGGCGTAGTCGTTCCACTCTTGCCGTGTCGGCGGTCCCGCGTCGGCGCAAAGCGCCGCATAGGTATGCGTGAATATCGATGCTGGCCACACGCGCACGGCGCCGTCGAGGCCGCCGCTGGCCAGCAGCTTGCCGTCGCGGCTGAATACCACCACGAATATGGGGTTCAGGGCGCCGGTCTGGATGGGTGCGCCGACCGGCTGGCCGGTGGCTGGGTTCCAGGCCCGCACGGTGCTGAGGCTGTCGCCGGTGACCAGCAGCTTGCCGTCGGGGCTGAACGCCACTGCGGTCACGCCGTACTGGGAGCTGGTGATGTGGAGGGTCGCGACGTGGCGGCGGGTGGCCGGGTTCCACAGCCACGCCGTGCCGGAGCCGCAGCCGGCGGCCAGCCGCGTGCCGTCAGGGCTGAACGCCACCATGAACACGCCACCAACACGACCGGAGCCGGTCTGGAAGGTCGCGACGGCGCGACCGGTGGCCGGGTTCCACAGCCGTACGGTGCCGTCGCCGCCGCCGGTGGCCAGCAGCTTGCCGTCGCGGCTGAACGCCACCCCGCCTACGCCGTCGTGCGCGCTGGCGTGGAGGGTCGCGACGAGATGGCCGGTGGCCGGGTTCCACAGCCGCACCGTGCCGTCGCCGTCGGCGCTGGCCAGCAGCCTGCCGTCAGGGCTGAACGCCACATCGGACACGGTGGACGGGTCGGCGGGCAGCATGCCTTGCTGTTGCTCGGCCAGCAGGGTCGTGATGGCCGAATCGGCCTGGCTGGTGTGGGAGACAGCCCAGGCGGCGACGGCGAGCCGGCGCGCCGTCACCGGATGGGTGTCATCGAGGTTGAGGCTTTCGGCGGCGAGCTGGCGGGACAGGGCGATGGCGTGCTGGCGGCTGGCGCTGGCGGCGTTGCGGACGGCGATCCCGGCCGTCGTGAGGGCGATCAGGGTCAGGGCGAGCAGGCCCGCGATCACCCCCTGCCGCCTGCGGATGGTCCGCCGGTGCGCATGGCTGCTGGCGTGCAGGAAGTCACGCTCGGCCTGGCTGAGCGGCGGGTGGCGGGCGGGATCGACGCCGATCCGGGCGGTGGCCTCGGTCGCTGCCTGCAGCAGGCTGCCGCTGTAGAGATAGGACGGGTCGCGGGATTGTCGTTCCCACTCGGCGGCGGTGGTGTGCAGCCGGGTGCGGACGATCCGGTCGGCGTGCGTGTCGGCGAGCCAGGTGTCCCGCAGCAGCGGCCAGGCGGTCAGCAGTGCCTCGTGGCTGAGTTCCACGGTGCCGGCGGCCAGGGTCAGCAGCCGTTCGGCGGCGAAGGCCTCCAGCACGGCCTCCACATTCCGGGTCTCGGCCGGGCTCGTGCCCGCCGTCAGCTCCGTTCTGGCCACCCGGTCGGCGGTGTCCACACCGTCGCTGCCGGTGGCGGTCAGCCTCAGGAACACCTGCCGGGCCGCGGCCTGCTGGCCGGACGTAAGACGGTCGTACGCACGCTGGGCGCTGGCGGCGACAGCGCCTTCAATGCCGCCGGTGCGCTCATAGTCGGCCAGGGTGAGCGTTTCCCCGGCCCGGGATCGCCAGGCCTGGTCCAGGGCGTGCGACAGCAACGGCAGCATCCCCGCGCCGGAAGTCCCGGGCTGGCCGGTGCGCACCTCGGCCAGCAGGACCTCAACCAGGTCGTCGTCGACCTTGGAGCCGGCTTTCTTAGCTGGTTCGGTGATGGCCATCCGGAGCTGCCGTCCGGTCATCGCGGTGACCAGGTAGCGGTCCTGAACCGGGCCGGCCAGCTCGGGGTAGTCCGCGCACCGAGCCTCGAAGTCAGCGCGCACGCCCAGCACGACCAGTGCCACCTGTCGCTGATCCGGCCCGTGCCGGACGGTGGCGGCCGCGTGCAGGGCGCTGATGAACGCCTGCCGCTGCCCCTCATCGGGGCACTGGGTGAACAGTTCCTCGAACTGGTCGACCACCAGCAGCAACCGCTGTGGCGGCGAGGGCTGATCCCGCTCTGGCGCGAGGCCATCAGAACCCCCAGCCGGCGCAGCTGGCCGCGCTAGGGCGGCCTGCCGCGCGGGAAGCGCGAACCCCTCCGGCGAGGTGTCCAGGCCCCGCCGCACCGCGGATGCATCGGTTCCCGCCAGCAAGGCCACCCGCAGCGCCAGCTCATCCAGCGGCGCCCGGGTCGGGGTGAACAACACATGTGGCCACGACGCCGCTCCTTGTGCGGTTGCCAGCCCATCCTCCCGGATCCGCGGCAGCACTCCGGCCCGGAGCAACGACGACTTGCCCGCCCCCGACACTCCCGACACCATCAGTAGCCCCGTGCCCTCCAGGCACAGTGACATCCGCTCCAGCACCTGAGCGGTGGCCGCTTCCCGGCCGAAAAACCACCCCGCGTCCTGCTCGCCGAACACGGCCAGCCCCCGGTACGGAGAACCGGCCACCGCTCCCGGCCGCGGCCCCGCGCCCTCGGCGGCCGCCAGGACCTGCGCGGCCGGGACGTGGCCGCGAGCCGCCGCCACGAACAGTTCTGCCGTCGGCCCGGTCAGGCCCAGCGCACCGGCCAGAAGCACCGCGGTGTCTTTGTGCGCGGTGCGGTTGATGCCGCGCTCCAGGTTGCTGACCGACCGCGGGGATACCCCGGCCGCCGCCGCCAGGCCACTAGCACAAAGCAATCCCGAGCTCGCGCTCCCGGACTTTCAGGTCATCGCCTCGCCACCCTCATCAGGCGGCATCCGCCCCGGCTAAACCACCTTCGAGGAGACCACAATGCCCCGGAATCATCCGACACCAGATCATCGAGACTCAAGCCACCTGTCCGGACCGGGTACGGCGGCCACTGCGAGCCCCGCCGCTGGCTCTGCCGATCCCATCCGCAGGCGGCAGCTGGAGAAGTCGGTCTCCTGGTCCGGCCGCGAACGGCTCCGGTGCCTGTGGTACCGGCTCCGCCTGACGGTAGCGGAGATGAACTACGCCACCCGGCGAACGGTCGAGCTGCAGGCGCCCTGGATCTCCGACAACCCTCGCAGACACTGACGCGTACAGCGATGCATCGGAGGGGCGTTCCCGCGCACGGGAATGTCCCTCTTGCGTGCCGTCGCCGAACGCCGATACCTCAGCTGGCACTGGGCAGGGATGCCGGTGCTGGCGTGGTTACGTCGGCGGCGGCGTCGACGAGGATCTGCTGGAGCGGGCGGGGCAGGTGGCTGCTCCATACCAGGGCCGCCGTCGCGGTCAGCGGATGGCCGGTGATGCTGACCCGGACCATGTCGCCGGCGGCGGCCGGGCGGGGTGGCCGGATCACGGCGGGTGGGGGGCCGGCGGTGGCGGTGGGGCCGGTCAGGACCCCGGCGGGCCGGCCGGCGGCCGCGGCGAAGGCGAGCGCCACCGGCAGCGAGTGCCGCAGCGGGGGGTTGGTGAAGGCAAAGCGCGGGTCTACCGTCTGCAGTACGGTGGTCCAGGCGTCGTAGGTCGCCGGCTGGTCGCGGCGCGGCCCGTGGATGACCTGCAGGCTGGCCAGCTGGTCCAGGCCGATAACCTCGCGGCGGGCCGCCGGGTGCGAGCTGGGGATCCACAGATCGGGTTGGAACACGCCCAGGGTCATGGCGTCCAGCGGGGCGGGCAGCGCCTCGGGGCTGGCGGTCAGCCAGCCCAGGCCGGCGTCGGCCTGCCGCTGGCGGATCAGCGAGAAGTCGCCGTCCAGCGGCGTTTCCATCCAGATGACGTCCACGTCCGCGGCGTCGGCCGCCGACTGCAGAGCGCAGGCGGTGGCGACCGCAAGGGCCTCCGGCAGCCGGGGCGGCAGCACCACGCGCAGCCGCTGCCGTCCCAGGCCCGCCGCCCGCCTGGTCCGGCTCAACCCCTGATCGACCAGGGACAGCACGTCCCGGGATGCGTCCAGCAGCACGGTGCCCGCCGCGGTCAGCCGGACGCCGTCGCGGCGGCGGTGCAGCAGCGGCGTGCCGACGAGTTCTTCCAGCCGCCGGATCTGCTGGCTGAGGGTCGGCTGGGCGATGAACATCTGTTCCGCGGCGCGGGTGAACGTGCCCGCGCCGGCGACCGCGGCGAAGTACCGCAAGTGCCGCAGCTCAAGACCCAACGGCGCCGCCGCTGCCGCGGGCAGCCGAACTGGTTCCGCCTGTGCGTGCGTCATGTCCGTCACCTCTGCCAGGCCAGGGGCCACTCGCGGCTGGGGCGGCGGGGTCCGAACCTGATCCCGAGGCGGCGCTCGCTCAGGTACAGGCTGAGCAGGCCGCCTAGTCCGGCGAACGTGCAGGTCATCCACCATGTCGACTGCCAGCCTCCGGTGCGGGTGACCAGCCATGCGGCGATGGCGGGGCCGGCGACGCTGCCCGCGTTGAACAGGTGCTGCATCAGTCCGATGGTGGCGGGCGGGGAGCCGGCCGGCGGGGCCAGATCCACGGCGATGCGGAACAGGGTGGCCGGTATCGCCGCGCCCGAAAACGAGAACGCGGCCACGCAGATGACTTGCAGGATGTCGCCGCCGGGCAGCACGGCCCAGTTCACGGCGAACGCCAGCAGCGAGGTGACGGCCATGGCCGCGAAGGACGGGATCAGCAGGGCGCGGACGGGGACGCCGCGCTCCAGGACAGAAGCGGTACCGATCGAGCCGACCGCGCTGAGGCCGCCGACCACAGCGGTCAGGACGCCGGGCCAGATCCCGCGCAGCCCGTTTTGCTGGCAGATGGTGGGCAGGAACCCTACTACGGTCATCCACTCGATGGTGAAGCAGGCGAAGGCCAGTCCCGCGATCCAGGGCTTGAGCGAGCGCACGGTGGCACCGATGCGCCGCGCGGCGGCGGCCGCGCGGCGGGCGCTGCGGCGCTCGTCTGCCGGGAGGGTGGCGGCAACCAGCGGAAGCGGTGCCACCGTGATCACGGTCATGAGCCACCACAGCAGGCGCCAGGGCGCGACCTGCGCGATCGCCGCGCTGCCGATCAGGCCAGCGAAAGTGGCGATGCCGGTAGAGGCGCCCCAGTAGCCGATCGCGGTGTTGATGCGCGGGGCCGGCGTGTGACGGCGGATCAGGCCCGGCCCGGTCACGACGACCAGGATGGAGCCGGCCCCTTCTATCGCCCGGGAGACCATCAGCGAGGTCACCGATCCGGCGACCGCGCCGTACGCCGATCCCAGGCTGGCCATCGCCAGGCCTGCCAGCAGGCAGCGCCGCTCACCGATCAGCTCGGCGAGCAGCGAGACGGCCAGCCCGCCCAGCATGCCGGCCAGCTGGGTGACCCCGAGCAGGGCGCCGGCCTGTACCAGCGTCATGGCCATGCTGTCCCGGATGAACGGGACCGCCGCGGGCAGGTCCCAGACGTGCAATCCGGCGCAGATCGCGGCGAGAACGACGACGCCCCAGCGGGCGTCCGCGCGCCGGGGGTGTGCTGTCACAGCCATGGCGACTCCAATCCATCGGGGATGCTCCGCCCTCACGATGGCTGGTCCGGACAGGATGCGCAACACAGGTGCTTTAGACTGCGACAAATGCTTTAGATTTCGGTCTATATGTGTCAAAATGCTCAACATGACATCCATCGACACGCTCGACGCCCGGATCATCCTGGCCCTGGACGACGACCCCGACGCCACGATCCTCGCCTTGTCCCGGGCCCTGGGCGTCGCCCGGAACACCGTCCACGCCCGGCTGCGGCACCTCGCCGAAGACGGCGCGCTCAAACCCTTCAGCCAGCGCCTTGACCTCCGCGCGCTCGGCTACGATCTGGTCGCGTTCATATCACTGTCGGTCAGCCAGACCGGCTCCGCCGACATCGTGGCGGGCCTCCTCGAGGTGCCAGAAGTCATCTCGGCGCACTACACCACCGGCGACGCCGACATCCTTGCGCAGGTCGTCGCGAAGAACACCAGTGACCTGCACCGGATCACCAACGCGATCCTCGCCGTCGACGGCGTCGCCCGCTCCAGCACCGCCATCTCGCTGGACGAGGCCATCCCCTACCGGCCGCATGCCTTGCTCCGCGTCGCCGCCGACTCCTGGCGCAGACCCGCACGATCCGAAGTCCGGCCCTGAACGGCCAAAGGGCCGGGTGTCGTCAGCGCTTTGCAGCGTAACGTTCGAATACCAGGGCGGCTGCTCCGTATGCGGAGGCACGCCTGTCTAGGCTGGCGGGTTCGATGGACACGGCTTGGGCTGCCGGCGGGAAGGCGGCCTGGTTCAGGGATGCGCGCAGGGGGCGGGTCAGGAGCTCTCCTGCGGTGCTGAGGCTGCCGCCGAGCACGATGAGCCCGGGGCCGACGAGATTGATCAACGTTCCCAGGCCGACGCCGATGACGGTGGCGGCTTCGGTGATGATGCGCTGGCAGGCGACGTCGCCGGACCGTGCCCTGCGGACCAGGCCGGGAAGGTTCTCGATGTCCAGGCCGGCTTGCCGGGCGTCCTCGAGCAGCGCTTTGCCGCCGGCGTAGCGGTCCAGGCATCCCCGGTTACCGCACGGGCACCGCCTGCCCTGGTAGTCGATGGTGATGTGCCCGAACTCGGCGACTGTCCCGCTGGCGCCTGTCTGCAGGTGGCCGTCGAGGATGATCCCGGCACCGATGCCGGTGTCCAGCTTCAGGTATGTCAGGTCGCGCTGGTCGTGGCCGTGTCCGAAGATGTACTCGCCGAGCGCGCCGAGGTCTGCGTCGTTGCCGACGTGGACGGGACCGTGGCCGAGCTGCCGGGCTAGTTCATCGCGGGGGTCAATGTCGGCCCAGCCGGGCAGGAGGGTCCTGGATCTGATGTGGCCCTCGCCGGTGAGCGGCACGGGCAGCCCGACGCCGACCCCGAGCACGCCTGGCTCGACGGGCGCGTCCGCGACCAGCCTGCGGACGAGCGCCGCGCTTTGCGCGAGGACTTCGGCGGGATGCTCGTCGAAGCTGGCCGCGACGGGTTCCTCCTCCTGAAGGATCTGCCGGTGACCGGCGTCGACGAGGACGACGGTGAGGTCGCGGCGGCCGACCTCCACGCCGACCGCGGTGCCGGCCTTCGGTGTGAGCCGGTAGAGCTGAGCGCGGCGACCCTCACCCGACGGCGCGTCCTGCCCGGTCACCACCTCGGCCAGCCCCGCCTTGCCGAGGCTGGTGAGGGCGGCCAGGACGGTCGGCCGGGACAGGCGGGCCCGCGCGACGAGCTCGCCCTGGGATGCGGGCCCGCGGCGGAGCAGCCGGTACGCGACCGCGCGCTCGGACTTGGGCAGGTCATCTAGCGCGGGCGGCTCGTTCGTCCGTCGTTCGGCCAGGAGCATGCCGACCCGCCGTTCCGGCACTCGCTGCCGATAACTCTGGCGTTCGCCGCGACCGCCAGCACGCTCACCGCGGTCCTGACCGGCCCGCGTCACGCCATCGGGACGCGAGGGCTGACCGAGCCGGACCCGGTGGCGGGTACCTGCGGCATGGTCCGCGTCCGCCTCGATCACTGTCCCCTGGCCGCCACGGCGGGCCTGGCGTGGAGCGATGATCTGCCACGCCAGCTGCAGCAGGTTCTCTTCGACACCGCCGACGGCATCACCTTCTGACCGAGCGCATCGCCACAATCCCGTCATCGTCCGGCAGCCCGGCCCCGCCCCGCTCCTGCCACGGCTGCCGGAAGGCCGCAGGTCCGACCCGGTGCTGATCACCCAGCCGGAGGCGCGTCGGCGGCTCACCTTCCGCCCCGGGGTGGGCCCTGAAACCGCCAGAGCTGGTATCGGCAGAAGGTATGGGACTATCGACGGCCGCTGTTGTCGGTCTGCTGGACTTCCTGGTTATCGTCGCGGGCACTGGTTGGCCCGGCAGCCAGCAGGAGCCATTCCCCGGACTGGCGACCTCGGCCGGACGGGCTGGATCCAGGAACCCCGGCCCGCGCCGGGGCCAGCGGCGCCCAGTATTGCCGTGCCGCGACGAACCCCACGGCGCTGACCGAGTTTGAGAGGAGCGTGGGCACCAATGCCTGAAAAGATCGAATACTACAACGACGAGCTGTTTAACTCGCTGCTCGTCCCCGGCCAATGCCGGGACTGCGGAGCTGACGTCGGGCTGACCGACGTGCCCGCCTGGACATTCTGCACGCCATGTACGAGGTCTGGAGGCGACCTCTCGGCTCTCCGTCGCGCAGTGGCCGCCTGACATCACAGGACGGTCACGTCGGCGGCCGAGACGGCTTCGAGCGTGCTGCCGCCGTGACCCAGTGGGGCGGGTGTGGTGCGGGCGTCAGGAGCGGCCGGCCGCCTTGGCCCGCCGAACGGCCTCGTCCACGCCCTCGGTCCACGGGTCGCCGTGGCCCGGCAGCAGCAGGCCGGCGTCGATGCCGAGCAGCGTGTCCAGCGAGGCGAGCGCCTGGTCGGTGTCCTCGTTCAGGCCGGACGGCATGATCTGCGGGCCGATCCGGCCGGTGAGCGCGTTCTCGGTGGCCAGGACGTCGCCGGTGACCAGGACCCGGCGGTCCTCGAACAGGAGCGCCGCGCTGCCCGGAGTATGGCCGGGGGCGTGCACCGCCCGCGGGCGGCCGGGCACGTCGATCTGCTCGCCGTCGCCGAACGCCGACACCTCCGCGATCGGGATCATCCGGCCGCCGCCGCGACGCAGCAGGGAGATCGTGGTCCGGTAGAACGCCGCCCGGAGCAGGTAGGACGTGACCTTGCCGTCGCGCTTGCCGGTCTGTCCGGTGCGCGCGGCCTGCTCGTCGGCGCGGTGGATCCACACCTGCGCGCCCGCCTCGGTGCGGGCCCGCTCGGCGAACCCGGTGTGGTCCGGGTGCGCGTGGGTGAGCAGCACCGCGTCGACGTCCGCCAGCTTGGCCCCGAGCCCGGCCAGCGAGCGCGCGAAGTACGCCCAGTCGCCCGGTGTCCCGGCGTCGACCACGGTGTACTTGCCGGATTCCCCGATCAGGTAGAAGTTCGTGACGCCCTGCGTCAGCCGGTGGATGCCCTCGCTTACCTGCACTGCCTTGCCTTCCCCGTACGCGCTGCCCCCGATGGGTCACGACGCTACCGCCGCCAGGGCCGCCTCGTAATCGGACGAATGACTGAAGCGCGGGCGGCGGGGATGGCGCGGCGCGAGCCATCGGACCGCGGGCCAGCCGTTAGATGGCGTGAACCCAGCCCGTTAGGCTGACGGCGTGACGGAACGGGCGGGCCAGGACCCGCTGCCGGACGGGACCGCGGACGTCTGGTGGGCCCGCAGCAAGGACGCCTCGGACCGGCTCGCGTTCCTGCTCGACGAGACCGAGCGGCGGCGCTGGGCGGCGTACCGGCGCGTGGAGGACCGCGAGCGGTTCCTGGTTGGCTGCGCGCTGGCCAAGGCGGCGCTCGCGCGGTACACAGGTCGGCGCCCGGCGGACGTGCGCTTGGACCGGACCTGCCCCAGATGCGGCGAGCCGCACGGCAAGCCGGTGATCGCGGGCGGCGGCCCCGGGCACTCGGTCGCGCACTCGGGCGACCTGATCGCGGTGGCGGTGGCCGGGGCGCCGGTCGGCGTGGACGTCGAGCAGGCCGAGGGGCGTCGGCACCTGCTCGGCGGCGACGGCGATCCCGAGGCGCTGGCGCGCCTGGTGCTGTCCTCGGCCGAGCGGGACGCGCTGGCCGCGGTCCCGGCCGGCGGGCGGGCCCGCGCCTTCCTGGTCGCGTGGACCAGGAAGGAAGCCGTGACCAAGGCGACCGGTGACGGCATGCGCGCCGCGTTCAGCGAGGTGGTCGTGGCCGCGGACGCCGGACCGCCCCGCGTGACGGCGTGGCCCTATCCGCGCTCCCCGCGGGAGGTGTCCCTGCTCGACCTGGACGCGGCCGACGGGTACGTGGCGGCGCTCGCGGTCATCGGCCGCTGCGAGGCTGCGCGGGCCAGGGATGGTTCGGCGTTGCTGGCGGAGCTGGGCCCGAGCTGAACGCAGGACCGAAAGGTCGGATGTATCCGGAGGTCTGTCCCGCCGCGAGCACGTCTTGTAGCGTGGCGGGCGGAGGCGGCTGATGCGTATCGGGTTGTTCGTTACGTGCCTGACCGACACGCTGTTCCCGGACACCGGCAAGGCCGTGGTCACGGTGCTGGAACGGCTCGGCCATCAGGTGGATTTCCCGGCGGGTCAGACCTGCTGCGGCCAGATGCACTTCAACACCGGCTACCGGCGGGAGGCGGTGCCGATGGCGCGCGGGTTCGTCGCCGCCTTCGGCGGCTACCAGGCGGTGGTGACCCCGTCGGCCTCGTGCGCCTCGATGGTCAGGGAGTACTTCCCGGCGCTGGCCGCCGAGGCCGGTGATCCCGGCCTGGCCCGGGCGGTGGCCGAGGTCGCGCCCCGGACCCATGAGCTTTCCGTGTTCCTGGCCGACGTGCTGAGGGTGACCGACGTGGGCGGGTACTTCCCGCACCGGGTGACGTACCACCCGAGCTGTCATTCGCTGCGGATGCTCAGGGTGGGGGACGCGCCGCTGCGCCTGCTGCGCGCGGTGCGCGGCCTGGACCTGGCCGACCTGCCGGACGCCGAGGCGTGCTGCGGGTTCGGCGGCACGTTCGCGGTGAAGAACCCCGACGTGTCGGCGGCGATCTGCGCGGACAAGGTGGCGGCGGTCCGGCGCAGCGGGGCCGAGGTGCTCTGCGCGGCGGACAACTCGTGCCTGATGCACATCGGCGGGGCGCTGGCCCGGCAGCGGTCCGGGGTGGCGGTCATGCACCTGGCCGAGATCCTGGCCCGGACCGAGGAGACGCGGTGACCGCGCCCGGCGGCAGCATGCCCACTTACCTCGGCATGCCGTCGTTCCCGGCGGCGGCGAGGACCGCGGTGGCCGATTCGCAGCTGCGGGCCAACCTGACCCACGCCACGCGCACGATCCGCGCCAAACGAGCCGGAGCGGTCGCCGAACTCTCCGACTGGGAGGAGCTCCGCCAGGCGGCCAAGGCGATCAAGGATCACACGCTGGCCCACCTGGACACCTACCTGCTCCGGCTGGAGGCCAACGTCACCCGGGCCGGCGGTCACGTGCACTGGGCGGTCGGCGCGGACGAGGCGAACGCGATCGTGGCCGGCCTGGTCCGCGCCGCCGGAGCCAACGGGATCGTCAAGGTCAAGAGCATGGCCACCCAGGAGACCGGGCTGAACGAGGCGCTGGCCGCCGACGGCATCGGCGCGCTGGAGACCGACCTGGCCGAGCTCATCGTCCAGCTCGGCCACGACCGGCCCAGCCACATCCTGGTCCCGGCGATCCACCGGAACCGGGCCGAGATCAGGGAGATCTTCCGCCGCCGGATGCCGGGCGCGCCGGCCGGGCTGACCGACGAGCCGGCGGCGCTGGCCGCCGCCGCCCGGGCGCACCTGCGCCAGGCGTTCCTGTCCGCGCAGGTGGGTGTGTCCGGCGCGAACTTCGCGATCGCCGAGACCGGCTCGCTGGTGGTGGTGGAGTCCGAGGGCAACGGCCGGATGTGCGTCACGCTGCCGCGGACGCTGATCTCGGTGGTCGGCATCGAGAAGATCCTGCCGTCCTGGCGGGACCTGGAGGTGTTCCTCGCGCTGCTCCCGCGGTCCTCCACCGCCGAGCGGATGAACCCCTACACCTCGACCTGGACCGGGGTCACGCCGGGGGACGGGCCGGAGGACTTCCACCTGGTGCTGCTGGACAACGGCCGCACCTCGGCGCTGGCCGACCGGACCGGCCGCCAGGCGCTGCGCTGCATCAGGTGCTCGGCCTGCCTGAACGTGTGCCCGGTCTACGAGCGGGTCGGCGGCCACGCGTACGGCTCGCCGTACCCGGGCCCGATCGGCGCGATCATCTCCCCGCAGCTGCGCGGCGTCACCTCCCCGGCCGACGCGTCGCTGCCCTACGCCTCCACCCTGTGCGGCGCCTGCTACGAGGTGTGCCCGGTGGCGATCAACATCCCCGAGGCGCTGGTGCACCTGCGGGCCAAGGTGGTCGACGCCAAGAGAGAGAAGAATTTTTCCCCCGAACGGGCGGTGTTCTCGCTCTCCGGACGGGTGCTCCGCTCGCCCCGGCTGCTGGCCGCCGCGCAGCGCGCGGCCGCGGCGAGCGGCCGGCTGGTGTTCAGGTCCGGCCGGATCAGGCGGCTGCCGCCGCCGCTGGCCGGCTGGACCGAGACCAGGGACGCGCCGGTCCCGCCGCCGGAATCGTTCCGCGCCTGGTGGTCCAGAACCCGGGGGGGATCGGGCCCTCCGGAGAGAGCAGGGCCCCGGTCATGAGCGGCACCGCCAGAGACCAGATCCTGGCCAGGATCCGCGCCGCCAACCGAGCCGTCGGCCTGACCGACGGCGGTCCCGACGGCGCGGCGTCCGGCCCGCGCGCGGAAGGCTACGCCGACGCCGACGCCGACGCGGACGCGGCGTACGCCGCGCTGGCCCGCCGGTATCTGCGCGCCCACCACGACGCGGCCGCGCACGACATCGCCGCCCTGTTCGCCGAACGCGCCGCCGACTACCGCGCCGTCGTCGAGCGGGTGCCCGAGTCCGGTCTCGCCCCGGCGGCCGCCCGCGTGCTGGCCACGCGCGTCGCCGCCGCGCCCGGCCCCGTCCTGGCGCCGGCCGGACTGCCGGCCGGCTGGCTGGCCGAACTCGCCGCGGAGATCACGCTGGCCCGCGACGAGCCCCCGCTCTCCGCGGCCGAACTCGACCGGGCGGCCGGCGTGGTGACCGGCTGCGCGGTCGCGGTCGCCGAGACCGGCACGATCATCCTGGACCACGGCCCCGGCGCTTCGGGTCAGGGCCGCCGCGCGCTCACCCTGGTACCCGACTTCCACCTGGTCATCGTGCGCGAAGATCAGGTCGCCGCGGACCTGGCCGAGGCGTTCGCCCGGCTCGACCCGGCCCGCCCGCACACCCTCATCTCCGGCCCCTCCGCCACCAGCGACATCGAGCTGATCCGGGTCGAGGGCGTGCACGGCCCGCGCACCCTGCACATCCTCCTGGCCGGCCGCGACCGGGGCTACGCTCGAACCAGGTGAGCGTGCCCGGGCACTTGCCGTCTCACGGTCGGTATTCGCGCGCGGATCCGCACCTGTCCGACCTGGCATTCGTCGATGGGAAAGATTCATCTAACCCGGTACCTGTACGACGCCGGCAGTAAGCAAAGTGACGTCAAAATGGCCGTCCGGAAAATTCAGGTGTACAGCACCCGAAATACGATACGGTCCGGGTGAACCGGGCATGCATACCCGGACCAGCAACTTTCACGGTGCGGCTGGTGAGGGCCGCCCTGGCCCGGCCCGGAGCCTAGGACGCCAATGTGACCGGAGTCTATCATTAGCTCAGGAAGGGCTGGGTGGGGAAAATGGGCCCAGAAATGGAATCAGGCCTCGTGGTCGGCGTCGATATCGGGGGGACCGGGATCAAGGCGGCGCCCGTCGACATCGCCACGGGAACGCTTGCCACCGAGCGGATCCTGTTGCCTACCCCGTCGCCGGCCACGCCGCAGGCAGTCGCTCACGTCGTCGGCGAGACCCTGCGGCATATCGGCGTGGCCGGCCCGATCGGCCTGGCTATGCCGGCGGTGGTGCGGGGGCAGATCGTGGAGACCGCCTCGCACATCGACCCCACGTGGATCGGCGTCAACGCCGTGGACTTCTTCTCGAAGGTGACCGGACGGCAGGTCGCGGTGCTGAACGACGCCGACGCGGCGGGAGTCGCCGAAATCCGCTTCGGGGCCGGGCGGGGCCAGGCCGGCGTCGTCGCGATGATCACCCTCGGCACCGGCATCGGCAGCGCCCTGTTCATCGACGGGACGCTGGTCCCGAACTCCGAGCTGGGCCACCTGCCGCTGCATGGCGGTGCGGCCGAGGAGTGGGCGGCGGAGTCGGTGCGCGAGCGCGACCAGGTGTCCTGGGAAGAGTACGCCCATCGGCTGCAGGACTATCTGGATCTGGTTCAGCGCGTGCTATGGCCCCAGCTGATCATCATCGGCGGCGGCATCAGCAACGTCGCGGACAAGTTCCTGCCCTTGATCGAGCTGCGGACGCCGATCGTCCCGGCCCAGCTGCGGAACCACTCCGGAATCATCGGCGCCGCCATGTTCGCGCCAGTGGAGTAGCGGCCGCCTTCCATCCGAACTCATCCCACACCGACGCTGGAGCTGCCGTGACCACCACGACGACACAAGACGCGGACACCGTCGCGATCAACACCATCCGGGCCCTGTGCATGGACGCGATCCAGAAGGCGAACTCCGGCCACCCGGGCACCCCGATGGGGGTGGCCCCGGTCGCCTACACGCTGTGGCAGCGGTTCCTCCGCTTCGATCCCGGCGATCCGATCTGGCCGAACCGGGACCGGTTCGTGCTGTCCGAGGGCCACGCGTCCGCGCTGCTGTGGTCGCTGCTGCACCTGAGCGGCGTGCGGGCGGTCGACCCGGACTACGAGATCCTGGATCGGGCCGCGGTCACCCTCGACGACCTCAAAGCCTTCCGCCAGCTCGGCTCCCGCTGCCCGGGCCACCCGGAGTACCGGTGGACCAGCGGGGTGGAGACCACCACGGGGCCGCTGGGCCAGGGGGTGGCCACCTCGGTGGGCATGGCGATCGCCGGGCGCTGGCTGGCCGAGCGGTACAACCGCGACGACTTCCCGATGTTCGACTTCGACGTCTACGCCATGGCCGGGGACGGCTGCATGATGGAGGGCATCTCCTCGGAGGCCGCGTCCCTGGCCGGGCACCTGCGGCTGGCCAACCTGTGCTGGATCTACGACTCCAACCGGGTCACCATCGAGGGCCACACCGACATCACGTTCACCGAGGACGTGGCGGCCAGGTTCATCGCCTACGGCTGGAACGTGACCACGGTCGCCGACGCCAACGACACCTCCTCGATCGAGCGGGCGCTGCACACGTTCAAGGCCGAAGGCGACCGGCCCACCCTGGTCGTGGTGCACAGCCACATCGGGTACGGCTCGCCGGTCGAGGACTCGCCGAAGGCGCACGGCGAGCCGCTCGGGGTCGAAGGCGTCCGGGCGACCAAGCGGTTCCTCGGCCTGCCCGAGGATGCCGACTTCCACGTCCCGGACGGCGCCTACGGCACCTTCGCCGCGGGCGTAGGCGCCCGCGGCCGGGCGGCCCGCGAGGCGTGGGAGGCGATGTTCGAGCGGTACCGCAAGGAGTTCCCCGAGCTGGCCGATGAGATGGAACGGATCCAGCGGCGGGACCTGCCCGACGGGTGGGAGAAGGCGCTGCCCGTGTTCCCGCCCGACCCGAAGGGGATCGCCACCCGCGATTCGTCCGGGCAGGTGCTGAACGCGGTCGCCCAATTGGTGCCGTGGCTGGTCGGCGGCTCCGCCGACCTGGCCCCGTCCACCAAGACCCGGCTGGTATTCGACGGGGCCGGCGACTTCGCCCCCGGCCAGGAGCAGGGCCGGAACCTGCATTTCGGGGTCCGGGAGCACGCCTCGGCGGCCATCGCCAACGGCATGGCGCTGACCAAGCTGCGCCCGTACTGGTCCGGGTTCTTGATCTTCTCCGACTACGCCCGCGGCGCCATCCGACTATCGGCGCTGATGGAGATTCCGGTGCTGCACATCTTCACCCACGACTCGATCGGCGTAGGCGAGGACGGGCCCACCCACCAGCCGGTGGAGCAGCTGATCTCGCTGCGGGCCATCCCCGGCCTGCTGGTGTTCCGCCCGGCCGACGCCAACGAGGTCGCCGAGACCTGGCGCATCGTCACCGCCCTGCGGGAGCCCGCCGTGCTGATCTTGTCCCGCCAGGCGCTGCCCACCCTGGACCGCAGCGGGTTCGCGTCGGCGTCGGGTCTGGCCCGGGGCGGCTACGTGCTGGCCGAGGCCGACGGCGGGGCACCGGAGGTCATTGTGCTCGCCACCGGTTCTGAAGTCCACCTAGCGCTGGCCGCGCGGCAAGAGCTGCAGGCCGAAGGCATCCCCGCCCGCGTGGTCAGCCTGCCCTGCTGGGAGCTGTTCGACCGCCAGCCCCAGGACTACCGTGACCAGGTGCTCCCGCCCACGGTGAAGGCACGCGTCGCGGTCGAGCAGGCCTCCACCCTCGGCTGGGACCGCTACGTCGGCGACGGCGGCGCGATCATCGGGATGCACACCTTCGGTGCGTCGGCGCCCCTGAAGCAACTGCTCACCAGGTTCGGATTCACCCCGGACCACGTAGCCGAACTCGCGCGCGATCGCGTGGCCGCGGCCCGCCAGGCGCGGGAAGGAGACCAGTGAAACCCACCAAGACCCTGCATGAGACTCTGCCCGACCCCGGGGTCGGCCGTGTCGAGGCCGCCGCGCCACCGGTGATGGCCGGCCGTGCGGCGAGCTGAGGACTCGATGCCACCGGAGCCAGACGGTCCGCGAGGCATCGAGCGGGAGAAGCAGATCGCCGCGGAGGCGGCAGCGGAGCTGGTCGAAAACGGCATGACCGTTGGGCTGGGCACCGGCTCGACGGTGGCGTTCCTGCTCCCGGCCCTGGCCCGCCGGTCGCTCGACATCCTGTGTGCCGCCACGTCGCCGCGCACCGAGCACGCCGCGCGCGAGCTGGGCCTGAAGATCGAGGACTTCGCGAGCATCGACCAGTTCGATATCACCATCGACGGCGCGGACCAGATCGCCCCCGACGGCTGGCTGGTCAAGGGCGGCGGCGGCGCGCATACCCGGGAGAAGATCATCGCCGCGGCCGCGGGCCGGTTCGTCGTCATCGCCGACTCATCCAAGCCGGTCCAGGCCCTGCACAGCCCGGTCCCCCTCGAGCTGCTCTCCTTCGGGCTCCGTGCCACCTTGCGCCGGGTCGGCCCGGTCTCGCTGCGCGACGTCCCGCTCAGCCCCGACGGCGGCGTGATCGCGGACTACCACGGGCCGGTGGACGACCCGGCGGCGCTGGCCGTCCGGCTGTCGTCGACACCCGGGGTCGTCGAGCACGGCCTGTTCCCGCCGCAGATGGTGGCGACGGTCCTCGTGGGGCGGCGCGAGTCGGTCGAGCGGACCGACTTCCAGCACGCCGGGTAGCTGCCGGACTCAGCGGACCAGCCTTCAGGCACCGAGGGCCATGGGTGGTGACCAGCTCCTTTCATGATCGTGGCCAGTTCGGGGCACATGGCACCGGTTTCTGGCCATGATCATGACGTCACCCGCGCGGCCGGCCGCATCCTGGAACGCTTGATGTCCCTGGGATCCCAGCGCACTCTCGTGACTGGCGGTACCCGCTGTCGCGCCGCGCTTAAGGCGTGGATGCCACATTCATGCTGTGTGAGCGACATGGCTGGGACATCCATGCCTTATCCGCTGGAGGCGGGCACGTATCACGAGCCACGGCAGCGTCCCAAGAGCGCAGCAGCGCCAGGGACTACGTGCCGTCCACTGCGGAAGAGTCCAGGCCCCATTCCTGTTCATGATCGTAAGTGTTAGCCATGCAGAATCCGCTGCCGCGAGCGCGGAGCGCGCGGATGGGGCACGCGCGGCCGGTACCCCGGGGGCGTATCGCTCCCGGCGAACGCCGGGCGGAAATTATTCGGGGCTCTTCTTTCTTGAGTGTGTATGACTCAAGCTTTGGAGGCCATCAATGAGTGAAACGCTCACGCTGCCGGTGCTGCCCCTTGACGACGAGGTGGTGCTGCCGGGGATGGTGGTGCCGCTGGAGACGTCACAGCCGGAAGTTGGCGCGGCCATCGACGCGGCCCGGATGCCGTCCCGGCAGGTTCCCGGTATGGGTATGCGTTCCGAGGTCAAGGCGCGGGTGCTGCTCGTGCCGCGGCTGGCCGACCGCGGGCTCGCGGGCGTCGGCACCCTCGCCGTGGTGGAGCAGGTCGGGCGGCTGCCCGGCGGGCAGCCCGGCGCGGTGGTCCGCGGCACCGCCAGGGTCAAGATCGGTTCGGGTACCACCGGCCCCGGCGCGGCGCTGTGGGTTGAAGGCACCGTGATCGAGGAGACCAACCTCGGGGCGCACGCCGACGAACTGGCCCAGCAGTACAAGACCCTGATCACCAGCATGCTGCAGCAGCGCGGCGCCTGGCAGGTCATCGACGCGATCCAGCAGCTCACCGACGCGTCCGCGATCGCGGACCGCGCGGGCTACTCGAGCTACCTCTCGACCACGCAGAAGCTGCAGCTGCTCGAGACCGCTGACCTGGTCCAGCGCCTGGAGCTCGTCATCGGCTGGGCCAAGGACCAGCTGGCCGAGATGGAAGTGGCCGAGTCCATCCGCAAGGACGTCTCCGAGGGCATGGAGAAGCAGCAGAAGGAATTCCTGCTCCGCCAGCAGCTCGCCGCCGTCCGCAAGGAGCTGAACGAGCTGACCGGCGGGGGCAAGGGCACCGAGGAGGACGATTACCGGGCCCGCGTGGAGGCGGCGAACCTGCCGGAGAACGTCCACGAGGCCGCGATGCGCGAGGTCGACAAGCTCGAGCGGACCTCGGACCAGTCGCCGGAAGTCGGCTGGATCAGGACCTGGCTCGACACCATCCTCGACATCCCGTGGAACGAGCGGACCGAGGACGCCTACGACATCGCCGGGGCGCGGCAGATCCTCGATGAGGACCACACCGGGCTCGACGACGTGAAGGACCGGATCATCGAATACCTGGCGGTGCGCAAGCGGCGCAGCGACCGCGGCCTCGGGGTCGTCGGCGGCCGGCGCTCCGGTGCCGTGCTCGCCCTGGTCGGCCCGCCCGGCGTCGGCAAGACGTCGCTCGGCGAGTCGGTCGCGCGGGCCATGGGCCGCAAGTTCGTCCGGGTCTCCCTGGGCGGCGTCCGGGACGAGGCGGAGATCCGCGGCCACCGGCGTACCTACGTCGGCGCGCTGCCCGGCCGGATCGTTCGGGCCATCCGCGAGGCGGGCACGATGAACCCGGTCGTGCTTCTCGACGAGGTCGACAAGCTCGGCAGCGACTACCGGGGCGACCCGGCGGCCGCACTGCTCGAGGTGCTCGACCCGGCGCAGAACCACACCTTCCGCGACCACTACCTCGAGGTCGACCTCGACCTGTCCGACGTGGTGTTCCTGGCCACGGCGAACGTGCTCGACTCGATACCCGGGCCGCTGATCGACCGGATGGAGCTGGTTCAGCTGGACGGCTACACCGAGGACGAGAAGGTCGCCATCGGCCGGGACCACCTGCTGCCCAGGCAGCTGTCCAAGGCGGGCCTGAACGCCGATGAGGTCACCCTCATCGACGACGCGCTGCGGCTCATCGCGGCCGAGTACACCCGCGAGGCGGGCGTCCGGTCGTTGGAGCGGGCCATCGCCCGGGTGCTGCGCAAGGTGACCGCGAAGGAGTCGCTCGAGCCGGGCACGCTTCCGGTGACGGTCTCCCCCGAGAACCTGCGTGATTACCTGGGGCGGCCCCGGTTCACCCCGGAGACCAAGCTGACGTCGAGCGACCGCCGCACGGCGGTGCCCGGCGTGGCGACCGGCCTGGCGGTGACCGGCGCGGGTGGCGACGTGCTGTACATCGAGGCGTCCCTGGCCGAAAGGGAGACCGGCGAGACCGGGGTCACGCTCACCGGGCAGCTCGGCGACGTGATGAAGGAGTCGGCCAGGATCGCGCTGTCCTACCTGCGCTCGCACGGTGCCGAGCTTGACCTGCCGGTCGGCGAGCTGAAGGACCGCGGCGTGCACGTGCACGTGCCGGCCGGCGCCGTGCCCAAGGACGGGCCGAGCGCGGGCGTGACGATGACCACCGCGCTGGCGTCGCTGCTGTCCGGGCGCCCGGTGCGCTCCGACGTGGCGATGACCGGCGAGGTCTCGCTCACCGGGCGGGTGCTGCCCATCGGCGGTGTGAAGCAGAAGCTGCTCGCCGCGCACCGGGCCGGCATCACCACGGTGCTCATCCCGCAGCGGAACGAGCCGGACCTGGACGACGTCCCGGCCGAGGTGCTCGAGAAGCTGGACGTGCACACGATGGGCGACGTCCGTGACGTGCTCGCGCTCGCGCTCGAGCCCGCGCAGGTCCCCCAGGTCGCGGGGGCGGCCGCCTAGGCGGCGGGCACCGCGACCTCAGCTGGCGCCGGGATCGCCGTCCTCTGGGACGGCGCCCGGCGCCTCTGTCGGCGGACCGGGATCGGCCGCCGCCGGGAACACGTCGGTCGCGGCCAGGTCCCAGATGTAGCTGGGGTCGGCGGCGGCGGGCCCCGGTCCCGGCCGCGCCGGGGCGCTCGCGCCAGCCGGGCTGGCCGGGCTGGCCGAGGCGTTCGGGGTCTTCGGGGTCTTCGGGGTCTTCGGGGCGGTGTCGGCGCTGAGGACCACGCCGCCCGCGCGTGACGGCACGGTGAAGTCGGGCGCCTGCGGCGGCGCGTAGTCGACCGGGACCGGGGCCGCGGCGAAGCCGAGGCTCTCCCGGGTCGGCGGAGCCGGGCTACGGTCGCCGCCGTCCGCGGGCCGCGGCGGGAAGTCCGGGTCCGGCGACGCGCTGACGTCGAACGGCGCGGGCAGCACGGCGTCGGGCGGCACGGCGGGCAGGTCCGTCATGTCCCCCGGCACCCTGATGCCGGGGCCCGGATCCGGCGGCAGCGCGCTGTTCGGCACCGACGGCAGCGGCCCGAACATGCGCTCGGGCTCCGGCGCGGGCGCCCACGGTGGTCCCGAGGAGGCCGGGGCCGGTCTGGCCGACGTCCTGGACGGCTTCGGCGCCGGGGCGATGGCAGGCCGGAACGGCTCGGCCGGGGCGGGCTGCATCTCGCCCAGGCTGCTGCCGCCCTGCCAGCCTCCGGTGGCGGACCAGGACGGCCCGGGCACGGCCAGCTGAGACCGGCTGGGGCCGATGACCGGCCCGGGGACGGGCTCTGGCCTGCGCTGCTCGTGCTGCCCCCGGGGACGGGCCCGGCCCGGCCCCGGCTCCGCCGCCCCGACCCGGGTCCGCTTCCGCCGGGAGCGCATCACCAGGAGCAGCGCCACCAGCAGCACGATCAGCACGCACAGGCCGGCCACGACGTACCGCACCAGCGAGCCGGCCAGGTCGCCGGTGTTCGTCCGGTACGTCGCCGTGGTCGACAGCCGCTCGGGCTGGTCCGGCCGGGCCGTCACGGCCGGCCGGCTGGGCTCCGCGGCGGCGCTGAAGGAAGCGGCCAGATCGACCGCCCGCGCGGCGTCGATGATGCCGTGCCCGGCGCCGGGGGCGGTGGTCCCGGCGGCGGTCGTGCCCCCGGTCAGCGCCCGGCCGACCTGGGCCGCGGTGAGGTGCGGGAACCGGGACAGGATGAGGGCGGCCACGCCGGCCACGATGCCGCTGGACGTGCTGGTCGAGCTGATCCGCGTGTAGTCGCCGGGCGGGACCGTGGCCGGCAGCGCGACGCCCGGGGCGGTCAGCGACACGTACGAGCGCCTGCAGCTGAACGGGGCGACCTGCCCGTTGCGGGCGACCGCGCCCACCGCGATGACCCCGGGGTAGGCGGCCGGGTAATCCATCAGGCCCGGACCCTGGCCATCGTCGCCCGCCGGGGCCACCAGCACCACGTTCTTGCCCAGCGCGTACGCCACCGCCGTCCGCTCGGCCGGGCTGCCGCCGGCCGCGGCCGGGCTACCCTGGCCGGTCAGGCCGGCCGTGCCGGGGTCCAGGGGCAGCGCGATGATCCGCGCGCCGTGGTCGACCGCGTAGACGATGCCGCTGGCGATGGCCCGGGGCAGCTTCCTGGCGATGGCCTGGTCGGAGTTCAGCGGGTCGTTGTACTCCAGGCTGACCCGGACGGACAGGATCTTCGCCATGGGCGCGATGCCGAGCAGGCCGTCCGCGCGGCCGGTGCCGTGCCCGTGCCCGGCGATGGTCCCGGCGACCTCCGTGCCGTTGATGCCCCAGAACGGCCCGCCCGCCGTCCGGCCCGAACCGCTGAGGTCCGGGCCCGTGCTCACCGATCCGGCCAGGTCCGGGTACTGCGCGTCGACGCCCGTGCCCAGCACGGCCACGGTGACCCCGGCGCCCTCGGTGTCCGGCCAGGTCTGCGTCACGTGCAGGCCGCTCAGCCACCACTCCTGGGCCTGGACGCCCTGGCCCGCGACGACATAGCCCGCGGCGGCGTGCGCAGGGGCAGTCCAGGAGATGGCCATAACCGCAGCAAGTCCTGTGGCCACCGGGACCAGGCTGCTGCGGAACGATCGGTGTGACACTTGGTCAGATATCTCCTCCGAGACTGGCCGAGCTGGCGTGCAGCGGCGATGTCCCGACCCGGCCTGACGCAATCGTGCCATGTGGCCGTCGGTCGTGGAATGCGTGATCCATTAATAATCTAGGTACAAAGGTGATCGATACCCGCGCGCCGGGCGGCAGTCCGAGCCGCTGCGCCGCGTTCCCGCCGTTGACCGCGACGGAGACCAGCCCCGCGCTGTCCGTGTAGCCGACCAGCTCGCCGGTCGCCACCGCGCCGAACGTATCCCGGTAGGGCAGGGTCAGCTGGCGGTGGCCGAGGTGCATGAGCACGGTCCCGCCCGGCTTGACCCCGATCTGCGCCGCGTCCGCCCCGGTGATGGAGAGCTGGACGTTGCCGAACCGGTCCACGGTGAGCACTTCCCCCGCCGCGGTGAAGTCGCGGACCACCCGCTCCGGGGCGGGCAGCGTGACCAGGTCGCCGACGTCGATTTCCTCCCCGGCCGCGGTCAGTTCCGAGTCCGCCGCCAGGTGCGCGGCCACCGGCATGAAGATGTCCCGGCCATGGAAGGTCGGCGTCACCCGGCCGAGCCACAGCTCCCGGTTGGTCAGGTTGAACGCGCGGGCCGGGCCGCCCGCCGCGGTCAGCGCCCAGGACAGCAGGCCGTTGTCCGGCCCGATGAAGACCGAATCCCCCGCCGCCACCGCGATCCCGCGCCTGGCCGTCCCCACGCCCGGGTCGACCACCGCCACGTGCACCGCCGGGGGCAGGTAGGGCACGGTCTGCGCGAGCACCGCCGCGCCGCGCCTGACGTCGCCCCGCGGGATCAGGTGGGTCACGTCGATGATGTCCGCGTGCGGCGCGATCCTGGCGCTGACCCCGTGGCAGGCGGCCACGAAACCGTCCTCGAGCCCGTAGTCGGTGAGGAAGCTGAGGTAGCGAAAATGGGTCACGACCCGTGAGCGTACGTCGCCCGTGCCTGGAGGTACAGGACCCCCGCGATGTCAGGTACGGTCGCACTAACCGGGTCCGGAGGAGGTGGCATGCCCGAATTGTCCGAGCGGGACATGCGGATCCTCGCGTTCGAGCGGCGTGGCTGGCGGTCGCCCGCGGTGAAGGAGCAGGCCATCGCCGAGGTGCTCGACATGCCGGCCACCCGGTACTACCAGCTGCTGAACGAGCTGATCGACCGGCCCGAGGCGCTCGCGTTCGACCCGGTGCTGGTCAAGCGGCTGCGCGCGCAGCGGGCCCGGAGGCAGCGGATGCGCTCGCCGCGGCCGAAGGGCACCAAGGGCAGGCCCGGGTGACGCTGCCCCGCCCGGCTACCGCGGCAGGCCAGGCCGGCCTCGACGCGCTGCTCGCCGACCCGCGGCACGCGCTGGTCGCCTCGGACTTCGACGGCACGCTCGCGCCGATCGTGGCCCGCCCGGCCGACGCGCGCGCCCGCCCCGGCGTGCTGCCGGCCCTGACCGCGCTGGCCGGGGCGGTGGGAACGGTCGCGGTCATCACCGGCCGGCCCGCGGCGGACGCGGTGGCCCTGGGCGGGCTCGAGACCATCCCCGGCCTGGTCGTGATCGGGCACTACGGCTGGCAGCGGTGGCAGGACGGCGAGCTGACCACGACGCGAGCCCCGGCGGCCGTGGCGGAAGCCCGCGCCGCGCTGCCCGGCGTGCTCGCCGCGGCGGGCGCCCCCGACGGCACCTGGGTCGAGGACAAGGCGCACGCGGTGGCGGTGCACACCCGCGGCACCGCCGATCCGCAGGCGGCGCTGGACCGGCTCCGCGCGCCGCTGGGCGAGCTCGCGACCCGGCTCGGCCTCGCCGCGGAGCCCGGCCGCCTCGTGATCGAGCTGCGCCCGCCGGGCGTCGACAAGGGGAGCGCGCTGACCGGGCTGGCCGGCGAGCGGGCCGCCCGTTCGGTCTTGTTCTGCGGCGATGACCTCGGCGACCTGCCCGCCTTCGCCGCGGTCCGCGCGCTGCGGGCCGACGGCGTCCCCGGCTGCGCCGTGGCCAGCGCCAGCGCCGAGTCGCCGCAGGTCGCCGCCGCGGCCGACCTGGTGGTGGCGGGGCCGGACGGGGTGGTCGCGCTGCTCACCGCGCTGGCCGGCCAGCTCGGCCATTGACCCGAACGGGCTGGCCATCCCGCCCCCGGTAAGGACCCGAGCGAGGCGAGCTGGCCGCCCAGCCAGCGGGCGGGCGGATCCGCCGCGGCGGTGGCGGCGAGCGCGGCGCCGCGGCGCTGGCGCTCGGCGTCGGGCATGGCCAGCGCCTGGTGCAGCGCCTCGGCCGTCTCGGTGACGTCGTACGGGTTGACCAGCAGCGCGTCGGCGGCCAGCGTGGCGGCCGCGCCGGCCTCGCGGGAGAGCACCAGCGCGCAGCCGCGCTCGGAGAGCACCGGGCCCTCCTGCGCGACCAGGTTCATGCCGTCCCTGATCGGGTTGACCAGCAGCACGTCGGCCAGCGCGCAGGCGGCCAGCGACCGCGGGTAGTCGTCCCTCACCTCGAGGAGCAGCGGATCCCAGTCCGCGGTGCGGAATTCCTCGGTGATCTGGCCCGCGAGCTGGCGTACCTGGTCGGTGTAGGCGCGGTACTCGGCCAGCGCCGACCGGGACGGGTAGGCGAAGGCCAGGTGCACCACCCGGCCGCGCCACTGCGGCCGGGTCACGAGCAGCTCGCGGTACGCGGCCAGGCCGCGCACGATGTTCTTGGACAGCTCGGTCCGGTCCACCCGGACGATCAGCTTGCGGTCGCCCGCGGCCCGGCGGAGCGCGTCCACGTTCGCCTGGACGTCGCCGGCCCTGGCGCGCTCGCGCAGCGCGGGCGCGTCCACGCCGAGCGGGTTCACGGCCACCTCGGTGACGTGGCCCCGGTAGGTCACCCGCCCGACCGGGCCCGGGCCGGGACCGCCGAGCCCGACCCGGCTCACCTGCGCGCCGAGCACGGCGGCGCAGCAGTCCATGAACGCGGTGGCCCACCGCTCGGCGTGAAAGCCGGCCCGGTCCGCACCGAGGATGCCGTCGAGCAGCGCCCAGCCCACCTCGTCCGGGAGCATCCGGTAGTAGTCGGGTGGCGCCCACGGGGTGTGGCAGAAGTGCCCGATGCCCGCATCGCGGGCGTCCTCGCCCAGCCGGTGGCCCAGCCGGTTACGGAGCAGCCGCGGGACCAGGCACAGATGGTAGTCCTGGATCAGCACCCGCAGGCCGGCGTCCCCGCTCAGGGCCTCCTGGGTCAGGGCGTCGGCGAAGGCCTCGTTGTAGGCCAGGTAGGACTCCCAGTCGCGGCGGAACTCACGGCCGAACCGGGGCTGGTTCGGGGTGTCGAAGAGCTGGTGGAGCAGGAACCACAGGGCCGAGTTGGCCACGTTGTTGTAGGCGCGGTCGAAGGTGGCGGGCGCGATGTCGAGCATCCGCACCGGGATGCCGGCCCGCAGACCCTCGTCGCTCGGGTCGGCTTCCTGCGACCGCGCGACCGCCCGGTCGGCATCGCTGAGCGCGGCGCAGATCCAGGTCACGTCGGTCCCTGGGTCCAGCGCGGCCAGCCCGTCGGTGACCCCGGCGATCATGCCGCCGCCGCCCCGGCTGCCGGTCAGCGAGCCGTCGGCGCCGAACTGGTACGACACCGGACCGCGGTTGGACGCCACGAGCACTCGCTGATTCATAGCTTGGCAGGCTAGTGCACGTGCGTCCGGGCTTCTCGTGCGGAGCTGACGGTACGGCTGATGTATCCTTGTGGCGTTTGGCCACAATCGAATAACGCTCATCCAGAGGGGTGGAGGGATCGGCCCTGTGAAGCCCCGGCAACCTAGCGCGCATGCATGCCCGTCGTGAACGGCGAGGCGCGTGACATGGTGCCAAGTCCGGCCCGCGGTCAGGGTGACCGCTGGGAAAGATGGGGAAGGAAATCCTCGCCGGTGACCACAGCAACGACACGCACGTCTCCCTCAGCCTCGTTCGGCTACGCCACCGGGCTGTCCTGTCGCGAGTGCGGCCAGGTCTACGAGCTCGGCCCGCACTACGCCTGCGAGGAGTGTTTCGGGCCGCTGGAGGTCTGTTACGACTACCCGGCCCTGACCCGGGCCGGCATCGAGGCCGGACCGCCGAACATGTGGCGGTACGCCCCCCTGCTCCCGGTCCCGCCGGACATCGCCGCCCGGCCCACCACCGAACCCGGCTACACCAAGCTGATCCGCGCCGACAACCTCGCGCACGCGCTGGGCATGCGCCGGCTGTGGATCAAGGACGACCGGGGCAACCCGACGCACTCGTTCAAGGACCGGGTGGTCGCGGTGGCCCTGGCCGCCGCCACCGAGATGGGCTTCAAGGTGCTGGCCTGCCCGTCCACCGGCAACCTGGCCAACGCGGTAGCCGCCGCGGCGGCCCGGGCCGGGGTGCGCTCGGTGGTCATGGTGCCCGCCGACCTGGAGCTGCAGAAGATCATCACCACCTCGGTCTACGGCGGCACGTTCGTCACGGTGAACGGCACCTACGACGACGTGAACCGGCTGGCCTCCGAGCTCGCGGGCGAGCACCCCGACTGGGCCTTCGTCAACGTCAACGTGCGGCCTTACTACGCCGAGGGGTCCAAGACGCTCGGCTTCGAGATCGCCGAGCAGCTCGGCTGGCGGCTGCCTGAGCAGGTGGTGGTGCCGATCGCGTCGGGCGCGCAGCTGGTCAAGGTGGACAAGGGCTTCGCCGAGCTGACCTCGCTCGGCCTGGTGCCGCAGACCCCGTGGCGGGTGTTCGGCGCCCAGGCCACCGGGTGCTCGCCGGTGTCCGCGGCGTTCGCCGCCGGGCACGACGTGGTCCGGCCGGTCCGCCCGGACACCATCGCCAAGTCGCTGGCCATCGGCAACCCGGCCGACGGGCCCTACGTGCTCGACGTGGTGCGCCGTACCGGCGGGGCGGTCGCCGACGTGAGCGACCGCGAGGTCGTCGACTCGATCCGGCTGCTCGCCGGGTGCGAGGGCATCTTCGGCGAGACGGCCGGCGGCGTCACCCTCGGCGTACTGCGCAAGCTGCTGAAGGACGGTCAGCTCGACCCCGAGGCCGAGACCGTGATCATCAACTCGGGCGACGGGCTGAAGACCCCCGACCCGGTGGCTGCGGCGGTGGACGTGCCCGCTCCGATCAGGCCGACCATCGAAGCGTTCCAGGCGCGTT
>Ga0306924_10000454_pt1 | contig 34001 bp, 32 predicted proteins | sample sta12Can44000111_FD_203756 | JGI IMG/M metagenome (GOLD analysis project Ga0306924, IMG submission 203756) | Lab enrichment of tropical soil microbial communities from Luquillo Experimental Forest, Puerto Rico - statanox.12C.anox.44.000.111 (v2)... | ecosystem: Environmental > Terrestrial >... | reverse complement strand
ACTTCCCCGCCGACGACGTCAAGCAATTGGTCGCCGCCGCCAAGGCCAATCCCGGCAAGATCTCCTTCGCCAGCCCGGGCTTCGGCGCCACGCAGCACTTCACCGGCGAATTGTTCCGGCAGACCGCGGGGGTCAACATCTTGCACGTGCCGTTCCGCACCTCGCCCGAGGCGATCGCCGCGGTGCTCGGCAAGCAGGTCGACGTGCTGTTCGATACGGTCTCGGCGGTGCTGGGGCAGGTGCAGTCGGGCCAGCTCAAGGCGCTCGCGGTCACCGGCAAGGACCGCTTTCCGGCCGTGCCGGACGTGCCGGCCGCGATCGAATCGGGCGTGCTTCCCGGCTACGACGTCACGACGTGGTACGGCGTGTTCGCGCCGCGTGGCGTGCCGGGCGAGATCGTCGCCAAGCTCAACACGGTCATCAACGAAAGCCTCAAGGAGGGCGCGGTGCAGGCGCGCTTGACCAAGGCCGGCGTGGTCGTGCGCGGCTCGACCGCCGAGGCCTTCGGGGCGCACATGGCGCGCGAGTTTAAGCGCTGGAACGCGGTGCGCGAGGCCGCGGGCATTCCGCAGCAGTAGGCACGTTTCCACTAGCGCAACCTTACAAAGGCGTGGGCCGAAAATCGCCGGTATACGGCTGCATATTGCATTTATATCTTGACTACGTACTGAAGTTAAGGTATAAGATTCCCAGCCTTGCTCATCGAGGGGCGTCGTCCGGAGACATCCTGAAGGCGGAGCGAGGCGTGGCGTCCTGCGGCGGCAGCTTGTAACTGTTCGCCTCGGGAGGCCCGGGACCCCGCCCGCCAGGCACTACGACCTGGCTGCGAGGAGCTCGCTGCACGGATCCGGAAGGCAAATGCCCGCCGTTGTAGGACGGCGGGCGCCGAAGGAGACGGAAGCGCGGCCCCGAGGCCCAAAACCGCCACGGTGGAGCGCCGAGAGGCGAGCGTCCCGCGTTATGGGACGCAAGGCGCCTCGCAAGCGCCTGGCGTATCGCGTCATGATACGCCCAACGGGTGCCTCGCACGCACCCGAACGTTTCTCGGCGCTCCGCCCACCCCTCGGTTAGGGGTGAGTGAAGCAACGATGCAAACCCCGAACGCAAAGTGCGCCGCGGGAATGAGATGGGCTGTTTGAAAAGTGAATAAGGCTACGAACGCGTCCGACGCGTGTCCCGGACGCGGTGCAGCGCGTAACGAAGTGGAGCCATAAGCGCGTTTACGCGCGTCCATAGCCCGTCGAAGACGGGCGTGAACGCCCTTGAGGACGCGCTATGGCACTGCTGATCCGGGACCGCCACAGACTGGAACGGTCCACGCAAGTCGGACTTGCCTGACTTGCGCGCATATGGGTGCCGATCTCAGGTAAACCCGAGATCGGTGTCTGCAGCGCACCACCATAGCCCACGAAGACGGGCGTGAACGGCCTTGAGGTGCTGCGCTGCGCCCGGGACACGAGAGCGCCGCGATCCAGCATTCGTGGCGACCGCTGGGCGAGCGAAGAACCAACCTGCAGGTGTAGGAAATGATCGCCGGCTCCGGTGCATTGTTTCCGGATTGTTATCTACAATGGATGGCGCAACTCCAACGTGTCGAGCCGTCATCGCGCGGGCGGCGAGGGCGCAGGGATTCCAAAGTTAACTCCCCTCTCGCCGCACGATGCCGGATCAGGATGGCGGCCACAGCAGATCGATCCATGCATTTGCAAACCGCCTGGCCTCGGCTTGCGAGACGCCTGATATGCGAAACTTGAGGAACTTGCTTTTTGCTACGCCCAGGCACGAGAAAGAGTCCCGCGCACGGCCATCTTCCCCGGTGATGGCGAATGCTGTGCAAATCAATCGTGTCCGGCCGCCAGCGTCCTCAATCGTGAAGTCTTCCTTGACATCAACTTTAACACGGACCCCCTGCCTCAGACCCAAGACGTCTCTGCGCGACTGCTCGAGCTGTGCCTTGACGAGCGGCGACTGTGGGTCGTCGGGAATCGATTGCTTGCCGTCGTCGTAGATGTAGACGGTACCTATCAGGTTTCCTTGCTGGTAGCCTGCGCTATAGCCAAGTCCCGGCCGGATGCTCCGGTAGTCGCGGAAACTGATGCGCTGGGCGCCCGCGATCTCTTCCGGAAAGGTGAAATCGAAAACCGTCACTGGCCCCTTTACCGACGTTTGGGCGGCGGCGCCCGTCACTGCAGAAAGGAAGGCGATCAGAACGGCGCACACAATGCGAGTTACTGCTGGCATCTGCCGGTGCTCCTCAACGAAATTTCGTGCGATGGGCTGGCCGGAACAAGGGTAATACTTGCGACACTTGACATGCCGCCGGCGAACACGGCTCACGCAGCCCCGCGCTCGCGCAGCACGTCGAGCGCGATGCGATGGCCCTCGATCGCCCCGGAATCCCGCAATAGAGCGCGACCAGCAGCAGAATGTCGCGAATCTCTTCCGCCGTGCAGCCGTTAGTGAGCGCGCCGTTGACGTGGACGCGAAGTTCGTTCGCACGCCCGATCGCCGCCGTCATCGCGATCGCGGCCAGCGATTTGGTCTTGAGCGGCAGCGTGGGACGGCTCCAGATATCGCCATAGGCATAAGCGTTGATCATGTTCTGCAGCGGCTCGCCGAACGCGCCGAACGCGGTCATGCGCTGCTCGACCGCGTCGCGACCGAACATCTCCCGGCGAAGCTTCAACCCTTTGTCATGCAGGTCGCGCGTATCCATCGCTCTCTCTCCTTCACCATCCCGCCGGCGTTCCGACCTTCTCCGGAGATTCGCTCGCCAGCCGAGCCGCGTCCCATTCCTTGGCGATGATCCGGCGGCCGGTGACCCCGTCCGAGCGCGGCGACATCAGCCAGACGATTGGCGCGATCATGACCTCGGGCTGGATCAGGGTCGAGCGGTCGGCCACTTCGGTCGCCGGGATCATGCGCGTGTTGGCCGGCCCGCCGGGCGCGAGCGCGTTGACGCTCACGCCGGTGCCGGCGAGATCCTTCGCCCAAATCACGGTCGCAGCCTCGAGCGCGGCCTTCGACGGCCCATAGGGCGAGAACCCTTCCATCATCATGGTGTAGCTGCTGGTCTCGATATTGACGATGCGTCCCCAGCCTTGCGCCACCAATGTCGGGGCAATGGCCTTGGCCATCAGGAACGGCCCGTTGAAGTTGACGTCGATGGCGTTGCGCCAGGTGTCGGCGTCGACCTCGTAGAATTTTTTGCGCGCGCCGACGAGCACGTTGCCGATATGCTGCATGCCGACGCCGGCGTTGTTGACGAGGCCGTGCACGGCGCCGAAGTGCTCGACCGCGTTGCGCACGGCCGCGGTGCAATCGGCCCAGCGCGTGACGTCGCAGTCGATGGGATGGATCCGCTCCTCTACCTGTTGCGCGCGGGCGAGCTCGGCGAGCTCACGCATGTCGGCCTGGCTCGATGGCAGATCGGCGACCGCCACGCGCACGCCGTCCTTGGCGAGACCAAGCGCCATGGCGCGCCCGAGGCCGCGCGCGCCGCCGGTCACGATCACGGCCAGGTCGGATGGCGCAGCACCCATAAAGGATAATACCGTGTTCTTCGGCTCGACATCACATTGTGGCCGTCGATGCGGTCCGCGGGAAGGGCTTAGACGGCGTGCCGCACCGATGCTAGGCTTTGCGTTCGCCGGCATCGGTTCCGGCCAAAAATCCGGCTTAAGGTCGGGGGAAACGCGACATGAAGTTCGGCATCTTCGATTACATCGACGCGCGCGGCGAGACGCTGCAGAAGACCTACGAGGATCGGCTCGCCTTGCTGCAGGCGGCCGAGGCCGCTGGCTTCTACGGCTATCACCTCACCGAGCACCACGCGACACCGTTATCGATGACGCCGTCGCCGAGCGTGTTTCTGGCCGCCGCCGCGCGCGAAACGCGGCGCATCCGCCTCGGCACGCTGCTCTATCTCCTGCCGCTCTACCACCCGCTGCGGCTGTTGGAAGAGCTCTGCATGCTCGATCATCTCAGCGGCGGCCGCCTCGACATCGGCGTGGGGCGCGGCATCTCGCCCATGGAGTTCGACGCCTACGGCGTCGATTTCGAGCAAGCGGGCGCCGACTACGAGCACGTTTTGAATATTCTCTACCAGGGCTTCACCCAGGAGCGCATCGACTACCGCTGCGATCGCTTCACCTTCAAGGATGTGCCAGTCGTGATCCGGCCGCTGCAGCGCCCGCATCCGCCGTTGTGGTACGGGCTGCGCGGCGATCAGGGTCCGGTGTTTGCGGCGCGCCACGGCATGCACGGCGTGACGCTCGGCCCCGACGAGAAGGTCGCGAACATGCTGGCGACCTTCCGCGCGCACTGGCGGACCTACGCGGCCGACCGCGCGCGCCGTCAATCGCCGGTCGAGACGCCCCATTGCGGCGTGATGCGCGCGATCTTCGTTGCCGATTCCGACGCCGAGGCCGAGCGCATCGCGCGGCCGGCCTATAAGCGCTGGTTCGACAGCCTCGCCTGGCTGTGGGTCGAGCGCGCCTCGTTCCCGCCGATCTCGATCTCGGCTGACTACGGCCAGTCGAAGGCCGCGGGCACTTTGGTGGTCGGAAGCCCCGACACGGTCGGGCGCATTCTCACCGCGCAGGCCGAGCGCATCCGGCAGAATTATCTCGTGCTGATGCTGGCCTTCGGCTCGCTCACGCACGCGCAGGAAATGCGCTCGCTCGCGCTGTTCAAAAGCGAGATCATGCCGCAGCTCGCAGCCATGAATTACGAAGAGGCTTCACCTGCGCCGGCGCTCGCGACCGCATGACCCATGACGCGACGCTCGTCCGCGATGCAATGAGCTAAAGAAAGAAGGACGGCATGGCCTCCGAACCGTTCGACTTCGCGCCTCTGTTGGCACCCTCCTTGCCGGCGCCGGCGGCCAAGTGGGCAGGGTTTCCCAAATACAATTTCACCGGCGGCAACAACGATGCCGACCACGTTCCGGTCGATCGTCTCATTGCGGCCGCGACTGCGGTGCTCAAGCGCGAAGGCTCGACGCTTGCGACCTACGGCCTCGAGAGCGGACCGCTCGGCTACCGTCCGTTGCGGGAATTTCTGGCGGACAAGCTCAAGCGCACCGCGGGCATCTCCTGCACGGCCGACGAAATCCTGATCACGTCGGGCTCGCTGCAGGCGCTCGATCTCGTCAACGGCGCGCTGCTCGCGCGCGGAGACACCGTGCTCATCGAGCGGGAAAGCTACCAGGGCGCGCTGACGCGGCTCGCGCGCTTGGGTGTCAACGCCGTGGGCATCCCGCTCGACCGCGACGGCCTGCGGACCGATGCCGTGGCCGCCGCGCTCGACGACCTCAAGCGCCGCGGCATCCGCGCCAAATACATCTACACCATCCCGACCGTGCAGAATCCGACCGGCACGATCCTGAGCGAACAGCGCCGTCACGAGCTGTTGCGCTTGTCGCAAGACCACCACGTGCCGATTTTCGAGGACGATTGCTACGCCGACCTCATCTGGGACGGCCGGCGGCCGCCCGCGCTCTACGCCATGAGCGGGACCGGAGGCGTCATCCACATCGGTTCATTTTCCAAATCGATCGCGCCGGCGCTGCGCGTCGGCTACATCGTCGCGCGCTGGGACATTCTCTCCCGCATTCTCGCGCTCAAGACCGACGCTGGCTCAGGCGCGCTGGAGCAGATGGTGTTGGGCGAGTTTTGCGCGAGCCATTTCGCCGAACACGTGCCGAAGCTCACGCGCGGGCTGCGCGCCAAGCTCGAGACGCTGATGGAGGCGCTGGCCGAGCAATTCGGGACGTCGGCCGAGTTCGACGACCCCAAGGGCGGCATCTTCTTGTGGGTCAAGCTGCCGGACGCGGTCGACACCCAAAAGCTCGCGCAAGCGGCGCTTGCGGCCGGCGTCGCCATCAATCCGGGGCGCGATTGGTCGACGCAGGCGGACTACGGCAAGAGCCGGCTGCGGCTTTGCTTCGCCAATCCTTCGACGCAGGCGATCCGCGAGGGCGTCGCGGTGCTCGCCGACGTCTGCCGGCGCGAGTTCGGCGTGCCCGAGCGCATCGCCAACGTGGAGCGCCGCGCGAGCGCGTAGCATCCCATTGTCGCGGAAGCGTCATGCGCGGGCAGAAGCGCGTCGAAGACGCGCGTGAACGCGCTTATGACCCGCGCATCCATCGTCTTCGAGAGAAGCTCTTTACGAAAATGGATGGATTGCATCGCAACTCGGGCTTGCCCGAGTTGCGCAGTATTATGCGCCGCAAGTCGGGTAAACCCGACTTGCGGTGTCAAGCCCGGCAATGACAGTAGTGCCAGTGACCGCTGGTCTTACTCTTCCATCTGCAGCGGCAGGCGCACCGTCTGCCCGGAGGCGGCCGCGCGCTCGATGGCGATCGTCGTTTCCAGATTGATGCGCGCCTGCTCCGGCGTGGTATGGATCGTGGGCGCGCCGGTCGCGAGATGATCGAGCCAGGCGCGCGTCTCGTTGCCGAGCGGACCCCAGAAATCGCCGACCGCCCAATCGCCCGCGGTGTTGCTGCCGAGAAAGGCCATGTCGACGGTGTGAGCGGGCACGTAGGCGTGGGGAATGCCTTTTTCCGAGAACAACAGGTGATCCAAATGATCGTCGTCGATGATCATGGTGCCGTCGCTGCCAAGGAGCTCCACGCGGTCGGATTGCCCCAGCGTGGGATAGCGCGCGGGCAGCGCGTAGCTCACCCCGAGATTAATGACCGCGCCGTCGGCGAAGGTTAGGATCGCCCAGGTCACGTCGTGGGCGCCATAACCGGCGTTCTTGAAAATGCCGTGCTGCCCGCGCGCCACCACCTCCACCGGCCGGTTGCCTTCCAGGAACCAGCACATCAGATCGACGTAATAGGTGAGCACGTCGAGCACTGGGGTCGCGTGGGGATCGCGCTTGAGAATCGCGAATGCCTGCGCGCGCGAATTGTAGACGCGCGCCATGCCGCCGACGACTTTGCCGATGCGGCCGCGCAACATCTGCTCCTTGGCGCGCAGGAAGCACTCCTTGTAGCGGCGGCTGTAGCCGACCCGAAGCTCGCCCTTGGTGGCGCGCAAGGTGTCGAGGATCTTGTCGGCCTCGCGCAGCGAAAAGCCGATCGGCTTCTCCACCAGCACCGGCTTGCCGAGCTCTAAGGCTTTGAGGATCGGCGGCGTGTGCTGTTGCTCGGGCGTTGAGACGATCACGGCGGTGACTTGCGGGTGGCTGATTACCTCGTCATTGCTGCCGCTGTGGACGTCGGCGCCGGCCTCAGCGGCGAGCGCGCGGGCGCGCGCGGGATCGCGATCGGAGATCGCGAGGAACCGGACGGCGGGATGCTTGGCGGCAAGGCGCGCGCGCAACGTGCCGATGCGGCCGGCGCCGACGACCGCAATGCCGATATTGTCTTGCTTCATTCGCAGCCCCCTAAACGGTCCCGCGCCGGCGATCGTCGCTACGCCACTTGTCGTACCGCCACGTCGCGCCGATAGCGGCGCACGCGCTCCTCGTCGACGTCGATGCCGAGCCCCGGACGGTCGGACACCTCCACGTGTCCGCGCGCGATGCGCACGGGTCGCGCCGTCACGTCGTCGGCCAATCCTTCGTTGGTGAGGGTGAGTCCCCAGGCGATCTGCGGCAGCGCCGCGGCGATGTGCATCGCTGCCGCGCAGGCGATGCTCGATTCGCCGGTCTTGGCCGAGACATTGACGTTGAGCCCGAGCGTATCGCACAGGCGGCCGGCCTCGGTCGCGCCGCGCATTCCGCCGAGCTTGATGGCTTTCAGGCTCGCCCCGCGCGCGGCGCTGCGCTCGTGGTGGCGGCGGATGTCGTCGAGGGAGTGAATGCCTTCGTCGGCGCCGATGGCGATGTTGCCCGCCGCGGCCGCCACCGTTGCCATCCCCGCGATGTCGTCGGCCTGAACCGGCTGCTCGAAGAAGGAAAGCCCCGCATCGGCGACGGCGCGCACGTATTGCACGGCCTCCTGCGCGCTCCAGCCCTGGTTGGCGTCGGATGAGATCAGCGCATCGCGCCCGAGCAGTTGGCATAGCCGCCGGCTGCGTTCGCCATCGACCAGCGGCGTGTCGATGCCGACCTTGATCTTGAAGGCGACGTAGCCATCCGACTTCTTCTTTTCGGCATCGCGCAGGTCGGAGTTAAGCTCGCCGGTGCTGATGACGCCGAGCACGGCCATGCGGCTGCGCTGCTTGCCGCCGAGCAGCGCATAGGCCGGCTGGTTGCTGGCACGGCCGACGAGATCGTGCAGCGCAATCTCGATCGCGGCCTTGGCGCCGTTGTTGGCGTACATGCGCGCGGCCATGGCCGCGAGCGCGCCGGCGATGTCTTCGGCCGGCCGGCCCTCGAGTGCGGGCGTGAGATAGCCGATCGCCGCCATCATGCTCTCGACCGTCTCGCCGGTCATGGTCGGCGCGGATGCGGCCTCGCCCCAGCCGACGACGCCGTTGTCCGCTTCGATGCGGACCAGCACATTGTCCGCCCGTCTGATCTCGACGCCCGCCATGAAGACCGGCTTCTTCATGGGAAAGCTCACCGCGATCGGCTCGACGCGTTTGATCTTCATGGCTCTCCTCACCCCTTCTGTTCTTCGAGCTCAACCAATGCGCCGAGAAAATCGCCGGGATGGATGAAGGCGATCGGCTCGCCCGCGACGTTGCGTTGCGGTTGGCCGCCGCCGAGCACGCGCACGCCGTTGTGAGCGAAAGCATGTGCGGCCTTCTCGACATCGTCGACGCCGAGGCAGAAGTGATGGATGCCGCCTTTCGGATTACGTTCGAGGAATTTGGCGACCGGCGAATCAGGCCGCGACGGCTCCATCAGCTCGATCTTGGCGGCGCCAAGCTCGACATAGGCGAGGCGCACGCCTTGCTCGGCGTTGACCATGCGCGCTCCGACGCTAAGGCCGTATTTGTCGTTGAGCTGACGCGCCGCCGCTTCGAGGTCCGGCACGGCGATCGAGACATGGCTCAGTCCGGTGACCATGAACAAGCCCCTAAATGACCTTCGCTTGGCGCAATTCGGCGATTGCCTTGTGGTCGAGGCCAAGCTCGCCAGCGAGGATTTCGTCGCTGTGCTGACCGAGCGTCGGCGGCGGGCGCCGCACGGAGCAGGCGGTATCCGAGAACTTGAACGGAATCCCGAGCATCTTCAAGGCGCCGACGGTGGAATGCTTGACGGTCTCGATCATGGCGCGCGCGGCCGTCTGCGGATCGTCGAGCGCATCGGCGACCGAGTTGATCTTCCCGCAGGGAATTCCCACCGCCTTGAGCTTGGTGAGCCACGCATCGGCGTCATCGTGCGTCACCGCCTCGTCGATCATACGGTCGACCAGCGCCCGGTTCTCGACCCGCGCGCGGTTGCTGGCAAAACGCTCATCCCTCGCCCATTCGGGATGGCCGAGCACTTCGGCGATGCGCGCGAACTGACGTTCGTTTCCGATCCCGAGCGCGATCATTCCGTCCGCGGCCTGATAGGTCGTATACGGCACGATGCTCGGATGCCCGTTGCCGAACCGGCCGGCGTTGCGGCCGGCGGCGAGATAGCTCGCGGCCACGTTGACGAGCATCGCCAGCGACGTTTCGTAGAGCGAGACCTCGACCTTCTGGCCCTTGCCGGTGCGGTGGCGCGCGTTGAGCGCGGCGAGGATGGAGTTCGATGCGAGCATGCCGGTGCAGACGTCGACGATTGCCACGCCGTATTTCATCGGCTTGCCGTCGGGCTCGCCGCAGATGCTCATGAGACCGGATTCGGCCTGCAGGATGAAGTCATAGCCTGGAAGCGCCGCCTTGGGACCGCTCGACCCGTAACCGGTGATGGAACAGCGCACGAGGTGCCGGGCATGGCGCTCGAACCAGGCGTCGGTGAACCCCCACTTCTCAAGCGTACCCAACCTGAAATTGTCGATGAGAACGTCGGCTTTTTCGATCAAGCCGGCGAGGATTCTCTGCCCCGCCGGAACCGCCATGTTGAGCGTCAGCGAACGCTTGTTGCGGTTGACGCCGAGAAAATAGACCGCCTCGCCGGCCACGAAGGGCGGACCCCACTCGCGGGTATCGTCGCCTCGATCGGGCGGCTCGACCTTGATGACCTCGGCGCCCATGTCGCCGAGCATCATGGTGCAGAGGGGGCCTGCCAGGATGCGAGTCAGATCGAGCACGCGGATCCCGGCGAGCGGGCCATTCTCGCGCATGGTCATGTCCTGCGCATGGAGGGCGGCGCGTTGAGATCCTTGGCGCAGCCGTCGAGATAGTCTTCGAGTTCGCGTTTGTTGCGCATGCGGAATTTCTGGAAGTCGGGCTTGCGTCCGGCGAGGAAGGCATTCATGCCCTCGAGGCTTTCCTCCGAACCCCAGACATGGGCGAGCAACTCCATGCCGTGCTGCCACGACGCATAAAGCAGATCGGACTCGAAGTTCAGGCTCTTCTTGGTCATGCGCAGCGTCTGCGGGCTATGGCCCTTGATGGTCTCGCACCACGCCAGCGTCTCCTTGCGCAGGTCCGCCCGCGGCACGCATTTGTTGATGAGGCCGATCTCGACGGCCTCTTTCGCGGTGAAGCGCCGCGCGCAGAAGATCATCTCGCGTGCCAGCCGTTCGCCGATGAGGCGCGGCAGATATTGCGTCGCTCCCACGGTCGGGCAGGCGCCGACGCGCGCGCCGGTTTGGCCGAGCACGGCGTTGTCCGAGGCAATGACCAGGTCGCACCACAAGGCGAGCTCGTGGCCGCCGCCCATGCACCAGCCGTTGACCATGGCGATGACGGGGATCGGCAGGCCGCGGATGGTCATGGCCAGACCCTGCATGCGGTCATTCCACATGGCGCCGTTCACCCAGGTGAGGCGCTTCATGGCGTAGAAGTCGCCGCCAGCGGAAAAAGCCTTGTCGCCGGCGCCGGTCACGACCGCACAGGCGATGGAAGGGTCCTCGCGCGTGGATTTCAGCGCGTCGATGAGCTCATCGAGGGTCTGCTCGCGAAAGGCGTTGAGGACGCGCGGCCGGTTGATGGTCGCCCACGCGACCTGATCCTTAACCTCGTAGAGAATATCAGTGTAGTCCCGCTCGTTCGTGTTGCGCTTCTTCGCTGCGGGCTTTTTTGCCATGTCTTGTCACCCATCCCGTGTTTTCATCATCGGCGCCGAGCGCCTGAACTATTGGCCGAGCTTGAGGTCGACGTCCTCGACGAGCTTCTTGTGCAGTTGGAGCTGTTCTTGGATGAAGGCCGCAAATTCGTGCGGTGCGCTGCTCGCGGGCTCGATTCCCTGAACGCGCAGCCCGGCGATGACGTCGGGGCTTTTCGCGGCCTCGGCGACGGTCGCGCTCAATTTGGTGACGATGTCGAGCGGCGTCGCGGCCGGCGCCATCAGGCCGAACCAGCCGATCGCCTTGTATTTCGGCTGTCCCGCCTCGGCCATGGTCGGGACGCGGGGCAGGGAGGGCGATCGCGCGTCGCCGCTCACCGCCAGCGCCTTGACCGATCCCGCTTCGATGAACGGGACCATTCCCGCCATCGGTCCGAAATAGAATTGGGTCTCGGCCGCGATGGTGGCGGTCATCGCCGCTGCTCCGCCTTTGTAGGGGACGTGAACGGTGTCGTTCTGGATACCGGCCAATGCGACGAACATGGCGACCGCGAAGTGGCTGGTGGAGCCCGGACCGCCGGACGCGTAATTGAGCTTGCCCGGTTGGGCCCGCGCGAGCGCGATGAGGTCGGAGACATTGGCGACCGGCAGCGACGGGTTGACCACGAGCACGTTCTGCACCAACGCCAACAGCGAAATCGGCTCGAAATCCTTGATCGGATCGTAGCCGAGCTTGGGTGTCACCACCGGGGCGAACGAATGCGTGGAGACCGAGGCCGCGAGCAGGGTGTAGCCGTCGGGCGCCGCGTGTGCCGCCGCTTCCGCGCCGATCTTGCCGCCGGCGCCGCCGCGGTTGTCGATCACGAAGGATGCGCCGAGGATGGTAGACATTTTCGCCGCGATGATGCGCACGATCGTATCATTGGCGCCGCCGGCGGGGTTGGGCGAGATCAGCCTGATGGGGCGGTCCGGATAGGTCTGGCCGAGGGCGTCCGGCGCACAGAGTGCGAGGCCGATTAGAACGACGATCCCAGCTCGCATTCGACGCTCTCGTTGACCACGCTTCGTGGCATCATAGGCGCGGCGCGACGGTGCGAGCAAGTTCGCACGTCGGGGCGACAAGACGGAGAGAGCATCCATGCAGGAATTGATCGCACGCGCCGACAAGGCCGCTCGTCTTCTCAAGCACCGCGGCGAGACCATCGCCGTGGCTGAATCCTCGACCGGCGGCCTGATTGCGGCGGCGCTGCTGGCGTTGCCCGGCGCGTCCGCCTATTTCCTGGGAGGCGCCGTCGTCTATACCCAAGTCGCGCGCCGTGCGCTGCTCGACCTGCCCGACATATCGAGCCTCGGCATGCGCGCCTCGACGCAGCCCTATGCCCTGCTGTTGGCGCAGACCGCGCGGCAACGCTTCTCGGCGACGTGGGCCGTGGCCGAGAGCGGAGCAACGGGCCCCTCCGGCAATCGATATGGCGATCCGGCCGGCCACAGCTGCATCGCTGTGGCGGGACGAAGCGAGCGCGCAATCACACTCGAAACCGGCAGCAGCGATCGCCTCGGCAACATGCATGCCTTCACCGCGGCCGCCCTCGACCTGCTGCTCGACGTGCTCGCAGCCGAGGCTGGCGCGAACGCGTGATCGCGCCATCACAGCGCCTTCCAGTCGTCCTTCTTCGTTTCCCAGCGATCGAACACGTCTTTTGCCGCCTTGAGCGCGTGGTTGGTCTTGGGAAAGCCGACATAGGGCGCGCATTGCAGGATCGTCTCGATGATCTCTTCGCGCTTGGCGCCGCGGTTGAGCGCGCCGCGAGCGTGCAGCGCCACTTCATTCGGGCAATCGGACGCCACCGCCGCCGCGATCACGATCAATTCGCGCGTCTTCAAATCGAGGTGCGGGCGATCCCAGATGGTCCCGAAGCAATATTCATGAATGGCCTGGGCATGCGTCGGGCAGATCGCGTTGAGCTCGTCCCACGTCTTCAACCCGTCCTTGCCGAAAGCTTGGTCGCGAATCGTCTTGCCGCGCGCGGCGCGATCTTGGCTCATCGTTTTCTTCCTTACGTGGAGGCTGTTGCGCGGCGACCATAGCGGGTCGCCAGCGCGGCGGAAAGGCTGAGCTCGCGCAGGATGGATTTTGGCGCGTTCGCCCTAGGCGGTGGCCGGCAATGTCACGGTGAATGAGCTTCCGCGCTCGGGATTGTAGGCGACGTCGCCGCCGTGTCGGCGTGCAATCTGCCTGACCAACGCGAGGCCGAGCCCGCTGCCCTTCGCCCCGCATCGGCCTGGTATCCGGTAGAACGCCGAGAACAGCCGCTCGCGCGCCTCTTCGACGATCACCGGTCCATGGTCGAGCACGTTGAGCACGGCCCGATCGTCCTCCCTCGCGACGGTCACTTCGATCGGCGGCTTGCCGTGGAGGTGGGCATTTTCGACGAGGTTGCGGATCATTCGGCGCAGCAGCATCGGGTCCCCGCGCACCATGACCGGCTTTGCTTCGACGCCGCAATCGTCGTATCGCGCACATTCCTCGGCCGCCAGCGCCGCCAGGTCGACGTCCTCACGCACGTCCAACTGCTCGCTGGCGTCGAGGCGGCTCACCAGCAGGATCTCGTCCACGAGCTGATCGAGCTCGGCGATATCCCGCTCGAGCTCAACTTTGCGTTCGGGATGCGCCGCAACCAGCTCGAGCCCGAGCCTGATCCGCGCGAGCGGCGTTCTCAGCTCATGGGACGCATTGGCGAGCAGCATCTTGTGAGCGTCGACGAGGCTTTCGATGCGGGCGGCGGCCTGATTGAAACTCCGAGCCAAGCGGGCGACCTCGTCGCGGCCCTCGACCTTGACGCGCGCGGTGAGATCGCCGGCGCCAAGCGATTCGACGCCGCGCTGCAGCCGCTCGAGCCGTCCCGTGAGCCGTCGCACGACCGGGCGAGCGCCGATGGCGACCACCAAGGCGATGGCCCCAAGGAAGGCGGCAAGCATGAGCGCACTGGGGCGGTGCCGCGGCGGCACGCGCACAACCAGGCGCCGACCGTCCGGCAGCGGGATCGAAACCGCGGGCCCGGCAGCCGTTCGCATCCAACCGCCGCTCCGACTGGGAGCGGGGAGCGGCCGACCGGCGGCGGCCAATGGCTCGTTGCTGCGGCTGAACAGCGCCAAATCCGCGCCCAGACGCTCCGCCAGCCGGTCGATCGCCTGCTGTTGCGCCGCCGCCGGCGCACTCGCGGCGGGGACAAGCTCGGCGATGACTTCGCCAGCGACCTCGAATTGCTGGCCGAATGGGCCGAAGCCCAAGAAGAAGTGCCAAAGCAGGCCCGCCGTGAGCACGACCAGAACGAGGCTTGCCACGATGGTGAGGTATACCTGCAGATAAAGTCGTCTCATCCGAGACTGCCTCTCGATGCGCCACCGCCGCAAACCGCGAGCGATACCTCACTCCTGGGCTTTGGCGAAGACATAGCCCGTGCCACGGACGGTGATGACGCGCCGCGGCTTTCTAGGATCGTCCTCGATCGCCGCGCGGATGCGGGAAACATGCACGTCGATCGAGCGGTCGAACGCTTCGAACTGCTCGCCTTTGACCGCGTCCATCAACGCGTCTCGCGACATGACGCGGCCGGCATGCTCGGCGAGCGCCAACAGCAAGGCGAATTGGTAACTGGTGAGCGGACGCGGCATGCCGTCAAGCCGCACCTCGCGGGCGCCGCGGTCGATCTCGAGCCGCCCGTAGCGCAGCAGGTCGGGTTTGGGCCCGGCTCGGCCGCGGCGCAGGATCGCGCGCAGCCGCGCCAACAGCTCGCGCGGCTCGAATGGCTTCGGCAAATAATCGTCCGCCCCCATTTCGAGGCCGACCACGCGGTCCATGGGGTCGCCGCGCGCGGTCAGCATCAGGATCGGAGTGTCGGACCGCGCGCGGATCTGCCGGCAGATGTCCAGGCCGTCGGCATCCGGCAGCATCAGATCGAGGATGACGACGTCCAGCGGCTCTCGCCCATGCAGCGCGAGGCCGCGCGTCCCGCTCTCGGCATGAATGACGTGAAAGCCGGCCTTGCCGAGATACTCGCCTACCATATCGGCAAGACGGGAATCATCTTCGATCAGAAGGACGCGTTCGCCCACGATTGTCCATCAACCGGTGTCCGTCAGCCGCGATGCCAGCGCGTCCACCACGGCCTCCCGAACGCCACCCAGTCCGCGACTTTCCGGCGTTGTTCGGGGCTGAGCACGTCGGCGGCGTCGGCCAGCGCCTGCACGATGCGCTTGCTCGCCGTTTCGGCAAGCCCGATCTGCTCGGCGCGCAGGCGCTCGATTGCACTACGATCGATGGTGGGCGCGGTCAAGAGCGTGACGGCCTGAGTGCGCGCGGCCTGCGCCTTCTCGCGCAGCGGCCGCAGATCGGCGACGGCGGCCTTGGCGATGGCCGCGACCTTGGCCTGCTGGTCCGCGGTCGCGTCGATCTCGATCGCCATATGTTTGGTCACGCGGTCGATGCGGTCGTCGATTTGCGCGGGAGAGAGCGGCCCGCCGAACATGCCGCCGTCGTGCCAGGCGATGTGATGCCAGCCGTCACCCTGGCCGAACGCCTTGGACAGCAAGTTGCCGGTGAGGCCCGCCAACAGCGCCACCGCGACCAATGCGATCACGAACGTGCCGCGGCGACCGCGGCGGTAGTCCTCGGACGGAGTTTGATCCGCCTTGGACTGCCCGTTGCTCTGTTCAACCATCCTGAACTCCTTCCTCGACTCAGGCGGTATTGCCCGTGAGCGGCAAGCTAGGGGCGCGCGTTTTCCCGCCGGTGTCGCGCAGGTAAAGTTTTGTAAAGTCACGCGCTCGACGTTCGGCCCAAGGTGACGCGCCCCATCGCGAATGCGACGGTTCCGGGGTGCGCCTGCCCTGATTGGGCTCGTGGCCGCGGCCTAGCCCACCTGGATACCGGCGGACCTCGCCACCTCCGCCCATTTGTCGAGTTCCGCCTTGATGAAGGCGGCGGACTGTTCGGGGCTCAAGCTGAATTGCTCGAGGCCGAGCTTTTCGAGCCCGGCCTGATAGCTCGCCGACGCAAAGACGGGCGGCATCGCGGCGGCCAAAGTGCCGGTGACGTCGGCGGGCGTATTCGCCGGCGCCGCGAGGCCGAACCACGAGGACGAGACCACCGCGGGGAATCCAAGCTCGGCGAAGGTCGGCACCTGCGGAAGAAGCGGCGAGCGTTTCGAGGCAGCCACCGCCAGCGCCTTGAGCTTGCCGGCGTGGATGTTCTCCACCGTGGTGCTGGCGTCATTGATGAAGATGTCGACGTCGCCGGTAAGCAAGCCCATCACCGCGGGTCCACCGCCGCGATAGGGAACGTGGACGATATCGATGCCGGCCTCGCGCTTGAACAGCTCGCTCGCGAGATGGATGGCGCCGCCGGCGCCCGACGACGCGTAGGTAAGCTTGCCCGGCTGGGCCTTGGCGAGCGCGATGAGCTCGGCGAGCGTGTTCGCGGCCAGCGCCGCGCGCACCACGAGCACGTGCGGCGTGTACGAGACAAGACCCACGAGTCGCAGATCCTTGCGCACGTCGAAGCGCAGGTTCTTCATCACCGCTGGATTGACCGCGAAGCTCGAGCTCGAGCCGAAGAGGAGCGTGTAGCCGTCGGGCGGCGCCCGCACGACCGACTCGGTGCCCACGACGCTCGAGGCCCCGGTGCGGTTCTCGATCACCACGCTCTGGCCGAGCCGCTCGGAGAAATAAGGCGCAAACAGACGGGCGGCGGTGTCGGCCGGTCCGCCGGGCGCGAGCTCCACCACCAGCTTGATCGGCCGGTCGGGATAGTCGGCGAGGGCCGCCGCCGGCGCGAGCGAGCCGATCAGCGCGAGCACGCTCCGCCGCGTCGGTCCCATGCGCATGCGAGCGTCTGCGTGCAAGATCATGTCTGCGCCGGAACTTGTCCGCATCCGCGGCTCAGCGTTTACCCAGCCGCGATACGGCGTAATCCAAATGTTGATAGTCGATGACCTGGCCGAGGTCGGCGCGCCCTTGCTGCAGGCCAAGCTTGAGGAACCAGTCCTGGTCGGCTTCGAGACTCTTGATCTCGAGTCGTCCGTTCGGATCGAATCCCGTGGGCGCGATCCGCCCGAGCAAGAAGAGGTCCTTGACCGCGGTATGCTTGGCCAGGATCGCGTTGACGCCGTCGCGATCGGCCCCGCTGGTGACGGCATCGAGATAGGCGCGCGTGCCCTTGAGGTAGGCGACCATCCAGCGCTTGGCGGCTTCGCCTTGCTCTTCGGCGAATTTCTGGGAGTAGATGATCACGCCGTTCTGACCGGTGAAGGGGAGAAACTCTTCCATCCCCTTCCAGCGGACCGCGACGTTGCGCACGGTCGCAAGCGTGATGAACGGCTCGAGCAGCGTGGCGCCGTCGATCGCCTTGTTGCCCAGCGCGGCAACCATTTCGGGCAATCCGAGCTCGACGAATTCGACTTCGCTCGGCTCAATTCCGCCGAGCTCGAGCGCCTTGCCGAGCTGGGCGGTGCTGGAGACGCCCTTGCCCATGACGGCAAACTTGCGGCCCTTCAGGTCCTTGAAGTCCTTGACGGTGTCGGTGAGATCGCTGCGAATGACGATGGCGGCAAAGCCGAATCCCTTGGCAACCTGACCCTTGTCGGCCACGAGCTTCATTCCGATGCCGCGCGCGAAAGCGTTGAACAAGGCGGGCGTGACGGCCGAACCGCTCACCTGCACCTCGCCAGTCGCGATCGCCGGGAGAATCTGGGGCGCGGCTTTGAAGCTCACGAGCTCGACGTCGAGCCCCTCGTCTTTGAAGTAATCCTTCTCCTGAGCGATGAAGATGCCGGCATCGGAAACCGCGCCGATGGCGCCGACCTTAATCGCCACGCGCGGATTGAGCGGCGCGGTCTGCGCCGCGGCAGGCGAGTCGGCGATCGCCAGCGCGGCCAAGACGAGGCCCACGACGAGAGACGGAGCGACGGGCCGAAACGTCATGACAGCGCCCCTTGGGTGTCCTGCAGTCGCGGCCTGGCAAGCTTGATCTTGCCTTATCGTCGCGATCCTCCCGCGCTGCGGCGCCGGCTACGGCTGGCTGGCCGTGACTGTCGCCGTGGCGGCGGGCAGCGCCACCTTGCGCTCGTAGTATGACCACAGCAAGTTGAACAGGCGCGGATTATAGGTGCTCGCGGAGCAATCCCGCGCCTCGTCGGCGGACAGCGCGATGGCTCCGCCGATGATCTCGGCCTCCAATTGCTTGCAGGCATTCTCCTCCAGGAACGTGCAGCCGAAGAAGGCGGCCTCCGCGCTCTCTCCGACCACGACGCTGCCATGGCCGCGCATCTGCACCGCGATCTTGTCGCCGAGCGCGCGCGAGAGATCGGCCGCCTGCTCGTCGTTGACGACGAGGCGCGGGTTGTCCCACGTCGGCACGCCGCCGTGGAGAAAGGAGCCGTGCAGGAACACCGGTACGATGTCGTGACCGGCGATGCCCAGCACCGTCGCATGCCGCGCATGCAGGTGGGCGATGCACATGCACTCCGGCCGGTCGCGGTGAATGCGGGTGTGGATGCGCCATTCCAGGGGAATGAGGCCGCCGGGATGATGAAGGATGTTGCCGTCGAGATCGAACACGAAGATATCGTCCGGCTGCACCGTCGCTTTGTCGGTGCCACCGCCGGGGCTGAGCAATATCCGATCGGTGCCCGGCACGCGCACGGACACATGCCCGAACATCCCGATCGTGCCCTGCAAGTTGAGCATTCGCGTCAAGGTCGCGGTCTTGCGGCGCAACGCGGTTTCGTCGTCCATGAACGCCCCGTCCCGTTCCTGCGGCACCCGAAAATGGCGTCGTGACCATCAACGGCGTGATGGCGCTAACCAACCGGGCTTGGCGTCACGACAGGCAGGCCTTGAGAAAGGCGACGAGTTGCGGAGAGGCGATGACGGTCGCCGGGGGATTGGCCGCCGGCTCCTTGCGGTGCATGAAGCCGTGCTCGGCGTCGGGATAGTATTGCCACATGGTCGGCGCTGCGCGCTTCTGCAACGTCTCCCTGAGCGCGGCATAGGTCTCCACGCTGGCGACGTGATCGTGGCCGGGTTGGACGACGTGAACGGGGCAACGGATATCGGCCGCGAGCGCGACCGCGTCCTGCTCCTGGTTGGGAAGCCGCGGGTTTTCGATCGACGGATAGGCGGCGGCGCAGGCCTTGATCCGCTTGTCCTGCGCCGCGGCCATCAGCACATAGCGGCCGCCGAGGCAGAAGCCGAGCACGCCGACGGAGCTGAGCGCCAACTCGCCCGCCATGTAGTCGATCCACTTTTTGACCTTGGCGTGCATCCCGCCATCGCTGAGCTTACGCGCGCGCGCCTTCGATTCCTCGTAATCCGTGATCAAGGGCAGACCTTCGTAATGGTCCCACACCGCGGCAGCGAGCCCGGCGCGCGCGAGGGTTTCCGCGTAGCCGCGGACGAACGCGTTGACGCCGAAGATCGTCGGCAGGATGACGACGCCGCCCTTGGTGGGCGCGTCGGGTTGCGCGAGAAAGCCGAACAGGCCGGACTGCTTGACGTCTTGAGACTTGGGCGACACGGGGAACACCTTTGCGTTTGGTTGTTTTCGAGCGGCGGCGTCATTCCGCCGCCATGGACCTTGCAAGCGCGGCATCCCTCGGCGCAGCCCTTGGCGTAGTTGGCCCATTGGCTCTTGAGGCAATTGGGGTGAAGGAAGTGCGACGAGATCGGCCACCAGCCGCGCCGGCCGAGCGCGATCAGCCCCTTGGAGTCGGGATCCGTCGCGGTGCCGGCAATGGGTGGATGGGGTTTTTGATAGGGCTTGACGATGTCGCCGATGCCGACTTCGGGCCACAGCGTCTCGACGGTCGAGATGGTCCAGTATTTTCCCTTGCGATCGATCGGTGCTGTGCCTGCCCACAGCGCGAGGATGTGGTCGATCGCTTCCGCGAACATGTCGTTGCGGTCGGCATCGAGCAGTCCGAGCGCCTCGGCGTCGGAGCGAAGGATGCCAGCGCCGATGCCCAAGATAAACCGGCCTTCGAGCAGATTGTCGAGCATCGCCGCGTTCGAGGCCACGACCACGGGATGGCTGTGCGGAAGATTGACCACGGCGGTTCCGACTTTCATCTGCGAGGTCGCGCCCAGCAGCGTGGCGATAAACATCATGCTGTTGGGAATGTTCTCGGCCGAGTCGGTGAGGTGCTCGCCGCAATAGCCTTCGCTGTATCCGAGCCGGTCGGCGAGAATAAAGGCTTCCCGATCCTCCTTGAGCGTCTCGACGTAGCGCCTTGCCGGGGGATGCACCGGCATCGTGAAATAGCCAAGTTTCATGCGTTTCTCCGCGGCGCCCCGAGGGTCGGCGAGGCGGCATTGTTGTCTCGCGCCTCCCTTTGCACAAGAGGCGGGCCGCGTTGCCGCGGCGCTTCTCGCCCGCGCGCGGGCGGGGTCGTCGCCCCGCAATATTGCGTGCGCGATCAAGGAGGTGCATTAATCGATATCGACCTTCGATGCGGCCCGGCTGGCCGCGCACACGAGATTGGCGCCCATGCGCGTGAACGACCCTCGCGGCTTTGATTTCGGTTTGGGCGAGACCGCCGACATGCTGCGCGACAGCGTCCAGGGTTTTGCCGCCGAGCGCATCTCCCCGCGCGCCGACGAGATCGACCGCAGCAACACGTTCCCGCGCGATCTCTGGCCCGAGCTGGGCAAGCTCGGCGTGCACGGCATCACGGTCGAGGAGGAATGGGGCGGGGCGGGGCTCGGCTATCTCGAGCACTGCGTCGCGATGGAGGAGATCTCGCGCGCCTCCGCCTCGGTCGGGCTCTCCTATGGCGCGCATTCCAACCTGTGCGTCAACCAGATCCGCCGCAACGGCAGCGACGATCAGAAGCGCCGCTATCTCGGCAAGCTCATCTCCGGCGAGCACGTGGGCGGGCTCGCCATGTCCGAGCCGGGCGCCGGCTCCGATGTCGTCTCGATGAAGACGCGCGCGCAAAAGAAGGGCGACCGTTACATCCTCAACGGCAGCAAGATGTGGATCACCAACGGCCCGCAAGCCGAGGTGCTGGTGGTCTACGCCAAGACCGATCCCGACGCCGGCGCGCGCGGCATCACCGCTTTTCTGATCGAGAAGGGTTTCAAGGGCTTTTCGACCGCGCAAAAGCTCGACAAGCTCGGCATGCGCGGCTCCGACACCTGCGAATTGGTGTTTCAGGATTGCGAAGTTCCCGCGGAGAACGTGCTGGGCGGCGTCGGCGACGGCGTCACCATCTTGATGTCCGGCCTCGACTACGAGCGCGTGGTGTTGGCGGCCGGACCGCTCGGCATCATGCAGGCGTGCATGGACGTGGTGACACCCTATATCCACGAGCGCCGGCAGTTCGGGCAACCGATCGGCGAGTTTCAACTGGTGCAGGGCAAGGTCGCTGACATGTACGTCGGCATGAACGCGTGCAAGGCCTATGTCTATGCGGTGGCCAAGGCGTGCGACCGCGGCGAGACCACGCGCGAGGACGCCGCCGGCGCCATCCTCTATGCCGCCGAGAACGCCACGAAGATCGCCCTCGACGCGGTTCAGCTCCTCGGCGGCAACGGCTACATCAACGATTATCCCACCGGCCGATATCTGCGCGACGCCAAGCTCTACGAGATCGGCGCGGGGACGAGCGAGATCCGACGTATGTTGATCGGCCGGCAACTGTTCGACAAGACGCGCTGAGCGAGGCCATGATCGCACTTAGAGCCGAGCCCGTTCGAGTAGACGCAGGTCCTCCGCTCATTCCCGCGCAAGCGGGAATCCAGAGCGGTCTGCTCGCGATTGACAATCTGGGTCCCCGCTTCCGCGGGGACGAGCGGATGTTGCGGCGATGACCGCTTTGGCATCCGCCATCGACCCTCAGTCAGCTGACTTCGCCCGCAATACCGAGGCGATGAAAGCCCTGGTCGCGGACCTGCGCGCCAAGCTCGACGTGGCGATGCAAGGCGGCAGCGAAGAGGCGAGAGCGCGGCACGCTGGGCGCGGAAAATTGCTGGCGCGCGAGCGCATCAACCTGCTGCTCGATCCGGGAACGCCGTTCCTCGAGCTTTCGCCGTTGGCCGCATACGGCATGTACGGCGGCGACGTTCATTCCGCGAGCCTCATCACCGGCATCGGCCGCATCAGCGGCCGCGAATGCGTCGTCATCGCCAATGACGCCACCATCAAAGGCGGCACCTACTATCCGATGACGGTGAAGAAGCATCTGCGCGCGCAGGACATCGCGCGCGAGAACCACTTGCCCTGCGTCTATATGGTGGACTCCGGCGGCGCGTTCCTGCCGCTGCAGGATGAAATCTTCCCGGACGAGCGCCACTTCGGCCGCATCTTCTACAACCAGGCGCGCATGTCGGCGCTCGGCATTCCCCAGATCGCGATCGTGATGGGCTCCTGCACCGCCGGCGGCGCCTACGTGCCGGCGATGTCGGATCAGAGCATCATCGTGCGCAATCAAGGCACGATCTTCCTCGGCGGGCCGCCGCTCGTGAAGGCGGCGACCGGCGAGGACGTGAGCGCGGAGGAGCTGGGCGGCGCCGACGTCCACAGCCGGCAGTCCGGCGTCACCGACTATTACGCCACCGACGACGGTCACGCCATCGGCATCGCGCGGCGCATCATCGCCGGCCTCAACCGGGTGAAGCATTCATTTCTGGAAGTCCGCAAGGCGCAAGACCCCGCGTTCCCGGCGGACGACCTCTACGGCATCGTGCCCGCGGACCCGCGTACGCCCTACGACGTTCGCGACGTGATCGCGCGCATCGTCGATGCATCCGAATTCGAGGAGTTCAAGGCGCTTTACGGCGAGACGCTCATTTGCGGCTTCGCCCATATCCACGGCTTCCCGATCGGCATCCTCGCCAATAACGGCATCCTGTTCAGCGAGAGTGCGCTCAAGGGCACGCATTTCATCGAGCTGGCGAGCCAGCGCAATATCCCGCTGCTGTTTCTGCAGAACATCACCGGCTTCATGGTGGGGCGCAAATACGAGGCGGGCGGCATCGCCAAGGACGGCGCCAAGATGGTGACGGCAGTCGCCACCACCGCCGTGCCGAAATACACCGTCATCATCGGCGGCAGTTACGGCGCCGGCAATTACGGGATGTGCGGGCGCGCTTACGGACCGCGCTTTCTCTGGATGTGGCCGAACGCGCGCATCTCGGTCATGGGCGGCGAGCAGGCTGCGAGCGTGCTCGGGCTTTTGCGCCAGGAAGCGACCGAAGCCAAGGGCGGCAGCTGGAGCGCGGCCGAGGATGCGGCGTTCAAGGCGCCGATCCGCGAGCAATACGAACGCCAGGGGCATCCGTATTACGCCACCGCGCGCATCTGGGACGACGGCATCATCGACCCGGCCGACACGCGCACGGTCCTGGGGCTTGCGCTCGCTGCCGGGCTCAATGCGCCGCCGCCCGAGCCCACGCGGTTCGGCATCTTCAGGATGTGATGGTGTCGTTCGCCCGGCGTTTCCACAAGTTGTTGATCGCCAATCGCGGCGAGATCGCGTGCCGGGTCATGCGTACGGCCAAACGCATGGGACTGCGTACGGTGGCGGTCTATTCCGACGCCGATCGCGACGCCATGCACGTTGCGCTCGCCGACGAGGCGGTGCTCATCGGTCCGGCGCCGGCGAAAGACAGCTATCTTCATATCGATGCCATCATCGATGCGGCGCAGGCGACGGGCGCCGAGGCGATCCATCCCGGCTACGGCTTTCTCTCCGAGAACGCCGACTTCGCACGAGCCTGCGCGGACGCCGGCCTGGTTTTCGTCGGCCCTTCTGCCGCCACCATCCGCCTCATGGGCTCGAAATCGGCGGCCAAGGCGCTGATGGAGTCGTCGGGTGTGCCGGTCGTGCCCGGCTATCACGGCGAGGATCAGAGCATGACGACGCTGCAAGCCGCCGCCGATCGCATCGGCTATCCGGTGCTGGTCAAGGCATCGGCGGGCGGCGGCGGCCGAGGGATGCGCCTGGTCGGCAACGCCGAGGCGCTCGCCGAAGCGATCGCGAGCGCCAAGCGCGAAGCGTCGTCGTCGTTCGGGAATGACCAAATCCTGATCGAGAAACACCTGGATAGGCCGCGGCATATCGAAGTGCAGGTGTTCGGCGACGGCGACGGCAACGTGGTGTCGTTGTTCGAGCGCGACTGCACGCTCCAGCGCCGTCATCAGAAGGTGGTGGAGGAGGCGCTTGCGGCCGCCATCACCGCTGAACGGCGCGCGGCGATGTCGGCGGCGGCATGCGCCGCCGCGCGGGCCGCGAGCTACGTCGGCGCCGGCACCGTCGAGTTCATCGCGGATGCGGCCGGTTTTCATTTCATCGAGATGAACACGCGGCTGCAGGTCGAGCACCCGGTGACCGAGATGGTGACCGGCCTCGACCTCGTGGAGTGGCAACTGCGCGTCTCCATGGGAGAAACGCTGCCGCTGCGGCAGGACGAGATCGCGGCCAACGGCCATGCGATTGAGGCACGCATCTATGCCGAGGACGCCGACAAGGGATTTCTGCCGGCGACCGGAACCATCCGCGCGTGGCGCGAGCCGGCTGGGGACGGCATCAGGATCGATACCGGCTTTCGTGCGGGCGATGCGATCACGCCATACTACGATGCGTTGCTGGCGAAGCTGATCGCCTGGGGAGCCGATCGGCCGCAGGCGCTCGGCCGTCTGGTCGAGGCGCTCGATGCGTTCGAGATCGCAGGCGTCACCACCAATCTTGCTTTCCTCAAGGCGTTGCTGCGCCATCCGCAAGTCGTCCGCGACGAGATCGACACCGGCTTCATCGAGCGGGAAATTTCCACGCCGACGAGGAACGCGCCCTCGCTCGGGACGCTCGACCTTGCCGCGGCTTGCGCGGCGGTGCTGCTGCGCGAACAGCGCGAGCAGGTTTCGGAGGACTCGCCCTGGGATCGGACCGACGGATGGACACTCGCCGGGCGCCGCGGTCGCCGCTTGAGCTTTCGAGGCGGCGGCGAGCGATATGACGCGGTGCTGTGGTACGGCCGCGATGGCTTGAGCATGGAATTCGGCGGCGCGAACGATCGCTTGCAATTTGTCCCGCGCGAGGGCGCCGTGTTCGACATGTGTCTCGGCAACGCCCTCGAGCGGGTGTCCGTGGCATGGTCCGGCCGCGATCTTGATCTGAGCACGCTGCGCGGCCGCCGCAAGCTGCATTGGATCGATCCGTTCGTGGCGGATATTTCCGAAGCTGCGGCGACCGCGCGCATCGTCGCCCCGATGCCCGGTACCGTGACGCGCATCCTCGCCGAGCTCGGCGTCGGGTTGCAGCGCGGCGCGCCCCTCATCGTGCTCGAGGCAATGAAAATGGAGCACACGCTGCGCGCGCCCGCCGACGGCCGCTTGAAGGCCCTCAAATGCGCCGTCGGCGACTTCGTGCAGGAAGGAACGGAGCTCGCCGATTTCGAGCCGGTTGCAGCCGAAGTGGAAACAGCCCAATGAAATCATTCGGTGTGACTGCGGCACGAGCCGCATGCTTGCCGCGGTGAGGTCAGTCAAGCAGATGGACGCACAGGTTCTCATCGTCGGAGCGGGCCCCACCGGCTTGACGCTCGCCATCGACCTCGGACGGCGCGGCGTGCGCGCGATGGTGATCGAGCAGAAGGATGCGCCTCAATTCCTCCCGAAGATGGAGCGCTGCAACGCCCGCACCATGGAGATCTACCGACGCATGGGCATCGTGGAGGAGGTTCGCGCCGCCGGACTCCCCGCGCATTGCCCCATGGACATCTTCATCGTGTTGTCGCTGGTCGAGCCGGCGCTGGTGCACCACGTGCATCCGTCCGTGGCCGAGGCAAGGGCGCAGATCGCCAAATCCGAGGACGGCAACCAGCCGCTCGAGCCCTATCAGCTCATCTCGCAATATACGCTCGAGCCGCTGCTGAAATCGATCGCGGAGACGTTGCCGAGCGTCACCGTCCGCTATGGGTGCGAGCTTGTGTCATTCGAGCAGGATGGGAGTTCGGTCACTGCGCAGGTCAAGAGCAGCGACGGCGCTTTGTCCACGCTGCGCGCCGCCTACATGGTCGGTTGCGATGGCGGCGGCAGCCTGGTGCGCCGGCAGCTCGACATCAACCTCAGCGGCGAGGCCAACATCCAGCAGCTGCGGCAGGCGCTCTATTATTGCGAGGACCTCTACGAGCGCATCCCCGTCGGCAAGGGGCGGCATTATCACGTCGCCGACGCCGAAGGGAGTTTCCTGATTGTCCAGGATTCGACCCGGCATTTCACGCTGCACTCCGTCGTCGAGACGGATGCGGAGATGGCCGGCATCTTCGAGCGCGTCGTCGCCATGCCGGTGAAATACGAGATGCTCTATGTCGGGCAGTGGAGGATGAACCTGCTGCTCGCGGACCGCTACGGCGAGGGCCGGGTTTTTCTCGCGGGAGACGCCGTGCACCTCGTCATTCCGACGGGCGGGCTCGGGATGAATACCGGTGTCGGCGACGCCATCGATCTGTCGTGGAAGCTGGCGGCGACGCTCGCGGGATGGGGCGGGCCCAACCTGCTCGCCTCCTACGAGATCGAGCGCCGGCAAGTGGGCGGGCGCAACGTGGCGGCGTCGGGCTTTGCGACGCGCGGGCGCAGGAGATGGCGCGCCCTCTATCGGCCGGAAATTCGCGAGCAGACGGCCGCCGGCGCGGCACTGCGCCAGGAGCTCGCGCGCGTCGCCGATGTCGAGCAGCACAAGGCGACGGAAATGATCGGCGCCGAACTCGGCTACCGCTATGTCGGGTCGCCGCTGATCGCCGCGGAGCCGGGCGAGGGGCCCAAGCACGATTTCATGACATACGTTGCGACCACATGGCCGGGAGCGCGGCTACCGCATGTGTGGCTCGACGACGGCAGCGCCATGCAGGACCGCATCGGCTACGGTCACGGCTATACGCTGCTGCGGCTTGGCGGGACGAAAGCCGATGCAAGCGCGTTGCAACGGACGTTCGCCGGAATCGGCGCGCCGTTGCAAGTTCTCGATATTGCGGACGAGCGGCCGCGCGACGTCTACGGCTATGATCTCCTGCTGCTGCGGCCGGACATGCACGTGGTCTGGCGCAGCAATGACGCTCCGGCAGAGCCGGCAAAACTGGCGGCGATGGCGACCGGGCATTGAACGCAAAAGCGCGGCAGTCTCGTCACCGCCGCGTCCAACGCCGTCACACCATCAGCACGATCGACCCGGTGGTCTTGCGCGATTCGATGTCGGCGTGGGCGCGCGGTGCGTCTTGCAAGCGATAGGTCCGGCTGATCTCGATCTTGATCTTGCCGCTGCCGACCATCACGAACAGATCGCGCGCCGCGGCCAGCAGTTCGGCGCGGGTGGCGGTGTAGTTCGAGACGCTCGGATGCGTGAGGTAGATCGAGCCGAGCGCGCCCAGCCGGCGCGGCGGCATGGGATCGGGGTCGCCCGAGGCCTCGCCAAAGGACGCCATCAGTCCGCGCCGGCGAAGACATTTCAGCGAATCCTCGAACGTCGCCTTGCCGACCGAATCATAAACCACGGGAACGCCTTCGCCGCCGGTGATCTCGCGCACGCGCTCGGCAAAATTCTCCCGCGTGTAGACGATGGGATGATCGCAACCGTGCGCGTGGGCGATTGCGGCCTTCTCGTTGCTGCTAACGGTGCCGATCACCGTTGCGCCGAGATGCTTTGCCCATTGGCACATGATGAGGCCGACGCCGCCGGCGGCGGCGTGGATCAAGATCGTATCGCCGGGCTGGACCTTGTACGCGTCGTAGAGGAGGCAGCGTGCCGTCATGCCGCGGATCATCATCGACGCGGCCGTGCGCTCGTCGATGCCGGCGGGCAAGGCGATGACGCGCGCCGCCGGGACGATACGGACTTCCGCATAAGAGCCTTCCGGCATGCCGGCACAGGCGACGCGGTCTCCGACCGAAAGGCCGCTCACGTCGGGCCCGACCGCGTCGATCACGCCCGCGCTTTCGAGACCGATGCCGGAGGGAAGCGATTTCACCGCGTGCACGCCGAGTCGCATCAGCACGTCGCGGTAGTTGACGGCGACCGCCACGTTGCGGATGCGCACCTGCCCGGGGCCAGGGGCGCCCACCTCGACGTCCTCGAAGCGCAGCACCTCGGGGCCGCCGTGCTGATGGAAACGAAACGCCTTGCTCACGACGCCAGCTCCTTCGACAGGCCTTCCATCATGTCCGCGAGATCATCGAGCGCGTTGAAGCGCGGCTGCGCCGCGATATGCGGAGACAGGACCACGTTGTCGAATCCCAAGAGCTCGTCGTCACTGCGGCCGGGTGCCTCGTAGAGCGGGTCGAGCGCAAAGCCGCCGAGCCGGCCCGATTTCAGCGCTTCGATCAGGGCCACGCGGTCGACGATGTCCGCACGCGCAACGTTCACCAGGAACGCGCCGGGCTTCATCCGCGCGAATTGCGCGCGGCCGATGAAGGCGCGCGTCGCCGGTCCGCCCGGCAATTGCGGCACCACCCAGTCGCTCTCCGCGAGCAGTGTTTCGAGCGGCACATAGGTTGCCTCAAGCTCGCGCTCTTCCGCCGCCGGCAGCGGGGTGCGCTGGTAATAGAGGATTCGCATACCGAACGCCGCCGCTCGGATCGCGACCTCGCGGCCGATCTCGCCCAGACCGATGATGCCGAGGGTGGCGCCGTTGAGTGTGCGCAGACCGGAAATGCGCGGCCAATTCGAGTTGGGCGTGTGGCGGCGGTCGAACGGCTTGTAGGCATAGCCGAGTTTGCGCAGCTCATCGACGCTGATGCGGCCGACGAGGCGATGAAGTTTTTTGGCGAGCGTGATCATCAGCGCGATGGCGAGCTCGGCACAGGCGATATTGGCGCGGCGGCGGATGGTCAGCACCTTGATGCCTTGGGCGGCGCAGGCGGCGGTGTCGATGTTGCGGGCGCTCAAGCCGAATTTCTGCACGACGCGCAGCTCGCTGCCGGCGGCAAGCTCCTCCTTGCCCACGCGCAGCGATTCGACCACCAGCGCGGGACTGCCGGGCAGGGCCGCGCGCATCTCGTTTTGCGTCTCGACGAGGCGCACCTCGCGCGGGAAAAGCTTGCCCACGCGGGCGCGCACGCGCTGGCAGTAGCCATCGAAATCGGGCTCGTCGTGGGCGAAGAAATCGGCGTAGGCGGCGGTGCGCTCGGGCGACGTGTTCGGGTCGAGCACGACGCCGACGACGCGCAGAAACCGGTCGTCTTCGACCACCAGGGCGCCATTAGCCGGCACGGGGAGAAACTCCGAAAAAACTCAAGGCGCGGGCGGCTCGAGGTCGAGTTGAAGCGCCTGCAGCACGCGCGCGTTCATATTGTAGGTGCCGATGAGCACGGTCAATTCCACGATCTCCCTGGCGTTGAAATGGCGCTTGACCTCGGCGAAGACGGCGTCGGGCACCGCGATGTCGCGGGTCATGGTATCGGCATAGGCGAGCACGGCGCGCTCGCTCGCGCTGAAGCATTTGGAGGCACGCCAGTCCGCGAGCGCATCGCATTCTTCGAGCGAAAGCCCGTCGGCGAGCGCCAAGGACGGCACGTGCTGGCGCAGCACGTATTGCGAGTTGGCGAGATGGCCCATGCGGATGATCACGATCTCGCGCAGCCGGCCGGGAAGCGTCGTCTTCCATCGCACCGTGTTGGAGTGATTGAACCAGCTCTCGGCGAGCGGGGGAGCGTTGAGCAGCATGCGATAGATGTTGATCAGCTTCCCGCGCCGGCCGGCGCGGAATTTTTCGATCATATCCGCAAATTCGGGATGGTCTTGCTCTTGGATCAGGGGAACACGGGCCATGGACTATCACTCCATCTTGAAGCCAGTCGCCTTCATGATCGGCGTCCAGCGCGCAAGCTCCCCGCTGATGAATTGCCGCGTCGCGTCGGGGCTCGAGTCGAGGATAGGCTCGAAGCCGGATGTCACCAGGATGCGCTGAACGTCCGCATCAGCCATGACATGGCGCGTGGCCTCGGCGATGCGGTCGACGATCGGCTTGGCCACGCCGGCGGGAGCGAAGAGCCCGTTGAGATTGCCAGCGATCATGCCCGGCAGTCCGGCTTCGATCGCGGTTGGAATGTCGGGCGCCGCCTGGATGCGCGTTACCGCGTTGACCGCGAGGATGCGCACCTTGCCGGCGCGATGAAAAGCGAGGAGCGGCCCGCCCACGTTCGGCGTCATCATCGGAATGTGACCGCTGGCGAGGTCGGCGACGCCCGGGGCCGAGCCTTTGTAGGGAATGTGCACGATGTCGGGTGCGCCGATGAGCTGCTTGAACAATTCGCCCGCCAGATTGGTCAGCGTGCCGGCGCCGGCCGAGCCGTAGGACAGCTTGCCCGGACTGGCCTTGGCGTAGGCGATGAGCTCGGCGAGGCTGCGCGCGGGCACGGATTCGTGGACCACGATCGAGGTCGGCGCGTTGCAGAGAATGTAGATTCCGACGAAATCCTTGAGCGGATCGTAGGGCGGGTTGTGCATGATCGCGGGAATGAGCACCTGCGTGCTGGTGTTGCCGAACAGGAAGGTATGGCCGTCCGGCTGTGCGCGCGCGACCTCGGTGGCGCCGGTCACGCCGCCTCCGCCGCCTCGGTTCTCCGTCACCACGGTGCCGAGGAACGGCTTCATCTTCTCCGCCCACAGCCGGCCGGCGACATCGGTGGCGCCGCCCGGCGAGAACGGAACGACGAGCCTGATGGCGCGATCGGGATAGGCAAGGGTGCGGGGCGCCGGCATCGCGGCCGACAGCACCGCCACGCCGCCAGCCAGCACGTCGCGTCGGTTCATGGGATTTCCTCGCAGCCTTCGCGAGCGGGCGCGACGTTGGACCGAAACGCAGCCACGATCGACGCTCACGTCGTCGCCTCAATCATGGCGCGCAACTCCGGCGTCACCTCGGGCATGATCCCGAACCAGGCATGAAACGCCGGCCGCGCCTGATGCAGTAACATGCCGAGCCCACTCACCGTCGGGTTACCGCGCTTGCGCGCGGCCGCGAGCAGCGCGGTCTCGCGCGGAATATAGATGATGTCGGACACGAGCGCGTTCACCGGTAAGCTATCGAGCGCAAGGTCGAGCGGCGGCTCGCCGACCATGCCTTGGTTGGTAGCGTTGACCAGCATCGCCGCGCCCTCAAGCGCGGCTTCGCGTTCCGCCCAGCCCAGCGCCGTGATCGGGCCGCCCAATTCGCCCGCCAGCGCCTTGCCCCGCGCCAGCGTGCGATTGACCAGACGAATTTCGCGGGCGCCCTGGTCGATCAGGCTCACCAGCACCGCCCGTGCGCCGCCGCCGGCGCCGATCACGACGATGGGGCCGGCATCGGCGCGCCACGTGGGCTGTGCCTCGCGCACGCTTTCGATATAGCCGAAGGCATCGTGGTTCTGCCCAGCGAGCGATCCATCGGCTGCGACGACGACGCAGTTCACCGCGCCGATGCGACGTGCCAGCGGATCGACCTTGTCGACGATCGCGAGCGCGGCCTCCTTGTGCGGGATGGTTAGGTTGCAGCCGGAGAAACCGAGCGCCGGCAGCGCCCGCAAGGCGGCGCGCAGATGTTCGGCCTTGATGGCGAGCGGCACATAGGTGCCCGTGAGGCCGTACTTGCCGAGCCAATAATTGTGCAGTTTCGGCGAGCGCGAATGCATCACCGGATCGCCCATGACGCCGGCCAGCAAGAAGCGATCAGGATGGGTCATGGCAGTCGGTGCAGTCATTATGAATCTAGCGAATGATCTGTGCACCTACTGCACGCTGGGAACAAGCTTTCTGACGGTTTCAATCAAGGCCGGCGGCGTCTGGTAGAGCGCCGCGACCAGCCGCTCCAGGTGATCGGGCGGGCGATAGGTCATGTCCATCTTGATCCTCGCCGCCTCGGCCAGGAGCTCGGGGTCCCGCAGCGCCGCGGCGAATGCCTCGCGCATGATCGCTACGCGCTCGCTCGGAACGTCGGGCGGCAAGGCGTAGGGTCGGCCGAACTCGGTGCTTGAAAAGATAAACCGCATGAGCTGGCGCTGCTCGGCGGTCTTCGCGTAGTCGAAGATGGACGGCACCTCGGGGATTTCCGGGATCGGCGTCTCCTCCGCGCGCAAGAGAAAGACGAGCTTGCCGTCGCGGATGAGCTGCTCGTAGATGCGAAATTGACCGTAGGAGGCGCAAGCCCCCTGCACCTCGCCGCGCTCCATGGCGAGGATCGCGTCGGTGGTGCCCTTGTAGCCCTGGATGACGCGGAACCTGGTGCCGAGCACGTGATTGAACACGGTCGGCAGGATGCTCAACGAAGAGCCGGGCCCGGCGCCCCCCACGATGAACTCCTGGGTGAACAGATCCGCCGGGGTTCTGATCGGGGCCGTGACCCAACGCGCGCAAACGCGGGCGGGAAGTGACGTCGCGCCGAGCCAGTTGAAACGCCGGGGATCGGCTTCGACGTTGGCTTGGCCCATCAGCGCTTGGCTCGGCATATTGCGCGAGAACGATGCGAACACCGTGCCGTTGCGGGGCGCCTGCGCGTAGAGAAAATTGGCCGCAGCGATGCTGGCCGCCGGCGGCATGTTTTGGACGATGATCGTCGGCTCCCCGGGGATGTGCTTGGCGAGGTATCGCGCGAGAAAGCGCCCGGCAAGATCGTAGTCGTTGCCGACGGGGTATCCGATGATCATTCGGATCTGCTTGTTCTTGTAGAAATCCTGCGGCGGTTGGCCCGCAGCTTGGCACCACGCCGTCCCATGGGCGCCGAACGAGACGCCGAAGATGAGACAAATCGCGGCGATCGACGTGTGCGACAGCATTGAACGCGGATTGCCTATTCGGCCGCGCGCTTGCGCACCAGCGCCGCTGCTGCCTGATCGTAACTCTCCTCGCGCGCCAACAGCGGCTTCAATCCGACGAGCTCGTAGTAGTCGTCGAGCGGAATGAGATGCTCCTGGCAGGGCGCGAGCGAGTTGCCGCGCTTGAGCAGGCGCAGCACGTTGCGCACCCCCTGCGCCGCCGCGAACAGCGCGACCGACGGGAAGGTCGCGGCGCAAACGCCGGCCGCTTCCAGCTCCTCGAGGCTGCGTGCCTTGGGACCCGCCGCCTGCGACAGCGTCGCCATGTGCGGCCCGCCAACTTCGCGCAGAACCCGCTTGATGTCCGCGACGGTGTCGACGCCCATGGGCTTGGCCATGTCGGCGCCGGCTTCTATGAACAGCTGGGAGCGTGCGATCGCCGATTCGAGACCCTCGACGCCCGCGGCGTCGGTGCGCGCCGCGATGAACAGGTCGCCGTCGCGCCGCGCGTCGAGCGCGGCCTTGATCTTGGCGAGCATCTGCTCGACCGGCACGATCTGCTTGCCCGGGAGATAGCCGCAGCGATTTGGAAAGACTTGATCGCTGATGAACAGGCCGGCGACGCCCGCGGCCTCGAAGGCGCGCACCATCTGCCGCACATTGTTGACGCCGCCGAACCCGGTGTCGGCGTCGACGTAGACCGGCAGCTCGACCGCGGCGCAAATGCGCGCGTAGTGGTCGGCATAGTCGCGCATGTTGGACTGGCCCATGTCGGCCTGCGCCAACATGCTGCCGATGCCGGCGTAGCCGCCCGCCACCAGCGCCTCGAAGCCTTCGCTCTCGATGATGCGGGCCGACAACGCGTCATAGGCGCCCGGCATCAGCACGAGGCGCTTGCCCGCCATGATCGCTCTGAACTTCTTCCTCGCGCTCATGTCTTTGCTCCAAAGTCAAAGCCTGCGGTCCACCGCGGCCTGCAACCACGGTTGGTCGGCGGCCGTGCGCTGTTCCCAGCTCGCGATCTCGTTGGCATGCTTGAGGGTGAGCCCGATGTCGTCGAGGCCTTCGATGAGACGCATGCGGTCGGCGGCCGGGATATCGAAGCTGACATCGCCGCCGCCGGGACCGGTGATGCGCTGGGTTCGAAGATCGACCGTGA
>Ga0306924_10000453_pt1 | contig 34049 bp, 23 predicted proteins | sample sta12Can44000111_FD_203756 | JGI IMG/M metagenome (GOLD analysis project Ga0306924, IMG submission 203756) | Lab enrichment of tropical soil microbial communities from Luquillo Experimental Forest, Puerto Rico - statanox.12C.anox.44.000.111 (v2)... | ecosystem: Environmental > Terrestrial >... | reverse complement strand
CGGTCCTGATCTTCTTCCTCCTGTACTCCATCGGGAAGGATGCGAAGAGAACCCAAGCTTAGCCGCTGCCGGGGCGACGGGGCCGAACCGCGCGGCCCTTGCCTCAGGGAGGTCTACGCCGTCGAGGACGCGCATCCGGTCACCAAGGGCCACGTCCACGAAGTCCCGAGGCGCCACTGCCCCGATTACTTCGCGATGACCGAGTTTGAGCGCCAGCACACCGTGCGAGGACCGCGGCGCCCTGCTCGCAGGATCTGCAGGGGTGGAACCTGTGTCGGCCTCGGCGACGTCCTGACGGCCAGACTGCCGCGTGTCGCGTCGCGCAGACCGCGGCGGAGAGAATGGCGCACAACCGACGGCAGGCGACGCGATCGCGGGCGTCCATTTGGCCCGCGTATGGAAAATGGGCCGCCCGTCGCCGGGAGGGAGACGCGGGGCCGGCGTCGTCCACCGGTCTCTATCTCAAACCTGACGAAAGGGTGTTCGGGCCCCGAGCCAAAGCGGTTCTGGACCGCGAACTGCTAGGGAGCCGCCCAAGAGCAGGCCTCGTCGAGCATCGGCTCCGTCCCGATGAGTGCTTTGAACTCGTCGCACGCCGCCACGTAGGTCTGTCGGAGGCCGCCGGGGCCCAAGCAAGTCTCCTCGTTTTCATCAGAGGAATTCATGCAGGTTTGAAAGGCGCGACAGGCGTCGACGATCCGCGTCCTGATGCCCGGTAGACGCTTCTCCGTCTCGCGCCGCCGCTGCCGTAGCTCCGTCATGACTCCCTGGGCCGAACGCCGTTCTCCGCACAGTTGGAGGACCTGCAACGCGAGATGTTCATCCTTCAGGTATCCATCGGAGGTCAGCTCCAGCCCCATTTCCTCCGCCACGGCGTTGCGAACTTCGAACTGGCAGCGCACCACTTCCATGAGCCGCTCTGCTCGCGCCAATCGGAAGTCTTGAAGTGCGCGCGTTACTCGGAAATACTTACAGTGATCCTCATCACAGAAGCAGTGGTCTTCAAAGAACGCTCGGTCGCGCGGAGGGACGGCGATGCTAGGCGCATCCGCGATGGCCTTGCACAGACGCTCCTTCGAGATCTGTGCCACCGTAGGAGTGGCGGCGAGGGTCGCCAGCACAACCAGAAGCATCCGAACCATGCGCGCGAGCGTACTGCATCGCCTCGAATGCTCGCTACACCCAGCGAAACTCACCACGCGCGCCTCCGTCCCGGCCCCGTCGTCTTCGCCGGCCCGAGTCGCCGCGCGTACCAGCGGCGACACCTGAGTTTCGCGCACGCGTCCGAGCACACCCGCTGCCGCCCTGTGTTGACGGGCCTGAGCTCGAGACGCTTCCGCTCGCGGTTGACCTCGGGGAGCCCCTTCCCACATTCTGAGCACTTCCACGGCCACGGGATCCGGTCGCGGAGCGGATCGGGCGGGTGCTTCACGTAGCGCTCCGCCTTCAGCCGAGCGTGAAGCGCGTCGGCGCACTTCAGCGAGCAGCACACGGACGGTACGCGTGTGAACAACGTTCCGAGCGGACGCACTTCGGCGAATACTGCTCGGCGTTGGGCTCAGATCACGGCTCCAGGCACGCCACCCCCGCGGTTCGAGGGGCGCACGCGCCGTTGGTACACGTCGAGGACTGACAGGCGAAAGGGTCTGCCGCGCTGCAGGGGGCGCCATCAGCCAGCTGCGCCTTGCACGTGCTGGGATTGCTCACGGAATCGCAATAGAAGCCGCTCTTACAAGGCGCTCCCATGGCCAAGTTGCAGGTGGCACCGCTCGCCAAGGGTGGCACGCACTGTCCGAAAACGCAGACGTTGGGCGGTGGGCAGATGCCGGGACGAGCACCGCGTCCCCCGGTGCTGATGGTACAGTTCGAGCCGACGATGCGCCAAGCGGCGCACTGATTAGTGGTTGGATCGCAGGACGTGCCAAAGGGTGTGCAGACGGTCGACGCTGTTGCGGACGGAGCGCAGGTCCCGCCCACACCCTGAATCGCCTGACAAGTTGCGCTCACGCAGCGAAATCCTGGCGCGCACTCGTCGCCGGGAGCACACGCGCCGCTCGTCGGCAACGGGGCGCAAGTTTGGGTCGAGCTATTGCAGTAAGTGCCCTCTCGGCACGGACATGGCCCGTTGACGGGCGAGGGTGTCTTGCAGGTGGACGTGACGGGATCGCACGTGAGCGACGGTGCGCAGATCTGCGCGACGCCGATTCCACACGCTTGGTTCGCGGTGAGATAGGCGTTGCACGTGCCAGGGCAGGCCTTGCTCGTGTCGCAGCTTCCGCTGATGCAGTCCACGGCGTTGAAACACGATCCCCCGCTGGCCACCGTCCCAGCGACCACGTTCTGGCAGGCAGCGAGCGCTTCGAGACTCGCGGAAAGAGCCGCGCAGCCCGAGCCCGCAAGAGCCTGAATGGCCGCAACGCATGCGGCCCCGATGGCAGCGTCGTATGTGGCACGGCCCTTGGCGACCGCCTCCGCGGCCTGCTGGCAACCCGTGATGACTCGATGATTTGTAGAAAGCGTGGCGACGTACGCGGGCGTCGCCTTGAGGCAGCTCTCGAAACCGTCCGTCAGGGTAGTATTCAAGCTGTTGCAAACGTCACCTATGGTGCTCGTGCTAACGTCTGTTCCGCGGGTTCCTGATCCGCTGCTCGAGTAGGAGGAGCATGCAATCAAGGCCACTGCAACAGCGAGCGCGAGCCTCATTGTATCTCCGGGGCGCGTAGTACGAGCCCCCGCAGTGCGGCGCAGTCTCGTCGCGCGGCCGATCTACCCTGGCGGCCGGATGTTCTGGTGCCGCTGGAACAGGTTGTGCCGAGGGCGCTTGGCGTTAAGGCTCCGAGCGCCATTCGTAATTGGCCCGTATGCTACGCGGCTCAAGGGCTCACCCTCGTTCTCGGGTATATAGCTAACCTGCACACCGTGACGTACGGCGCCTTTCGGTCGGAGAACTCCGGGGCCACCCGATGCGAGCATGGTCCTGGAGCACCCGAGCACCGAATCGGGGTGACTCATGACGGCCGCTGTGCCGCTGGCATGGCAATCTCTTCGACCTACGGCGCGCCTCGGCCATCCAGAACCTCGATGTGGTGCTGAGCCCGGCGGACTCCGTCACGGAGCCGAAAGCGATGCACTCCGCCTCGCCGATCGACAGGTGATCGTGAGATGGCGGAACTCGAAGGCGGCTCTGGGAAGGCGCTCGTGTTCCGCGTCGTCGATGGGGATGGTGGATCGTCGACGAAGTGACACGATCGCGTTCCACGTGCCGAATGAAGTCGATCGTCTTCGCGAGTCCGCCCCGGGGACGTGTGCGCCGCGGTGGCGAGCGGTCAAGCCTAAGCTTGGGTTGGCCTCACAAACGCACGACCGCTCGCCGTGTAGCTCGCACGGCAGGCGGCGAAGCTATCGCGGCAGCGGTCGGCTGAACGTCAGGGTTCGCGGAGGAGCGGCAGGAGCGGGTCCGAGTCAGAGCGGCGCTCCCACCCGTCGAATGAGACCAGCGACGCGAGGTCGAGCCGCGGCCGCCAGCCCGCGGTCTCGAGTTCCGGGCGCGCGAAGAAGTGGCTCGCCCGACCCACGCACAGATACGCCACGGGGACGATCCGGTCCGGGATTCCGAGCGCGTCGCGGAGGTGCGCCTCGTGGAAGATACTCACCCAGCCGACCCCAAGGCCCTCGGCGCGCGCCGCGAGCCAGAGGTTCTCGACGGCGCACACCGAGCTGTAGACGTCCATGGTTTGGATGTGCGTGCGCCCGACCACCACCGGGCCGGCGCGGTCCCGGTCGCAGGTGATGCAGATCCCGACCGGCGCCTCGAGGATCCCCTCCAGCTTGAGCCGGCGGTACGTGGCGGCCCGCTCGCCCTCGAACAGCTCAGCGGCCTCGGCGTTCGCGGTGCGGAAGGCGGCGTGCACGCGCGCCTTCACCGCTGGGTCGCGGACGAGGATGAAGCTCCACGGCTGCATGAAGCCGACCGATGGCGCATGGTGAGCGGCCAGGAGGAGGCGAGCCAGCACCTCGTCCGGAATCGGATCCGGAAGGAACTGGCCGCGGACGTCCCGGCGGCCGTAGATGGCTTTGTAGACCGCAGCGCGCTCGGCTTCGGTGAACGCGTGCTCCAGCTGGTGCGCCGGGCTGGGTGCCGCGACCGCACGGACATCGGAAGGGCTCATGTCGTTCTCCTTCAGGTCGCCGGAGTCCGGCGACTCGGGTTGGTGAGGTGCGTGACGGCGTGGGAAGGTCGAGGGACCTCCGGGTCGGTGATCCGGCAGAGGAGATCCCAGGCCGCGGTGGCCTGGAGTGGCAGCACCCCGTCGGCGAGTTGCATGGCGCGCGCAGGCGAGGGCAGCGCCAGCGCTATCGTGGCGGCGAAGCATGACTCGATGAAATGTGCTCGTAGCGCCCGCCGGGCGATCTCCGCACCCGGAAGGCCGCAAGCCGATGGCAAGCGGAACTCCTCCTCCGGGTAGGTCTCCTGGCTCGTGGGTTCGGAAGGTCGGCTGGACCTCCCACGCGGTCTCGGCCTTCCCCGGCCTTCGCCGAGTGGCTGTTCGAGGCCGCTTCCCCACTTACAGTGGCGGGACCGCGCCGGCTTCGCACCGGCTTCCCTGTTATGCCCTCACGGGCACCCGAAGCGTTTCTGTTGTGCGCTCGCTGTTAGCGCGCTGCTCGTCAAGCTGTCAAGCAGCCGCGGGGGTCTGCCTGAGCGCTCGGGGCGGCTATCCTGGCGTGGTGTCTGACACATGACCGCCTTCCATGACAGCTTCGCTGCGCTGATGCAGCACGGCCAATTCGCCCTGTTCATCTGGGTTGCTGCTGGGCAGCTCGGCGCTCCGCTCCCGGCCGTCCCGTTCCTCATCGCGGCGGGCGTGCTGTCCGCGACCGGCAAGATGTCGATCGGGAGTGCCGTCGCCGCCGGGGTCGCTGCCTGCGCCGTCGGCGACCTCGCCTGGTACGCCGTCGGAAAGCGTCGCGGGACCGCCGTCCTCCGGCTCCTGTGCAAGATCTCGCTGGAGCCGGAGACCTGCGTGCGCCGATCCGCGGATTTCATCTCGCGCCACGGCGGTCGCTCGCTCCTCGTCGCAAAGTTCGTCCCCGGGCTGAGCGCCGTGGCGATTCCGCTGGCCGCGAATGCCGGGGTGTCGACCGCGACGTTCCTCGTCTACGACCTCGTGGGGATCACGCTCTACGTCGGGTCTTACGTCGCGCTGGGCCGACTGGTCGGCGACCGCATCGGGGAGCTCTCGATCGTGCTCCATTCGATGGCGAACGCTGCCCTGGGCGTCGCGTTCGTCGCCGCGCTCGCGATCATCGGGTGGCGCGTCGAGCAACGCCGGAGGTTTCGGCGTGAGCTGCGAATCTCGCGCATCACGCCCGAGGAGCTGCGCGAACTCATCGAGCAGGGGCTGAAACCGTTCATCGTCGACCTGCGACACGCGGTCGACGCACTGCCCGATGGGCGCGTGATCCCTGGTGCTGTTCGCCTGACTCCAGACGAGCTCTCCGCTCGTTACGAGGAGATCCCTCGCGATCGGGAGGTCGTACTTTACTGTACGTGACCCAACGAAGCGTCGAGCGCCGGTCTGGCGCTCAAGCTGCGACGACTGGGTATCACGCGCATCCGACCGCTCCTCGGCGGCTACGCCGAGTGGAAGCGCCGAGGGTACCCGCTGGAGGATGCGGCGCATGTCATGGATCCACCCTCGGGCGTGTCTGCGTGAAGGTGGCGCCGCCCCGAGTCATCGGCGGCGCGCTCGAGCGATTCCGCTCCTGGATCGCCTTTGTGAACGCGTGCCCGAGTCGCCGTTGGCGAACAGGCTTGACCCTATCTCGATGCATCGCCGCGCCGGGTCCGTTGCCGTCGTCGGTCAGGCTTGCGGTCCAGCCTTGTCCACCGCGGCAGCAGCAGGCAGTGTCACGACGAACGTACTGCCCGGGCGGTCGTGCGGCTCGAGCGCGAGGGTACCTCCGAGGACCTCGGTCATCTGACGCGCAAGCGCGAGCCCGAGGCCGATGCCGGGCAGGTGCTTGTGGTCCAGCGATTCGCCCGGATGGAAGGGTTCGAAGATCCGCGCGCGATCCTCGGCGACGATCCCGGGACCCGAGTCCTCGACGGCGATGCGGTGCCGGTCGCCTTCGCGAGAGAGGACGATCCGGACCGCTCCCGACTCGGTGAACTTGACGGCGTTCGAGACGAGATTCGCGAGGACGAGGTGAAGGAGCCGGTCATCCGTCTCGAGGAGCTGCGCCGCGGGATCGGCGACGAGACACAGCTCGAGTCTCTTCCGCTCGGCGACCGGTCGCACCTCCTCCAGCACCTCGGCGGCGAGCGCACGAACGTCCACGGCCTTGCTGCGCAGATCCAACCTGCCGCTCTCGATCCGAACGTGCTGGAGCAGCGACCGCACCGCGATCGCGAGCCGCTCGAGGGCAGCGAGCACCCGCTCAAGCAGCGCGCTCTGGCGATCCGAGAGCAGCGTACGCGCTTCACGCTTCAGCAACTCGCAGGTGAGCCGCGCCGTGCTGATGGGCGTCAGCAGCTCGTGCGAGACGAGCCCCAGGAAGTCGCTCTTCGCGCGGCTCGCGCGCTCTGCGCGGTCTTGCTCGATCCGCGCGGTCTCGACGGCCGCCTCCAGCTCTCGGTTGCGGAGAACCATCTCGGCCGTGAGCTGGTCGACGTCCTGCGTCCGGCTCTGGAGGTGCTGTTGCAGCGCGAACTGAACGCGCCGCAGCGCGACGAGGTTCGACACGCGCGCCACGAGTTCCCTCGCGGAGAACGGCTTCGTGAGATAGTCGAGCGCGCCCTCCTCGATCATCCGGATCCGCAGCGCGTCGTCCGCGCGAGCGGTGAGGGCGACGATCGGGACGTCCTTCAGAGCGTCGATCGCCCGGACGCGCCGGACGAGATCGTCGCCACTCAGACCGGGCATCATCACGTCGGTGAGGATGAGATCCGGACGGAGCCTCACCGCCGACGCCAGGGCCGCCTCGCCGTCCGCCGCGGTGGCGACCCGGAACCGTCTCGCGAGCGCGTCGGCGATGAAGCGCCGCATCTCGGGGTTGTCCTCCACGACGAGAACGAGCGATTGCCCGACGCTCCCGTTCCCCTCGCGCTCACGCGGTTGCGGCGGCGCGTGGAGCGACTCGATGACGAGCCGAGGATCGTCGGCGACGTCGAGCGCGCTGGTCCGGTCGGTGCTCCCGGGCGGTTCCTCCGCCGCGTCCTGCGCATCGGCCGGCAGTTCCACCGTGAACTGGGCGCCGCCGCCCGTGGCGTCCTCGGCGCGGATCGAGCCGCCGTGCAGCGCGACGAGCTCGCGCGCGATGGCGAGCCCTAGGCCCGTCCCGGCGTGACGCCGCGCCGTGCCGCCGTCCCCCTGGACGAAGCGCTCGAAGATCCTCTGGCGCTGCGACGCGGGTACGCCCGGGCCGCTGTCCGCGACAGTCAGGATCGCCCGGCCATCGTCGGTGCGCAGTGCGCAGCGCACTGTCCCGCCTGGAGGAGTGAACTTGAACGCGTTCGCGAGGAGATTGACCAGTACGCGCTGAACCTTCCCGGCGTCCATCGTCAGGAGGATCGGGCCAGGCGTAACGACCTCGAAACGGATCGCGTGTTCTCGAGCGACGCCGTCGAAGAGCGACGCCGTCGATCGGACGAGCTCCGACATGTCCGCTGGGGCGCGATGGAGCTCGAGCCGGCCCGCCTCCACGCGGGTGATCTCGAGGAGGTCGTTCACGCGCGCGAGGAGAAGGTGGGCGTTCCTGCGAGCCGTCTCGAGCGCGTCGCGCACTCTCGCGCCGTCGTCCTCTCCCGCGAGCACGCGGTCGAGCGTGCCGAGGACGAGCGCGAGCGGCGTGCGCAGCTCGTGGCTTACGTTCGCGAAGAAGTTCGTCTTCTCCTCTTGCGCGCGGGCGAGCCTGGCGTTGAGGGCCTCGAGGTCCCGTGCCTTGCCCGCGATCTCCGCCTCGGCCCGAACGCGATCGCTGATGTCGCGCCCCTCGGCGACGAGGTACACGACGCGCCCGGCGCCGTCGCGCACGGGCTTGACCGAGAAGTCCGCCGTGAGGAGCCCGGCCCCGCCGTGACCACGGTGCTCGACTTCATACCGGACGAACGCGCCGCCTGCGGCGCGCCGGACCGCCTCGCGAAGGCGCGATTGCGCCTCCGGTAGCCCGCTCCACCACGGCGTCTCCCAGAATGGCCGGCCGATCACGTCCCGCTCACGCGTGCCCGCCGCCGCCATCGAGGCGCGGTTCGCCGCGAGGAGGACGCCATCGGGGTCGAGCAGACCGACGAACTGGTACATCGAGTCGAGGAGGATCTCCGCCGGCCCGCCGCGCAACGCTCCGCCCGCGCGCCCGCGCGGCCAAGCGCGGGGGGCGCAACTCCGCGGCTGCGGATGCCGCTTCTTCTTCTGCACGACCACCGCCCTCGTTCGACAGTTGACTGCAACTATCGCGGAACGCCGCGCCGTAGCGAACGTACGCCGGTCCGGACGCTCTCTTCCTCGCGCGAACTACCGGCGACCGAGCGCGCTGCCGCTTCAGGGACCTTGCGGAGGGCTGTTCCCGCCCGGGTGCCCATCCCTGGTCCGTGTGCTCGACAGCCCACCAGCGAGGGGCTCGTCGGTAAGCAACTGCCTGAAACGGCTAGTCGCCGGGCCTTCCTTCCGTCCTTACAACCGTCACCGCGAGGGCCGACATGATGGCTCCGAACCTGCCCCAGATCCTCGTCGTGGAAGACGACGCAAACGACCTCGAGATGACGCTCGACGCGCTGAGAGAGAGCCACATCGCGAACGACATCGTGTCGGTGCGTGATGGCGCGGCAGCGCTCGACTTTCTCTATGCGCGCGGCGAGTTCGCTGGCCGTCCCTCCACTCGCCTTTCGGTCGTGCTTCTGGATCTGAAGCTGCCGAAGGTGGACGGGACGGAGGTGCTCCGCACCATCAAGGCTGACGAGCGGCTGCGGGCCATTCCTGTCGTCGTCGTGACTTCGTCGCGCGAGGAAAGGGACCTCGTCCGCAGCTACGACCTCGGCGTCAACTCCTTCGTCGTGAAGCCGGTGGACTTCAGCGAGTTCCACCGAGCCATCCGGGCGCTTGGGCTGTACTGGGCGATCACCAACGAACCGCCGCCCCATCGACCGTCCGTGTGATCGCGAGCGAGCCGTGGCCAAGCGAGCAGATGTGCTCAGGAGCTTCCGGCGTTCGCAGAGCTCCGCCGTGCTCGTTCCGCTCGGTCTGCTGTGCGCCCTCGCGCTGGTCCAGGGCATCGCGATCCGGGTGCTCTTGAGTGCATCGGCACAGGCTGCGCGTTCCGATCATGTGCTCGCGCTGGCCGAGCGGAATCGCAAGCTGCTCATCGACGAGGAGACCGGCCTCCGCGGATACCATCTAACGGGCGATCGCTCGTTCCTCGAGCCGCTCGAGCGTGCGAGGGGCGAGCTCCCGACCGTCCGCGAGGAGCTCGAGGCCCTGCTCCGCGAGGATCCTGCTCAGAGCGCAACGTACGCGACGCTCCAGCGTCTCGCCGACGAGTGGGAGGAGTACGCCAACGCCCGGCTCGGTCGGGCGGATGCGGCCGGTCGATCCGACCTGCTCCGGGACGAGGTCGCCGGGAAGCACAAGATGGACGAGATCCGGGACGCCGCCGACCAGCTCATCATGGCCGAGTCAGCGCGCACGAGGGCTCGATCCGCCAACGTGCAGATCCTTGGGAGATGGTTGCTGTTCGGCAGCGTCGCCTGGACCGCCGCCGTGGGCCTGGTGCTCGCGTACTTCAGTCGAGGACACCTCGCGTCCCTCGCGTCACGTCACGAGGCGGCGCTGGCCGACGCGCGCCGGGAGGCGGCGTCCGCGTCGAGCGCTGCGCGGGAGGTCCGCGCCCTGAACGAGCAGCTCGAGCGACGTGTCGCCGAGCGCACCGCGGCGCTCAAGGCGGCGAACGCCGAGCTCGAGGCGTTCTCTTACTCCGTGAGTCACGACCTGCGCGCTCCGCTCCGTCATGTGGCGGGATTCATCCAGATGCTCAACAGGACGGCCGCTCCGAAGTTGGACGAGAAGGAACGACGCTACCTCGACACGATCGCCGGGGCAGCGCAACAGGCTGGTCGTCTCATCGACGACCTCCTCTCCTTCTCGCGGATGACACGAGCGGAGTTGCAGTGGACGCGGGTGGACACGGCCGCGCTCGCCAGGGAGGTTCGAGATGAGCTCTCCCGCGAGTTGGTGAGCCGCGAGGTGCGCTGGCGATTCGGCTCCCTACCCGAGGTCCGAGGCGATCGGGAGATGCTCCGGCAGGTCTTTCAGAACCTGTTCTCGAACGCGGTCAAGTACACGCGCGATCGATCGCCGGCCGAGATCGAGGTGGGGAGCGTCCGAGACGAAGACGGGCGGATCGTGTTCTTCGTCCAGGACAACGGCGTGGGCTTCGACATGCAGTACGCGCACAAGCTCTTCGGAGTCTTCCAGCGACTCCATCGTTCCGACGAGTTCGAGGGAACCGGCATCGGGCTCGCGAACGTCCGCCGCATCGTACTTCGTCACGGGGGAGAGGTTTCGGCTCGGGCCGAGCTCGGCCGCGGCGCCAGGTTCTCATTCTCTCTGCCATCCCACGTCGGGCGCGACGCTTCTGAGGACGAGACGGTCGAGTCTCCTTCTCCCGCACCGGAGGCGCACGCATGACGGCATCCGGTGAAGAGCGCAAGCGTCCATTACGCGTGCTCATGCTGGAGGATGATCCGCGAGACGCCGAGATCGTCCTCGATCTGCTCGATCAAGGCGGCTTCGCGTGCCAGGAGCAGCGGGTCGACACGAAGGACGCCTTCGTTCGCACCCTCGAGAGTGGGACGCAGCTCGAGCTGATCCTCTCCGACTACATGCTCCCCGACTTCGACGCGCTGAAGGCACTCGAGATCGCGCAGCGGCTTCGCCCCGATCTCCCCTTCATCCTCATCTCCGGGCGGATCGGCGAGGAGGTGGCCATCGACATGCTCCACGCGGGCGCGACGGACTACGTCCTCAAGCAGCGCCCGGAGCGCCTCGTTCCCGCTGTGAGGCGTGCGCTGCGCGAGAGGGCCCTCGAAAACGAGCGCCAGCTCGCGCTCAACCAGCTTGCCGACGTCGCCTCGCGGCTTGAGGAGAAGACGCTCCTGGAGCAGGTCGTCGCGCAGATGTCGGCGGGTGTGATCCTCGCTCAGGCGCCCACGGGTCGCATCCTCGCGTTGAACCAACGCGCGGAGTGGATCATCGACATGGATCGCTCCGAGCTCAAGGCGGTGACCGACCTCGTCCGGGCTGACGTCTACACGCCGGGTGGGACGCGTGCGCGGCTGGAAGACCTACCCACATACAGGGCGCTCACCCACGGCGAGATGGTCCGGGACTCGCTTCTCGAGTTCCGGCATCGCGACGGAATGAGCGTGTTCGCGCTCATCAGCTCCACTCCGGTTCGCGACCCGGCGGGCAATGCGCTGGCGATCGTCGCGAGCTACACCGACATCACCGACCTCAGGAAGGCTCAAGCCGAAGTGCGGAGCCTGGCGCAGTTCCCGGAGGAGAACCCGTCGCCCGTGATGCGCGCCACTGCGGACGGGCAGGTGCTGTACGCGAACCGACCCGCGGCGATGCTGCTGGATGCGATGGGATGGAAGAAGGGCACCACGCTGCCAGACGTGTTGCTCCGGCCGGTCCAGGCGGTCGTTCGGCGAGGCGCCGTCGAGGAGCTCGAGATCGCGGCCCCGGCGGACCGCGTACATCTGTTCAACTTCTCCCCGGCCGGCGAGCCATACGTCAACCTGTACGGGCGTGACATCACCGACCGCAAGCGTTCGGAAGAGGCGCTGCGCGAAGCCGATCTGCGCAAGACCGAGTTCCTGGGCGTGTTGTCCCACGAGCTTCGGAACCCGCTCGCTCCGATCCGCAACGCTATCCACATCCTCGATCGTGTTCCCGAAGGGAGTGACCAGGCGATCCGCGCCAAAGCGGTGATCGCTCGCCAGACGAACCAGCTCGCACGATTGGTCGACGACCTGCTGGACGTGACGAGGGTGGCGAGAGGCAAGGTCCGGCTACACCGCAGCCCCGTCGAGGTCACGGAGCTCGTCCGCCACGCGGTCGAGGATCATCGGCCGCTGTTCGAGTCGCGGAACATCATGCTTGGTCTCCGCGTGGATGTGGGCGCGCTCTGGATCGACGCCGATGCCACCCGGATCACGCAGGTCATCGGGAACCTCCTGCACAACGCCGCGAAGTTCACGAATGCGCAAGGTCATGTCCTCGTGACCGTGGCGCGAAACGCGCCCTCGGAGATCGAGATCCGGGTCACCGACGACGGAATCGGCATCTCTCCCGAGATGCTGACGCGCATGTTTCAACCCTTCACGCAGGCAGACGCGAGCTTGCACCGAACGTTCGGCGGGCTGGGGCTCGGGCTCGCTCTGGTGAAGGGCCTCGTCGAGATGCACGGCGGACGAGTGGAGGCGCACAGCCGCGGCCCGAGCGCCGGCTCCGAGTTCGTCCTCTCGTTCCCGGCACTCCCCCAGGTGGTCGTGCCCCAGGCACCGGCGAGCATCACCGAGAACGCGGGACGCCTGCGGCTCCTCGTCATCGAGGATAACCTCGATGCCGCGGATACCTTCAAGGACGTTCTGGAGATGAGCGGCCACGAGGTCTTGCTCGCACATGACGGGTGCGAAGGCGTCGAGAAGGCCCGCTCGTTCCGCCCAGACGTCGTGCTGTGTGACATCGGTCTCCCTGGCCTGAACGGATACGAGGTGGCGCGCGCGATTCGCGCCGAGCCCTCCATCTCACCGACCCTGGTTGCGATGACGGGCTACACGCTCCCCGAGGATCAGAAGAGGACGTTCCAGGCTGGCTTCGATCATCACCTCGGGAAACCCGTCGACATCACGGATCTCGAGAGGGTCCTCGCGCAGATCGCGAATCACCCGACCTCACGACGGATCCTGGTCGTCGATGACAACGATGCGCTGCGCGCCAATATCAAGGAGATGCTCGAGGACGACGGCTGGGTCGTTCGCGAGGCTCGCGGCGGCAGGGAGGCCGTGGAAGCGGTCGCAGAGTTCAACCCCGCAGTCATGCTCCTGGACTACAGGCTGCCGGAGATGGGCGGCGACGAAGTGCTGCGCCGGCTGGGCACCATTCGCGATGCCCCGAGCATCGTCCTCATGACCGCATCGGCGCAGGTGCGGCAGATCGCGAACGAGCACGGGCTGCGGTTCTTCGTCCCGAAGCCGTTCCGCGGCCATGATCTGCTGGATACGGTCGAGAACGCGCGCGGGCGGCCGAAGTGAAGCGGATGCGCGACCTGCGCGAGGCCGGATAAGGCGGGCACGATCGACACCGTCCGAAGCCTCAAGCTCAGCAGGCCGCGGCGGAGCGGGGCTAGCCTGCACGAACTCGGCAGGCGGCCGGCTGAGCAACTGACCTTCCACCGCCAAGGTGTGGCGTGCCGCGGGCGACGCGAGTAGCGAAAAGGCGGCCCCGTGAGCGACGCACCAGCGATGACGGCAAGGGTACTCGGCGGACGATACGAGGTGACCGCAGTCCTGAAGCGCTGCCTCGGGATCGAGACGCTGCGCGGCATCGATCTCCAGACCGGGGCTCCGGTCGTGATCAAGCAGACCGCGGCGGCAGACGTTCCGGCCGGCGCGCAGCTTCGCCTCGAGCACGAGGCGCACGTGCTCCGCGAGCTGGCCTCGCCCTGGATGGCGCCGCTGCTCGATGTCCGGCTAGAAGGGTCGACCCTCTACCTGGTCATGCCGTACGTGGCGGGCGTGACCCTGGCCGAGCTCATCGCGCGCGGGCCCTTGTCCATGTCGTACGCGCTCGCCGTCGGCCGGGGCGTGATGCGGGCGCTGCAGGCCGCGCACGACCGAGGCGTCCTCCATCGCGACGTGAAGCCGGCGAACGTGATCGTCGGGGAGGAGTCGCAACCCGAGCGCGTCACGCTCGTCGACTTCGGCCTGGCCCGGAGCAGCCACCTCGATGCGTCGCTGCGCGACCTGCCGGTCGGGTCGGTCTCGTACATGTCCCCCGAGCAGGCGGGGTTGATCCACACCGAGGTCGGCGAGCGCTCGGATCTCTACTCCGCCGGGGTCCTTCTGTTCGAATGCCTCGCAGGAAGACGCCCTTTCGACGGGGTGACGATCGGCGAAGTCCTCCGCCAGCACCTCGCCCTCAGGCCACCAGCGCTGAGGACGATCGGCGTGAGAGTGCCTCGCGCCGTCGATGATCTCGTGCAGCGACTCCTCGCGAAGGATCCGAGAGACCGATACCAGTCCGCCGCCGCCGTCCTGGCCGATCTCGACGACATCTCCAGCGCCCTGGAGCGTGGCATCCGCGAGCCGGCCGTCATGGTCGGCGCCCGCGACCAGCGCCGCGCCCTGACCGAGCCGACCTTCGTCGGGCGCGAGAACGAGCTGCGGGCGCTCGGCGAGGCGCTCGACCGGCGATCGGGTATCCTGATCGTCGAGGGAGACTCGGGCGTCGGCAAGACGCGCCTGCTCGACGAGGCGGGGACGATCGCCTCGCAGCGCGGGTCCTGGGTGCTACGCGGGCAGAGCACCGACCGCGCCGTTCGACCGCCGCTCGAGGCGATTCACGGCGTCGCCGATCAGGTAGCGGCAGCGGCGCGTGGCGACTCGGCGTTCCGCGACGAGCTCCGCGGTCGCGTCGGCGACCACGCCGCCGAGCTCTCCCGAGCGGTGCCCCAGCTCACCGGCGTCCTGGCCCCGTTCGCGGCGCCGCCGCGTGGGCCGGAGGTGTTCGGCGAGGAGCGTACGGTGACGGCGCTCGTCGCGCTGATCGACGCCCTCGGCACCGTCGCGCGGCCGGCGGTGATCCTCCTCGACGACTGCCAGTGGCTCGACGACCTCTCCCTGAAGGTCCTCGCCCGCTGGCATGACCAGCACGAAAGAGACCCGGGCGCGGCCTCGGTCCTGATCGTGCCGGCGTACCGCAGCGAGGAGGTACCGGACACCTCGCTCCTGCGCGGCCTTGCTCGCGCGTCGCGGATCGCGCTTCGGCCGCTCGGTCGCGAGGAGGTGCGCAAGATCGCCGAGTCGATGGCCGGTGCGCTTCCCTCCGAGGCGCTCGACCTCGTCGACCGTCTCGCGGAGGGCAACCCGTTCCTCGCCGGCGCGGTGCTCGAGGGGCTCGTCGAGGGAGGCGCCCTCGTCGCCACGCCCGCCGGCTGGCAGCTCGACGCCGACGCCATCGCAGCTGCGCAATCGTCCCGGCGCGTCGCTGCGATGCTGGCCCGCCGGCTCGACACCTTGCCGCCGCCGGTGCTGCACCTGCTCTCGGTCGGCGCCCTCGTGGGCAAGTCGTTCGAGCTGAAGCTCGCGGCCGATCTCGCGGGGCAATCCGCCGCCCAGGCGATCGCCGCCGTCGCGGACGCCCGCCGGCGGCGGCTGCTGTGGATCGACCCGGTGGGCCACCGCTGCACCTTCGTCCACGACCGGCTGCGGGACGCCGTGCTCGAGCGGCTCACGCCCGCGGAGCGGCGCCGCCTGCACGAGCGGGCGGCGTCCACGCTGGAGCGGACCGAGCTCCGCGGCGCGTCGCTCGAGTTCGACCTGGCCTACCACTTCGACGCGGCGGGAGATCACGCGCGGGCGCTGCCCCACGCGCTCGCGGCGGCCGCGCACGCGCGCGCCCAGGACGCGCTCGAGGCGGCCGAGCGCTGCTACCGGATCGCGGACCGCGGTGCCGATGACGCTGGAGCGGAGACCCGCCGGCGGGTCGACGAAGGGCTCGGGGACGTCCTCCTGATGCGGGGCAGCTACGACGAGGCCGGCACCCGCTTCACCCGCGCTCTCGCGGGGGCCGAGTCGCCGCTCGCGCGCGCCCGGATCGAAGGGAAGCTCGGCGAGCTCGCGTTCAAGCAGGGCGACGTTTCGGCCGCGTCGACCGCGCTCGAGCGCGCCCTCGTGACGCTCGGGCGCCGCGTGCCGAGGACGTCGCTCAGGCTGGCCGCCGCGACCTTCGTGCAGCTCCTGGTGCAGCTGGCCCACACGCTGTTTCCCCGGCTCCTGTTGGCGCGCTCGAGGCTCGAGGACGGCGAGGCGGACCTGCTCGCCGCGCGCATCCTCAGCCGGCTCGCCTACGCCTACTGGTTTCGACGCGGTCAGGTGGCGACGTTCTGGGCGCACCTCAGCGAGATGAACGTGGCCGAGCGCTACCCGCCGACACGGGAGCTGGCGCAGGCGTACTCCGAGCACGCCATCAGCGTCACGGGGTTGCCGCGATTCCTGTTCGGCCGGGGCAACCGCTACGCCGAGAGAGGCCTCGCGATCCGCGACGCGCTCGGGGACGCGTGGGGGCGGGGACAATCGCTCAACTTCCACGGGATGCTGCTCTACGCCTTCGGCCACTACGTGGACGCGCTCCGAAAGTTTCGCGAGGCCGTCCGCGTGTTCCGCCGCACCGGGGACCGCTGGGAGGCGAACGTCGCGGGGTTTCACATCGCCCTTTGTCACTACCGGCTGGGCGCGCTCCGGGACGCGATCGCGGAGTCGCTTCGCGTCCGCCGCGAAGGCAGCGAGATCGGCGATCGGCATGCGAAGGCTCTCGTCCTGGAGGTCTGGGCGAAGGCGAGCGGCGGCGCGGTCCCGGCCGAGCTCATGGAGGAGGCGCTCCGGGGCTGCGGGGGCGATGCGCAGATCCACGAGTCCGTGCTGCAGGCGGAAGGCGTGTGCCTCATCGCCCAGGGCCGCCCGCGCGAGGCGGCGATGGCGTTCGCCGCCGCCGAGTGGGTCGCCCGCTCGGTCAACCTGAAGAGCGAGTACGTCTCGTACATCCCGGTGTGGCGCGCCCATGCCGAGCGCCTGTCGGTCGCGAAGGGCGTCGCAGAGGCGGGAGCCCTGCTGCCCGGATCGCTGCGCGCCGCGAAGGCCGCCCTGCGCCGGGGGCTGCGCTCGGCCCGGCGCCATCGCGGGAACCTGCCGATGGCGCTCCGCGAGCGCGCGTACCTCCGCGCCATGGAGGGACGGATCCGGCGGGCTCGGCGGGACCTCGACGCCAGCCTTGCGGAAGCCGAGCGCCAGGGGGCGCGCTTCGAGGCGGCGCAGACGCTGCTCGCGCGCGCCGAGATGGGCCGTCGACTGGGCTGGCGCGGCGCGGACGCCGAGCGTGAGGAGGCGCGGCGCGCGCTCCGGGAGATGGGCGCCGAGTTCGCCCACCGCTCGCCGCTCGCTCCGCCTCCGAAGGAGGGAGCGACGTCGACGGTCTCGCTCGCCGATCGCTTCACCAGCATCGTCGATCACGGCCGGCGGATCGCCTCGGCGCTCACGCGCGAGGACGTTCACGCGGCGCTCTGCGACGGGGCCGAAGCGCTGCTGCGGGGCGAGGCGACCCTCGTGGTCACGATCGACGAGGGCGAGGTGCGCGTGCTCGCACAGCGCGGCAGCCCCATGGAGCCGAGCCGCTCGTTGCTCGAGCGGGCGCTCCACGACGGCGGACCGGTCGTGCTGACCGACTCGCCCGGGGCCGCGCCCCCCGACAGCCTCGTGCTCGCCGGCGTGCGCTCCGCGCTATGCGCGCCCATTCTCGTGAAGCGCCGTCCGGCTGCGTGCCTCTACGTCGCGCATGCGCTCGTGCACGATCTGTTCGACGAGGACGAGCGGCGGCTCGCCTCGTACCTCGTCACGATCGCCGGAGCGTCGCTCGAGAAGGCGGAGGCGTTCGGCGCGCTGCAGGGGCTGTCGCGTACGCTGGAGCAGCGGGTCGACGAGCGCACCGCCGAGCTTCGCACCGCGAACCGCGAGCTCGACGCGAGCCTGCGCAACCTGCACGGGACGCAGGAGCAGCTCATTCAGGCAGCGAAGATGGCGGCCGTGGGGACGCTGGTCGCCGGCCTCTCCCACGAGATCAACAACCCGCTCGGCGTCATCCTCGGTTACGCGCGGGCCCATCTCCGGACGATGTCGCCCGCCGACCCGGTGCGCCCGGCGATGGCGGCCATCGAGCGGCAGGCCCAGCGCTGCGCCGATCTGGTGACGACGCTGCTCGACTTCTCCCGCAAGCGCCCCTCGGAGCGGGAGATCATCGCGGCGGACGCGCTCGTGAGGAGCGTGCTCACGCTCTCCGCCCTCAAGATGCGACGCCGGGACGTGAAGGTCGAGGTCGAGGTCCCTGCGCCCGGCTCGTGCCTTGTGCACGTGTCGCCGACCGAGATCGAGTCGGCCCTGCTGAACGTCCTCGACAACGCCGCCGACGCCTCGCCCCCGGGCGGCACGATCCAGGTGGAGGCGATGGCCCGTTCGCGCGGGTCGCGTCCGGGCGTCGAGATCCGGGTCACCGACCACGGGACGGGCATCGATCGTGAGGTGCTCCCTCGGATCTTCGATCCGTTCTTCACGACGAAGGCGGAGGGAAAGGGGACCGGGCTGGGCCTGCCGCTGTCGCGCCAGTTCGTCGAGGCGCACGGAGGAGAGCTCTCGCTCGAGAGCCGGCCCGGCGAAGGCACCACGGTCCGGCTCTGGTTGCCGACGAGCGAATTCGCCCCGCCGGACGGGGCCGAAGAAAGAGATGCGGGATGAAGGGCGCCGGCGCGCCCTCGTCGTCGACCCTCGGCCAGGTTCACGTCCGCCTTCCGGAGGCCGAGATGCGATTCTTCGCGCGAGCGCAGCGAAGCGCCTCTGCCACCTTCCGTAGCGCGGCGCCGCGGGGGCACTGCTTGCGCCAGGCGAGGACGAGCGTGCGGCTCGGCGCTGGCGCCGCGAACCGGCGGAGCCCGAGCTCGCCGCGCCGGCTCTCGATCTCCAGCGAGAGTGACGGCAAGAGCGTCAACCCGGCGCCGCCCGCGACCATCTGGATCAGCGTGGGAAGACTCGTCGCGCGAAAGCCAGCTTCCTGCGCGCCTCCCGCGGAGCAGATGGCGAGCGCTTGATCGCGGAGGCAGTGCCCGTCTTCGAGCAGCAGGAGCTTCTCGCCCTCGAGCTCGGAGAGCTTCGCGGGACGCCTCGACCGGACAAGGGGATGCTCCGGCGGGCCCGCGAGCACGAACGGGTCCTCGGCGACGAGCTCGCGCTCGAGGTCGTCCATCCCGGGCACGAGCGCCAGGAGCGCGGCCTCGAGCCGCCCCTCGCGGATCGCTTGCAGGAGGACGCCCGTCTTCTCCTCGTCCCAGAGCACGACGAGGCGGGGGAACCCGCGGCGGAGCGCGGGGACGACGTTCGGCAGAAGGTAGGCGGAGACGGTCGGGATCACGCCGATGCGGAGCGACCCCGCGAGCGGATCCCCCGCCTGCTCCGCGGCGGCGACGAGCGCGTCCGCCTCTGCCAGGACGCGCCGGGCGTACGCGATCAGCTCCTCGCCCGCGGTCGTCACCAGCACGTGTCGCCGGTCGCGCTCGAAGAGGCGGGCACCGAGCACGGCCTCGAGCTGCGCGATCTGCGCGCTCAGCGACGGCTGCGACACGTGGCACCGGTCCGCGGCGGCGCGGAAGCCGCGCGCCTCTGCGACGGCGACCGCGTACTGGAGCTGGCGTAGCGAAAAAGGGTGGGGCGTCATGCGCGTGGCCTATCACTCTCATCGAAAAGATGTCTTGGACCTATCAGGATCGCAAGCGCATCGTCGTATCCGGCGAGGGGATGGAGGCCACGATGACGAAGCGGACCACGGAGGCCGGCGCGCCGGTCCCGGAGAACCAGCACGCGCAGACGGCGGGACCCGGCGGGCCGGTCCTGCGCCAGGACGAGGCAAAGTGCCCCTTCCATCACAACCCCGGCGGCGGCACGTCGAACCAAGACTGGTGGCCGAATCAGCTGAAGCTGAACGTCCTGCACCAGCACTCGTCCAAGTCCGACCCCATGGGCCAGGACTTCGACTACGCCGAAGAGTTCAAGAGCCTGGACCTGGAAGCCGTGAAGAAGGATCTCCGCGCGCTGATGACCGACTCGCAGGACTGGTGGCCGGCGGACTTCGGCCACTACGGACCACTGTTCGTCCGTATGGCATGGCACAGCGCCGGCACCTACCGCACGGGCGACGGCCGCGGCGGCGCGGGCAATGGCAGCCAGCGCTTTGCGCCCCTGAACAGCTGGCCCGACAACGCCAACCTCGACAAGGCGCGCCGGCTGCTATGGCCGATCAAGCAGAAGTACGGCCGGAAGATCTCCTGGGTCGACCTGATGATCCTCACGGGTAACGTCGCGCTCGAATCGATGGGCTTCAAGACCTTCGGGTTCGCGGGCGGGCGTGAGGACGTCTGGGAACCGGAACAAGACATCTACTGGGGTTCCGAGAAGAAGTGGCTCGACGACGAGCGCTACGCCGGCGAGCGGGACCTCGAGAACCCGCTCGCCGCCGTGCAGATGGGGCTCATCTACGTCAACCCGGAGGGCCCGAACCGCAACCCGGATCCGCTCGCCGCGGCCCGGGACATCCGCGAGACCTTCGCCCGCATGGCGATGAGCGACGAAGAGACGGTGGCGCTCATCGCGGGTGGCCACACCTTCGGCAAGACCCACGGTGCGGGCGATGCGAAACATGTGGGGCGTGAACCGGAAGCGGCCAGCATCGAGGAGCAGGGCCTCGGTTGGAGGAGCAGCTTCGGCACCGGCAAGGGCGGCGACGCGATCACCAGCGGCCTGGAAGTGACCTGGACCACTACGCCCACGAAGTGGAGCAACGAGTTCTTCGAGAACCTGTTCCGCTACGAATGGGAGCTGACGAAGAGCCCAGCCGGCGCGCATCAGTGGGTCGCGAAGCGTGCCGCAGGCGCCGCCACCATTCCCGATGCCCACGATTCGTCCAGGCGTCGCGCGCCCACGATGCTGACCACGGACCTTTCGCTGCGCTTCGACCCGACCTACGAGAAGATCTCGCGGCGCTTCCTCGAGCACCCGGATCAGTTCGCCGACGCCTTCGCCCGTGCTTGGTTCAAGCTGACGCACCGGGACATGGGGCCGCGCGCTCGCTATCTCGGCCTGGAGGTTCCGGCCGAGGAGCTGATCTGGCAAGACCCCATCCCCGCGGGCTATCACAAGCTGATTGACGAGAAGGACATTGCATCCCTCAAGGGCAAGATCCTGGCTTCCGGCTTGTCTGTCTCGCAACTGGTATCGACCGCCTGGGCGTCGGCCTCCACCTTCCGTGGTTCGGACAAGCGTGGCGGCGCGAACGGGGCCCGCGTCCGGCTTGCCCCTCAGAAGGATTGGGACGCCAACCAGCCTGCCCAGCTGGCAAAGGTGCTCGAGACGCTGGAGGGCATCCAGAGCGCGTTCAATGGCGCTCAGGCCGGCGGCAAGAAGGTCTCGTTGGCTGACCTGATCGTTCTGGCCGGCTGCGCGGGCATCGAGGAAGCGGCGAAGAACGCGGATGTCGAGGTGACGGTACCCTTCGCGCCCGGACGCATGGACGCCTCGCAGAGGCAAACCGACGTGGCCTCCTTCGCCGTGCTCGAGCCGGTCGCGGACGGCTTCCGCAACTACCAGAAGACCCGATACGCCGTATCGGCCGAGGAGTTGCTGGTCGATCGGGCGCAATTGCTGACGCTGACCGCGCCCGAGATGACGGTGCTCGTGGGCGGCCTGCGCGTCCTGAACGCCAACGTCGGACAGTCCCAGCACGGCGTCTTCACCGAGCGGCCGGAGGCCCTGACCAACGACTTCTTCGTGAACCTGCTCGACATGGGCACGGAGTGGAAGGCGGTCTCGAAGGATGCGGACGTGTTCGAAGGGCGCGATCGCAAGACGGGCAAGGTGAAGTGGACCGGCACGCGCGTTGACCTCGTCTTCGGCTCGAACTCCCAGCTCCGCGCCCTAGCGGAGGTCTATGGCGGTGCGGATGCGCAGAAGAAGTTCGTGCAGGACTTCGTGGCGGCGTGGACGAAGGTGATGAACCTGGATCGCTTCGATCTGGCGTCTTGAACGGAGCGCCAGACCACGAGCGAGCTCTCGACGGCTTCGGCTTGGGCGCTGCAACTGCTCGCCAGGCCGATCGAGGCTGGAGGGCTGGAGGGCCACCCCGGGACGCCGCGCGTGCAGGCGACCACGCGTGGGCGTGGATCTCGTGTGAAGGTTCCTTACAGGACCGGGCGCACGAAGGGCAATCAGGCCTGACGGTCGGGCGAGATCTGTCGGCCCCAGATCTCCCGCCGGCAAGGACAGCAACTGGGTACAGACGGTGCCGGGGAGGTTCTGGTTTCCGTATTTTCGCCTGTTCGCTCCCACCGAGCCCTTCTTCGACCGCGCGTGGCCGCTGCCGGACATCGAGAAGATGAAGTGAGGCTCGTGAGTCGCGGCAGGGCTGTCCTTCAGAGGTCCTGGCGCGTCGGCCGGAAGAGGATCTCGTTCACGTCGACGTCCTCGGGCTGGGCGATGACGAAGGACACCATCCGCGCGAAGGACTCCGCCGGGATCGCGTACTCTTCGTAGAACTTCCGGATGCCCTCGGCGATGTCCGCCTCGGTGATGCTCGAGGGGAGCTCGGTCGCGACCGCTCCCGGTGAGATGACCGTCGTGCGGATGTTGTACGGCTTCACTTCCTGGCGCAGGCCCTCGGAGAGCATGCGCACCGCCACCTTCGTGGCCGAGTACACCGCGCCGGCGGGGCGCACCTTGTGCCCGGCCACCGACGACACGTTGATGATGTGCCCCGACTTCTGCCGCATCATGTGCGGGAGCACCGCCGCGATCCCGTACAGCACCCCCTTGATGTTCACGTCGATGGTCCGGTCCCAGTCGTCGATCTTGAGCCGCTCGAGCGGCGAATGCGGCATGAGGCCGGCGTTGTTCAGGATGACGTCGACGCGCCCGTAGCGATCCACGGCGAGGTCGACGAGCCTCTTCACCTGATCGCGGTCGGTGACGTCGGTGCGGAGCGCGCCGGCCGTTGCTCCGCGCTCGGTGAGCTCCCGCGCAATCGCCTGAATGCGATCGAGCCGGCGGGCGCCGAGCATGACCATAGCCCCCTCGGCTGACAGGTGGCGCGCGGCGGCCTCGCCGAGCCCGCTGCTCGCGCCGGTGATGACGACGACCTTGCCCTCGACGTTCTTCATCTCGATGTCCCTTCGTCCTCGAGCGTGGACGTGTGATTCAGAAACAGAAGGTCGTGGTTGCGGTGCGCTGCTTCGCTGATGGCCATGGCTCACTCCGACGACTTCGCGGCCGCCGCGTAGGCCTCGTCGGCGAGCTTTTCCAGCCAGTCGGCGGTCCTCCCGTCGAGGATCTCCACGATCGCGGTGTGCGTCATCGCCGTGCCCGGCATCGCGCCGTGCCAGTGCTTCTCGCCGGGAGGGCACCAGACGACGTCGCCGGGGCGGATCTGCCTCGCCGGCCCACCCCAGCTCTGGACGAGCCCGCAACCGGTGGTGACGATGAGCGTCTGCCCGAGCGGGTGGGTGTGCCACGCGGTCCGTGCTCCGGGCTCGAACGTCACGCTGGCGCCGAGCCCGCGTGCCGGCGCGGGCGCCTGGAACAGTGGGTCGACGCGGACGCGCCCGTCGAACCACTCGGCAGGACCGTTGGCGGACTGCTGTGACCCGCTTCGCTTGATCTCCATCGGTTCGTCCTTCCTTGCCGTTGTCAGCCCCGGCTCACGCCGAGGCTGCGGCGGCTCTCCATTCCCGGCGTGAGCGCCAGCTTCACGATGAGGTCTGAGAGGCTGTCGAGCGATACGTCGTGGCCCTTGAACGGCTGGCCCTTCTGCGTGAGCTGGTACGAGACCTCGTCGTCCCGCGTGAACCAGCCCGGGCGAAGGATCGTGTAGTCGAGGTCCGAGCCCTCGACGATCGCGGCCGAGTCGCGGTACGGGTCGAGCACGCTCCGGTAGCGCTCGCTCGGCACCTCGCCGTAGATGCCCATCGAGCTGATGAAGATGAGGCGCCTCACCCGCGTCGCGTGCATCGCCGCGACGATGCTCTCGGCCTGTCGCTTCATCTCGCCGACCAGGTTCGCGTAGACGACGTCCTGACCGCTCATCGCCGCCTCGAGCCGAGTCCGGTCGAGCACGTCGCCGTCGACTACCGTGACGCGAGCCGGATCGGGGTTCGACAGGCGCTTGGCGCGCCGCAGGTACAGCGTGAGCCGCGCGTCGGTGTCCCGCAGGAACACGCGCGTCGTGTTGCGGGCGAGCTGCCCATTCGCGCCGAGGATGAGGACGTTCGTCATCGTCGGACGGCAACCTACGCGCGGCGCGGCGTTCTCGAAACAGGCGGATCGCGGATGGGCCGTGCAGAAAAGCTTCACGATGCGACCGGACCCCCAGCGCCCGAGCGCTGTCTTCTCGTGACCCGCGGGCCACGCCGCGTGGCTGCAAGGCCCGCTCCCGTCCGAGGAGCTCCTCGATGGACGCACGCAGCGATGCGTCCCGCCGTGTCGCCGAGTACTTACAGCGCATGGAGAAGCCCGTCTGCGTGGTCATCGGCGTCGGACCCGGGAACGGCGCCGCGATCGCTCGGCGGTTCGCAGCGGAGGGATACGCGACCGCTCTCGTTGCCCGGCGTCCGGACCTCATCGAGGAGCTCGCGCGGCAACTCGGTCCACCGGCAAGGGCCTATCGCTGCGATGCCGCGGACCGGTCAGCGCTCGAGAGAACGTTCGACACGATCGAGGCCGAGCTCGGACGGGTCGATGTCCTGGTCTACAACTCTGGCTCTGGTGTCTGGGGCACGGTGGAGGAGATCACCCCCGACGCATTCGAGTCGACCTGGCGCGTGAACGGGCTGGGAGCGCTCGTTGCAGCTCAGCAGGTCATCCCGGCGATGAAGAAGAGAGGGCAAGGGACCATCGTCTACATCGGCGCGACGGCATCGCGGCGCGGTGGACCGAAGAGCACCGCCTTCTCATCTGCGAAAGGAGCGCAGCGTCTGCTCGCGGAGTCGATGGCTCGGCACCTCTGGCCCGCGGGCGTCCACGTCGCGCTGGCCGTCATCGACGGGGTCGTTGACCTCCCCCTGACGCGAGAGCGGATGCCCGACAAGCCGGACGAGTTCTTCGTCAGGCCGGACGATGTCGCCTCGACCGTGCTCGCCATCGTGCGGCAGCCTCGGTCGGCCTGGTCGTTCGAGGTGGAGGTGCGGCCGTTCGGGGAGAAATGGTGACCGGCTGCGTTCAACACGGCTATGCGCGCGTCGCGGACGACGCTGGCGCGCGCTGGCCGCAGAAGATGCAGGACACGTCGGGGGGATGGTCGAGCTTGGCGCAACCGGCCACCCGGCGGCGCCTGAAGATCGCTGCCGCGAGCTGCATGCCGAGCGACGGAGCGACGAAGTAGATCCAGAGCGCGCCGAGATCCCTCGCGGCGAGCGCGGAACCCAGGCTTCGAGCCGGGTTCATGCTCATACCGGAGAGCGGCGCTTCGAACGTGACGTACAGGAAGATCAGCGCGCCGGCGGCCAGGCCCGTGAGGCGCATCCACCGGGAGGCGGAGAAGGTGATCACCACCGCCATGAGCACGAACGAGATGACGAGCTCGGCCAGGAACGCCACGGCGGGCCCTGGGTCACCGGGTTGAGTGGTGACGAAGTCGACGGACGGATGCGCCAGCCGCGCGCCGAGCACTCCCCAGGCCACCAGCACGCCCACGACTGCCCCGAGGAACTGCGCCGTGACGTAGAAGGCGGCGTCGGGCGACCTCATCCGACCGAGCTTCAGGAAGGCGAGCGTCACGGACGGATTCATGTGCGCGCCCGACCTCTTTCCCCAGCGCGAGTAGATGAGGGTGATGGCCGTCAGGCCCATGGCGACGCCAGCGAGCGCGCGGCGGACGAATGGGTTGGGCACCGCGAGGTGGACCCTTGACGCCGGGTGCTCGAAGACCACGCCGAAGGCGCAAGCGGCCATCATGAAGGCGCCGAGCAGCGCCGCTTCGATGAGGTACTCCGGCCAGTGCTGCTCGAGGGCATCCAGCATGACAATCACGAGCGGACGCTCACCAGGTCGCCCAGGGACGACCGGCCTGGATCTCTGTCTGCGCGGGCGGCGGGCACCGCGTGCACGCCGATAGTGTAGGTCCGCGGCGACGGAGGCGGCGAGTTGCACCCTCCCCACGTCTACCCAATCTTTTGGCGGAACTGCCACGCGGCGTGGGCGAGCGCGCCTTCTCATTCCGCAAGCAAACCGCCAAGCGCCAAGGAGAGGCGCCGTGAGTTCGATCCCGATCGCCGATTATGCCCTCCTGTCCGACTGCCACTCGGCCGCGCTCGTGAGCCGCGCGGGGTCGGTCGACTGGCTCTGCTTCCCTCGCTTCGACTCCGCAGCCACGTTCGCGAGGTTGCTGGACGACGACGCCGGTCACTTCTCGCTGGCGCCCGTCGGCGAGTTCCGGGCCACCCGCCGCTACCTCGACGAAGCGCTGATCCTGGAGACCACGTTCGAGACCCCCACCGGGACTGCGGTCCTCACCGACGCGATGCCAGTGGGGCGCAACGAGCGCGGCCACGAGCTGGGAGCCAAGGCGCCTGGAGCCTTGCTCCGACGCGTCGTGTGCGCGCGGGGCCAGGTGGATCTCGAGCTCGAGTACGCTCCGCGGCCGGAGTTCGGCGTGGTCGAGCCCCTGCTCACCGCGCACGAGGGGGGCGTGGCAGGCCGCGGGGGCGCGGAGGTGCTGATGCTCTCCTCGCCCATCGCGCTCAAGGTCACGGACTCCACCGCCCGGGGGCGGTTCTCCCTGCGATCGGGCGAGGCTGCGTCGTTCGGGCTGCAGCGCCGTTCCAGCTCGGAGGCGGCGCCGCGCCGCTGGGGGCAAAAGGAGATCGCCGAGCGCATCGAGGATACCGCGGAGGCCTGGCGTACCTGGAGTGGTCTGCACCAGCGTTACGAGGGACCGTGGAGAGCGCTGGTCCGCCAGAGCGGCCGGGTGCTGCAGGCCCTCACCTACTATCCGACGGGCGCCATGGTGGCCGCGCCGACCACCTCGCTGCCGGAGTCGGTAGGAGGGACGCGCAACTGGGACTACCGATTCACCTGGGTGCGCGACGCCAGCCTCACGCTGAAGGCGCTCTGGGTGGCAGCCTGCCCGGACGAGGCGCACAAGTTCTTCAGCTATCTCGCGGGAGCGGCTCTCTCCCAGGTCCGCCGCGGCGCCGACCTCCAGATCATGTTCGGCGTCGGCGGCGAGCACGATCTCACCGAGCGTGAGCTTCCGAGCCTGGCCGGCTGGCGTGGCAGCCGGCCGGTGCGGATCGGCAACGGCGCCTGGGTCCAGCGCCAGATCGACGTCTACGGCGAGCTGCTCGAGGCCGTTCATCGGCTGAGAGACCAGCTCACCGGGCTCGATCCCGTCACGCGCCAGTTCCTCATAGAAGTCGCCGAGTCGGCCGCGACGAGGTGGAAGGAGCGAGACCAGGGGATCTGGGAGATCCGCGGCGAGCCCCGCGACAGCGTCTATTCGAAGCTGATGTGCTGGGTCGCTCTCGATCGCGCCATCGATCTGGCAGGACTGCTCCGGGCGCCGGATCGGGTGTCCCGCTGGACGGGCGCCCGCGACGAGATCCGCCGGGCCATCCTGGAGCGGGGCTGGAGCGATCGGGCCCAGGCATTCACCCAGGCCTTCGGCTCGGACGATCTCGACGCCTCGAACCTCATGATGCCGATCGTCGGGTTTCTCCCCGGGGACGATCCCAGGATCCTCTCGACGCTACGCGCCACCGCCGCGCGCCTGACGGACCAGCACGGCCTGGTGTACCGGTACCGCGCCCACGACGGCCTGGAGGGCGAGGAGGGGACCTTCCTGCTCTGCACCTTCTGGCTCGCGCAGGCGTGGGCGCTCGCGGGGGAGGTCGAGCGGGCGAGCGACACCTTCGAGCGGGCGGCCGCCTTTGCCAACGACGTGGGGCTCCTCAGCGAGGAGGTGGACCCGGCGACGCGGGAGCTGCTCGGCAACTTCCCCCAGGCGTTCAGTCACATCGGGTTGGTGAACGCCGCCTGGGTGATCACCGAGGCGGAGGGGCGCCGCACCCCTACCGACAGGAGACCGGCATGAAGGCCATCGCGGTGTTTCCAAGGAAGCCGATGAGTGCCCACCTCATCGACCTGCCGAAGCCCGGCGTGGACGAGGTGCCCGGAGGCCGAGGGGTCCTCGTGAAGGTACTGCGCGTGGGGCTCGACGGCACCGACAAGGAGATCGACGCCGGCGAGTACGGAGTGGCTCCTCCCGGCCAGGATTACCTCGTGATGGGTCACGAGAGCCTCGGGATCGTGGAGGAGGCCGGCCCGGCGGTCGTGGAGTTCGCGCCCGGCGACTACGTGACCTCCATGGTGCGTAAGCCCGGGGGCAGCATCTACGACGCCATCGGGCTGCCGGACATGACGACCGATGACGTGTACTACGAGCACGGCATCTCCCGTGTCGACGGCTTCATGCGCGAGTACTACGTGAGCACCCCGGAGTACCTGATCAAGGTCCCGCGCGCCCTGAAGACGGTCGGCGTGCTGCTCGAGCCCATCAGCGTGATCGAGAAGGGCATCCTGCAGGCCTTCAAGATCCAGCGCCGCCTGGGCGTGTGGCATCCGAAGCGGGCGGCGGTCCTGGGCGCCGGAACCATCGGCCTGCTGGCCACCCTGGCGCTGCGGATCCGAGGGATGCAGGTCGTCACCTTCGGCCTCGAGGAGCCCCCCTACCTCAACTCGGATCTCGCCACCGCGATCGGTGCCAAGTACGAGACCACGCGCCGGCGGTCCCTGACGCAGGTGTCCGAGCAGGAGGGACCCTTCGAGCTGATCTTCGGGGCGAGCGGCTACTCGCCGCTGCTGTTCGAGGCCATGCGCGTGCTCGCGAAGAACGGCGTGCTCATCGCCTCGAGCGTGACCGGCGGTCGACGCGAGGTGACGGTCCCGACCGACGAGATCAACCTCGGCTTCGTGCTCGGCAACAAGGTGCTCGTCGGCACGGTGAACGCCAGCCGCGAGGACTTCGAGGCCGCCGTGCACGACATGGCGTTCTCCGAGGCCGAATACCCGGGGTGGCTCGCGCGCTTCTTCACGCGGAAGGTGGACGGGCTCTACTCGTGCCCGCAGGAGATCCGGCTGCTCGACAACAAGCCTGGCTCCATCAAGACCTTCGTCGAGGTGGCACCGCTTCCTTGAAACGATCGCAGGCGCGGAGCTTCGTCATGGCGAACTCCTTCGACGTCATCATCATCGGCACCGGGGCCGGCGGCGGGACGCTGGCGTATCACCTGGCCCCCTCGGGCAAGCGCATCCTGCTGCTTGAGCGAGGAGATTACGTCCCCCGAGAGAAGCCCAACTGGGAGCCGCTCGCCGTCAACGTCGAGGGCAGGTACCAGACGAAGGAGACCTGGCGGGCCGCCGATGGAACGGAGCTCCACCCTCACACGAACTACTGGGTGGGTGGGAACACCAAGTTCTTTGGCGCCGCCCTGTTCCGGCTGCGTGAGGAGGACTTCGGCGAGATCCGCCACCACGGCGGCGTGTCGCCGAGCTGGCCGATCTCCTACGTGGATCTCGAGCCCTACTACACCAGGGCAGAGCAGCTCTACCAGGTGCACGGTCAGCGGGGCGAGGACCCGACCGAACCTCCCACCAGCGCTCCGTATCCTCACCCACCGGTCAGCCACGAGCCGCGGATCCGGGAGCTCAGCGAGGACTTCGCCAGCCTGGGCGTGAGGCCGTTCCACACGCCGCTGGGCATCATGCTGGACGAAGGGCAACACCGGAGCCGCTGTATCCGCTGCAACACGTGCGACGGGTTCCCGTGCCTCGTCAACGCCAAGTCGGATGCGCAGGTCATCGCGGTCGATCCCGCCCTGCAGCACCCGAATGTCATGTTGCTCACCAACGCCTACGCGGAGCGGCTGGAGCACAGCACCTCGGGTCGCGAGGTAACGAAGGTGATCGTCCGGCGCGACGGCATGCGCGAGGAATACTCGGCCAGCATCGTGGTGGTCGCCTGCGGCGCCATCAACTCCGCCGCCCTCCTGCTGCGCTCGGCCAGCGACAAGCACCCGCACGGACTGGCGAACAGCTCTGACGTGGTGGGCCGCCACTACATGGGCCACGTCAACTCGGTCCTGATGGCCATCTCGAAGTGCCCCAACCCGACGATCTTCCAGAAGACACTGTCGGTGAATGACTTCTACCGGCCCTCCCAGGACTGGGAGTACCCCATGGGCCACATCTCGTTCGTCGGCAAGCTGGACGCGGACACCCTCAAGGCCGGCGCGCCCGCCTTGGCGCCACACTTCACGCTGGAGCTGATGGCGCGCCATTCCCTCGACTTCTGGCTCACCTCGGAGGACCTGCCGGACCCGGACAACCGCGTCACGCTGGATCGCGACGGGAAGATCGTGCTCGCCTACAAGCCGAATAACGAAGAAGCGCACAAGCGCCTCATCGCGAAGCTCGAGAGCCTCATGAAGCAGCAGCGGCGATGCCCGAACCACGGCGATGCATGCTACCAGGGGCTCTTCTCGCGGAGCCTGTTCGTCGGGCAGCGCATCCCGCTCGCGGGCGTAGCGCACCAGAACGGAACCGTCCGCTTCGGCCGGGATCCGAAGACCTCGGCGCTCGACCAGAACTGCAAGGCCCACGACCTCGACAACCTGTACGTCGTGGACGCCAGCTTCTTCCCGTCGTGCGGTGCTGTGAACCCGGGGTTGACGATCATGGCCAATGCGCTTCGCGTCGGCGATCACCTGCTCGAGCGGCTGGGCTGAGACGATGCCGCGCGGCGCGAGGCGACCTGGGCCTCGCGCGCCCACGAGGGCCCCTGGATGCGCCTCGCCGTAACCAGGACCTGCTGGACGCTGTCGCTCGTCCTCGCGACCCTGGTCGCCCGCGCGGTAGGAGCCCGGCCGGAGAGCCCGCCGGCGCTCGTCGCCGCCGTGGGCTGCGTCGGCCTCACCGTCTCGGACGCCGATCGATCCGTGGACTTCTACGTTCGCGTGCTCGACTTCCGGCGTGACGTGGAGTCCGAGGGGACCGGAGAGCCGTACGAACGGCTCTCGGGCGTCTTCGGCGCCCGCCGGCGCACCGTTCGCGTGCGGCTGGGGGACGAGTGCCTCGACTTGACGGAGTACCTCGCACCTCGGGGACGGCCCGGTCCCGTGGACTCCCGCAGCAACGACCGGTGGTTCCAGCACGTCGCCATCGTGGTCGCCGACATGGATCGCGCCTACCAGCGCCTGCGCGCGGCGAGGGTCGAGCACGTGTCGTCGGGTCCCCAGCGGCTCCCGGACTGGAACCCGAAGGCGGGCGGCATCCGCGCCTTCTACTTCCGGGATCCCGATCGGCACGTGCTCGAGGTCATCGAGTTTCCCGAAGGGAAGGGCGATCCGCGCTGGCACGCAGCGCAGCGGGAAAAGCGGCCCGGCGCCCTCTTCCTCGGGATCGACCACACCGCGATCGTCGTCGGCGACACCGAGGCGAGCCTGCGCTTCTATCGGGGCGTGCTCGGCCTGCGGGTCGCCGGCGAGAGCGAGAACTGGGGCACCGAGCAGGAGCACCTCAGCGGCGTCTTCGGCGCGCGGCTGCGGATCACCTCGCTGCGAGCAGCCTCGGGGCCCGGGATCGAGCTGCTCGAATACCTCGCGCCCCGCGACGGGCGCCCGATGCCACCGGACGAGCGGCCAAACGACCTCGTTCACTGGGAGACGGAGGTCACCGTCACGGACCTGGAGGGAACGGTGCGAGCGCTCCGTCGAGCGGGTGCGGCGTTCGTCTCGGCGGCGGCCGTCGCGATGCCGGATCCTGCGCTCGGCGTCGCCGATGCCGTGCTTGCGCGCGATCCCGACGGACACGCGATCGAGCTCACGACGAAATCGCGGCGAGCGAGCACTCGGGGAACTGACCGTTGAAGCGGCCGAGTGACTCGGTCTCCCGCAATCCAAGAGGCCGCAGGTTCACCTCTCTGAGCCCTGGTGGTCACCGACAAACGTTCCCGTAATCTTCGCGGACCTCGGTGGACGGTGTCAGAGGACTGGGAGGTTCGTCCGGAACGCCCCCGGGAGCGAAATGCGCGCGTGGCTCGGTACCCCAGCGTGCGGCGGCTCGACCACGACGGGTACCAGGTGATCACGTTCTGACCCTTTCCCGTGGCGCTCCATCGCGAAACCGGCCAACATCGGGCCCCTCGGATGCGGAGCGCAACACCAACCGGCGGTGACGCCGGGCTCGAGGATTCCGAGCTCGTACGACGGGTGCGAGCCGGCGACCGATCCGCCTTCGCCGCGCTCGTGCGCCGGCACGGCGGCGCGCTGCTTCGTTTCGCGCGCCTCTTCGTCCGGGAGAGCTCCGCGGCGGAGGAGGTCGTCCAGGACACCTGGATGGCGGTCCTCGAAGGTCTCGATGGGTTCGAAGGCCGAGCGTCGTTCAAGACCTGGCTCTACCGGATCCTCGCGAACCGGGCGCGGACCCGAGCCGTTCGCGAGGGGCGGAGCGTCCCATTCTCTGCGCTGGCCGAGACCGAGGGCGAGGAGCACGCCGTCGATCCCGAGCGGTTCGACGCCCGGGGGATGTGGCGCGATCCCCCTGTGGGCTGGACCGACGAGACCCCCGAGCGATTGGCGCTCGAGGCCGAGACCCGCCAGGTGATGGAGGCAGCGGTCCAGGCGCTCCCGCCGGCCCAGCGGGCGGTGCTCGTCCTGCGAGACGAGGATGGCCTCGAGACGGAGGAGATCTGTAATCTTCTGGGTCTCACGGTGACGAACCAGAGGGTGCTGCTCCATCGCGCGCGGACGCGCGTCCGACAGGCGATCGAGGAGCACGTGCGAGGCGAACGCTGATGCTGACGTGCAAGGAGATCACGGAGCTCGTGACCGAGTACGCGGAGGGGAACCTCTCGCTCATGGACAGGCTCCGTTTCCAGATGCACATCGGCATGTGCCGCAACTGCCGCCGGTACGTCCGGCAGGTGAAGGCGACGGCGGCCGCGCTGGGCCTGCTCCCTCCACCGGAGACGTCTCCGGATCTCGAGCAGGAGCTGCTGCGCCGGTTCGAGAGCTGGAAGAAGGCGCGCAGCTGAGCGAGGTAGAAGCGTCCCTGGCACGGTTCGAGGCAAGCGGCATATCGCTCGTCTCGATCTCCGTCGATGCGCCCGAACGGCCGAGCGCGCTGGCGGCCCGGCTCGGGCTCCGAGGGGCGTGAACGTCACCGAGTGTCACCGTCGCTCGAGCACGCGCGCGCGACGGGCCGCGCGCTCGCGCCGATCGATCGTCTGAACGGCGCGGACGGCGTACTCCTGCGCCGTGTAGATCTGCTTCAGCGAGGGAGTGCCGCCGCGGTGCCGACTCATGTCTCCCACCGCGAAGAGCCCGCGCACGCTGGTCTCGCTCGTTGCGTCATCGACGAGCACGTGGCGGACCTCCTCCGGGCCGTCGGTTGCGTCGAGCTCCGCGCCGAGCTGGCGGGCGAGATCGTTGTAGACCCGGTGCAGCCCCATGGCGACCATCCCGAAGCGCGCCTCCACCTCACTCCCGTCCTCAAGCCGGAACCCGCGCAGGCTCTCGCCCTTCGTGCCGGTCTCGCCGTCCAGGATCTCGACGACCCTCGCCTCCCGAAATCCCAGGCCGTACGCGTCGAGCAGCCGGCGCGTCTCTTCCTTCGCCTGCAGCGCCTCGCCGTTTCCGAGCAGGGTGACCGAGACGCCGTAGCGCTCGTGCAGGAAGAGCGCGACCTGCGCCGCGGCCTCGCTCGCGCCGAACACCGCCACTCGCGCTCCGCGCACGAGGTGCCCCTCACACAGGATGCAGTAGAGCAGCGACTCGTTGTTCGCCCATGGGTAGATCCAGCGGATGTCATCCACCACACGGCCGCTCTTCGTGGTGAGCTTGACGCTCGGCTGGCGGTCCATCACGCCGGTGGAGAGGATGACTGCGGCGCCGAGGATGCGCTGGCCACGGTCCGTGTCGACGACGAACCCGGAGTCTTCCCGACGCGCTGCGACGGCCTTCTCATCGACCAGCGTCGCCAAACCCCCGAAGTCGGTGGTCAGCCGAAGCGTCACGTCCTCGACGATCTCCGAGATGCCCACATGGAAATGGGTCCGCGCCAGCGCCTCACGCGCGGCGGCGTGCTCCGGCCCCGAGAGCAGCTCGAGCGCCTTCCGCTGCACGATGCCGCCCGA
>Ga0306924_10000450_pt1 | contig 34117 bp, 36 predicted proteins | sample sta12Can44000111_FD_203756 | JGI IMG/M metagenome (GOLD analysis project Ga0306924, IMG submission 203756) | Lab enrichment of tropical soil microbial communities from Luquillo Experimental Forest, Puerto Rico - statanox.12C.anox.44.000.111 (v2)... | ecosystem: Environmental > Terrestrial >... | reverse complement strand
GGCAACTCGCCTATCTTGAGCGAGGGCTCGCCTGAAGGTGGGTTGGACCCGGCAGTTATTGGCGCATGGTCTACAGACGACGAATTTTCGACAACATCATGACGCCCTGACAATTCAGCCGGAGACGGGACCATGCGACATGACGTCTTGATTGCGCTCAGTCTGGCCTCGATGCTGGGGCTCGCCGGCACGGCGGTGGGGCAGCAACCTGCGCTCCCTGCGCCCCCTGCCGACTACGGAGTACCGATCACCAACGAACAAGCAAAGGCCGTCGCAGCTGCCGCGGTTGCCGAGGCCAAGAAAACCAATTCTCCTATGGCATTCGCGATCGTAGGCCCGGCCGGTGATCTCGTCTATTTCGAGAAGATGGACGGCGCCCAGTTGGCCTCGGTCGAGATTGCTCAGGGCAGAGCGCGCACCGCCGTGCTGTTCCGTCGTCACAGCAAAGTGTTCGCAGATCAATATCGTGCGGGCAATCGGGCATTCACGACTTTTCCGGAAACACCGGTAGCATCCGAAGGCGGCGTTCCGATTATTGTGAATGGCAAAATCATCGGCGCGATCGGGGCGAGCGGCACCGATTAGCAAGGGGGCGTGGCAGCGCCGCGGCATCCAGCTGGAGACAGGATCATGCGACTTGATGTCTTGATCGCGCTCAGTATCGCCTCGACGCTGGCGCTCGCCGGCACGGCGCTGGGGCAGCAACCGGCGCCTTCTCCTGCTCCGTCCGGCCCGCCCGCCGACTACGGGATGCCGATCACCAATGAGCAAGCCAAGGCTGTCGCCGCCGCCGCGTTTGCCGAAGCGAAGAAAAACAATTGGCGCATGGCCTTCGCGATCGTTGGGCCCGCGGGTGAGCTCGTCTATTTCGAGAAGATGGATGGCACCCAGATGGCTTCCGTTGAGATTTCCCAGGGCAAGGCGCGCACCGCCGTGATGTTCCGCCGGCCGAGCAAAGCGTTCGCGGATCAGTACGCCGCGGGCAACACCGCGTTCACGACCTTTCCTGAGAAACCGGTGGCGTCCGAAGGCGGCCTTCCCATCACCGTGAACGGCAAGATCATCGGCGCGATCGGAGCGAGCGGTGGCACCGGACAGCAGGACGGCTTGGCCGCCGCCGCAGGCGCAAGCGCGGCGAAGTAGGCAACGCGGAAGGAATCCCGGATTTCGCTCCGCTCATCCGGGCTACGCCGCGGAAATACGGCCCATAAGCCCATAGAAAGGCTGGTTTTTTACGGCAACCGCGCACGTGGCTCACGGCTGCATAAATTATCCGCGAGCCTAAGCCCTGCGCCGGCTCCTCACGTATAATAAGGAACAATCGATACCCGAAAGCCGTTTCTCGTCACCTACGCCTCTCGTTTCTTCAACCCCAGGATTGGGCATGCCGCCCGCGACCTCGTCATCCGCCACTCGTCTCCGCAGTGACGAAGGCGATACCGCAACCATCTCACACGCCGCGCCCAACCATCCTCGCGCCATCTGGCGCGACGCCTTTCGTGTCGTGCGCGCGGAGACCGAACGTCGTACGGCTTCCTTGAGCGCCGAGGATCAGGTGGTGCAATCGATGGCGGATGCGAGCCCGACCAAGTGGCATCGCGCGCACACGACCTGGTTCTTCGAGCAGTTCCTCTTGGTCCCGCATTTGGCGGACTATCGCGTTTTCGACGCGCAGTTCGCGTACCTCTTCAACTCCTATTACGTCGCGGCTGGGCCGCGCCACGCGCGGCCCAGTCGCGGGCTCATCACGCGGCCGGAATGCGAACGCGTTGCGGAATTCCGCATCCATGTCGATGCCGCCGTCGAGCGGCTGCTGGCGAACGTTGATGATTCGCAGCTGGCCGAAGTGGTGCGCATCCTGGAGATCGGGCTTCATCACGAGCAACAGCACCAGGAACTTATTCTCACCGACATCGTGCATGCCTTTGCGCAGAACCCGCTGGCGCCCGCCTACGCGGCCGATTGGCGGCTGCCGCACGGCATGGCCTCCCCGGACGACTACGCGGCGTTGCCGCCGGGCATCCACCGCCTCGGTTTCGAGGGCGAAGGATATAGCTTCGACAACGAGGGGCCGGCGCACCCGGTCCTGCTCCAGCCAGCCTCAATTGGCCGCGGCTTGGTGACCAACGCGCGCTGGCTGGAGTTCATGGCCGAGGGGGGCTATGCGACGCCCTCCTTGTGGCTTTCCGACGGGTGGGCGATGGCCGAGGCGGAAGGCTGGAAGGCGCCCGGCTATTGGCAGAAGCGCGATGGTGCGTGGTACGCGTTCACGCTTGGCGGGCTGCAGCCGGTCGATCCGGACGCGCCGGTCGTGCACGTGAGCTATTACGAGGCGGATGCCTTTGCGCGCTGGGCCGGCAAGCACTTGCCGAGCGAAGCGGAATGGGAGGTGGCGGCGCGCGCCAACCTGCTCGACGATGCATTCGGGATCGTGTGGCAGTGGACGCGCAGCGCCTATTCGCCTTATCCCGGCTACCGCGCGGCAGCCGGCGCGCTCGGGGAATACAACGGCAAGTTCATGGTCAACCAAATGGTTTTGCGGGGAAGCTCGCACGTCACGCCCGCCGGACATGCACGTGCGAGCTATCGGAATTTCTTCTATCCGTCGGCGCGCTGGCAGTTCAGCGGGTTGAGGCTCCTCGATTATCCCGGTTGAGCGCGCAGTGATGGTGGCCGGAGTGGATCATGGCTGCGCCGATTGAGGCCGCTGTTCGCCAGGAAAGCGCTGACGCGGCCTCGTCGTTCGTGCACGACGTCATTGCCGGGTTGACGGCGCGGCCCAAGCGGCTCCCCCCGAAATACTTTTACGACGAGACCGGCGCGCGCCTGTTCGAGCAGATCACGGCATTGCCGGAATACTATTTGACGCGTTGCGAGCTCGAGATCCTGCGTGAGCGCGCGCGCGACATTGCGCGCTTTTTCCCCGCACCCTCGGCCCTGATCGAATTCGGCAGCGGCTCCAGCAAGAAAATGCGAATCCTGCTGGCGGCGGCGCCGGCGATCGCGGCCTATGCGCCGGTCGACATTTCCTCCGAAATGCTCATTCAAGAGGCGAACGAGCTTCGGCGCGATTATCCCCGCCTAGCCGTGCTTCCGGTCGAGGCGGATTTCACCAAGCCATTCGCCTTACCCGCCGCGGCAGCCGGGATGGCGCATACCGGCTTCTTCCCGGGATCCACCATCGGCAATTTCGAGCCGGACGAAGCGCGGGCGTTTCTGCGCCATGCCGGACGCATGCTGGGACGCGGCGCAGCCTTGATCATCGGCGTCGATCTGGTGAAAGACCCAAGCATTCTCCATGCCGCCTATAATGACGAGGCCGGCCTCACCGCGAAGTTCAATCTGAACCTGCTCGCGCGCATCAATCGCGAGCTCGGCGGAAATTTTGATCTGGCAAGCTTCGAGCATCGCGCCTTCTATAATTCCGAGCGTCATCGCATCGAGATGCATCTGGTCAGCAAGAAGCTGCAAAAGGTCAGCGTGGCCGGGCGAGACGTCGAATTTCGAGCGGGGGAGACGATTCACACCGAGAACAGCTATAAATACACGCTCGAGCATTTCACGGCCTTGGCGCGCGCCGCAGGATGGGCTTCGGTCGCGGTGTGGACCGACGCCGGCAAGAATTTTTCAATTCACGCGCTGGCCTTCGAGGACCGCTGAAAAAGGCCGCCATGCCGATCTGCGAAGCCGATCCCTGGCGCTTGCAATATTTCGAGCGCGCGATCTGTCCGCCGGGCGTGAACATCCCGACCGAAGACAGCGATGCTTGGCTTTGGTATCCGGACCATCGCTGGGTCTATGACAAGATCGCGGTCGCGCTGAGTCAGGGCCTCGATGCCGGACCGCACGGTGTGCCGCCGCCGCACTTTCCCGTGTTCTCCAAGCCGATCATCAATCTCAAGGGCATGGGCATCGCAAGCCGCGTCCTCTCCTCGCAGGCGGAGTACGAGGCGGGCCTCACGGCCGGGCACATGTGGATGACGCTTTTGCAGGGCCGTCATGTCAGCTCGGATGTCGCCATCGTGGACGGCGAGCCGCGCTGGTGGCGCCACGTCACCGGCGAGCCCGGAAGGGAAGGCACGTTCGACCATTGGACGGTGCACGCCGCGCACGATCGCGCCATCGAAGATTATTGCGGCACCTGGATACGCCGGCACCTCAAGGGCTATACCGGCATCCTCAACGCCGAAACCATCGGCGGCCGCATCATCGAAGTGCATCTGCGCATGAGCGATCAATGGCCGGACCTCTACGGTGCCGGCTGGGTCGAGGCGGTCGTGCGCCTCTACCACGAGCGGAAATGGGACTTCGCCGATGCGGATCGGCGCGACGGATATAGCGTCGTGCTGTTCGGCCCGCACGGGCGGCGCTATCGCCACCCGCCGCAGGCGCTGGTTGCGCAGGTGCGGCGCAAGCCGGAGATCTCGAGCGTGCAAATCACGTTTCACGAGAACAAGGAACCCGTGCACCACGCCATGCCGCCCGGAGGCTTTCGTCTCGCCGTCGTGAACACGTTCGATCTGGACGCCGGCCGCGCCGTCCGCGAGATGCTGCGCAGGCATTTCCTCGCCCGCGCGGCGTGACCGTCATAAGGAGGTATGCTACCGCGAGCAGGCGCGCGCTCGAAGGGAAGTGTCTTCGCTTTACCCACCAACTCTGCCGCTGCTAGAACACACCCCAACCTGGCGAGGGAGTGAGCATGAAAATTGTCGGTTTTGAAGCTAACGGTGCAGCGCATCTCGGCGTGGTCGAGGGCGACCAAGTGATCGACCTGCAGGCGGTCGACAAGACAATTCCCGCGGATCTCGGCGAATGTCTGCGCCGCAACAACGGCGATCTCTCGCCGGTCAAGGACGCGGCGAAACGCGCGCCCGCAGCCGCTCGCCGGCCGCTGAAAGGGCTGACCTACGCTCTGCCGGTGGCGGCGCCGGGCAAGGTGATCTGCCTCGGCCTCAACTATCTCGAACACGTCAAGGAAGGCTCGCAGCGCGACAACATTCCGAAATTTCCCACCATCTTCATGCGGGGACGCAGCTCGCTCGTGCCGCACGGGCAGCCGATCATCCGGCCGAAGGCGTCGGAGACCCTCGACTACGAAGCCGAGCTGATTTTCGTTATCGGCAAGCGGGCCAAGCATCTCACCACCGCGAACGCGTATTCGTGCATCGCCGGATACTCCTGCGGCAACGAAGGCTCGGTGCGGGAATTTCAGCGCAAGACCACGCAATGGGACATGGGCAAGAATTTCGACCGCACCGGCGGCTTCGGCCCCTGGATGGTCACGGCCGACGAAGTGCCGCCCGGCGGCAAGGGTTTGAAGATCCAGAGCCGGCTCAACGGGCAGGTGATGCAGTCGGACAATACCGACAACATGATGTTCCCCGTCGCCGAGACCATCGCCTATGTCAGCCAGGGCATGACGCTGGAGCCGGGCGACATCGTTTTCACCGGCACGCCATCCGGCGTCGGTCACGCGCGCAAGCCGAACCCGGTCTGGATGAAAGCGGGCGATACCTGCGAGATCGACATCGAAGGCGTCGGCGTGCTCGTCAACCCGATCGAGAACGAGAAGTAGGGCACTGCTTCGCCCTCATCTTGAGGAGGCGCGAAGCGCCGTCTCCAAGGATGAGGGTGGCCTCACGCTTCGGGACGCGCACGGTGTGCGCTCCTCAGCATGAGGCCGGGAGAGATCGACGCACTAACAACATTCATCCGTCATTGGGAGATCATCATGGCCAACTTAAATATTGTCTCGATCTGCGGCTCGCTGCGCAAAGGCTCCTACAACGCGATGGTGCAGCGGCTGCTGCCATCGCTCGCGCCCGAGGGCATGACCATCAAGCCGGCGCCCTCCTTCGCCGAGTTTCCGCTCTATAACGCCGACATCCAGAACTCGACCGGCTTTCCCGCGGCAGTCAACACGCTCGCCGATGCGATCCGCGCGGCGGACGGCGTGATTTTCTGCACGCCCGAATACAATTTCGGCATTCCCGGCGGGCTGAAGAACGCGATCGACTGGGTCTCGCGGCTGCAGAACCAGCCCTTCGCCGGCAAGCCGGTGGCGCTGCAATCGGCTTCGCCCGGGCCAGTGGGTGGCGCCCGCGTTCAGTACGATCTGCGCAGGTCGATGATGTTTCTCGACGCCTTCACGCTGAACAAACCGGAGATCTTCATCGGTAGCTGCGCGTCCAAGTTCGATGAAAAAACCGGGGAACTCAAGGACGAGACCACGCGCGGCTTGCTCAAGCAGCAGCTCGCGGCATTTGCGACTTACATTGCGCGCGTGGAAGCGAAAAACTGAATGCATTGTTTGGGGGGATCATGGCCAACCAGCAACTCGACGTCCTTGTGATCTGCGGCTCATTACGCAAAGGGTCGTATAACGCGGCGCTGGCGCGCACTTTGCCGGCGCTGGCGCCGGCAGGGATGAAGCTGCGCGATGCGCCGCCGTTCCACACGATGCCGATCTACAATCACGACATCCAGGACGCGACCGGCTTTCCCGCCGAGGCCCGTGCCTGGGCGGATGCCATCCGCAGCGCCGATGGGGTCATTATGGTATCGCCCGAGTACAACTGGTCGATTCCCGGTGGGCTGAAGAACGCCATCGACTGGGTGTCGCGCAGGAAAGACCAGCCATTCAAGGACAAGCCGGTGGCGCTGCAATCGGCCGCCGGCGGCATCCTCGGCGGCTCGCGCATGCAATATCATCTGCGGCAGTCGTTGACCTCGATCGACGCGCTCCTGTTCGGCCGGCCCGAGGTCATCGTCACCTTCGCCGCGCAGAAATTCGACGAGAAGACGCTAGCGCTGAAGGATCAGACGGCCATCGACATGATCAAGCTGCAGCTCGCCGGCTTCGAGAAATTCATCCGCCGCGTGAACGCGAAGGAATAAGTGCCATGGCGCGACTGTCCGGCCGCACGGCAATCGTCACCGGCGGGGCGAAAGGCATCGGCCGGCATTATTCCCGGGCGCTCGCAGCGGAGGGCGCCCGCGTGATGATCGCCGACATTGCCGACGGCAGGGGCTTGGCCGAGGAGATCGCCGCCGAGCACGGGGCCAATTCGGTCACCAGCGCGGTTGCAGATGTCAGCGACGAGCGCGCGGTCAAAGGCCTGGTGGCGGCGACCATCGAGCGCTTCGGCAAGATCGACGTGCTGGTGAACAACGCGGCGCTGTTTGCGCCGTTGCAGGAGACGAAGTGCACCGAGATCGACGCCGCCCTATGGGACCAGGTAATGGCGGTCAATCTGCGCGGGCCGTTTCTGATGGTCAAACATTCCGTCCCGCACATGATTGCTCAGGGCTACGGCAAGATCATCAATATCGGCTCCGGCACCGCGTTTCGCGGCATTCCTTGGATGCTGCACTATGTCACCAGCAAGGGTGGTATCATGGCGTTCACCCGCGCGCTGGCGCGCGAACTCGGCGAGCACGGCATCCGCGTCAACACGCTGGCGCCGGGCTTCACCTTGAGCGACACCGTGCTGAGCGAAAATCCCGGCCATGTGCAGACCGCGCGCGAGCGCGCGGTGCAATCGCGATCGCTGCGGCGCGACGAGCATCCCCAGGATCTGCTCGGGGCGCTCGTCTTCCTCGCTTCGGCGGAGAGCGACTTCGTGACCGGCCAGACGCTGGCGGTCGACGGCGGCAACGTGAATACCTGATCTGTCGGCCTTCAAAGCGGAGATAGTTTCATTATATACTAATTTGCCGGGTTGGATTATCGTCCATTCCGACACCCATCCATCCAAGGGAGAGCGCCATGGCGAGCGCGACCGCCAGCAAGCGGGCCGAGAGCAGGGCCCCGGGCCCCAAGCACAACATCGAGGCGATGCGGGAGGCCTATTACCAGCGCATTGCCAAGCATGACATGACCCCGCTGTGGAAGGTGATGAAGAACGTCGTCACCAAGGAGCCGGTCACGCGCTGCCACTCGGTGATTTGGCACTACGACGACATCAAGCGTCTGGTGATGGAATCGGGCCCGCTGATCACGGCGGAGGAGGCCGAGCGGCGCGTGCTGATTCTGGAGAATCCGGGCATGCGCGGCGAGTCAAAGGCCACCAACACGCTGTTTGCCGGCGTGCAGATGATTTTGCCCGGCGAGGTCGCCCCCGCCCACCAGCACGTGTCCTCCGCCATCCGCTTCGTGCTCGACGGGGAAGGCGCCTATACCGCAGTCGAGGGCGAGAAAGCCTTCATGTCGCCCGGCGACTTCGTCATCACCGCCAACTGGGCCCCGCACGACCACGGCAATAATTCCGACAAGCCCATGCTGTGGCTCGACGTGCTCGACTTTCCGCAAGTCAATTTCTTCGAGACCTCGTTCGCCCAGCAGTTCGCCACCGCAACGCAGCCGACCAACCGGGCCGATGGCGATTCGCTGAGCTTCTACGCTTCGGGCGTGCTGCCGGACGGCGCGCCGGCCGCGCTCAATCGCAGTCCCGTCATCAACTACACCTATGCGCGCACGCGGCCGATCATCGAGCGCATGCTCAAGGCGGGCGACATCGACAAGCGGCACGGAGCGCGCGTGCGCTATGCCAACCCGATCAACGGCGGTCCGGTGCTGCCGACCATGGGCGCCTATCTCGCGCTGTTCCCGAAAGGCTTCAAGGGCGAGCCTTACCGCGCGACCGACGGCACCGTCTTCGTCTGCGCCGAAGGGCAGGGCTCGACCACGGTCGACGGCAAGGCGCTGGAGTGGGGGCCGAACGACGTGTTCGTGGTGCCGCCGTGGAAGCACTACTCGCACCGGGCGAGCAAGGAGTCGGTGCTGTTCTCGATTTCCGATCGCCCGGCGCAGGAAGCGCTCGGCATCTGGCGCGAGGATAACGGCGCGCACTAACGCCGTTGGAAGGTGTCCCGTCGCACCGGGATACGCCTATTGCCTCATCATGCCGGCACCCGGGCCCGGGGCGCTGGTATCATTTCCCGTCGTTCCAGATGTCGGCGGCGAGCTTCCACTCGCCTCAGACCTTCTCCCACACCACGAGATACTTGCCGGTGACTTCCTGCGGCCGCGGACCTTTGGTTCTGAGGCTGAACGTTCCGATCTCGCGCGCGGCGGACTGCCCCAGCGCTTTGACGTCGAGCGTTGTGAGTTTCGGATCGGTTACTTGCTCCGCCATGCTCTTCCACAGTGCCTCGATCGCGGCTCTGCCTTTCACCATGGCCGAACCCGGTGGGAAGGCGATCGCGTCATCGACGTAGAGCGAAGCGACGCCGGCGAAGTCGCCTTTTTTGAAGAAATCGATCCATTTCGCGTTTACCGCCTCGATCTCCGCCTTCTGGGCGAATGCCGGCGCGCTTAGCGCCGCAAGAAAGGTAATCACCGCTGCAATCCTGCGCATGGTTGACGGACTCCCGACTCGAGGTGAGCACTCCAATTACGACGCGACCTTCGGTTTGGCGGCGGCGCTGCTCCGGCGCAGATGATCGATCACGAGCAGAGCGATCCCGGCCGCGATCCCGGCGAAATTGACGTAATGTCCGCCCGGGAACGATTCCGGCGGCAGCACGATCGGCAGCGACACCGCGCCATAGAGCAATCGCGCCGGTAGGGTCAGGCGCGTGAGGCCGAAGCCGACGATGGCCGCCGTGCCGACGAAAAGGCCGAACAAAATCCGGCAGAAATTCCAGCCGATGAGGTAAGTCGGGCCGTCCATCAGCAGGCTCGGCGTGAGCACGAACAGGAACGGCAGGATGAACGTGCTCCAGCCTACGAGGCAGGCGATCCAGCCCGTGGTCCAGCCGTCGGTGCGCGCGATATTGGCGGCGGCGTAGGCGGCGAACGCGACCGGCGGCGTGATCATCGACAGCATGCCGTTGTACATGACGAACATGTGCGCGGCCATCGGCGTGACGCCGAGCTTGACCAGCGCCGGCGCCAGAAGCGTGGCGGTCAAGATATAGACGCTCACCGTCGGCAGGCCGATGCCCAGCACGAAGGCGAGCACGGCGATCAGCAAGAGAAGCAGGAATACGTTGTCGCCGGACAGCGCGACCAGTTGCAGCGTCATGCTGAAGGCGAGGCCGGAAATGGCGAGGATTCCCACCATCACGCCGGCCGCGGCGCCGATCAGCAAAATGTCGAGCGAGATCCGTCCCGTTTCGATGACGGCGAAGGCGAGGCCGAGCGGGGTCGGACGCTTGCCGCGGTAACCGAAGATCAGCGTGAGCGCCATCAGGATGGCGGTCGAGACGATGGCGGCTTTCTCCGGCGTCAGCAGCAGGACTTCCGGATAGATCAGTGCGAGCACGAGAAAGGCGATCGGCACCAGGAAGTGCCAGCCCGATTTCAGCACCTCACCAAGCGCCGGAGCATTGGGGTCTCGGACCGAACCGATCCCCTGCTTGGCGGCGTCGAGATCGACGTGGATGAAGAGGCAGGCGTAGTAGAGCACCGCCGGAATCGCCGCGGCGATGCACACCGCGCCGTAGGAGACCTGCAGGAACTCGGCCATGATGAAGGCGGCCGCGCCCATGACCGGCGGCATGAGTTGTCCGCCGGTCGAGCCGACGGATTCGATCGCGGCCGCTTTGTAGCGCGAGAATCCCGCCCTTATCATTGTCGGAATGGTGACAATGCCGACGGCAAGCACGTTCGACACCGCGCTGCCCGAAATCATCCCGAACAGGGCCGAGCCGACCACCGCGATCTTCGCCGACCCGCCGCGGAAGCGTCCCATGGCGGCCATCGAGATGTCGGCGAAGAAATCGGCGCCGCCGGTGCGCGCCAGCACCTGGCCGAGGATCGTGAACGGAATCACGACGAGAACGGCGACCTGCAGGATCGAGCCGATCATGCTGTTGACGTCGAGGCCGAGATAGGCGACGAGCCGCTCGGGCGCGACCCAGCGCGTCTGGAAATCTCCCGGCAGGCTCGGACTGATATAGATATAGATCGCCATCGCCAGGATGATGCCGACGAAGCCGAAACCCGAGGTGCGGCGGCTCGCGTCCAGCACCAGGAATATGAGGATGGCGCTGCCGACGATGCCTTCCACCGGCAGCATCGCCAACTCGTAGGTCAGCGGCTCGTAGCGCACGAAGATGTAGCCGCACAGCAGGAGCGACGCGATGGCGCTTGCATAGTCGAACCAGCGTGCGAAGGCGCGACGGCTTGCCAGAAAGGTCCACAGCAGCGCCAGCGCCAAGCCCGTCCACAGCAGCAGGGGGATATCGAGGGGATTGCGGAAGCGATAGGCGATGTAGGCCAGGATGGCGACGACCGCGATGGCGCCGGCGGGGTCGATGGCGCGGTATTCGCGCTGCGTTTCCGCCACGAAGGCGAGCGCAAGCGTCAGACCGAGACAGACGGTCAGCAACTGCTCGGTATAGAACGAAACATTGAAAACCTGCCTGGGCACGTCCAGCACCCAGAGCACGACGCAAGCGACAAGCAGACCCTGCAGAAGATTGGTGAAGAAAACGGTGGTTTTCGACGCCGAGGCGGCGAACTCCTCCGCGCTCGAGAGCAAGCGCTCCTCGGACGCGGCAGCCGGCGTCCCCGCAGCCGCAGGCTTAAGCGTTTCGTTCACGGAAACGCCTTGGCTTCGATCTTCTTATCCTTGAAATATTTCAAGGCGCCGGGATGGAATGGAAACTCGTATGTCTTGTTGAGCCCGGCCGCCGAAAACTCTCGCAGGTTCGGAGCCACGGCGATCATCTCGGGCTTGTTCGCCTCCATTGCCTCGATGGCCTTGTACACCACGTCGTCGGGCACCTTGGCGTGGGTGAACAGGATGTTGTCGATGGTGTAGACCTTCATCGGTTTTTCGACGCCGACGAAGATCGGGCCGGGTTCGACATCGCTCAAATAGCCGTAGGGCTGAATCTTGCGCGCCGCGGCTATTCCCGGCGATTCGGGAATTGCCAAAAAACGCGTGCCGCCCACCGTGACGTCGACTTCACGCACCTTCGGCGCGCCGAAGGCGAACATGAACATGTCCGCCGCGCCGGCGGCGAAATCGTCCGCCGAGCGCACGACGTTGGGAACCAGCACCGGCTTGATGTCCGCCTCGGTGAGACCGCCGGTCGCGAGAATGGCGCGCGACATCGGGTCAAGCGCGCGCATGGCGGAATAACCCATGGTCACGCGCTTGCCGCGCAAATCGGCGACGCTGCGCATATTGCTGTCCTTGCGCACCCAGAAGCCGGTCTTGAGCGTATAGATCGGCCCGATGATGCGAATGTCCGGCTGGCCGTTGTTGGCGAGCGCAATGCCGAGTTCCGGCGCGTTGGCCATGGCGAAATCGGCCTCGCCGCGGCCGACGATCGCGATCATCACGGATTCACCGGCCGTAGCCTGAACCAGCGTGTTGATGCCTCCTTTTTCCTTCAGCACCTTGGAGATGGCCGAGCTGGTCGTGTGATTGATGGTTCCCGGTTGCATCGCCGCGAAGCCGAACGTTTGCGCATTGGCTCCACTCATGCAGGCGAGCGCGGTCAAGCCGGCGCAGGCTGCGATCAGTGTCTTCGGCATGGTCGTTCCCTCTCCATCATGTTTTTTGCGCGCCTGTTTCCGGCGCACTGGCCGCTTGCTCAGTCGACGGCCTTGGGCGCGACGTTGTGCCCCTTGAAGTACTTCACGGCGCCCGGATGGTACGCGACCTCGTACTGCTTGTAGGCGAAGGCCGGCGTGAACTCGCGCAGCACCGGTTGCACCGCGATAAGCTCGTCCTTGTTGTTCAAGAGCGTGTCGAGGATTTTGAACACGAGCGCGTCGCCCGTTTTGGAGCTGGTGAAGAGCATGTTGTCGAAGCTGTATACCTTCATCGGTTTTTCCACCCCGATGAAGACGGGGCCAGGGTTGATTTCGGTCAGATAGCCCCAGCGCTCGATCTTGCGCGCCGCAGCCATCCCCTGCGCGCTGATTTCGGTCATGCGTATGCCGCCGACCGTAACGTCGACTTCCCGCACTTTGGGAGCGCCGAAGGCGAAGTAGAACGCGTCGGCGGCGCCCGAGGCAAAGTCGTCGGCGCTGCGGATCACGTTCGGCACGAGCACCGGCTTGATATCCTTCTCGCTGAGATCGGCTGTTGCCAGGATCGCGCGCACGGTCGGTTCGAGCGCGCGCATGGCGGAAAATCCATACGGCACCCGCTTGCCTTTGAGGTCCGCGACGGTGCGGATGTCGCTATCTTTGCTCACAAAGAATCCGACCCGCAGCGCGTGCACCGCGGCGATGATGCGCAGGTCCGAAAAGCCTTTGGACAAACCATCGTGCACCTCCATCGCATTGGAGATGCCGATCTCGGCCTCGCCGCGGGCGACCATGGGAACGATCACCTGGTCGCCGGCGGTCGGCCGCACGAGCACGTTGAGCCCGGCTTTCTCCTTGAGCACCTTGGCGATCGCCGATGCCGTCGTGTGGTTGAGCGTGCCGGGTTGCAGCGTGGCGAAGCCGTAGGTCTGCGCGGCGGCGGGCGTGGCACTCGCTGCGAGCGCCATGGCGCCGATCGATGCACAAAATAGGGCTGCGGCAACTTCGCGCCGCGCGAACACAAATTGCATGAGATTCCCTCCGGCTGTTTCCAGCGCAGAATCTGCCGTCCGACCCGGCATTCGCTGGCTTGCGCGGATATTTGCACGACGCGCCGGACAAGGCGAGTTACAATGATTACCGCCGGGGAGCAGGCCGGTGTGGGGACCGACGCGTCGGATGGTCGCATCCTTCGTTCACGATATCCCAGGTCAGCGCGTCGTGTTCGCGCCGGGCGCGGTCGCGCGCGTTGGCGATGAAGCGGCGCGGCTCGGTTTGCAGCGCGTGCTGGTGATCGCGACGCCTGGCAGCGGCGCCCGCCTCGGCGCTCGGCTCATCGAAATTCTGGGCGCGCGGGCGGCGGGACTCCATGCCCAGGCCGTCCTGCACGTGCCGAAGGCGGTCGCCGAGGCCGGCGTCGCAGCTGCGCGCGCTGCCGACGGTCTCGTTGCCGCCGGCGGCGGCGCCGCGATCGGTCTAGCCAAGATCATCGCGCGCGATCTCGGCCTGCCGATCATCGCGGTACCCACCACCTATTCCGGTTCGGAAGCAACGGCGATTTGGGGGCTGAGCGACGGCGAGCGCAAGTTCACCGGCAAGGAGCCCCGCGTGCTGCCGCGCACGATCATCTACGACCCGGAGCTCACGCTGGCGCTGCCGGCCGCGGTGAGCGCGGCGAGCGGCATGAACGCCATCGCCCATTGCGTCGAGGCGCTGTGGGTTCCCGATCGCACGCCGTTCCTGATGGCGCTCGCGACCGACGCGGTGCGCCGTTTCGCCGTGCATTTGCGGCGCGTGGTCGCGGACGGCAGCGATCGCGAGGCGCGCGTGGAGTGTCTCGTTGCTGCCTGGCTTGCGGGCGTGGTTCTCGCCTCCGGCACCGGGCTGCAGCACAAGCTCGCGCACGTGCTCGGCGGCCTTGGGCTGCCCCACGCCGAGACCCATGCAATCATCCTGCCGCACGTCACGCGTTTCAACTTGATGGCGGCGGCGCAAGCGCGAACGCGGCTCGCCGCGGCGCTCGGCGGCGAACCCGCGGATCGGCTCGCGGAAATGCTGCGCGGCTTTCCGATCCCGCAACGGCTGAGCGAGGTCGGTTTCGATCGCGCCAAGACGGATTTTGTCGCGCAAGAAATCGCGGCGATGGCGATCAGCGTGCCGCGCAAGGTGTCGGCCGATGACGTGCGGGCCCTGCTGGCGGCGGCGGATTAGAATCTTTCGGTTTTAATATGATGCCTAGGGAGAATCCCCATGAGAAGGCTTATAAGTGCGACGTGCATAACATTGCTGTTCTGCCTTTTGACGGATCAGGTGCCGTTCGTCGGTCCCGCGGCGGCGCAGACGCAACCGAAACCGCAGGCGCAACCGAGAGAAGCGCTGTACGTGAAATGCCGTAACGCCATCTTCCGCAAGCACGGGCAGCCTGGCGTGCAATACAATCACGGCCCACGATACCTGGTGTTGCCATACACCGCTGACAGCTGGATCGATAAGTGTGTCGCCAGCGGCGGCCACGTCTACTGAAGCCTGCGCGCCCGAATGAAAAGGACATGCTCGAGCGAAGACGCTTAGCCGAGTGACTAGGTCTTGCCCGACATGTCCAGCACGGCGATCTCCGGGGGAACGCCCCAACGCACCGGCACCCCGCTCGTTCCGATGCCGCTCGTCACATAGAGATATTGTCCGCGCTCCTCAACGAGGCCGTGGATCCAACGCCGCGGCGCCTTGGTGGCGGTGCGGACGACGCCGATGCCGGGAAGCTTGATCTGACCGCCGTGCGTGTGACCGGCCAGCATGAAATGCGGGCCGGCGGGCAGGTGCGCGAACCATACGGGATCGTGCGCGAGCACGATTGTCGGCTTGTGCGGCGAAAGGCCGGCGAGCAGCGCATAGGCCTCGGTTCGCGTCACATGGGCATCCGGCACCCCGACAAGGTCGATGGGGTGGTTCTGAAAGCGCATGCTGCGGCGCGCGTGGTCGAGCACGGGGATACCGTGATGCTCGAACGCGTCGGCCACGGCGCGTTCGCCGTAGACGTAATCATGATTGCCGAGGATGGCGAAACGACCCAGTGGCGCGTCGAGTCGCGAGAGGATCGCGGCGATCGTGCGCGGCGGCACACGGCCGCCGCCGAACGGCTGCATGTTGACGTAGTCGCCGCCGAACAACGTGCAAGCGCGGCAGCCTCGTCGATGATGGACCTGAGCCGGATGACGTCGTCCGCGTGCGAGCCGGTATGAAGATCGGACAGAAAGGCGACGCGCAGCGGGCGCTGCCAGCGCGGCCAGCCTTCGAGCTGCAGACGAAGACGGCGGACAACGTGGCGCTGCGCCCGGCTGATCTCGGCAAGCCATCCCTTGCGCCCGAGTTCGTCGTGAAACGGCGGGCGGGTGATGGCGCGAGCCAATCGACCTCGCGCGTGGCGCCCGGCGCCTTTGCGCATGGATTGCTTCATGATCTGACGGCTGAGCACAAATTCCGGCATTCTTTGGGCGTGGGGAATGGCGGATGAGGCGATGACTTGATTGGCTGCGTGCCGAAACGACGCAGCAGCGTGCCGCCCGTGCGGCAGGATGCCGCTCACTCCCGCGCAAGCGGGAATCCCCGAGGAACTGCGTCCTAGCTTTGGCGGGCGGACCTTGGCCCCTGCGCGGCGGGCGGCGGCTCGACCCGGAATCCCTCCTCGGCCTCGAACACAATGTGCCGATGCGCCACCGCCTCGGCCCAGCGCGCGGTGCGGGCCAAGCCTCCGAAGGAAAAGAAGTGCGGCGCGATCTCGCCGAGATGGCGGTCCGCCCGCGCTTGCGCCAGCGCCCGCACCAGTGCGTCGGGCGCCGACATCGCGAACAGCTGCCGCGCCAACCCTGTCTGCCGCGCCAAGCTCTGCGCCGATGCCCGCACGCCGCAGCGCTTGGCGTAGCGCAGCAGCGTCGCCAGGCTGGTCGGCCCCGCGAGCCCGATCCGCACCGGATGTTCGAGGCCGAAGTCGCGCAGTCGCGCAATCCATTGCAGGATCGCCTGGGCATCGAAGCAGAACTGGCTGACGATGTGGACGGCCAGCCCGGTGCTCTCGGCCGCGCGGATCTTGTGAGCGAGCGCGCGATCGAGATCCTGCTGCAAGAGGCGCGGATGTCCGTTGGGATAGCCGGCAATTCCGATCTCGCGGATGCCGTGACGTTGCAGCGCGCCGCCGTCGATCACCTCAAGTGCGCTGCGGAAGTCGCCGGCAGGCTCGTCGTGATCGCCGCCAATGACCAAGAGGCGCACCACGCCCGCCTCGCTGCTCATGCGGGCAAGAAAATCGTCGAGCGCGCGGGCGGTCGCAAAGCCGCGCGCTGCAAGATGCGGCACCAGCTCGAAGCCGGCCTTACGCAGGCGCACCGCGGCCTCGATTGCCTCATCAATGGGCCTTTTCGGCACCGCGCTGACATAGATGTTTGTGCCGGCCGGGGCGATGCCGGCGAGCGCCGCGACCTCCTCCGGGGATGGCCGCGTTGCTTCGAGCGAGAAGCCGGCCATGAAATCAGCAATAGCGCCGACGAGATTGTCCTCGGCTGCCGTCATGGCGGATGCGGCGGGCATGTCGTTCACTCGCGGCGGCGGGAGATCACGTAGGATTCGTCGTAGAACCAGAGGCCGCCGTGCTCGCGCAAAACCTCGCGTGTGGCCTTGAGATAGCGTCCGTCGGCGACGACTTCACCCAACCGGTCGTCCTCGACCTGCGCCACATAGATCGCGGCGTTCCACGCCGCGAACAACGTCGAGGTGCCGATCGACTGGTCGGAAATCTCGCTCGGCAACGTGTGCATGTCGTAGCGGAACAGCGAACGGTTGTCGGCGTAGGCGTTGAAGTTGAGGTCGCGCCCGGCAGGGCCGAGCTCGTGCTTGACCGCTTTCATGATCTGGTGGCGGTCGTGGATGAACGGATTGTCGCCCGGCCACACCCGCTGGATGATGTCCATGCCCGGATCGGTGCCGTGGGAGTGGATGGCGATTAGTCGGCCGCCCGGCCCGAGCGCTTTGGCCAGCGGCGAGATCACGCGCTTGGCTTTGAACTCGAGCGAAGCGCGTGCGCGGTAAGGCTGCGAGGCGATGACGAGATCGTAGTTTGCCACCGTGCCGCCGGGCCGCGGGATGATCGGGTCGAGCAGGAATTTGTGATCGGCGCGGTAGAGCACGAGCACCACAGGGCGCTCGTAGACCGGGTTGCCGGTCTTGGGACTCACCCCGGCCTTCCAGTTCTGCGACAGGAAGGGTACCAGATCGGTGATCTGCTGTTCGAACCGGTAGGCCGAATCGCCGGCGAGTGGCACCTCGTGCCACACCATGCTCGAGGCCGCGGACAGCGATTTGACCGCGAGCCACGGCGCGTCGGCATAGGCGAGGTTGGTCAGCACGAGGACGGTTGCCGGATGCTCGAAGAATCGATCCGACATCTTCTGCAAAGCAAGCCGCACGTCCTCGAGGCTGATCTCCTTGCCGACCGCGTAGAACGGCGTGGTCGGAAAGCGGTCGTGCATTGCCCGCATCACCCGCAGCAGCACGGTGCCATCGCCGACGCCGGCATCGAACACGCGCAGCGCCGGCGGGCGTGGATGGACATTGGCGAGCTCGAGAGCAACGCGGCTGGCGACCACCCATTTTTCGCTGCAGGTGCTGACGAAGAGGAGATATTTCTGCCGGTTGTCGAAGAAGCGGAAGTTGCGCTGCGGATCGCGCTGGCCGGCTGGTGCCGGCGGCATCGGCGCCGCCGCGGGCCGCGGCTCGCGCGCGCGCTCGATGACGGCGGGACGGGCAGACGCCGGGCGGTTGTTCTCCATGAATCCGCGGATGCGATCGAACGTCTCGGTGGTGATGCGGCCGCCGTTGCGCAACCGCGCGGTGAGCTTTCCGTCGTTGACGGCGCGGCGGCCGAAGGTCGATTCCGCAAGGCCGCTGTGCCGGCAGTAGTCGGCGATTTGCTGGAGCAGTTCCTGCGCGTTCATGGGCTCGAGGCCTTGAGGTTTCGCTCCAAACCTGCGCGCGCCGCGCTTTCCGGGGACGGCTTCGGTGCGCAGGAACTGAGCCACAGCGAACCAAGCGCGAGAGCGGGGGTCAACCACAAAACGTCCCACCGCCCGGGTGGGAAGATCAGTGGGACAAAGCCCAACGGCGAAATAGGTAGGTATTTCCTGCCTGTCGCCGCCTCGCGGGCCTACCGCCCCGGTCCAGATGTAGGTAAATGGGAAGCGTCCCACAAGAGAGTGGGCGTCAGCCGCGGTTTGCCTTAGCCGAGCGGCTCGAGCGCCCGCAGCACGGCGTTGGTGACTGCGGCGGTGCCGTCACGGCCGCCGAATTCGCACGGCTTGAGACCCGCTGCAAAGGCGCGGTCGACCGCGCGCTCGATGGCGCGGGCGGCGTCGGCGGCCCCGGCATGGTCATGGCGTTCCGCGAGCCAGTCGAGCATCAGCGCGGCGGAGAGAATCATCGCGGTCGGATTGGCGAGCCCCTTGCCCATGATGTCGGGCGCGGTGCCGTGGCACGGCTGGAATACCGCGTGGGTGTCGCCGATGTCTGCGGAAGGCGCCATGCCCATGCCGCCGATCAGTCCGGCGGTCAGATCGGAGATGATGTCGCCGAACATGTTCTCCATCACCATCACGTCGAAGTCCCACGGGCGGCGCACCAGCATGGCGGAGCAGGCGTCGACGTAGAGGCGATCGGTGGCGACGTCGGGATAGCGCGCGCCGCATTCGTCGAAGAGGCTGCGGAAGAAGGCGTAGGCTTTGAACGCGTTCGCCTTGTCGACGCAGGTCAGAACTCCACGGCCGCCGCGCGCCTTGCGCCGGCGCGTCAGGCGAAACGCAAAGTCGAACAGCCGCTGCGAGGTCTTGCGCGTGATGAGCAGCGTCTCGCGCGCTTCGCTCTCGGTCACCACGCCCTTGCCCATGGAAGCGAACAGGCCCTCGGTCGATTCGCGGATCACGATGAGATCGATGCCGCGCTCGGCCGCGCCCACGATCGGGCTCGGTACGTTCGGGATCAGCCGGCATGGCCGCACGCCGGCATAGAGATCGAAGATGAAGCGCAACTCGACCTGCGGCATGATCTCGGTGTTGTCGGGATAGCGGATGTGCGGCAGTCCGCAGGCACCGAGCAGGATCGCGTCGGCTTCCTCGCACAGCTTCACGGTCGATTCCGGCATCGACTTGCCGGTGTCGCGATAGTGTCCGGCGCCCGCCGGCGCCTCGGTGAAGCGGAATTTGAGGCCAGGCGCTGCTGCCGCGACCTTCTCCAGCACGGCGAGCGCCGGCGCCATCACCTCAGGCCCGATGCCGTCGCCCGGCAACACGGCGATGTGGAAGGTCTCGTTGGCGAGCATGCGCAGTCCCGATCCCGCGGCGTCAGCGGACATCGACGCGTGTCGATGACCTCATAGCCTGCTATAACATCCCTGCGCATGGTTAGTCCCGCATGCCCCGCTTCGCCGCCAATCTGGCTTATATGTTCACCGAGCGGCCGCTGATCGAGCGGTTCGCCGCAGCGGCCGCCGCCGGATTTCGCGCGGTCGAGCTGCAAGTCCCCTATGATCACGCGCCGTCGGCGATTAAGGCCGAGCTCGACCGGCACGGCTTGACCATACTCGGCATCAACACCGCGCCGGGACAATCAGCAGCGGGCGAGTTCGGCGTCGCTGCCATTCCCGGCCGCGAGCGGGAATTTGACACGCTGTTCAAGCAAGCGCTCGACTACGTCACTGCCATCGGCGGCTGTCAGATCCACTGCCTCGCCGGCAAGGTACCGCCTGAGCAGCGGCCGGCGGCGGAAATGACCTTCGTGCGGAACCTGATGCGTGCCGCCGACGCGGCGCGGGAGAAGAACATCACGCTCTTGATCGAGCCGATCAATCCGCGCGACCGGCCGGATTATTTCCTCACCCGCGCCGAGCAGGCGGCCGACATCATCGCCAAGGTGGAGCGGCCAAACGTGCGCATCCAGTTCGACTTCTATCACGCGCAGATCGTCGGCGGCGATCTGATCCGGCGCTTTGAAAAGCATCTGCCATTCGTGGGCCATGCGCAGATCGCGGCCGTGCCCTCGCGGCATGAACCCGATGAAGGTGAGGTGAACTATCCGGAAATCTTCACGGCGCTCGATCGGCTGGGTTACGGCGGATGGGTGGGTTGCGAGTACCGCCCGCGAGCAAAAACTGAATATGGCTTAGGATGGGCGCGCCATTACGGAATTGAACCTATTCGACCAACACAGGGGAAGCGAAATGCGTCTCGACAATAGGGTAGCGCTGGTCACCGGCGCGGCATCGGGCTTCGGCAAGGGCATCGCTGAGACTTTTGCCCGCGAGGGCGCGCGCGTGGCCGTCGTCGACATCAACGAAAAAGCGGCACGCGAAGCCGCGGCTTCCATCAGCAACAAGGCAATCGCAGTGCGCTGCGACGTCTCCCAGCGTTCCCACGTGGACGCGGCGGTGAAAACAACCGTCGAGGCGTTCGGGCAAATCGACATCCTCGTCAACAATGCCGGCATGAGTCACGTGCGGCGGCCGATGCTGGAGGTGGAGGAGGACGAGTTCGATCGGCTCATGGCCGTCAACGTCAAATCGATCTTCCTGTTCGCGCACGCGGTGGTGCCGCTCATGCGCAAGAAGAAATCCGGCGTCATCATCAACATCGGCTCGACCGCCGGCATCCGGCCGCGGCCGGGACTGACCTGGTACAACGCCTCCAAGGCTGCGGTGAATCTCGTTTCCAAGTCGATGGCGGCGGAACTGGCGCCCGACGGCATTCGCGTCTGCGCGATCGCGCCGGTCATGGCGGAGACGCCGCTGCTGCCGACCTTCATGGGCGGCGATTCCGCGGAGCTGCGCGCCCAGTTCAAGGCCACCGTCCCGCTCGGCCGCTTTGCCACGATCGACGATGTCGCCAACGCGACGCTGTTTCTTGCCTCCGATGAGGCCTCCTTCCTCACCGGCAACGTGCTCGAGGTCGACGGCGGGCGCTGCGTCTAGGCGGATTTTTCACATTCCCAGATAAGCTCGCCTGATTTCCGGCATCGCTTCGAGTTCGGCGGGCAGCCCTTCGGTGAATATACGCCCCTGGGCAATCACATAGGCATAATCGCTCACCGCCAATGCGAGATGCACGTTTTGCTCGACGAGGAGAATGGTGAGCCCCGCTTCCTTCAGCTTCTTGAGCGTCATAAAGAGCTGATAGACCAGCACCGGGGCTAGCCCGAGCGACATCTCGTCGATGATCAGGAGGTCGGGATCGGACATCAGACCGCGGGCGAGCGCGAGCATCTGCTGCTCGCCGCCGGAAAGCGTGCCGGCGATCTGCCGCCGCCGTTCGCCAAGGCGCGGAAACAGGCCGAAGACCTGATCGAGGCGCTCCGAATATTTGTGCGCGGCCCGTTTGGAGAACGCGCCGAGCTCGAGATTTTCGCCGACCGTCATGGCGCTGAACAACTGGCGCCCCTCCGGGACCAACGCTAAGCCGCGTGCGGATTTCACGTTCGTCGCCAGTCGCGTCACGTCCTCGCCCTCGAACGTCACCCGACCGCCCCAGGGCGTGATTGTGCCGGCGACGGCGCGCAACATCGTGGTCTTGCCGGCGCCGTTGGCGCCGACGATCGCCGTGAGCTGACCGCGTTGCGCCTTCAGCGAGATGCCCCACAGCACCTGCACCTCGCCATAGCCGGCCTCGAGCCCTTCGACCTGAAGCAGCGCGTCGGCCATGGGCTCACGCCTTTCTCTGCAGCTCGGCGGCCAGCCTGGGATCGCCGAGGTAAGCCTCGATGACCTGCGGGTCGCGGGACACCTCGGCCGGCAGGCCCTCTGCGAGCTTTTCTCCGAAGTTCAGGACGACGAGACGATCCGACAGGCTCATGATGGCCTGCATCAGGTGCTCGATCATCAAGATCGTAACGCCGCGCTCACGGATGCGGCCGATGATGGCGATCATGTTCTCGATCTCGGTCGGATTGAGTCCGGCCAGCACCTCGTCGAGCAGAAGCAGCGAGGGCCGCGCGGCAAGGGCGCGGGCGAGCTCCAGGCGCTTCTTTGCGGCGATCGTCAAATGCATAGCCAGCGTGGCTCTGCGGTCCTCGAGGCCGGCGACAACAATCGCCTCATATGCAGCCTCGTGCGCCCGCGCCAACGGCAGGTCCTCGCGGCCGAAGCAGGCGCCCACCATGCAGTTCTCCAGCACCGTCATGTTGGTGAGCGGCTGCACGATCTGATGCGTACGCGCGAGGCCGTAACGCGCAATGCGGTAGGGCTTTTCGCCCGCGATATTCCTGCCATCTAACACGATGCGTCCGGCGTCCGGCGCATACACACCATTGATCAGGTTGAAGAGCGTCGTCTTGCCGGCGCCGTTGGGGCCGATCAATCCAACGATTTCGCCTTTTTGAACCGTGAAGCTGAGATTGTGTACCGCTTGCAACCCGCCGAACCGTTTTTGCACCTTGTCGAGTTCGAGCAGTCCGGTCATTCGAGCACCTTTTGGGTGCGCGGAAACCGGGCATAGATCCAGCCCATGAGCCCGCTCGGAAAGAACAGCACAATGAGCAGCAACAGCACGCCGGCGACCACCAGCTGGAAGTTCGCGAAGGTTTCCGAGGTCAGCAGATAGCCGCGCAACTCTTCGTAAAGGTAGGCGCCGAGCGCGACACCGGTGACGGTACCTTGCCCGCCCAACATGACGATCACGATCGCCTCGGTCGACAGCGTCAGATCGAACGCGTCAGCCGGCTGAATAAAAGCGCTCTTGAAGAAATACAGCCCGCCCGCGATCGCCGGCAGGAAGGCGGAGGCGCTGTAGAGCAGCGCCTTATAAAGCGGCGTCGGCACGCCGAGGATGGCCGCCGCGTCCTCGTTCTGCCCGATTGCGAGCAAACCGAGACCGAACTTCGAGGTCTTGATAGCGTAACTCAGATAAAGCGACAGCCCCATCACTGCGACCATCAGGAAATAGATGACCCAAAGCGCCTGTGCCGGGCCGCCCAGCGGCTGGAAAATTACCGGAGAGAGATACATGCCGGAGGAGCCACCCCACGGCGTGAAATTCTGCACGACGGCCTGCACCCCTTCGTTGACGCCGATCGTTGCCAGGGCGAAGAAAGCGCCGCGCAGCCGCAGGATCCCGAGTCCGAAAATCAGCGCCAGAACGCTTACGCAAACGCCGGCGACCAGCAGACTGATGCCGAGCGGCCAGCCATGCGCATCCACCAGCCAGACGCAGATGTAGCCGCCCAGCCCGAAGAAGACGATGCTGCCGAAATTGACGTAACCGGCATAACCGAGCATCAGATTGAGATTGCTCGCCAGCGTAATGTAAAGCGCTGCCAGGATCAGGCTCTCGCGCAACTCGACATTGTTGCCGATGCTGGGCGCGATCGCGAATATGGCGATCACCAGCGCGATGACCCAGAAGAAGGGTCGGCGCAGCAGCCTCAGCATCACAGTGCTCCGCGCCTCGACGCGAAGATTCCAGCGGGAAACGCGATTAGCACCACCACAAACAGCGCGAACTCGATTGCCAGTGTCCAGCTTACTGGCACGAAGGGGGCTACTGCCCCCTCGAGCAGGCCGAGCGCCATGCCGCCCATCAGCGCGCCTACCGGATTGCCAAGACCGCCGAGGACGGTCACAACGAAACTCTTGAGCTGATAGCCATCGCCCGAGAGCAGGGTGAACGGAAATAGCGTGGCGATCAGCGTCCCGGATACGCCCGCGAGTGCGACGCCGATGCCGACCGAGAGCGCCAGCACGCGCGTGGTCGGAATGCCGACTAGCTCCGCGGCCTCGCGATTATTGGCGACCGCGCGGATCGCTTTGCCCAATCGGGTGTAGTGCAAAAAAAGATAGAGCAGGCAGGCCATCGTGGCGGCCAGCACCGCAGCCAGAATGTGGGCGCCGGGAAATGTATAGCGGCCGATGCTCAGTCCTGGGATCGAGACCTCGACATTGAACAGCGCCGTGCCCCAAATGGCGGTGCCGACACCGATCAACACGAGATTCACGGCAAACGTTGACAACAAGCTCATCAGCGGCGGTCGGCCGATCATGCGATGAACGGCGATCCAATAAAGCAATACGCCGACGCCGAAACCGACGACCAGCACCGGCGGCAGAGCGGCGTAAGGAGAGATGCCAAGCGCCTGCACGAGCAGATACACGGCGAACATGCCGGCGACGATCATCGCGCCGTGCGTCAGATTGATCACGTCCATGACGCCCCAGATCAGCGTCAGCCCTATCGCGGCGAGGCCATAGACCAAGCCCACGAGCACGCCGTCGATGATCGAAGCGATGATCCCCAGCATGGACGGACCAGAGCCGGCGGCGGCGCCGCCGGCTTGGCGGCCTCGATCACTGGGTCGCTGCGGAGATCGGATAGATGAGGGCGGCCGACTGCGCCGCCTGCGGCCAAACAACCTGGCGGACGAGCTTCCCGTTCCCCTTCTGCCACTGCGCCAGCACCATCTGATGCGCGGCCTGCAGTCCGTGATGCCCCGGATCGGTGGCGAACTTGATGTGGCCAAAGAACGTCGTGAAATCGGTAGCGTCAAGCGCTGCCGTTATTTTCGCCGGATCGAGCGACCCGGCAGTCTCGATGGCGTGCTGGAGAACAACGCCGCTGGTGTAGCCCGAAGCCCCATGATAATCCGGCTTCGCGTTGAATTTGGCTTCGAAAGCCTTGGCAAATTCCTGTGCCGCCGGCCCAAAGTCCGGTTTATAGGAAACCTGCAGCTCCCACTGCGACGGCACCGTAACGCCCAGCGCGGCCGCTCCCAATTCTGCGAACTTATCGTCGGCCGGCGCGACTAGAATCGAGATCGACTTCAGATTGGCTTTCTGGTCGTGCATCTGTCGCGCCAGCGTAGCACCGTCAGAATAATGGCCTCCGCCGAGGAACGCGTCGGCGTTCGACGAAATGATCTTATTGACTATCGGCCCGAAGTCGGTGGTCGACGGCGCGTAGGATTCATCCAAGACAACGTTGAGTCCGGCCGCTCTCGCCTGCTCCTTCGTCGCTGCCAGGACAGTTTTCGAGAACGGATCATCGGAATAGACCACGGCGACCTTCGCCTGCGGATTCTTCGACTTCAGCGCGTCGACGGCGCCAGAAAGGTAATGGCTGGCCGAAGTGATCACCATGAAGAGGTGCTTGTTGCCGAGCTGGAAGGGTTTTTCCTCGGCGCCGCCACTGTCGATCATGATCTTTTCGTACTGCTCGGAAATCACTGATGCCGGCGCCACCAGGCCCGAAGAATACGGGCTGAACAGGAATTGGGCGTGGTCTTGGTTGATGATCCGCGTATAGAGTTGCTGGACGCGGCCGCCCACGGACTGATCGTCATAACTGACGAACTTCACCTTATATTGCTTGTCACCGACCTTGATGCCGCCTTTGGCATTCACTTCGTCCCGCCAAAACTCGTAGCCGCGCTCTTGGCCGGTTGAATCGACGTTAAGCGGTCCAGTCCGTGAAGCGGTGAAGCCGATGGTGATGGTGTCGGCGTCTGCCGCCAGGGCTGGCGTGGCTAGCATGGTTGCGGCCGCTATGATCAGACAATGCGTTTTCATGCGTTCCTCCTCGTCGCCCCATCCACGATTCGATTCACGGTGGTGCTGTTTAATTCATGATCGTTCTTCCGAGCGGCCGGCCACCCGTGGATCAACTCGGCTGCGGCAGCAGAACCGGGGTAAACGTAGCCTGTGCAATAAAGTTCCCCTGTCGGTCTTGTCCGGGCAGCTCCTGCGGCCGACGGATAATAGGTCCGGCGGCATCAGCACGTCGCCCGGCGTGACCGCTTCGGTTGCTGCTCGGGTGAGGGCGAGTGAACCACATCACCGCGAGAAAGACCATCAGCATCGTAGGCGTCCCGTTGCCTTGCCGACTGGCTGCTCTCATTAGCCGATCAGCACCGTCCGCTTGATTTCGACGATGCGCTCGCCGTCGCGTGCAAGGCCGCGGCAGATCGCTTCACAGCGCCAGCCGCCGCTATCGCCTTCGATCCGGTAGAGATTGTAGCCGCCGTGATCGCGCTCGCCGGCCGGCACGGATGCCGCTGCCGACGCCGATGGCGCCCCGACGACCGGAATGCGCCGCTGCGGTCCTTCGAGCTCGATGAGCGAGTGCACGTGGTCATGGCCGTGAATGACAAGCTCCGCGCCATGCCGCGCCAGTGCGGCGCGAAATTCGGCGCCGTCGACGAGCCGCTTCAAATGCCGCGCCGGCGTGCTGACCGGCGGATGATGGATCAGCACCACGCGAAAGAGCCGCTCGCGACCGCAGCGCTCCAGCGCCGCGGCGAGCTTTTCGATCTGCGCGTGCCCTAGGCGCCCAGTCGCCAGGAAGGCCGCCGTCGGAACCGCCGTCGACAATCCGACGAGCGCCAGCGGACCGCGCCGGCGCACGAACGGAAACACCGCCTCGGGCGCATCGTCGGCGCGCATATATTCCCCCCAGTGTAGCCGCGGATGATGCGCGGCCGCCCGAACATAGATGTCGTGATTGCCCGGCACCAAGGTGACGTCGCGCGGCGAGCCCAGCGAGGCGAGCCAGGCGCTCGCCGGTGCATATTCGCCGGGAAGCGAGATGTTGACGAGATCGCCGGTCACGGCGATGTGGTCGGGCGCCTGCGCCTCGAGGTCGGCCGTGATCCGCGCGAGCACCTCGGCGCGGTGGATGCGCTGGCGCTTGCGCCACCAGTTGAAAAAGCCGGCCGCCCGTTTGCCGGCGAGTTCGGTCAAGCGGGGCGGCGGCAGGGGCCCGAGATGGGGATCCGACAAATGCGCGAGGACGAACATGAAAGCGTTCGGAAGCTATGAACTTCCGATCAAAATCCCCGCGACAAATACCAGCGCACCGCCGACGATGACCTGAAACGTCGCTGCGAGGAACGGCGTATCCATAAAGCGATGGCGGATGTAGGAGATGGCCGCGAGTTCGACCACCACCACGGCGATGGCGACCGTGGTTGCAGTCCAGAAATTGGGAATGAGATAGGGCAGGGTATGGCCGAGCCCGCCGATCGCGGTCATCACCCCGCACACGACGCCCCGCACCAGCGGCGCGCCGCGCCCGGTGAGCGAGCCGTCGTCGGAGAGCGCCTCGGCAAAACCCATGGAGATGCCGGCGCCCACCGATGCGGCAAGCCCCACCAGAAATGTCTCCCACGTGTTGTGCGTGGCGAAGGCCGCGGCAAACAGCGGCGCCAAGGTCGAGACCGAGCCGTCCATCAGCCCCGCGAGGCCCGGCTGCACGTATTGCAGCACGAACATGCGCCGCGCGGTTTCGTCCTCCTTGGCGCGTGCAGTCGGCGTCAGGATTTGTTGGCCGAGCTTGTGGGCGAGACCCTCGTGCTCCACCTCGGCCTCGGCGAGTTTGAGCAGCAGTTGACGCACCGAGGTGTCCCGCGTCGTCTCCGCGCCGCGTCGATAGAAACGCGCCGCCTCGTATTCCATGTTCTCGGCGAATTTGCGCACCTCGTCGAGGTTGAGCGGGTGCATGAGCCACAGCGGCTTCTTCTGAATGAATCCCCTGACGTCCTGGCGGCGGATCAGCGGCAGGTATTCGCCGAATTTCGACCGATAAAGGTCGAACAGCATGGTGCGGTGGCGTACTTCCTCTTCCGCCATCTCGTCGAACACCTTGGCCGAGGCCGGATAGGTCTGGCGTAGTCCCTCGGCAAACCCGCGGTAGATGCGGCTGTCCTCGTCCTCGTTGGTGATCGCAAGCGCGAGGATTTCCTGTTCGGTGAGGTCGGAAAAGCGTTTCACGGGGCCCCGCACGCGATAGCGACTATGTTAGAAATCTTCTAAACAGCAAGCCGGGCTTTTGACAAGCCGGAGGCGATTGCCTCTGTTGCCACGGAACCCAAGGGGTGGCGAAAAGCGGCATGAAACGCCTCAGCCTCAGTGCGACGCGCCGCGCGCTCGAGCCCGCGATACGGCGCGCGTTGCACGCCTATTGGCGTTTCGGGCGCGCCATGACGCTCGGCGTGCGCGCGCTGGTGATCGACGAGGAGGGCCGAATTTTTCTGGTCAAGCATAGCTACGTGAGCGGTTGGCACCTGCCGGGCGGCGGCGTCGAGGCCGGTGAAACGCTCAGTCAAGCGCTGGCGCGGGAACTGCGCGAGGAGGGCAACATCGAGATGATGGCGCCGCCGCAGCTGCACGGGCTTTTTTTCAACAGTAGGGCATCCCGGCGCGATCACGTGGCGGTGTTTGTCGTGCGGGACTTCCGCCAGTCGGCGGCGCCGGTTCCTGATCGCGAGATTATCCAGCACGGCTTCTTTGCCGTCGATGCGCTGCCCAACGATACCACCGCGGCAACCCGCGCTCGCATCATCGAAATACTCGGCGGCGCGCCGGTCAGTGAGCGCTGGTGAGCGTGGGGGCCATGCGCTCGCGTCTGCAGGCCATCTATCTCGTGCGCTGCGACGCGCGCTCCATCGAGGAGCGTGCGCGCGCCATTGCGGTCGAGCAAAGCGTCGAGATGCCGCTTGCGGCGATTACCGATGATTTCGTGCGTTCGCAGATCGTCGGCCGCGTCGAGGCCATTAGCGAAAAGGAAAGCAATCTCTTCGAGGTCCGTATCTCCCTCGCGGCCGAGACCGTCGGGCAGGATGCGGGGCAACTCATCAACATGCTGTTCGGCAACACCTCGCTGCATGAAGACGTGGTGCTCGCGGATGTTGCGCTTCCCAAGGAGCTGATCGCGACGCTCGGCGGTCCCCGGCACGGACTTGAAGCGTTGCGGCGGCGGGTCGGTGCGCCGGTGCGAGCGTTGACCTCGTCAGCGCTCAAACCGCAAGGCTTGCCTCCGGCGAAGCTCGCCGAGCTGGCCGAAGATTTTGCCCAAGCGGGCATCGATTACATCAAGGATGACCACGGACTCGCCAATCAGGCCTACTCGCCGTTCGCCGCGCGGCTCGAAGCTGTTGCGAGCGCGTTGCGTACCATCGCGCGGCAAGGCGGTGCGCCGCGCTACGTGCCGAGCCTCTCGGGCGATCTCGACACCATGCGTTCGCAGATTGCGATCGCAAAGGATGCCGGCATCGACACCGTCATGGTGGCGCCAATGATCGCGGGCTTCGCCAATTTCCACCGACTTGTGCGCGAGAATCCGACCATCGCCTTTTTTGCCCATCCCACCATGGCCGGGGCGGCGCGCATTGCTCCGCCGCTGCTCTTGGGCAAGCTGTTGCGTATGCTCGGCGCAGACGCGGTGATTTTCCCGAACTATGGCGGTCGCTTCGGCTACTCCCCAGATACATGCCGAGCGCTGGCGCGCGCAGCCTTGGATCCGCGCGAGGGGCTGCGCCCCGCGGTCCCGGTCCCGGCCGGCGGCATGACAACCGACCGTGTCGCCGAAATGCTTGATTTCTACGGGGCCAACGTGATGTTGCTGATCGGCGGGGCCCTGCTCGCGGCGCGTGAGGGTTTGCGTGCAGCCACTTCGGCGTTTGTGGCCGAACTCCGCCGCCATACGGATGGATGAGGTCGATGGCGAAGCGAACGATCCACCGCAAGGCCAAAGACTACCGCTGGGAAGGGGTGGAGGAGCTTCCGTACAAGGAAGACGATCGCGCCTTGTTCAAATCGATCACCCGGCAGGTGCTGTTCGCCGATCCCGAGCTGCACGGCGAACTACGCTATTTCGAGATGGCGCCCGGCGGTTTCTCCACGCTGGAGCGACACCGGCATATGCATGCGGTGATGATCCTGCGCGGACGCGGCCATTGTCTGGTGGGCGAGGAGGTCAGGCCGGTTGAGACCCGCGACCTTGTCACCGTGCCGGCGATGACCTGGCACCAGTTCCGCGCCACCAGGGGAGAGCCGCTCGGCTTCCTCTGCATGGTGAACGCCACTCGCGACAAACCAGAATTGCCCTCGGCGGAGGATCTGGCCAAGCTCGAGCGGCACGCGAAAATCGCCGCGTTCCTGCGCAACGAGCCGACTTAAAAGAGAAAATGCAGTAGCGCGCGTCAGCGCGCCTTGATGGGCTTGTGGCTCCGCTTCCCCGACGCCTGACCCGTGGCCGCGTCGCGCTTGCCGACGTTGGGGTAGGGGATGGGCACGGGACCCGCCGGAGGGCTCGGCGGACTGATCTTGTTTTTTTCCGTGTTCGCAAGGTTCGAGCCCTGGCTTCCGCTCGAGCGGGCGCTCGCCGCGTCGGCCATCCCAGCCATGACGAGCAAGACTGCGGCCAAAAAGGCCAATCGCATAGGGCGCTCGGCATCCGACCATTGTGTAAGGCGAAATTGTGGCGGAGAGCATGACTGCACCGCGCCTCCGCTGGTTCGAGAGAGAAATGCCTCTTCGGCGTTCCGCCCCGACGCATCCCTGACAATTACAATCGACCGCTTTGTGACCGGCGTCACATCGGCCGAAGCCGCGCTTTGGCATGCTCCCCCCAACAAAGCACCGGGGCTTCCGGCAAAATAACAGGGGAGACGGTCATGATCGATGCCTTGCCTTTGGCCTTCATCGCGCTTGCGGTCGGCGTGCCGGTGCTGATCGGAGCTACAATCCTCGGCTCGAGAGTTTAACCTCGATCGGTGCCCGATCGCTGCGGCACCTTTGCTCGTCGCGCAAAGCATTCGAGGCGCTTTGCCCTGACCCACCTCCCACGTTAGTGTCACTGCGGACAGCGGTTTGAGCGCTCACGCGTGACATCTTCGCCTACAGTCAGGCTTGGCGTCGATATCGGCGGGACGTTCACCGACGTCGCGCTGGAAGTGGGCGAGCGGCGATTTACGGCAAAGATTCTGACCACGACGCAGGCGCCGGAAGAGGGCGTGCTCGCCGCGCTGCGCTCGGTCACTGCCAAAGCGAACGTGGCGCCGGGGCAAGTAAACCTGATCGTTCACGGCACGACGCTCGCCACCAATGCGCTGATCGAGCGCAAGGGCGCGAAAACCGCGCTTCTCACCACCGAAGGCTTCCGCGACGTGCTCGAAATCCGGCATGAGAACCGTTTCGAGCAGTACGACATCAATATCGACTTGCCTCCGCCGCTCGTTCCTCGGCGATTGCGCCTCGCGGTTCGCGAGCGGATTGATGCGCAAGGCGAAGTTCTGCTTCCGCTCGATGAGGCGAGCCTCGCCGGCGCGATCGAAACTCTCGCGGCGCAGCAGGTCGAGGCCGTGGCGGTTGGTTTCCTGCATAGCTTCACCAACCCGGATCACGAGCGCCGGGGGGTGAGGCGGTTGCCCGGCGGTTGCCGCATGTCGTGGTGACGCTCTCCTCCGACGTGTCGCCGGAGATGCGTGAATACGAGCGCTTCTCCACCGCCTGCGCCAACGCCTACCTGCAACCCTTGATCGGACGATATCTCGCCAAGCTCGAGCGCGAACTGGTGGTTGGCGGCTATCACTGTCCCTTGCTGCTGATGACCTCGGGTGGCGGGATCACCACCGCCGAGACCGCCATTCGCTTTCCCGTCCGACTGGTCGAATCGGGCCCCGCAGGCGGCGCGATCTTCGCCGCTTGCATCGCGCGTCAACACGGGCTCGATGAGGTTGTCTCATTCGACATGGGCGGAACGACCGCCAAGATCTGCCTCATCGACAAAGCACAGCCGCAGACCGCGCGGGCCTTCGAGGTGGCGCGCGTTTACCGCTTTCTCAAGGGCAGCGGACTGCCGCTGCGCATTCCGGTGATCGAAATGGTCGAGATCGGCGCCGGCGGCGGCTCGATCGCGCGCATCGATACGCTGCGGCGCATCGTCGTGGGTCCGGACAGCGCCGGTTCGGAGCCAGGGCCGGCGTGTTACGGCCGCGGCGGCAAAGAACCGACCGTGACCGACGCCGATCTCGTTCTCGGACGCATCGATCCCACGACGTTCTCGGGCGGCAAGATGCCGCTCGACCTCGCGGCGGCGAAGCACGCAGTTGACGAGCAGATCGCCGCGCCGCTCAGGCTTGCAACCGAACATGCGGCGCTCGGCATCAGCGAGATGGTGGACGAGAACATGGCGAATGCGGCGCGCGTGCACGCTATTGAGAGTGGCAAGGACCTTCAGCCGCGCATCCTGATCGCTTTCGGCGGCGCTGCTCCGCTGCATGCCGCGCGGGTCGCCGAGAAGCTAGGCATCAGCCGAGTGCTGGTGCCGACGAATGCGGGCGTGGGCTCTGCGGTGGGGCTGCTGCGCGCTCCCGTTGCCTACGAGGTCGTGCGCGGCCGGCTTATTCGCCTCGAGAGCTTCGACGCCGTCGCGGCCAACCGCTTGTTGGCGCAGATGCGCGCTGAAGCGGAAGCGATCGTGCGGCGCGCCGCGCGGGCTGAAGAGTTGCGGGAGCAGCGCTCGGCGTTCATGCGCTACCGCGGGCAAGGCCACGAGATCGCCGTCGCGCTTCCGGAGCGCGACTTCACTCCTGCCGATCGATCGACCATCCGGGATCTGTTCGAGGCGGCCTATCGCCGGCTCTACAGCCGCGCGATCCCCGGCGTCGACATCGAGATTCTCAGTTGGGTGGTCGCCGTGAGTGCGCCACCGCAAGGCCGACTCGGCACGCCGGCGGCGGGGCAGCCGACCGAGCCAGAGCCGGCGTCGCGGCGGGCGATCTTCCATCCGGACACCGGCGAGTTCCAGGAGGTGGCCCTTATTGGCGCGGCGATCTTGCGCCTGGAGCGCGCATCCGCGGCCCGGCCGTCATTGCAGAGGACGAGACCTCGACCGTGGTCAGCCCGCGCTTCGACGCCCGGATCGACCGGTACGGCTATATTGAGCTCATCCGCAACGAGGCTTGAACCATGGTCGCTCGCCCCAATGCCGCGCTCGCGCAGATCCACGCGCAAATCATGTGGAGCCGGCTGATCGCCGTGGTGGAAGAGCAGGCGCAGACCATGCTGCGGACAGCGTTCAGCACCTCGGTGCGCGAGGCGGGTGATCTTTCGGCTGGTGTCTTCGACCGGCACGGCCGCATGCTGGCGCAAGCGGTCACCGGCACGCCGGGACACGTCAACTCGATGGCGAATGCGGTGCGGTATTTTCTCGACGTCTATCCGCTCGCGACCATGAAGCCGGGCGACCACTACATCACCAACGATCCGTGGCTGACCTCGGGCCATCTCCACGACATCACCGTGGTGACGCCGAGCTTCTATCACGGCCAAGCCGTCGGGCTGTTCGCCAACACCATCCATGTCGTCGATATCGGCGGGCTCGGCATGGGACCGGACGGACGGCAGGTGTTCGAAGAAGGCTTGTCCATCCCGATCATGCCGCTCGCGCGCGAGGGCCGCATGAATGATGACCTCCTGCGCCTGGTGCGCGCGAACGTGCGCGAGCCGCTGCAAGTGGAGGGCGACATCTATGCCACCGCGGCGTCGAACGACGAAGGGAGCCGCCGCCTGATCGAGATGATGGAGGAGTTCGAGATCGCCAATCTTGACCGGCTCGGCGACACCATTATCGAAGCATCGCGGGAAGCGACGCTGGCCCGCATCCGCGCGCTGCCCAAAGGCACCTATCGCAACAGCATGACCATGGACGGCTACGACAAGCCGCTCGTGCTCAATGCCGCCTTGACCATTTCCGATGATGGCATCCATGTGGATTTCGACGGCACCTCGCCGGCTTCGTCGCATGGCATCAACGTCGTCTACAATTA
>Ga0306924_10000448_pt1 | contig 34141 bp, 34 predicted proteins | sample sta12Can44000111_FD_203756 | JGI IMG/M metagenome (GOLD analysis project Ga0306924, IMG submission 203756) | Lab enrichment of tropical soil microbial communities from Luquillo Experimental Forest, Puerto Rico - statanox.12C.anox.44.000.111 (v2)... | ecosystem: Environmental > Terrestrial >... | reverse complement strand
ACTATTTCGTCAATGGCGGGCTTTGGCGCCGGCTACTCGCATTACCGTTTACAGTGATTCCAGTGGAGCGGATCACGCCCGGTGTCTCGATGCTCGGCACAATCCGCGAGGCCCGCGACTTCTTCTGCGCGGGTGGGCAAACCCTGATCTCTTACCCTGAAGGCTCACGCCAAACCGGGGAGAGCATCGGGCGGTTCAAGCGGGGTTCCGCTACATTGGCTCTGGCGCTCGGATTGCCGGTTTTGCCCGTCTTCATTGACGGCACGGAGCGCGTTCTCGCCAAAGGACGCAGGGTTCCCGTGCCGGGCCCGATAACGCTGGCTCTGGCGCCGGCGATTGACCCCGGCCTATGTATGTATGGCCGATCATGGCGGCAGCGCTCACAACACCTGATAACGGAAATCGAGACGAGCGTGCGCAAGTTGGCCGCGGGCCGCACGCAACAAGGGGGGAGCCGGCTATGACAGACAGCCTGGGCGGCCCTGGTGTCCACCCACCCGGCCAAGGTGTCAGCACGCTGTACGCAGCCGTGGATCCAACACCGCAGGAAACGCTTGCCGGCGCGCGGTCGAACGCGACGATCAGGCGCTCCGATCTTCTGAGCGCAGCGGAGCTTCGAGCACTGTCGCGTGCCCCGGCCCGGGTGACCATACTGCCGCTGCTGGCGTGCTACGGAATCATCGGCGGGACAATCGCCGTGGCCGAGTGGTCTGATCATTTGGCAGTTTACGCGCTCGCGGCGCTCGTCATCGTGTCGCGCACGCACGCGATCGGCATCCTCATGCACGAGTTTGCTCATGATCATGTGTTCAAAAGCCGGCGGCTAAATCTGATCGGTGGAGAGCTCGCGAGCCTTTTCTTGCCGTTCTCGATGAGCCGGCATCGCGCGACGCATCTCTTACATCATCGGTTCACATCGACCGACCGCGACCCCGATTGGCTGCAATTTAAAAGGACGATGTTCGGGTGGATGGTGTCCCCCAGCAGAGGGAGAATGGCACTCATTGCGCATCACCTGTTCGCGGCATCGGGGCTCGCCGGCATCGGCGTGTTCCTCTCGGATAACTGGCTCGCGATCCAGAATGTTCTCGGCCGTCCGCCGTTCCTGCCGATGACGATGTCGATCGCAAAGGATGCGAGCGGCAAGATTGACAAATCAGCAACCGCACTTCTGGTAGTGCCGCGCTGGGCCGACGCCTTGACCTTGACCGTGGTAGCAACAGCCGCTACCGGTATAATAACTTTCCATCTTTATTCTCAGTTCATCCTTTATTACTTCGTTCCCAATTTCATGCTGTTCGCGCTTTTTGCCTATATCCGCGTCCAAACCGAGCATTGGGGAGAATTCGACGATCGACCGTTGCTAACTCCAACGAGAACAGTAACCCGATCCATACTCGGAAACTTGTTTTTCGCACCCTACAATATCAACTTCCATACCGAACATCACTTGTTTCCGCAGGTTCCTTGGTGCAACCTTGAGCGCCTCCACGATAAATTGTGTGAAAATAGGGTCTATAAGGAGGTGACAGTAATCCACCGCAGCCACCTCGGCGCGATCCGCCGGCACTTTCGGAAAGCGGTGTCTGACTTTGTGGCGTAAGTCTGCTTGCCTCTGCTTTTGTGCGATATCCCGATGCTACGAGCGGAGCGGAGCAGTTTCCAGCACTCCCCGGCTTGCCTCATCTGTCGCGTCCCACACTAGCTTGCCTGGGTTCATGATCGCATCGGGGTCGATCGCCGACTTCAAGGCGGCGACCGGCATGACCTCGCCAATCGCGGTCTCGGCACGCAACCACTTCAGATGTTCGCGGCCAACGGCGTGATGGTGCGATAGCGTGCAGCCGCATTCGGCGAAACCGTCGAGAAGATCGGTCTTGACGGATCGGTAGTGAGCCAGTTCAGCCGAACGGTCGATGCGACCATCCGCACCGGTTCGGCAACGAAAGGCGAAGGTGAAATACAACGACGCGCCGCTGCTGTAACAGTGGCTGATGTGGCAGCCCAGCCATGCCGCCCGCCCGCCCGCTTGCAGCGCTGCTCGTGTACGCTGCATCAGCAGACGGTAGACGAACGGCACATTCTTCCACAGCGCGCTGGTTTCGGCGACGTCAACGATGACGTTGTAATCAAGCAGGAAATCACGGACGTAGGGTAGGTCGAATTTGCTGTCTTCCTGCGCGCGCCCCGGTCCTTTGCCCAGCCCTATGGCGCCGTGTCGCCGCCAGACGCGCTCGGCCGCGGTGCGTTGCGCGCGCACCTGTGAAAGGTCTCCCTCGAACACGCCGATCATCAATGAGGATTGGACCAGATCGATGCCTTTGACATGTGTCAGACCGAGCTTGAACAGTCGTTCTAGTCCGGCTGCCAATGCTCCCGTGCCGCCGCGGCGGAAAGCCGAAGAAAGCTGCGTCTTCGACGGATCGTTCAGCCGGCTCGTCGCGGGATAGATACCGTGCTGTGCGGTGTCTCTAATGGCCTCGATGCCGGCCTCGAAGGTTGGGAACAGATAGCCGCGAAATTCTCGCACAGCAGGTCGCGGCCGCACCCGCATGGTCAATGAGGTGATGATCCCGAGTGTACCTTCGCTGCCGATGACGAGACGTTTCACGTCAGGTCCATTCGAGGCGTGCGGCAGTGGGCGTGTGTCCAGCACACCCGCGGGCGTCAAAACCCGCATACCGACAACCATGTCTTCGATGTTGCCGTACGCGTCGCTGAGCATGCCCGACGAGCGGGTGGCGACCCAGCCGCCGAGCGTGGAATACAGGAAACTGTCGGGAAAATGGCCAAGCGTGAACCCGAAACGCTCAAGTGCGGCTTCCAGCACAGGACCAAGAATGCCAGCTTCCGCGTGCACGACACCGGATATCGGATCGATGTCGAGAACGCGGTTCATAAGGCGGAGATCGACACTGATGATCACGCGTCCGCGCCGATCGGTCGGCTCGAGACAGCCGGCTACATTGGACCCACCGCCGAACGGAATCAGCACAACGCCAAATCGCTTCGCAGCGGCGATCAGTTGCGCTACTTCGCGCTCGCTGCGCGGAAAGACGACGCAGTCAGGCGCAGCGTCGATCAGCCCCAAGCGCAAGCGCCAGATGTCGCCGGTGCTCCGTCCGGTCGCGTGGCGGAGCCGATCCTCCGCCGCATTCGACCAGCATGCCGGGGAAAACGTGGCTCTCAGCCAGTTGAAAAAGGCCTCGTCGACCCGGGCACGCGGCAGGGCGATGTCAGCCGGATCAATCGGCCGCCACCGGGGTTCTGACGCATTGATCCCCAGATGCTTCGCCGCATAAGGCCAGAAACCGGGCCGATCCTTCGGATCGAAGGAGTGCGCTTCGGATCCCCACCCGTACCATCGCATAGCGCCCGGAACGGCGTCGCTGAGGCAGCGGCTATCATTGGTCATGATACGGAGTCAAAATGTCATCGTTCGGACATAAAATGATATATAATTGTTTGGTGCTGCAAGCGGAAATTGTGCTCGACGGGTTCCTCCCCCAAAAGCGCGGGTGCTCGGTGCTGCGCCGATCGGCCGACCGCGCGACTGTTTGTCCTCTCGCGCTTGCCGTACTCTAAAATCGCTCACTGTTGGGGATCGGGCCGCCGCGCGATGAACCATGCCTATCAGCCAAATACGTGGCTTGCCCCGGAGGATCGTGTGCGTCTGACGCGGCGCAAAACAGCGTTGCCGCTTCTAATCCTTGGCCGGGACTTTCTGCTATATTTTGTTTCGCTAGGCGCGGCGATCTCGCCGCTGCCATTGCCATTGAGCCTGGCGGCATCCGTCTGGGCAGGGATAATGATCGGAGCGATCTTCGTCGCCGGCATGACGCGTGTCATCAAGCGCTGACGCCGCACCGCGAGTTGAATGACTGGATCGGGAGGCTGGCCATGGCACCTGCCTGGACGACACCCAGTCTGTGGAAGCATTTCCACAACCGGATCCACCACGCCTACACCAATATCATTGGCGTCGATTATGCGTGGAGCCCACTCTCGCTCGATATGTGGCGGCGCACCGGACGCGCTCGCCGCGCGATCTACCGGCTCTATCGCAGCCCCGTTGGCTTCCCCTTCTATTATCTGATTGAAATGTGGTGGCAGAGCCACTTCCTCCCGCTGGCTCCGAGTGTACGTGCGCAATGGCGCGCTCACCTGCTAGACGCCGTCTTCGCGCTTCTCTGGCAGGTCGCGCTCATCGGTCTCATCCTTGTAGTTGGTGGCGCGATCAATCTCGGCGTCTCGACACTACAGTTGTTCGCACTGGGCTGGCTGTTGCCCTATCTTGTTTGGAACACGCTGATGGGCATTGTGATCTACGCCCACCACACCCACCCGGATGTGGCCTGGTATGCCGACGCGGAGAGCGCGAATTCAGCCCAGGTGCAGGTAACCGGCGTGGTACATGCCGTGCTGCCGCAGCCGCTGAAGATGCTTTCCAGCCACATCATGGAACATAACGCGCATCACGTGGTGCCGACGATCCCCCACTATCACCTTGCCGAAGCGCAGCGTGAGCTGGAGCTGCAGTTCCCGTCGATTCCGCGGCTGATCATCGGCTCGCGCCAAATGCTGGCGGTCATCCGCGTTTGCAAGCTTTACGACACCGAGCGCGACTGCTGGGTCGATTTTGCTGGGCGCCAACGCGGACCTATTCATAAACGGGCGTCGTAGCCTGAGCGTGTCGCATAGCGTGGTTATGCTTACCCGCTCCGGTGTCATCGCGGGCGCGTCGAGCGGGCTCGGCTGCGCGCCCGCGCTTGCGTTCGGCGTGCGGGCGCGCAGGCGTCACAAGCGCCACTACGGTTTTTGGTTGACCGGCGGGACGCTGGGCGTCTGACCGAAACGGCCGCCGCCGTGGCCAAGCTGGGCGCCGAAGCCGCCACTGCAACTCTCCACAGATCCCTACGAACCGGCGTGGAGGAGTGGGTGCGCGGGTGCGATGCGGCTGAGCCGCTCGACGTCTGGTTGCCAATGCAAGCCGCTTCGCCGGGATTGACGCCGGGCCGGAAAGCGCGGACCCGGTTCGCACGTTGATCGAGACCAATATCTTTGGCGTGGTGAACACTGTGCTTCCCGCTAGCTGCGGCGCATGCTCCAGTGCCGCAGCCTCGCGATCAGCCGAAGCTGCATGATTTCTAGATTCAGCCCAGTGATTAACCATCCATAACGGTGTGTAACCAATTTTTTGCGAACCACCCACGGGGAGACCGTTGTAGGTTCCCCAATGTGAACCTCGAACGGGTTCTCCCGCGAATTCCGTCATGTCCAAAAGTAACAATTTAAATCAAAACATTCACATCATATCTTACGTCGCTGGAACGGATTCCCCGTTTTGTATGGGGACGCCGCCGAGCGCGCCCTTCGACATCACGTACACAAAGGCGTCCGTGGCGACCTTGCGGAGAACGAGCCGCCTGGCGTAGATCGCGCGCGATCGAAGCGAGCTGAGTTCCGACTCTGCCTCGGCCAAGTGCCAATGCCGCACCATTTTGCCATTGCGTAATGCACGTTGTGCCCCACGATGTGGATCGATAATGTCTCGGCTCATCCGGCCCCGTTCCGTTCTCGTCACCGGAGCCTCGAGCGGCCTCGGGCGCGCGCTCGCGCTGGCGTTCGCCGCACGTGCACAGGCATCACCGGCGAGGCTACGGCTTTGGCTGACCGGGCGGGATGCTGGGCGTCTGGCCGAAACCGCCGCCGCCGCGGCCGAGTTCGGCGCTGAAGTCGCCACTGCAACGCTTGACTTATCGCTACGAACGGGCGTGCAGGAGTGGGTTCTCGCGTGCGATGCGGCTGAGCCGCTCGACGTTGTAGTCGCCAATGCAGGCCGCTCCGCCGGGATTGGCGCTGGGCCAGAAAGCGCGGAGCAAGTTCGCATGTTAATCGAAACCAACATTTTCGGCGTGGTCAATACGGTACTTCCCGCGGCTGCGTGCATGCGGACGCGTAAGCACGGTCGGATCGTCATCTTGTCGTCGCTTGCGGGGCGGCTGCCATTCCCCTCGACTCCGAGCTACTCGGCGACCAAGGCGTTCGTGCGCAGCTGGGGCTTGTCGCTTCGGCCTGACCTGTCTGAGGATGGTGTCGGGCTGACAGTGGTCTCGCCAGGCTACATCGCCACACCGATGACGGCAGGGAACAAATTCCGCATGCCCTTCCTGGTGAGCGCTGATTGGGCCGCGGCGCACATCCTGCGGCGGCTCGGCGGCAGTCCAGCAGAAATCAGCTTCCCGCTAGGGGCGGTGTTGGCCGTCAATGCGCTGTCGCTGCTGCCGCGCGAGCTGTTCGGGCGGCTGATGCTGCGCGGACCACGCAAGCACGCGCTCACAGTGGAGAACTGAGCGGGCTGCGTTCTACCATCTCCGCCCGCCGGCGGCGCAGCGCTGAGGGGCTGATCGCGAGCATGAACAGCGCGAATGGCGTCAGAATCATCAATCCTAGCCAGGGCTGCACCACCATAAGGACCAGGAAGGCCGCCAGCGCCGAGAGTTTGGCGACCATCGGAATCCGGACATGCACAAAATCGAGCAAGGGGAAGGGCGATATCATCAACAGACCCGAGAGTACCAGCGAGACGGCGGCTACGAGTGGCGCGCGCGAAAAGCCGGAAACGCTTTGCCACCCTATGGCATCCGCCTCCAGCGCGGCGAGCAGTGGAAAGATGGCGATCCCCGCACCCGGCGGCGAAGTCATCCCGGTATAGAAGTGACGCGCGTAATCCGACTTCGGTCCGGCCTCTGACGCGAGATTGAAGCGCGTCAGCCGCAGAGCCGCACAAACGATATAGAAGACAGCGAGCAGGAACCCCCATCCGCCATAGGACTGCAAGGTCCAGAGGTACATGATCAGCGCCGGCGCCACGCCGAACGACACTAGGTCGGCAAAGCTATCGAGCTCCGCGCCAAAGCGTGACGCCGCGCGCAACAACCGAGCCACCGCGCCATCGAGACGGTCGGCTACGCCCGAAGCAGCCAGCGCGACGACGGCGCCCGCAAACTTGCCGTCGACCGCCAGGCGGATCGCAGTCAGGCCCGCATACATGGCGAGGAGCGTAACCGCATTCGGGATCGCCAGCCGTAGCACGGCGCTACTCCACCGCAACTCGTCTAACAACTTCATCGCATCACGAGGCGCTTGGGTCTGCTGCGCGATCTGGTGTGCCTTCGGGAGCCTGCAATCTTATACTGCATGCGCCCCTTTTCCAGCTGATTTTGGTTGCAAAGCCGATCGCTCGACCCTCAGCGGATCGGTCTTTTTAATCGGCGGAGAGATTGGCGCGCCCGAGAGGAGCCGAACCCTGAGTGACATCGAGATTGCAGAGGCTTGGGGGGCGGCGGGCACCCTCGCCTATCCATTCGGCCCGTTCTTCAAGCTGGCGATCCGGACCCTGCAGCGGCGCGAGGAAGTCGCCGGGACGCGATGGTCGGAAATCGCCGAAGATATGGTTCGTTGGACCTTGCCCGGGATCGAGAACGGAGAATGGTAAGCCGCACGACGTGCACCTGCCCGAAGCGGCGCGCGCGATCCTGCACTCCCTGCCGCGGGTGAAGGGCTGTGACTTTGTTTTCTACCACCAGGAAACGTGCGACCGCGGTTGAGGGGAGCCCAAGGGGAACCGGCGTCCCGAACCGACGCCTATATCAGATTTCTCGCAGGGCAAGCGGGCTGCCGAGCTTGTCTTGCCTCCGCTCGAGCGCTGCTTGGGCACGAGTCCAACCCAGGCTGCGAAGTGCCGGGCCGACCGGAATCCCTGGGGATCAGCAACGCCAGCGACCAGGGCGGTAGCCAGGGCCGCACCGATACCACGACCAAGGAGCGAAGCTTTGAACGAACGTGAAGTGCTTTTTCGACGGGAAAAGGCCGCAGATCAACCCTCATGACGCACTTGAACTGATCGGTGAGCATGGAGAAAATCGTCAGCATGGGCGGTCGGCCTGCGGCGATAGAGCCTTCGTATCAAGAAACGACACGATCGTTGGGCCTTTGAGCGAGCGAGGACGGTACCTCTTCTGGAAAGGCGGGGTTACCGTCCCGTTCGCATGGGTCGCATACCCGAGTACATGGGACGCGGCAACCATTAAGTCTGGTAAATGTGGTAAACATCGTAAAGTTTATAAAACAACGGACGAAACGAGAAACCGCCTTCGCCAACCCCTTCTAAGAATCCCGGCAAGCGGCTTCCGGGCTTATTTTTGGTACTAAACTCGTCTCTCTCTGCCAAAAAACCTGAGCATTCCTGCCGTTCTGTTTGTGGGGGAGAGAAGGATTCGAACCCTCGGTCCCGCAAAGGAGGGTAACGGTTTTGCGAGACCGCCTCGTTCAAGCGTACCGGCCTCTCTTGGCCGAGGAAGCTTGTGGGCGCCGTCTTCCAGCCTCGCCCTTGCCGTCGACGAAGTCGTCTAGTCCCGATGATCAGCGGCTTTTAGGACCTCCAGCGCCCGTTCGTCCATTCGGCCTTCGCACCAATGATCGAGAGCGCGACGAAAAGGCCGTTTCTCATCTGACGCCGCGAGCGCGAACAACGTCATCGAAGAGCGAAACTTCATGTCATCCGGTGATCCGAAGATTTGATGAAGGGAGTTTTCCTCAATTTCGAGAACCAAGCGGGTGCAGAGATCGAGCCTCGGCCCGAGTACCGGATGGGCGAGGTAGGCACGCGCTTCTGCGAGCGAACCGATGCCATAGAAATCGGCCGTCGCGGAATGGCCCAGCCCGCGCAGTTGCGGGAAGATAAACCACATCCAATGGCTGAGCTTCCGGCCCGCCCTCAGCTCGTCCAGAACGGCGGGGAAGACTGGCGCCTGGGCGATATCGAAGCGTTCTAGGTCGAACCGGTCGGCAAGGGTCATGTCAGATCTCGGTCGCAGGCGTGCAGACGAGGGTCACGGCAAGCGGCTACGCACCTTCGAACTGCAGGATGTAGAGTCCGGCGTTGTTGTCGGTGAGATACATCACGCCCTGCGCATCGACGAAGCAGTCGGCGGACTGGACGACCTTCGGGCGGTTGGGACGCGGGTCGAACATGCGCTCGGGATCGGGTGGCACGAAGAACCCGGCCTCGCGCGGCTGGAACGGATTCTCGATGTCGAAGACCCGGACGCCGGCATTGTGATAGGTGGCAAAAACGAAGCGCGAGCTCTGGAAGGCACCCGGCCGGTTCTCCCAGAGATTGTGCGGCCCGAAATTGCCGCCTTTGGCGCAATAGTCGGCCTCGGACGGGACCGGCATCGTGGCGAAGCTCACCGGGTTAGTCGGCTCGCGCACATCGAACAGCCAGGTGTGGCGGAGGCCCTGGCTGCAATTAGCGAAATTGGCCTCGTCGGCGAGGACCAAGAGGTTGCGATCGGGGAGCGGCAGCGGCGAATGCGTGCCGCCGCCGAAGGGCGGGTCGAGGTTGCGATGGGCGAGCAGCTTGGGCCGGGTCGGGTCGCCGACGTCGAGCACGGTGAGCCCGCCGTCGCGCCAGGCGGCATAGGCGAGGTTGCCGGCGACGAGAGCATGGTGTAGTGCGTAGCGTCGGCCCTTCGGCCAACTCGGCGTCTCACCGCCGCCCGTCCACATGCCGGGGATCCACCACTTGCCGACGACCTCGGGCCGGGTCGGCTCCGCCATGTCGACGATCACCAGCACCTGGTCGGTGAAGTCGGGATAGTGGATCGAGACGTAGGCGTAGCGGCCGCCGACATACCAGATGCGATGTGGCCCCACCCCCTCGGTCGCCATGAAGGCGATCTCGCGCGGCGCCTCGGGATGCGCGATGTCGAAGATGCGGATTCCCGCCGTGTATTGGCGGCCCTTCAGGAGATCGGCCGGCGATCCCGAGTAGTAGGCCTGGGTATCGACCTGCATCGTCCACATGCTCGGCCCGTTGACGGCAAGCAGCAGGTCGTCATGGGTCTGGAGATGGATGGCGCGGGTGTCGGGCGGGCAGGGCAGGAAGGCGACGGGTCTTGGGTTCTTCGGATCGCGCACGTCCAGGACGCTAATGCCGTTAGAATAGCCGTGGCCGATATAGGCATAGCCGCGGTGCACCATGATCTGGACGCCGTCACCGCGCCCGCCCTGGTCGGAGTGGCTGATAAACTTGACGTTGCGGGATGCTACCGCATTCATGGCCTTACCTTTCCCGTGTCGCGCCGCCCCTCGCCCGCTCATCGCGTCGGCGGCGCGATGACGTCGAGGGCCAGGCCCTTGGTCTCTGACGGTTTAAAGTTTACCCGATTGAGGACGCTCAGCCCACCAAAGCGGGCGGTCGGATCCTCGGTGCGGAAGGTCAGGATCTCCTCGTATTGCATCGACTGTGACATGATTGCTCTAGCACCTTGGTCTGAGGACTGAGCCCGAAGCGCAGGAGAAATTCCGGCGCGGGCCGATGCAGGGCCGCGCCGAGCGATTGCTACGAAGAGGTGGGCGATGATTTGTCGTTTGTTGTTCGGGCTCGCGCTGGCTTTCCTCGCGGTTCCCACGTCGGCGGAGGAATCGCTGCTCGACGTCGTCTTGAAGCGCGACAAGTTGATCGTCGCGACCTACAGCACCTCGCCGCCGCTCGCGTATGTCGACGATAGCGGCAAGCTGGTCGGGTTCGAGATTGACATGGCGCACGAGATCGCCAAGGACTTGCTCGGCGACCCCGACAAGCTCGAGCTCGTCGTCGTTCAATCGGATGGACGCTTTCCGGCCGCGCTCTCGGGCAAGATTGATTTCGGCCTGTGCTCGACCACAATCACCCCGGACCGCGCCGCGCGTATCGCCTTTACTCGGCCCTATCTCGACACCGGCGGCAGCGTGATCGCGCGCAAGGACGCCGGCATCAAGACGGTCAAGGAGCTCAACGACCCGAAATTCACCTACGCCATCCTCAACGTGCCGCCGGCGATCGCGCGGGCCAAGCAGGTGATGCCCGACGCCAAGCTGCTGCTGCTCGACTCTCCCTCGGCATTGTTCCTTGCGGTCAAGACGGGCCGCGCCCAAGCCTTCGCGATCGACAAGCCAATCGCCGATTTCTACGAGGCCGAGAACCAGGATCTGGTCAGGCTCGACACCAGCGGCACGCCGTTCGCCTATGTTTCGCAAGACTCGATCTACATGAAGCCGGGCGACTTCAAATGGTGGCTGTTCCTCGACACCTGGGTCGGCGAGCTGCGCTCCGGCATCCGCTATGAGAAATATGTCGAGTGGTACCGCAAGTGGCTGAAGAAGGACCCGCCGCCGCAGCGCTTCTACGACTACAACAAATATTGAGGTGCCGTTCGACCTCCACTTCATCGCTCGGCTGATCCCGGCGCTGCTCGAGGGCGCCGAGGTCACGGTCGAGCTCGCTGGGCTGACGGCGGCGATCTGCCTCGTCTGGGGCCTCCTCGTCGCGCTCGCCCAGGGGGTGCGCGGGCCGGTCGGCTGGATCGCGAGCAGCTACATCCAGCTCGTGCGCAACACCCCGCTGCTGATCCAGTTGTATCTAGTCTATTTCGGCTTCTCGATGGCCGGGTTCGGGCTCTCCGGCTTCGCCTCGGGCCTCCTAGCACTGTGCGCGCAGAACGGCGGCTATGTCGCCGAGATCTACCGCGGCGGGCTGCAATCGGTCAGCATCCGCCAGTTCGATGCCGGACGCGCGCTCGGCATGCGCCGGTGGACGCTCTACACGACGGTCATTCTGCCGCAGGTGATCGCCCGGGTGATCCCGCCGCTGACCAACCAGAGCATCGCGATCATCAAGGACACCTCGCAGGTTGCGGCGATCGCGGTGATGGAAATCATGAAGATCACTGAGGTCTGGGTGGAGACCTCGGCCAACACCTACGACGTCTTCCTTGGCGCGGCGCTGATCTACCTGGCGCTGACCTCGATTGCCGGAGTGGTCGGCAAGCTGACCGAGCGCTGGCTCGCCTTCGCACAATGAACGAGCTCAGCCCGCTGATCCACAGCTTCTGGTACCTGCTGCGCGGCGCGGCAATGACCGTGCTGATGGCGACGAGCGCGGTCGTGCCGGCGACGATCCTCGGCATCCTTCTCGCCTTGTCATACATATTCGGCAGCCGCGTGATGCGGTCGGCCATCATCGGCTACCTCTTCGTGATACGCGGGATTCCGCTATTGGTGCTATTGACCTTCGTCTATTACCTGATGCCACTGACCGGGATCGACCTGCCGCCGTTCTGGGGTGTGGTAGTGGTCATCTCGTTCTACTACGCCGCGTTCATCAGCGAGGTATTCCGGGCCGGTATCCTCGCATTGCCTCAGGCGCAGTGGGATGCGGCGCGCAGTCTCGGCATGACCCGCGGCTTGATGCTGCAGATCGTGATCCTGCCGCAGGCATTGCGGCTCGCCGCGCCGCCCTATGTCAGCCTCTGCGTCAGCCTGGTCAAGGCGACTTCGCTGGTTTCTATCGTCGGCCTGTGGGAGCTGACGATGGCGAGCCGCGAGGTCGTCGAGCGCACCTTGGCGCCATTCCAGATTTTCATCGGGGCGGCGGCGATCTATTTCTGTATTTGCTATACCCTCGCTCTCTATGGAAGGCACCTTGAACGACGCGTCCTCCTTGGCCATTGAGGTTCCGCCGACCCGGCAGCGGCGCCCGATGCTCGAAATCGCGGGCTTGCGCAAGCGCTTCGGCGCGGTCGAGGTGTTGCGCGACGTCTCGCTCGCGGTCAACCCCGGCGAGGTCGTGGTGGTGATCGGTCCCAGCGGCTCGGGCAAAACCACGCTGTTGCGCTGCATCAACCTGCTCGAAGAGTACGAACGCGGGACGATCACGATCGACGGCGAGCCGATCGGTTATCGGGTCGACGAGAGCACGGGCCGGCGCCTGCGCATGGCGGAGCGCGATGTCGCCGCGGCGCGCGAGCGGATCGGCATGGTTTTCCAGAGCTACAACCTCTTCCCGCACATGAGCGTGCTACAGAACATCGTCGCTGCGCCAGTGCGCGTGAGAGGCATCGAGCGCCGGCAGGCCGAGGGCCGCGCGCATGAGCTCCTCGCGATGGTCGGGTTGTCGGACAAGGCGGCCGAATACCCGATCCGGCTTTCGGGCGGTCAGCAACAGCGCGTGGCAATCGCCCGGGCGCTGGCGATGGACCCCAAGATCATGCTATTCGACGAGATCACCTCGGCGCTCGACCCCGAGCTCGTCGGCGAGGTCTTGGCGGCGATGCAGCAGCTCGCGAGCGGCGGCATGACGATGGTCGTCGTCACCCACGAGATGAGCTTCGCCCGCGACATCGCAGACCTGATGGTCTTCATGGATGCTGGCGTCATCGTCGAGGAAGGCAAGCCCGACCAGCTCCTCTTCGCGCCGCGGACCGAGCGCGTGCGCGCCTTCCTCAAGCGCTACAACGATCGCTATCGGATCTGACCAGCCTCTAAGCGGATCCGACACCTTAGGGCCCGTCACAAAACAAACGCGCGATTATGAGGATGCATGCAGCTGACGAGGGGGCTTGGCGCTCGAGTTCTGGCTGGACGCCGTGCTGACACGGGTTGAACTGCCACGGGCGAACCCACGCCGAAAATCTCTGGGCCAAGCCCGAGTTGGCGCGGCTGCGGCAATAGCTATCACACCAAAATCACCTCGCTGATACAGAGCGCGACGTTTCCCGGCCCTCGGGTCTCCGCACCTGCGACGCTGTTCCTCCGCCCATCTGTGATCCTGTCCCGTCTCTCCAAAGCTCATCTTCTCGATCCACCGCTTCCGTTGACCTCGCACTCGGGCGCAATTGGAATGCAAAGGAACCGTCTCGGCCGCGGAGCGGAATTGCCTCGAAAGGGGCGCTCTCGAAAAACGTAATCCCGTCGCGGGGGACCTAGGGTTCGAATCCAGCTCCCTCCAGCGGCGAGTCGATTGCGAACCTCCTTACCCCGCTGTCGACCGGAAGGACCCGGCGCAAACCGCGGTGGCTCGGTGGCCGTAAAGAGAAGGCGCCGAGAAAGGAGTCACCCGGCGCCGAGTTAGGCATGAAACAGCCGCCCTAAGGGAAGGCGGCGACCCAAACGCTAGTAGATCGACGCGGAATTGTACAGCTCGCGCCGTCAGGCGCGGCGACCAATGGGCGCCGGTGATCCGTGCCGCAATCATCGTCAGTGAGCGATAGCGCTGGCCCTCGTACCCGAACCCGCCCTCGATAACGAGAACACTGTGGGTGTGTCTACGCCACTGACGCACCAGCCTCGCGCCCGTCTTCAGTACGGCACCGGGATCGAACGATGAACGGCCTTTCTCGAACTCTCCCGCCAGGGTGTTCAGACGACGCTTCACCGACTGGCTCGGGCCGCAATAGGCGAGCTCCTGTATTTTATTGGCCAGAGCCCGGATCATCAGATCACAACTGAGGCCCAGAGGTGGCTCCCGGCGATACAACTGCCGCCAAGCAAGCCTCAGCTTGTGCGTGGATCGATCCCTCAATCCAGTAATCTCGGCTTCGATGTCGTCCATTTTGGAGCTGTGCGGTTCGTCGCTCCGGTCGTCGGCTTAACCGATGGGATGGACACAGGTTCACCAGAAGTCTGGTGAGCCGGTGCATAGTGGATTGCGGGTCTCATGCCCTCGCCGGCGCGGCGATGCGTCACCACCCGCTGCGACCCGCGCTGCGAATACGCAAGCCGCCCGCCGGTTCGGCACCCGCAGCAGATCGAATGACCACTCGCCCCAAGGAAATGGGGATCGGGGCGAGCTTGCAGCGCAGATGTCACAGTTCGGTCAAAATTGTAATTCCGGGGAACCTGCCGCTGCAGCCGTGTTTAACGGCATGACGGCTGCCCCAATTGGAGGTCGGCGCGATGGGCGAGCGGGAGAAGCTGCTGAGCAAACTAAAGCGCTATTTGACCATTCGAGACCGCATATCGGATGAACGGGCAGTCGCAGTCATTGAAGAGTTGATCAGGGAAACACAGGAACATCTCACACAGATCGAGCCGCTGCAGCCACCTTCGGGAGAGATGCCGCCATGACGACCTACCATGTCTCTCTCCGCGACTGTGAGACCCAAACCGTTGTCGGCTACTATAACGGCCCCTGGACGACGGATTGGTGCCACGCCGTCGCCCTCCGTAAGCGTGATGCGCGGAAGCCCACGCCGCTCGCATTCGCGATTGTCCAGGCAGCAATTAGGCTCGACCCCCATGACCCTAAGTTGGCAAATCGTTTGAACAACTTGGCATTGGGTCGGCGATGCACCGGCCGAACCCATGCCCAGCGCCGCTGATCACAACTGTCTTACCGTCGAACCGAATCCGCATGGGGCGCACCTTTCGTTGTGTCCTCAATCGGTCATAGCTCGGTTAATAGATCCTCTTCCGCGGAGAGCGATTCTGCCGCAGAGTCGAACCTTACCAATCCGACGGCGTCAGCCGTACGGTAGTCGGAGTGAGCGATGCCTGCAAAGCGCGCCTATGGCATGGACCAGGAATTCTATCCCTGGTCGCCGATCGTTACGCGCCCGGTTCTCCGGTGGCCGGAGAACGCCCGCGTCGCGCTCGCCGTCATCGTCAATTTGGAGCACTGGGACTGGGAGGTGCCGGAAGGCACACCGCTGGCGGTGAGCCCGCTTGGCGGTCCCGAGGGGATGTGGACCGGAAATCCGCCGGGCAACCTCTTTCCGGACATCGGCGGCTATGGCAACCACGAGTACGGCAACCGGGTCGGGGTCTTCCGCATCCTTGCCGCGCTGGACAAACACGGGATCACACCAACCCTGGCGCTTGACAAGGCCGTCGCCGACCATTATCCGTTTCTGGTCAAGGAGGGCCGGAAGCGCGGCGCCGAGTTCATCGCGCACGGTCTCTCACGCCGCCGCATCATCCATATCGGCATGTCCGAGGACGAGGAGCGGGAGTACATCCGCGCCTCGATCGAAGCGGTCGAAAGGGCCACTGGGAAGCGCCCGATCGGCTGGTCCGGCCCCGATTTCCAGGAGACGCCGAACACCCCCAACCTCCTCGCGGCGGAAAGTATCCGCTACCTGTGCGACTGGGGCAACGATGAGCAGCCCTACAAGATGACCCCCAAGACACGGGAGCTCTACTCGCTTGGTGTCCACGCCTATCTCGACGACAATTACATCCACCTGCACGGCCGCCGCACCATCAACGAGGTCAATCTGTTGTGGCGCGAGTGGTTCGATGGTCTTTACGCTGACGGCGCCACCACTGGACGCCTGATGGTGCTCCATCTGCATCCGTGGATCATGGGCCAGCCGTGGCGTATCCGGCACCTCGACGAAGTGCTTGGCCATATCTGCGCCCATGCGGGCGTGTGGAAGGCCACCGGCGGTCAGATCATCGACTGGTTCAAGGCGCAAGCACGATAAGCATCACAGGATTCATCGTCGAATTAACCGCCTTCAGGCGGATGGAGAGGACAGCATGGCTCTCGCACCCGGCCGGTTCGACTACGCACCGATTACCGAACGGCCCATCATCAGATGGCCTGGCAACGCGCGTGTCGCATTCTGGGTCGCGCCGAATATGGAGTTCTTCGAGTACCTGCCGGAAAACCGGCCGACGCAGCCGGACATTCCGCTCTACTCGCGCATGGACTACGGCAATCGCGTCGGCTTCTGGCGTATGCTCGAGGTGCTGAATAAGCACAAAATTCGCGCCTGCTGCTGTCTCAATCTCGAGCTGCTTGATCATTTTCCGGAAATAAGAGACGCCATGATCGCCGCCGATTGGGATTACATGGCGCACGGGCTGTACAACAGCAGGCCGATCTACGACTACACCGAGGAGCAGGAGCGGGCGTACTGGCAGGACTTCGTCACGCACCTGAAGGAGATGACCGGCAAACGCCTGAAAGGACGGCTCGGCGGCGGTGCCGGCTACACGGTCAGGACCGACGATTTGATGGCTGAGGCCGGCTGCTTCTATCACACGTCATGGATTATCGACGATCAGCCCTGGCCGATCAATGTACGGGGCGGCCAGAAATTCATCTACGTTCCTTACACCGGCCAAACCAATGACGCGGGCATGCTCGCCTGGAACCGCGAGGCGGATTACTTCCTGCAGTTGATCAAGGACCAGTTCGACACCCTCTACCGAGAAGGTGCGGAAAACGGGCGTGTCATGTGTCTTTCGCTGCATCCGCACAATATCGGGCGTCCGAATGCCGCGAAGCATCTCGACGAGGCGCTGCGCTACATCCTCGGCCACGATGGCGTCTGGAACACGACCGCCGACGACATTGCCGAGTATTACATCGCCAATTATTACGACCAGGTGTCGTCGTGGATTGCTGAACATAAGGCATAGGCATAAAGCCTGCCCAGTCCGCGGGGATAAATACTCAGTGCCTTGGGTTTAGCCGCGTTTGCCTGATCGTTCTCAAAAACGCCGCGGCGGCCCAAGGCGGCATCGCGCATTATGGAGCCGACCCGATGGATCTGAAGCTGGCAGGCAAGGTCGCACTGATCACCGGCTCAAGCCGCGGCATCGTCCTGGCGACCGCCAAAGCGTTTGTTTGCTGGCGAGGCCTGGCGGTTGGATCAAAGGCCGAAACATACCGGTCGATGGGCTGGAACAACCCCACGCGCCCCCCGATCGGCGGCCATTTTAGCATTCAGCGAGGGATCATCCTAGCTGACACTTAGCGTTCCTCGCCACGTTCGGGTAACCACTTCAATCGGTCGCACAGCCGGCGGCTCGTTCGCCAGCGGATCGAAACCGCCCGGAGCGTCGGATGATCAGCGCGAGCGGCACGCACAACAGCAACATGAACGCGCCGAGAATGAAGAAACTTTCGCTCACACCCCAGCGGTCGGCAATTCCGCCCATCAGCGGCGGGATCATGATCGAAGTAAGCCGCTGGCCGGTCTGACGCAGTCCCACGACCGCGCCTTGCTGATGGCGGCCGACTGCTCGCGCCTGCACCGACAAGACGAGGGGCTGGATCACCCCTTCGAGCCAGCCGCGTACGACCTGGAATAACAGTAGAAATGCGAAGATGCCGCCTAAAAGCGGTGTTACTGCGATCAGGAGGATCGACAGCGCAGTACCGCTAAGCATCGTGCGCTGCGCATCACCCAGACGGATCGCCCGCCCGGCGAAGAGCGCACCGAACCCGCTCGCGATCTCGGCCGCAGCGAACAGCAAGCCGATGGTGGTGCCAACAAGCCCCACCTGGTTGAGATAAACGACATAGACTGACGTCTGGATGCTGTATGTCGTGTTTCGCATCGACATGATCGCCATTGACAGCGCAATCGCTGGAATAGTGATCAGCATGACCGAGCTGAGGTAGTCCGATACTCGAGGCCAAGCGTCGCGGGCGCGGAATCTCGCTCGGCTCGTTCCATTGTATCGCGGCGGCGCGAAAAATTCCGCCTCCGGGGCGCGCAGCAGCGCAACGGTCAGCACCCCGCCCCACGCAGTGCCGACAAGGTAGGCCGGCCAGGCGCCCCCGAAATCCCAGACGGCGCCACCAAGGATCGGCGCCGTTGTCGAGCCGAGCCGCGCGAAGAAGGTAAACCGGCCGAGATATCGAGCGTCGCCCTCGGCGACCTGCGCGATCAGAGTCTGCGCGCCCGACCAGGCGAAAGACACGGCGGCGCCATTGATCAGTTGCAGCATCAACAAGGCCCAAAACCACGGCACCAACGGAAATAGGGGCGCCAAAGCCATCCCCGCCCAAACAAAGAACAACGTGACTTTGCGTGTGCCGAACCGGTCCATCAAAACGCCGATATGGATCGACAGGAACATGGCGACAATCGAGCGGGCACCGACAAGGATGCCGACCTCGGAGGCATCGAACCCCAGCGACAGCCCGTAGAGGGGGATCAGGAAGGCATAGAAATCGACATAACCCATACTGAACGGTCCGGCGACGTACAGCGATGCCAGAGACCGGGCGCGGTTAGCGTTCATGCCGGTGGCGGATCCGTGGGCTTGAGGATGCAGCAGCATCACCTGATTGCGTTCCAGCATAGCAGTAATCGTTGCGGCGATGTGCCCTGGCGCGCCGGTGCTGCGCGATGTCGCTTGCTTTCTACCTCGCAGCGGTTTCCGCCGGGAGCCGGTCAGGGTGCGGTGCGTCCGCGGGAGAGAGCCATAATTGGCAACGACCACGGTCACGGCATTGGACTTTAATCTTCGGCGCAAGGACGTTGTTCTCGAGGGCTACGCCCCGGCCGTCGTGTGGCACATGGCCAAGATCCTCGAATGCGACGCCGCGGCGGTCGCGGTGCGTACCGCGCCCGACTGCATGATGGCGGTGTTGCATCAGGACAGCTTCGACGTCTTTCCGCTGCGCGAGGATTATCACTGCACGCCGCAAAGCGTCGCGTCGCACACGCTCTATGAAAATGCCGACCCGTTCGAGCTCAAGGAACCCTCCGGCACCGTCCGCTGGTGCTTCATGCCGCGAGGCCACACAATTACGACGTCGGGACACCGGTTCTGTTTGTGGATCACGGTGTCGGCCGCAATGGCAAGGACTACCGGGACCATTGGCTGGATCTGGTCGACGAAGCCGGCATTCTGGCGATCTCCATCGAGTTCCCCGAGGCTTCGTTCCCGGAACATCTTTGGTACCATTTCGGTAACCTGCACGACAAGGATGGCACTCCAAACGGGCGCGAAGAATGGACGTTCGGTATCGACGAACGCCTGTTCGACCAGTTGCGAGCGCAGGGCGTCACCACCCGACAACACTACGGATTGTTTGGCCACTCTGCAGGCGGGCAATATGTGCATCGAATGGTCTCATTTGGATTCCGTAATCGCGTCACCGTCGCTGTCAGTGCCAACGCGGGCACTTATGCGATGCCGGATCTGACGACGCCTTGGCCATTTGGCCTCGGCGAGACGGATGTCGATACCGACGCATTGCGTGCGTTGCTCGGTTTCCGCATCACGGTAATGGTGGGTACCGCGGACGTGTCGACCACTGGCCGCTTCTTCCCAAAGGGCCCGCGCTCGATGCGCCAGGGGGCGACCCGCTATGAGCGCGCGCATAATTATGTCCGATGCGGGCACGCAACCGCGGCGGCGTGGCGGACCAGCTGTGCCTGAACGGTAATCGATGCGCCCGGCGTGGGCCATGACGGTAAGCTTATGTCCGCCGCCGCAGCGCCAATCGTGTCTGCGGCAATGCATGCATCGGCATCGTGAGCGGATCTGACCGTCGCCTCGTCGGCCTTTGCATCGCGAAGCTACAGACGACAATTTATGGTTGAGGGCCGACGGGTTCCCATGATTGGAGGAAGCGATGTATCCTGAGGATATCGACCCCCAATCTGGATGCCGACTGCCATTGCCGAGACGCGAAGACCTCGATGCGGGCGAGCGGCAGATCTACGACAGCCTTGCCGACCCCAAGGGTGAGACGCTCATGGGCCTCAGGGGTCCCGGCGGTGTTCTTCTCCATAGTCCCGACCTCTCGCGGTATACGAGACCGCTCAATCACTATCTGCGACACGAAGCGGGGTTGGGAGGACGGGTTCGCGAACTGGCCATCCTCACCACCGCCCGCGAGCTCGACAGTCAATTCGAATGGGCAGCGCATGAACCCGAGGCGCTTCGCGAGGGCGTCTCCCGCGACATCATCGAAATCATCAAGCATCGCCTCGACACGAGCGGCCTCGACCATGCCGACGCGATAGTCATCGAACTGGGTCGCGAGATCTTCGGCGCGAGGAAGGTAGCATCGGAGACCTTCGCCCGGGCATTGTGGCACTTTGGCCGCCGCGCCCTCGTCGATCTCGTCGCGCTGATGGGCAATTACGCTGGGACGGCAGCGCTGCTTACTGCCTTCGACATGCAGCTGAATGCCGATCAGCTGCCACTGTTGCCAGAGCAGTACGCTGCCCGGCGAGAATGAGGAAATTGCGAATGGCAGATGACGTGAAGCATGGGCGCGAATTCGGACCGATCGAACAGCAGGCGCTCGAGCATGTCTGGATTCACACCGCGCGGTGGCTCGACATAGCCGAGCGCGACGGTTTGCGAGTGATGGTGCGGGGCGAGGGCTGTCGGCTGTTCGACGCGCATGGCCGCTCGTTTCTCGATGGTCTCGCCGGGCTCTATGTCGTCAATGTCGGTCATGGCCGTGCCGAAATCGCCGAGGCGATGGCGAAGCAGGCGGCAGAGTTGGCTTATGTCTCTGCCGCCAGTTACACGAACCTCGCAGCGGTCCGGCTCGCCGACGTGCTGGCCGGACTGACGCCAGGCGACCTCGACCGGTTCTTCTTCTGCTCTGGCGGTTCGGAAGCGATCGAAAGCGCGCTGAAGATCGCCAAGCAGGTGCAGGCGATGCGAGGATTCCCCAAACGGTACAAGGTCATCGCTCGACGCGGCGGCTACCACGGCGCGACATTCGGCGCAATGAGCATCACCTCCTCACGCAACGAGAAATACTTCGGTCCGTTCATGTACGGCGTGAGCTTCGTGCCCTCACCCAACCGCTACCGCAACGATTTCGGGATCGAGGGAGAAGAGGGCGATCTGCGCTGCGCCGAAGCGATCGAGCAGGAGATCCTCGCGCAAGGGCCGGACACGGTCGCGGCCGTGATCGGCGAGCCGATCTCGGTGTCCAATTCGAACCACGTCCCATCGCCGCGCTATTGGCAGCGGGTCCGGCAGATCTGCGATGCGCACGGCGTGCTGCTGATCATGGACGAGGTGATCAACGGGTTCGGGCGCACCGGCACGATGTTCGCGACCGAGCAGTTTGGCGTAGTGCCCGATCTGATGACGATGGCCAAGGGATTGTCGTCGGGCTACGCGCCAATCGCTGCAGTCGCGGTCGGCGCACAGTTGTTCGACGAGTTCAAGAGGCAGGACGTGGCGCTCGCCCATTTGCTGACTTTTGGCGGCCAGGCTGTATCGTGCGCCGCGGCATTGACGAACATCGAGATTCTACGGCGCGAGGAACTGCCGCAACGCAGCGCGCAACAAGGCAAATATCTTCTCGGCCTGCTCGAACAGTTGCGGTCCCATCCAACAGTGGGCGATGTGCGCGGCCTCGGGCTGATGTGTGCCATCGAGCTCGTCAAGGACAAGGAGACCAAGGAACCCTTCGGTTGGGGACCAGCTGCAGGGAGCCATCCGTACAGCCGCCGTGTCGCCGAGCTGATGGAGGAGCGCGGCCTGCTGACACGCGCTTTCATGTCGATCCAGCTCTGCCCGCCGCTCGTGATCAGCAAAGAGGAGATCGACGAAATGGTCGCGATCGTCGACGAAAGTCTTTCGGTCGCCGAGCGGGAGTTCGGCTTCGCTTGACTGGACCGCTAACGGGCGCAAGACCGTTCTGCTGCCGCGTTGGCCGGGCCTTCCCCTCACCGCGGCGGCATACAACCTGCTAGTCCCCAAACTGATCGCGGCCGCGCCAGCGCCGCCACCTGTGAATGCAATGTCTATTGGCGGGCCGTCGAGGCAGATCTGCGGGAGCGCGACGACCTCGATCTCGTCGAACCGATCTATCTCCAGATGAGGCATCTTCGGGTAGGGGTCGAAGTCAGAGTGAATGTCGCCGCGATCCCTCGCTGGGTCATCATCGGTTACATTCCTCTTCTGAACTAAGGCCAGGCGGGGTCGGCCTCCAGTCGGCCCCGCTTCCGCTTATCGGACCCCTAACAAGGGGACCGGACAGCCTTGGATAGCGCACAACCAGTCAGTTTGGTGTCCGAGGTTAAGTCGGAGTAGCGGTTCGCTCACGGGTAATGCCGCCAAAACGCTTCCATCACAGGGTGACCAGTCAAAAGATGACGTCGAGCGATACGCGCCGGCTCCTTGCGCGTCTGCAATGCGCGAACTGGGCCTTGAACACAGGCGAGTTCGCTCTCGATCACGGCGAAGTCCGTGCGTGCTGATGGATAAACGAGAACCTGGCAGGTAGGACAGGATAGGGCGCGGGCGACCGGGTTGGCTCGGGACACCCGCTTTAGAACGGCAGGTAGGGCAGATCGTCGGCACCTGTCGAGCTTTCGCTATCGGTACACCGATAGCGGGAGGGGAAATCCGACGCGATGCCCAGCCTACCGAAAGCGTTGCTAACAGGCGGTTCGTCAGCGCGGCGATCGCCCAGACGATGGACAGCGCGTCTCAGTTCGCGCTGCGTATTGGCGATCAGGTCAAAAGTGCTGGAAAGGCGGAACAGGATCGCCAGCAGCGCCCCCATCTCCATCCAGCTCAGCAAGAGGCTAATCGTCTCGAAACTCATTTTACCCTCTCTGGCTTGGGTCCTCGGAAGGCACAGTCCTGTGGTCGGTCGGAGACGTAATCAAGGCTGGGCACGGGCTTGAGCGGACGTGCCGTGGTCGCCAATGAAATCTAGACGGCATGAATTTAAATCAAATGTTGTCAACACATTAGTGCAGCCAGCGTCCAAAAGGCGTCGTTGGCCTGCGCAAACCTCGACCTGAGCGAACTTATCCCCGAGGGCCTCAGTGCGCCCGACTGTTTGGCTTGCTGAGTGGCCCTTCGCAAGCTTATAAGCAGTTCGATCTGAGGGGGCTCCGATGAGTAGGATGTTTATTGTGGTCGCCGGAGTAGTCGCCTTTTTGTCGGGGATGCAGGGCGCTTCGGCATTTTCGACGCGGCAGGTCGATCCTGTGATTACAAACGACCGCCTCACTGACCCGGATGCACTTGCGGACAAGGCTATGAACGGGCAATCCGGAGGAACTAGTTTCGGCTTACCCGGTGGTCACCTGACGCTTCAGTTTTCTGGACCTTCGTCGGGCGGCACCGCGAACAGCCCATTTCTCGCAAGCCCGGGTACGGCTTTCGTGCCGAGCGAACATCGGTAACTCGCCAGGCTCCGCTGGGCCCACCTGCCGCAAATCGGTCCCGCGCCGCGGCTAACAGCGCCAAAGAGCCGCAGAAACCGTAGGAAGTTTCAAACCGCGGTATGAGATATCGCATGTTCGAGTGAAACCCTGACCGGCCAAACGAGCTGGTCCAGGGCGCTGGTGCGGCACGGGTCCGATCCTGGGGTGGCGCTGGCGGGGGTGCTAGGGGTGCCGGCCGAGGATATTCGGGTGCGGGAGCGCGGCCAATAGGCGGACTCTCAGCGGCTCCCGCACCGAGAGCGGGCATTTGCCAAGGGCCTCAAGCTTCCCGATGCAGCGGGTGCGTTGAACAGCGAATGCCGCCGCCAAGCTCCGAGGGTTTGTCGAAGGGTACGGTGACGACCGACACGCCGCGCTTCTCAATTTCCCTGATGAGGCGTTTATGCTCCGCGCCGATGATAACGACACCGGGTTCTAGGCAAATCGTGTTACAGCCCAGAGTATGGGCCTCCTCGGCGGTCGCTTCGATGACCTCCCAGTCCCTGACGGACGGCAGCTGGCCTTCCTTTAGTCCTGGCATGAAACACATGCACAGTCCCTCTCGGACGACGGCCAACATGCAATCCAGATGCAGCCACTCCGTCGTCAGCGGCACGAGGTGCACCCGGTAACCTTCCGGCTCCAGATACCGCTGCAACCAGGCTGCACCGGCTGGGCTGGAACCTAGCGACGAAGACCCGACCAGAATATGCTTGCCCAGCAGAAACGTATCACCACTCTCAAGGAAGGGCCGCGGATCATTAAGGAACTCGGCTTCCGTCCTGCCCGATAGGATCGGTGTCGTATCAGGCATGCGCACGTGCCGGATTGATTAAGAGTCGCAAAGGTTGCGAACCTAATTGACGATCTTCTGATGCGTGTAAGGATGAGAATTGGACGGGTTGAATGATCCGAGCGAACGATTAAAGGACGCAAATACAAGGTCCCGGGACGATAGAAATCGGCAAAGACGCAATCGTATGGCTCCTTAGGGGCAACGAGACCATATCCCAAGATAACGGTGAAGAACGCGGGGGGAGCGGCTCTAACAGGGGTCCTGGGCGTAATCCGCGGCTGTATCTCGCGTGTCGAGGTGATTGGCTCGCCCCTCGTACCGTGAAGCAAAGTTCAGTATCTTCTGCTGCGCTTCTGGAGAGCGACTTTGGCGCGCGATTTTACGGAGTTTCTCCGCCACCTCGCGGTAATGCTGGCTATCAACCAGCGCGGCGGCCGTTTTCGGTTCTCCCATGACTGTTCTTCCTCAGCCGTAAGAAGCCGTTAATGAAAGACCTACGCCGTTGGGATCTGATCGGTTCCGTGGCCGTGACACTTGAGCCGCATTCGCTAATAAAGCGTTAGCCCCGCCCCGTTTGCCCGCACCCAGCCGTCAAGAGGGCGCCAAATCAGCCGGTTGGCCACGGATTACAGCGTCGTGCGGTGTTCCATCCCGCGCAGTGACCGAGCACCCATCGCCCGTGTGAGCATTTTTGGACGCGGGGACATGGCGATGAGCGACGAGCAGCAAGAGATCGAGGAACATCATCGCGAGATCGCCGAGAAGATCAGGCAATTAGCGCGGCAAACCCGGATCGCGGAAGCCCGACAGGAATTGTTCGATCTCGCGGATCGGCTCGCTTCCGGTCGCGAAACAAGGTGACCCTGGCGGTGTTCTAAGTGATTGATAAGATTGGCGCGCCCGAGAGGAGTCGAACCCCTAACCCCCAGATCCGTAGTTAGGAGATGGGCTACATGACAGAACCTGATCTCACCTGAAGCGGCCAACAAGCCTCTGGCTTTTCTGAACAAAAGCGTGTAGACAAGTTAGAAGCGTCCTGAGGCGCTTTGAAATACCGTGTCTACATGGCGTCTACATGAGCACCGCTAAGCCGACCATCAAGCTGACCAAATCTGTCGTCGAGAAGCTGCCCGTGCCGGAAGCCGGGCAGGAGATCTACCGGGATATCGAGCTCAAAGGGTTCGGCGTTCGCGTCACCAGCGGCGGCGCGCGGACTTACATCGTCGAGAAGCGCATCGACCGGAAGGTCAGGCGCGTAAAGCTCGGCCGGAGCAGCGAGCTTTCAGCGGAGGAGGCCCGCAAGCGCGCGCAGGACTTCCTCGGTAAAGTCGCGGGCGGACGAAACCCGATCGCCGAGAAGCGTGAGGCTGAGGCGCGGGATGTCACTCTGCGCGAGGTCCTCGAAACCTATCTCGCAGACCGGGGCGACCAGCTCAAGCCCCGAACGCGGGATCAATACCGCGACATTGTTGAGGGGCGGAGGAAGGACGAATCCCCAACGGCCTTCTCAGATTGGCGTAATAAGCGCGTGATCGACATCACCGCCGAGATGGTGCAGCGCCGCCATCGCGGGCTGTCCAAAGAGCATGGGCCGGCTTGGGCGAACCTTGCGATGCGCGTCCTGCGGCTGCTGCTGAATTACCCCGTCGACGCCACGGGGCAACCGCTCGTCCTACAGAACCCAGTCAAGCGCCTCAGCCAGGCTCGATTATGGAATGCCGTCGATCGCCGGCAAAACGTTCTGCACGTTGAGGATATGCCAGCATGGCGCCAGGGCCTCGAAGTGATCAGCGAGGTCGGGCGCGACTATCTGTTGCTTGTGCTACTGACGGGCTTGCGGCGGCGGGAGGCCGCGCCGCTCCGCTTCCGCAACATCGACACGAAAATACGCACGCTGACGGTGCGCGACACGAAAAACGGCAGAGATCATGTCTTGCCGCTCTCGACGCAATTGCTTGCCCTAATCGAGCGCCGGCGTGCTGCGGCCGTCAAAAGGCTAGAGGCCGCCCAAAAGCCGGCTGCCGAGATCGACAATGCATTCCTGTTCCTCGGACGGAAGCCGGATACCTGTATCGCCGAACCAAAGACGTTTACGCAAGCCATCGCTCAAGCTTGCGGGGTGCATACCTCGGTGCACGATCTGCGCCGAACCTTCGCGACCACGGCCGAGCGGCTCGACATATCCAGCTACGCCGTCAAACGGCTCTTAAATCATCAGAATGGCAATGACGTGACGAACGGATACATCGTCACCGATGTCGAACGCCTGCGCCGGCCAATGCAGCAGATTTCAGATTTCCTGTTGCGCGCGATGGGCGCGGCTGACCCCAACATCGCATCCATCCGGGAAGCGGCACGTGCCGCCGGCTGAGCCGTTCAACAAGGTTTGGGAGGCGCGGCGCCTGGAACAGGACCAGATCGACAAAGAAGCATTCCGCCGCACCGACGAGCCCACGAAAAACGAAGCCGACCAGGACAAGGCGCTTGCGGAGGACCTTATTCGCACCCTGGGAATGCCGCGTGACAACCCGTCGGTGCGGTCGGATCTGATAATCGTCCTCGGTGAGGCTCGGCTGGAATACAACGTCAGGAGAAACATCAGGCAATCGCTCCCGGTCATCGGCGGCGTTCAACCGACACACGGCGAGATGCGGACGAGCTTGAAAGCTGCGCTGCAGTGTACGCGCAAATTGGGTGACGCAGTCCTTCCCCTGTTCCACAACCAGGTGGTCTCCTTTGCGGAGGGGGATATCCCTCTCAGGGTCGTGATCGAGCAGCTGACCGAAACACTGACTCGTCTTGACAAAAAGCATAAGCGGCGCGGCCGGGCGCCAGGCAGTCAGGCGGTGGCGCAATCTGCCGCGCGCTACCTAGTCCGATTCATGAGGAAACACGCCCCGGAAACTCGGGCGGCCACGCGGAAAAACTTCTTGTTCGCCGCCGCGCGCGCACTTGAGATCACTTGCCCCGACCTCGACAATGATCCCGGCGCTTTCAACGCATGGTTCCACAAGGTCGAGGCGCTCGAACCCCAGCCATCCAAACCCCAAATGGGGGTTAAAGGTACCGATTTCCTTTCCCCTTAGCCCCCTTACGAGCACCCCTCCGATCCCGGAATAGTCCCGCTGCCGCCTGAAAGCGGCGGCGAGGATTTAAAGGGTTACGAAGGTGGTTGATACGAATTCTTTCCCCGACCCGGTCGCATGCTTCTGGGAAGCACACCCTGACGCGCTTTTCCCCAGGAAGGTGATCGCGAAGGTCCGCTGCTGCTCGGTCGCGCTCCTGGAACGAGAGGCATGGTCCGGGACAGGAATCCCGATCGTTAGAGACGGCGGCCGGTGTCTCTATCGGAAGCGTGATGTGCTCGCCCATCTGGGGCTTCGCGAAGCTTCGTGACGCAGTTGCTTGACCGCTGGCAGCGCGATCCGATGTTTGCCCGCCTGGCCGAGCATCAGCTTCGCGTCGTTGATGATCAGGCCGGAGGGCAACGCCACCGACAGGAAGCCGAGCATCGTGCCGGCGGGGTTGCGGAAGGGCTGCCATCGGCGAATCTTCGCGGCGGGTGCCCGCGTCGGTGCGAGATCGCTGGATGCCAATCCTCCCCATCCACTGGGGCACCGTTCGCTGGCAGAGAATCTTTACGAAAGAATTATAGAGAGAACCGTCGGCGGATTGACTTCGAGCGCATCAACTCGGCGGCACTGGCGGTGTTGCCGGCGCTACTGGCGAGATGGTTACCGAATGGCCGCAAGGAGGGTTCGGAGTATGTAGCGCTCAACCCGACGCGGCATGACTGCCACCTAGGGTCGTTTCGGATCAACCTGTGCACCGGTCGCTGGGCGGATTTTGCGACGGGCGACGGTGGCGGCGATCCGGTGTCGTTGGCGGCCTACCTCTCTTACCTTGGGCAGATCGAGGCGGCCGAAAAGCTCGCCGGGATGCTTGGCGTGGAGATGAGCGATGGGCACTGACGCGATGTTTGATCCCATCGATCCGGCCGAGGCAGCACGGTCCGACGCTGCTGGCCCCGCAGAATTTCAGCCGATGGCGCCACCAGCTGGCCTCGAGAAAGACGAGATCCGCCATTACAAGCTTGGAAAGCCCTCTTGCATTTGGCCTTACCATGACGCCGGCGGCGATCTCGACGGCTACGTCTGTCGTTTTGACCTCAGCAGTCAGGACGGCACGGTCGATAAGGAATTCAGGCCTTACCGCTACGGCGCGACGACGAAGAACGGTCAGACCTGCGTCGGGTGGTGCTGGAAAGGTTGGGGCGACGGCAGACCGCTTTACAATCTGCGCGAGCTCCTGGCCCGGCTCGATGCGCGGGTGATCGTCACCGAGGGTGAGAAAAAGGCAGCTGCCGCCAAGCAGCTGTTCCCGGATTGCGTCGCCGTCTCCCCGATGAACGGCGCCAAGTCCCCGCACAAAACCGACTGGTCTCCGCTTGCCGGGCGCAGCCTCGTCATCTGGCCCGACAATGACCAGCCCGGCAGAGACTTTGCGGAAGCCTCGGTGAAGCTGGCGCGGGCAGCGGGCGCATCCGAGGTCGCTGTCGTTGCGGTTCCGCAGGGATGGCCGCAGAAGTGGGATCTGGCGGACGCGCGTCCCGATGGCGTCGAGATCGGGACGCTGACTGATCTACTCAATTCGGCGAAACCGCGGCCTGACCGCCGCTTGAAAGAGCCAGCGTCGGAAGAAGAGATTATAGCTGAAGTTCATCGTCTCGCTGCGGTCTCTCCGGTCAAATACGTGATCGAGCGCGAGGCCTCAGCAGAGAAGCTCGGCATCGGCGTTTCGGCGCTCGACAGACTGGTGAAGCGCGAGCGCGGCGTCGGCGATGACGCCCTCAAGCCGGGCCAGGGACGGCCGGTGGAAATTCCTGAGGTCGAGCCCTGGCCGGAGAAGGTTGGTGGAGTTGCGCTGCTCGAGGAGTTGGCGCGGGCAATTCGGGAATATGTCGTCCTGTCACCGCGCCAGGCCGATGCGGTCGCATTGTGGATCCTCTTTACTCACACCTTCGAGGCATTCGACTTCTCGCCGAAACTGGTGATTAGCTCGCCCGAAAAGCGGTCGGGGAAGACACGGCTCGTGGAGGTTGCGGAGCGCCTCACGCGCCGGCCTCTCTTCGTCTCGGGGATAAGTCCGGCAGCGTTGTTGCGCATAATCGAGCAGGCCGCGCCCGCGATGCTCATCGACGAAATCGACACGTCGATGAAGGGCGACGTCGAGATGGCCGAGGCGCTGCGCGGCCTCATCAACTCCGGCTTCAGCCGCGCCGGCGCCCGGATCATCAAAAATGTCCCGTCGCCCGACGGCGGCTTCGAGCCGCGCGCCTTCTCGACCTGGTGTCCGATGCTCCTCGCCGGCATCGGCAAGCTGCCGGACACCGTCGCCGATCGCTCTATCACCATCCACATGGCACGCAAGCGGCCCGACGAGAAGGTGAGGCGGCTGCGGACACGCGACGGCAGCGAGCTGCAGGATCTCGCCCGCCGGGCCGCGCGATGGGCGGTCGACAATTTCGACGCCATCAAACGGGCTGACCCTGAGGCTCTCAAGCAATTGAACGATCGCGCGGCTGACGCCTGGTCACCATTGCTCGCCGTTGCGGACCGCGTCGGCGGAAAGTGGCCAGAACGCGCGCGCAAAGCTGCAATCGAGCTGTCGGGCGACGACGAGGGCGCCGAGACGACTCGCGAAGTGCTGCTCAGCGATTTGCGCGAGCTGTTCGATGTCGAGCCGAGCGGCACGCTGTTCACGCGCGAGATCATCGCCGCGCTGCACAAGCGGGAAGATCGCCCATGGTCGGAGTGGAAGGCTGGCAAGCCGATCACTGGCCGGCAAGTCGCTGCTCTGCTCAAGCCCCTTGGCGTGAAGACGAATCAAACCGTGCGCCGCGGCATCGAACACGACAAAGGATATCGCATCGAATGGTTTGAGGACGCCTTCACGCGCTATCTCCCTCTTTCGATCGGTGACACGGTGACAAATGAGGGAATCCGCAGCTCTCGGGCCACATCCATTGGTGACGCGGCGCCCCCGGATGTCACCGATACGAATCGCAAAAAACCCAGCATTTCTGCGGAGTGTCACCGTGTCACCGATCCGATCCCTCCTTTTGGGAGCGGAAAGGCAAATGGCGCCGATCCCGATCGGCCGCCTACGGCTCCTGATGACCCGTCTTGGATGGTTGATGGTGCCGATCCCGCCCCTCCGGATCGTTCGAAGCCGGGGAGGGTCACCCTATGAGCGAGGACGCCACCGCCCTGCTCGCACGCTGCCGGGCTGCTGGCCTGTCGCTGGTGGTCGAGGGGGACGCGGTGCATGTTGATTTTGAACGCAATCCCCCAGCCGATCTGATCGAAGAGATCCGGCGGCACAAGCCCGAGGTGATGGCGGCGCTGTCAATCGCATCCCCAGCCGAGGCGGCGGTGATTGCTCCGGCACAATGGTTCGGGGGAACCGCCCCGGCGGACGAGCCGCCCTACGACAAACCCAGCCCCGCCCGCCGGGGCTTGATCCGGCGTCCCGGCGGACGGTTCGAGCACTTCTGCACCGTCTGCGGCGCCTGGGGGGCCTTCGGCTACGGCGTCACCGGCAAGACGCCCGGCCGCTGGTTCTGCTTTCGCCACCGGGCCCTCGCCGAAGCGCCGAGACCGGACGCATGACTGCGGCCGCAGTCTGCGCCTGGTGCGGGCGCGCCTTCGCGCCGCGTGTCACCGGGGGCCGCGCGCAGCGCTACTGCAACCCGCGCTGCCGGCGCGCCTATGATGCGGCCGGGCGCCGTTGGGTGGCGGAGGCGACGGCTGCCGGGGCTTTGACCGTCAAGGCGCTTAGAAGCGGCTATGCCGCAACGCGCGCGTTGCTCCCAGCGGGCCTTTCGCCCGGCGTCGATTACGCGCCCGAGAGCCTCGCGAATTGCAACGTCAGCGGCGCGCCCTGACGGGGGGCTGCCGGGCTGCTCGATAACCTCTTAGGCGCGCTGCTCGACCTGCCAGGTTGGTTCGACACCGCGCCCACGCTTGGACCGACATCGCGCTCGCGCGGCCTGACGAGCTGTTTGCAACAGAAACAGACGGTCGAACAGATCGAACTGGGCGCGCGGAGAGCGGTGGAAGCTGATCTAGCGCGAGAGTTTCACCGGCGAGCTAGGGATTCGGCAACAATCCGAACCGGGTGCGGATGTATTCCTTGGTGCTGTCGGAGGCGAGTTTGATCGTCCCCGGACCAGTCCGCACGAAGAAGTCGCCCTCGGGGCTCGTCTCGATCCCGTTCCATTTGAGGAACACCGGTTCCGGGCTGCGTTGGCAGCTCACCACACACACCGTCTTGCTCTGAACGATCTGGGTCTTCGGGTCGATGCAGGTTCCCGCTCGGTCGCCCATGCCGTTGCGCACGACCTGCGCCAAGTGCCGCATGAACTTGTCGTCATTTTCGAGAAGGTCGCGCTCGATGCCTATGATAGAGCCGTCGTCGGCGACGCCGATCAGGAGATCTCCGCCCTCGGTATTCAGGAACGCGGCAATGGTTTTCAGCGCCGCATGCGTCACACCCTTGTCGTCCCGGCGCTCCTCTTTCAGGCTCCAGCGGAGCGTGGACTTGAACTCCAGGGTCTTCGACTCGCCGCGCTTGATCAGTTCTTCGGCGTTGCGGTGACCGCGCACATACTGGTCGAATAGGAAGTTCTTCAGCGCCTCTCCGAAGGCGGCATCGTCGGTAATCCGCTTGTACAGGTCGAAATTGGTTTCGACGATCTCCTGAATCACATTCTCGACTTTATGGTCAAACGTAAGCCGAACGTTCTCCCGCGTGTTGACGCGCGCCGCGGCTTCAAGCGCCGCGTCATCGTCGAGCTTCTCCATCATATGGGCGAGAGTGACGCGATGCTCCGGGCCGAGGTTCAGCCCGAATCGTTCGTTCAGCTCGGCGATGATGCGCGATAGCGCCTCGACCTCCTCTGGCGCCAGCCCATAGCCGCCCTTGGTGCCCAGCGGGTCAAGCACACCCGCCTTGCGGTCCAGGGCGATCTTGCCGCTGCCGGTCTGTTGAATCCAGTACGATTCCATATCGATGTTATGCTGAACCTCGATCGGCAGCTCGTGCTTGTCAGGCGGGAGCAGGCGCCGCAGATGGCGGGCGAACACATAGAGCTTCTCTAGGTCCGTATCGGCGAACGTCAGCACCTGCGAGAGGAAAGCGTACAGGCGAACGTAATCGGTGAGTTGGCCGCGGAAATCGTGCCGCTCATCCCTCGATAGCTCGTTGAAGCGCTCGATTGCCGGGGCGAGCCCCGCATAGAGCCGGTCCTGGGTGGCCTTCGGCTCGAAATACACTTTCGCAAAGGCACTTACGTCGGACTCGGCGTAGACCGGGAACCCGCGGAGGCGCGTCATGACCTCGTACAGCAGATTGGGGTCGGTCGCTTCCGACAGCAGCGTCGTCTCGTAATAGGGCTCGAACGCGGCTTTGATCTCGTCGGCCTCGTTGGCGAAGTCGAGCACCATCGTGCCCTTCTTCTCCGGATGCGTGCGGTTGAGCCGCGAGAGCGTCTGCACGGCGTTCACGCCGCCGAGCTTCTTGTCGACGTACATCGTGTGCAGCAGCGGCTGATCGAACCCGGTCTGGAACTTGTTAGCGCAGATCAGAAAGCGATATTCAGGCTGCTCGAAGGTCTTTGCGGTCTGCGCCTCCGGAAAGCCGTTCATCCCATTCTCGGTGTACGATCGGCCGCCGTCTTCAACGGTGCCCGAAAAGGCGACCAGCGCCTTGAAAGGATATCCGCGCTCGGCGAGGTACTTGTCCGCGGCCAGCTTGAACCGCACGGCGTGCAGGCGCGAGCGGGTCACGACCATCGCCTTGGCCCTACCACCGACTTCGCCTTGCACCTGCGCGGCAAAGTGTTCGACGCATACGCGGACTTTCTCGCCGATCGCGTGCGGGTGCAGCTCGACAAAGGATTTGAGCAGGTATTCGGCCTTTTTGCGGTCGTAGTGCGGATCGTCCTCGACCTTCTTGAGCAGCCGCCAGTAGGCTGTGTAGGTGCTGTAATTGTTCAGCACATCGAGGATAAAACCCTCCTCGATCGCCTGCCGCATGCTGTAGAGGTGGAACGGCTCGAACTTCCCGTCGGAGCGCTGTCTGCCGAACAATTCCAGCGTCTTGGGTTTCGGTGTCGCGGTAAAGGCGAAGGTTGAAAGATTGGGCAGGCGCCCGCGCTTCTCCATCTCCGCCAGGACCACATTTTCCAGCTCTTCCTCCGGGGACTCGGCGCTCGCCTCCTCGGCCTCAGCCTCTTCAAGAGAGCCGGCCGCCAAAGCGGGCCTTCCGCCTGCTTGCCTGGATATCCGCGCCTCCGATCAGGATCGCGACAGTCTCTGGCGGGAGAGGTCTATCGAGCAACACTTGCTCGCCGGGACCGAGCGCCTCGGCCAGCGTTGCCGCGACGAACGCAGTCTTTGCATTCATATAACCGGAGGTATCGTCGTCGAACGCCGCGGCCAGATCTCTCTTCAGCTTCGCGTAGGCGCGAGCTACCTCGGGATGGTTGCGCAAATAGTCACGAAACAGAAGG
>Ga0306924_10000447_pt1 | contig 34187 bp, 30 predicted proteins | sample sta12Can44000111_FD_203756 | JGI IMG/M metagenome (GOLD analysis project Ga0306924, IMG submission 203756) | Lab enrichment of tropical soil microbial communities from Luquillo Experimental Forest, Puerto Rico - statanox.12C.anox.44.000.111 (v2)... | ecosystem: Environmental > Terrestrial >... | reverse complement strand
GCGCAAAAGGGCCTGCGTTCGCAACTTGCGATCATGCAATCGAACGGAGGCATCGTCTCCTGCGATCTGGCGCGCCGCTATCCTGTCCGTGTCGTTGAATCGGGACCGGCCGCCGGCGCCCTGATGTGCGCCGAGATCGGCCGGCAGCTCGGATGCAATCACGTGATGTCATTCGACATGGGCGGCACCACGGCCAAGCTCGGCATCATCGATGACGGCGAGCCGATCGTCACGGCGGCCTACGAGGTGGACACGATCAATGCAAAAAAGAACAGCGGACTGCCGCTCAATGTGCTGGCGATTGAGCTGCTTGAGATCGGCGCGGGCGGCGGCAGCATCGCCGACACCAGGATGGGCTTGATCACCGTCGGCCCGCAGAGCGCCGGCGCAGTGCCCGGTCCGATCTGCTATGGCCGGGGCGGGCGGCGCCCCACGGTCACCGACGCCAACCTCGTGCTGGGCTATCTCAATGCCGACTATTTCAACGGCGGAGCGATGGCGCTCGACCGTGCGGCCGCGACCGCCGGCATCGATGCCGCAATTGCCAAGCCGTTGCGGCTTCCGGTTGCGGAGGCGGCGTGGGGCGTTCACGCCATCGCCAACAGCAACATGGAGCGCGCCATGCGGGTGATCTCGCTCGAGCGCGGCCGTGACCCCCGCCATTACGTGCTGGTCGCATTCGGAGGGGCGGGCCCCCTGCATGCCTGCCGGCTGGCGCGCGCCATGGGAATCCCGAAAGTCGTGGTTCCGTTCGCGGCCGGTGTCGGGTCCGCCATCGGGCTGCTCGTTGCCGATCACAAGGTCGATGCCGGTGCGACCCGACTGGTCAGGCTCGATGGCGCCGCGCAAAACAGCATTGCCGCTGTCCTGGATGAGCTGGAGCAGCGCGCGCGTTGCGAAGTGGCACGGCTTGCACTTGGCAGCCGGCTCGCGATCTTGCGCAGCGCCCATATGCGCCATTCGGGGCAGGGCTACGACGTTCGCGTCGCGCTGCCGGGCGGCCAAGTCGATGCCGCGTACGAGGGAAAAATGCGCGCGGCCTTCTACGAGACGTACCGCAGGGAATACGGCTTCGTCGATCCGGACGCGCCGGTCGAGGCGACCGACTGGTATGTCATGGCTTCGCTTGCGAACGAGCGCGCGTGTGCAGCGATCACTGCCGAGCCCGCCGCGGGAAGGTCAGGGCCGACTGCCGTCGGCGAGCGTGCGGCTTATTTTCCCGAATGCGATGGCATGGTCCGCGCCCGCGTCATCGATCGCTATCGGATGAAAGCGGACGATGGCTTCGAAGGCCCCTGCCTGGTCGAGGAGCGGGAATCGACCACCGTCGTTCTTCCCGGGGACATCGTGAAGTTGGATCGCCACGGCCATCTGGTGATCGCGATCAATTCTGGGAGCCGCAATGTCCGGTGATGCCGACCGCCGGATCGATCCGGTCATGCTTACGGTCATCTGGAATTCGCTCATCTCGATCGCGGACGAGATGAGCGGGGCGCTGCGGCGCACGGCGTTCTCCGAGGCCGTGCGCGAAGGCGAGGACTTCTCCGCCGGCATTTTCGACCCCCTGGCGCGACTGATCGCTCAGGGCAACAACACGCCCGGGCATCTCGGCGCCATGCCCTATGTGGTCAGGAGCGTTCTCGAATACCTTCCTCTCGAGCAGATGGAGCCGGGAGACGCAGTCATCACCAACGACTCCTATCTCGGCGGCGGCCACTATCCTGACATCTACATGGTGATGCCGGTATTCGAGGGCCGCGAGCTGCTCGGATACGTGGTCAATACGGCGCATCACGTGGATGTCGGCGGCCTCTCGCCCGGCTCGCAGGCGGTGCAGGGTGTCAGCGAGGCCTTTGCGGAGGGCATCCGTATCCTGCCCATCAAGCTCATCCGCAAGGGCGAGTTCGACGAGGACCTGCTGCGCGTAATCCTCGGCAATGTGCGCATCCCGGAGAAGGTACGCGGCGATCTGCGCGCGCAGCGCAACGCCAACCATGTCGGCGCCGAGCGCCTGCGCGCGCTCTATCGCGAGCGGGGGCGGCCGACCGTGCTCGCGGCGGTCGCGGAGCTGCTTGCGCGCTCGCAAGCGCGCACGCGGGAACTGATAAGGGCCATTCCGGACGGCGTATACAGCTTCGATGACGTGCTCGATGACGTCGGTCCCGGCACCGAACCGGTCCGCTTTTGCGTGGATGTTGCGATCAACGGCGACGAAGCGGTGGTCGATTTCTCGCGCAGCAGCGATCAGGTCAACGCCGGCATAAACTCCTACATCAACTATACCCGCGCCTATGCGACGTTCGCCATCCGCACCTTCGCCCGGGTCGACGTGCCGCACAATGACGGAGTCGAGCGGCCGATCAGGACGGTCGCGCGCAAGCGCAGCTTCTTCAATCCGGAATATCCCGCCGCCAGCGGCGGGCGCGCAAACATCCAGGTCCGCATCTTCGATGCCATCAACGGCGCGCTCGCCAAGGCGTTGCCGGAACGCGCCATGGGCGCCTTCTCGCACTGGGCCAACCCGATCTTCGGCGGCGTGCACGACGAGAGCGGGCGGCCGTGGGTGATGTACGATCTCATTTTCGGCGGCTATGGCGGCCGCTTCGACAGAGACGGCACCGAGGCGCTGTGCCCGGTTTTCAATGCGGCCAACCTGCCGATCGAGGTGCACGAGGCCAACAACCCGATCCTGTTCCATTGCTTCGAGCTCATTCCCGATTCCGGGGGGCCCGGAAAACACCGCGGCGGATGCGGAATTCGCAAGGACGTTGAAATCCTCTGCGCCGGCGCGACCGTATCCCTGCTCGGCGACCGCCACCGCTTTGCGCCCTACGGCCTGTTCGGGGGCCAGCCGGGGAGGCGCGGGCAGACGCTCCTCATCCGGGATGGACGAAGCATCGAGCTCGGCTCCAAGGAGCGTCGCGCGCTCGAGCGTCACGATATCGTCAGCATGCGGCTTGCGGGCGCCGGCGGTTATGGTCCGCCGCAGGAGCGTGACGGCGATCTCATCCGCCGCGACATCGCGCGCGGCCTTGTGAGCGCCGAGGCGGCGCGCGCCGCCTACGATATCCCGGGTGAATCGAGCGAATAGCGAAGCCGTCCAATGAGCACCATGCTCACGCTGCAGGATATCGAGCGCGCGCGCTATTTTTACGAGCGCGACTGGTGGGGTTCGGACACGCTCTATACGCTCCTGCGCGCATCGGCCGCGCGGGCTCCCGATCGCATCGCGCTGCGCGACAGCAATTCACGGCTCACATTCCGCGCCGCGCTGCAATGGGTCGATGCGGTAGCCGCCGACCTGCACCGGGCCGGCCTTCGCGCCGGCGACCGCGTCTCGATCTGGCTGCCGAGCCGGGTCGAGACCGCGCTGGTGTTCCTCGCCTGCTCGCGCATGGGATATGTCTGCAACACGTCGCTGCATCGCGACTACACCTGCAAGGAGATTGTCGCGCTGCTGGAACGCGCGGGTTCGGCAGCTTTTTTCGCCCAGGCCGGCTATGGCGCCGATGCCGCAACCAGCGACATCTTTTCAATGCTCGGCGGGCTGCCCCGGCTGAGGAAGATTTATCGCGTCGAGCCGCTGCGCTCCGCCCTTGCCGAGGTCGATCGACCGTTCGGGCTTACCGGCATGCCGCGCGTGCAGGAGGACAGCATTGCATGCTCGCATTCTCCCGATCGCATCGTCTATCTCGCGTTCACCTCCGGCACCACTGGGACGCCCAAAGGGGTCATGCACTCCGACAACACGATCCTTGCCAACGCACGCGCCATCGCCAGGGACTGGAAATTCGATGAAGGCACCATCGTCTATTCATTGAGCCCAATGAGCCACAATATCGGGATCGTCGGCCTGGCCGTGGCGATCGTCTGCGGCGGTGAGTTCGTCGCGCATACGCCGGTCGATGCTCCGCGCATGCTCGATCGCATCGTCGAGACCGGCGCCACCTATCTGCTCGGGGTGCCGACCCATGCGATCGACCTCCTGTCCGAGTTGCGCCGGCGCGGGATGCGCACGCTCGGACGGGTCAACGCGTTCCAGCTCGGCGGCTCGCCGGTGCCGCCGACCACCGTGCTGGGATTGAGCGAGATCGGCGTGAAGACCCAGAATTCGTTCGGCATGACCGAGAACCACTCGTTCCAGTACACCCGGCCGGACGATCCGCTGGAGACCATCGCCGCAAGCTGCGGGCGGCCGGCCGACGGCATGGAGATCAGGCTCTGGCGCGAGGACGACTGCGACCAGGAGGTCGCGGCGGGGGAGGCCGGGGAGCTCGGCGTGCGCGGAGCCTCGCTGATGCTCGGCTATTTCGGCGATCAGGCGGCCACCGAGCTTTCCTTCAATCGCGAAGGCTGGTTCATGACCGGCGACCTCGCGCGTTGCGACGGCAGCGGAAATCTTCAGATCGCTGGCCGCAAGAAGGATCTCATCATTCGCGGCGGCCACAACATCTATCCCGTACGCATCGAGGATTACGCCATGCGGCATGCGGACGTGGCGAAGGCTGCCGTCTTCCCCGTCGCCGACGCGCGATTGGGCGAGCGCGCGTGCCTTGCCGTGATCCCGCAACCCGGCGCAGCGCCGCGGCCGATGGACCTTCTGCGGCATCTCGACGCGCAGGGGCTGTCGAAATACGACATGCCCGAATTCTTTCTGGCGCTGGATGATTTTCCGCTCACGGCGAGCGGCAAGGTGCTCAAGCGCCGGCTGATCGAGATGGTCGCGCAAGGCTCGCTCAAGCCGCAGCCCGTGCGCTGGCAAGGCTGAACGCAGGATCGACGTCCATGGCGCAAAGCACGTTCGAGTTTGTCCGTGACAACATCGCAGCAACGCCGTTCCACCAGTGGCTGCTGCCGGAGCTGCTCGAAGTGAACGAGAAGGAGAGCAGCGTCACCATCCGCCTGCCGATCCGTCCGGAGTTCTGCCGGCTGCCGGGGCGGCCCGAGCTGCATGGCGCCATTGTCGCCGCCATGGTGGACATCACGGGCCATGCCGCAATCGCGGCGAAGGTGCGCCACACCGTCGCGACCGTCGATATGCGCGTCGATTATCTGCGACTTGCGGGCGGAAACGAGCTGCTCGCGGTGGCGACGGCGATCAAGCTGGGAAAGACCATCGGCGTCGTCGATGTGCGCATCAGCGACGACCAGAAGCGCCTGGTTGCAGTGGGTCGCGCGGCCTACGTCACCATCAGCGTATGAGGGCCCCATGGCGCGTCAGTTGCACCTGACCATGGCGTGCGGCCTCTACGACCGCATGCTGGATCTCTACCGCGGCGATGTGCGTCCCGCCGGCATCGAGCTCAACTTCATCCCCCTGGATGGCTCGGCCGGCGCACGCGAGATCTTCGACCGCATGGGCGGAAATCTCGAATTCGATGTCGCCGAGATGTCGAGCTCGGAATTCATTACGCGCAAGTGCGCCGGCCAATCGGCCCTGGTCGCCTTGCCGGTATTCCCTTCGCGCGTGTTCCGGCACGGAATGGTCAGCATCAATCGCCGCTCCGGCATCAAGTCGCCCAAGGACCTGGAGGGCAGGCGGATCGGAGTGCCGCTCTATTCCATGAGCGCCGCGGTCTGGATGCGCGGGCATTTGCAGCACGATTACGGCGTTGATCTCTCCGGCATCCGCTGGGTGGAGGGCGCCATCAACCAGCCCGGCTCGCACGGCCATCCCAGCCTGCTGCCGCTGGTCAAGCCGGTATCGATCGAGCAGAACACGTCGGGCCGCTCGCTGAGCGATCTCCTCGAGAGCGGCGGGATCGATGCCATTGTCGGCACCTCGCTGCCCGATGCGATCCGCCGCAATCCCGACATCGTGCGCCTGTTTCCGGACTATCGCACCGTCGAGAAGGATTACTACCGGCGCACCGGAATATTTCCCATCATGCATCTGATCGCCGTGCGCCGCGACGTCTACGAAGCAAATCCCTTCATCGCCTCGAGCCTGTTCGATGCCATGTGCGAGTCGAAGGAACGAGCGCGGCGACGCATGCGTGACCTCGGCATGCTGCAGTACATGCTGCCCTGGATGACGGCCGATATTGATGAGCTCGACGAGACTTTCGGCGGCGATGCCTGGCCGTACGGGATCGAGCCCAACCGGCCGACGCTGGCGGCGCTCATGCGCTACCTCTGGGAGCAGGGTATCATCAAGTCGGAGATCGCGATCGAGGAGCTGTTCGTTCCGACCCATGGGCGATACGACCGTTGGTCCGGCCGGGCGGCGTGACCGAGAGGGGGCAATCAGAGCGGGCCTCGCAAGAGCAGGCCGCAAGCTGCATGATATGCCTTACCGGTTCACCAGGGAGGACACCGTGAGCAAGACGCGTTTCATCAATCCGCAGGGCCTGTCCAAGCCGCCCGGCTACACCCACGTGGTCGAGGCCACCGCTCCCGCGCGCCTCGTCTACATCGCCGGCCAGCTTGGCATGGACCGCGACGGCAAGCTCAGCAGCGACTTCCGCCTGCAGGCGGTGCAGACCTTCGAGAACCTGAAAACCGCGCTTGCCGCCGTCGGCGCGACATTCCAGCACGTGGTGAAGCTCAACAATTACCTCGTCAACCTCACGCATCTGCCGATCTTCCGGCAGGTGCGCGACAGCTATCTGGCCGACGAGAACCGTCCCGCCAGCACCACGCTTGCAATCTCCGGTCTCGCGCGCGAGGGCGCAATGCTGGAGGTGGAGGCAATCGCGGTGCTGCCGCCGGCGCCCGCGCGCAAGAAGGCGGCGGGTGCCGCGCGCTCCGCTACCAGAGCGGCCAGACGAAAACGACGGTCGTGAGCGCCAGCACCGGCAGCATCACCAGGCCCGACCACAGCATGTAGCCGAAGAAGCTCGGCATCTTCACGCCGCGCTCGACCGCAATGGCATAGATCATCAGGTTCGGGGCATTGCCGAGATAGGTCAGCGCGCCCATGAGCACGGCGCCGAGCGAGATCGCGGTGAGCGTGCCGGCGAGCGGACCCATCAGCGCGCGCGCATCGCCGCCGGCGAGCTCGAAGAAAACCAGATAGGTCGGGGCATTGTCGAGAAAGGCTGAAAGCAGGCCGGTGAGCCAGAAATAGGCGACCGCATGCGGGCTCCCGTCCTGTGACGTGACAGCGCCCAAGAGCCACGCGAAGGCGCCGCGCTCACCGGCATGCAGCATGGCGATCACCGGGATGATGCAGGTAAAGATGCCGGCAAACAGAATGGCGACCTCGATGATCGGCTCCCAGGAGAAGCCGTTCTCCTCCCGGTGCTCGTTGCGGGTGAGCGCAAGCGAGCAGAGCGCAAGGGCCAGCAGGATGCCGTCGCGCGCGACATTCTGCAGCTCGAGCGTGGTACCGTAGACCTCGAAGCGGATGCCGGGCTGCCAGCCGGTCGAGAGCAGGATCGCCCCGACCACGCCGATCATGAGCAGCAGGTTGATGCTGCCGCGTATGCCCAGATCGAGTGGCGGCGCGCTTTCCCCGACCGTCGTCACCAGGCGGTCCTTGCGGTAGTGCCAGAGGTCGACCGCGAGGAAGATGGCAAGCACGAGCGCGCCGACAAAGGCAGTGGGCCGCCACAGGGTGAGAGCCGGCCAGAAGAAATCGACGCCGTGCAGGAAGCCGACGAACAGCGGCGGATCGCCGAGCGGTGTGAGCGCGCCGCCTATATTGCCGACCAGGAAGATGAAGAAAATGACGACGTGCGCGTTGTGGAGGCGCGCCGCGTTGGCGCGCATGAGCGGACGCAGCAGGATCATGGCGGCGCCGGTGGTGCCGAACACGCTGGCGATCGATGTTCCGAGAACAAGGATTGCGGCATTAAGCAGCGGGGTGGCACGCAGATTGCCGGTCACCAGGATGCCGCCGGCTACGACGTAAAGCGTGAACAGCAGCACAATGAAGCTGAGAAAGTCCGCCAGCATGACGTGCACGAAAGCCGCAATTGCGATCGGAACGCCGTAGATGGCGGCCAGTGGCGCGACCGTGAGCGTGCTCCAGATGAAGGCAAGCTTGCCGTAGTTCCCATGCCAGGTCTTCGGGAACAGGAGCGGACCGGTGGCGATGGTAAAGAGGATGCCGATGAAGGGTACCGCCCACGGCCAGCGCAGCGTCGCTCCGTCAAGCGCGGCTGCCGCCCACGCGCTCTGCGGTGCGAGCAGCAGCAGGCCGGCGGCGGCGCCGATGATAACATGAGGCGGCATGTGGTGAAGCTGGCGAGGGTTGATCGGAATGCACGGATTTGAGATGTCTGCGATGCAGATGCGGGACATTTAACCGCAAACGCTGTGCTTATTATGGCGCAAAATACCCGCGCCGTGCCTGCGGCACCTTGCGGAACTACTGGTCGGCGTTGCCGTCGGCGCCCGCTTGAACAATAGTCTGCCCGCAACCGCCTCATTTCCTTGCCCATGTCTCAATCTCCCGCCCTCCCTTCCGCGCGTCTGATGCGCCAGCGCTCGTTCCTGCTGTTCTGGTGCGCGCGCACCTTGAGCAACGCGGCGTTCATGATGCAGGGCGTGGCGGTCGGCTGGCAGATCTATGAGCTTACCGACAATCCGCTGGATCTGGGTCTGGTCGGTCTGGTGCAGTTCTTTCCTGTGGTCGCGTTCTCGGTCGCGATCGGGCAGGCCGCGGACCGGTTCGACCGGCGCGTGATCGCGGCTTGCTCTCAAATCGGCAAGGGGATTGCGGCGCTTGCGCTCGCGCTCGGTACGGCGGGCGGCTGGCTCGGGCGCGACTCCATGCTGGCGATCCTGTTTCTTTCCGCGACGGCGCGGGCGTTCGAGATGCCGAGCATGCACGCGCTGGTGCCTGCGCTGGTGCCCGCGCCGTTATTGCCGCGCGCGATCGCGGCCTCGGCGAGCGCGCAGCAGACCGCGGTCATCTGCGGGCCGTCGCTGGGCGGCCTGTTGTATGGGTTGGGACCGACTGTGGTCTACGCGACCTGCACCGCCGTGTTCGTCGCGGCCAGCCTCCTGATCGCGCAGGTCCGAATCGGACCGCGCGTCAAGGAGCGTATGCCGTTGGGCATGGAGACGTTGTTCGCGGGTTTCTCCTACATCCGCAGCCGGCCGGTCCTGCTCGGGGCGATCTCGCTCGACCTGTTCGCGGTCCTGCTCGGGGGCGTCACCGCGCTGCTGCCGATCTACGCCCGTGACATCCTGCACGCGGGCCCATGGGCGCTCGGCCTGCTGCGTTCGGCCCCCGCGGTCGGTGCGCTTTCGGCATCGATCGCGCTCACCCGCCATGCCATCAGCGGCAGCGCCGGACGCATCATGTTCGCCGCGGTGGGAACGTTCGGGGCGGCAAGCCTGTTGTTCGCGCTGTCAACCTCGATCGCCATGTCCTTCCTCGCGCTTGTCATCTACGGCGCCGCCGACGCGATCAGCGTGGTGATCCGGCAGTCGCTCGTCCAGATGCGCACGCCCTACGAGATGCTCGGCCGTGTCATGGCGGTCAATTCCATGTTCACCGGCTCCTCCGGCTCGCTGGGCGAGTTCCGGGCCGGCACCGTGGCGGCCTGGCTCGGCGCCGTGCCCTCCGCCCTGATCGGGGGGGTGGGCGCAATCGCGGTGATGCTGGTATGGATGGCCGCCTTCCCGGAATTGCGCCGTGTCGACCGGCTAATTCCGGAAAGCCCTCAGTCGCGCACGACCAGCACCGAGCAGCTCGCATAGCGCACCACGTGGCCGGTGCTGGAGCCGAGAAAGTACGTGCGAACCGCATGCCGTTTGCCACGCTGCGACGTCATGATGATGAGGTCAGCATCCATGCTGCTCGCCTCCTCGAGGACCTCCTGATAGATGCCGCCCTGGCGCACCGATGTCGATACGCGTTCGGGAGGAAGCCCGATCTCGCTCGCCATGATGCCGAGCGCCTCCTCGGCGGCCTTTCTCTGTTGCACGTCGAAGTCGGGCGGCACGTATTCGGCAAGCATGACCGGGGTGAGCGGCAAAACATTGATCAGGCGGATGCTGCCGTTCGATTGCGCCGCCATCATCAGCGCCGCCGCGATCGCCGGCCTGGCGAGCGTGGTATCGGCAAGGTCGATCGGCACCAGGATGTTCTTGTACATTGCCGCGATGCTCAGCTCACTGGCGATCTGCCGTCGCCAGCGAACGCGGGGTGACGAAGCGCTCGAGGCGGCCGCCATGCGGATGCAGCTTTCGCCACTCGTCGCCGGCAAAATCGATGACGACCAGCCCGGCGGTGGGCAGGCGTTCGTTGAGCTGCTCGCGCAACTCGACATCGCCCGAAGCAATCAGGCTGCGGGCTAGCGCGTGCAGCCCGGGATTGTGCCCAATCACCATGAGCGTGCGGGCCTTCCCGTCCACATGCCGGATGGCCGCGAGGATCCCATCGGCTCCCGCATTGTAGAGCCGCTGCTCGTAGACGGGCGCAGGCGGTGCCGCCAGCTTGCCCGCCAGGCACTCCCAGGTTTCGCGCGTGCGCCGGGCGGTCGAGACCACAGCCAGGTCGGGCTCCAGCCCATGGCGGGCGATGTACGCGCCCATAGTGGCCGCATCCCGCACCCCGCGCGCATTGAGCGGGCGCTCGCGGTCGGGCACCCCCGGCGCGGCCTTTTCCGACTTGGCGTGGCGAAGTACCAGCAGGCGCATGACGGCAGCATCGATTTCCAGCTAGCGCCAGTCTAGCATAACCCACCACCGCTTGGCTCCCGACGCTCGCCGAGTGATTTTGACGCGTTCGAATGAAGGGCGAAGAAACGTGAATTCGGCCGAGCGGACGTCTTACGGTTCGACCTGGTACGCCGAAAGCATGGAGCCTGCCCCGGAATGCGGCCGGCTCGCCTTCGACGTCGACGTCGATGTCTGCGTTGTCGGTGGCGGGCTTGCCGGGCTGACCACCGCGCGCGAGCTCGCCTTGCGCGGCTGGTCGGTTGCCCTCCTGGAAGGCCGGCGCATCGCCTGGAATGCATCGGGACGCAACGACGGCTTCGTCCTGCCGGGCTTTGCCGAATCCATGGACAGGATCATCGCGCGGGTGGGCCGCGCCGACGCCAAGGCTCTGTGGGCGCTCTCGGAGATGGGGCTTCGCTATGTGCGCGCTTCGATCGCGGAGCTGCGCATGCCAGGCGTCGCGCCCGTCGCCGGCTGGCTGAAGGTGTCGAAGACGGATGACCGCGAAGGCGTGCTGGCCAACGTGCAGCTTTACGCAGAGCTTGGAACCGAGGTCGAAGGTTGGCCGACGGAGCGCGTGCGCGAGGTGCTCAAGACCCGACATTACTTTCATGCCATGCACCTGCCGCGCGCCTTTCACATCCACCCCCTCAACTATGCGCTCGGCCTGGCCCAGGCGGCGCAAGCGGCCGAGGTGCGCATCTTTGAGGATTCCCAGGCTCTGAGCATAGATCCTGCCGGCGTGCGCAAGCGGGTGACGACCGCCGCAGGGCGTGTGCGCGCCCCCCATGTTGTTCTCGCCTGCAATGCCCATCTCGGCGCGCTGCTGCCCCGCATTGCCGGCACGCTGGTGCCGGTGTGGTCCTACGTGGTCACGACCAGGCCGTTGGGGATGCAGCTAGCCGAGGCAGTCGCCTATCGTGGAGCGGTAACCGATACCGACCTCGCCAACCATCATTACCGCGTCGTGGACGGCGACCGGCTGCTGTGGTCCGGCCGATCCACGACGTGGGAGGGTGACCCGCAGCGGTTCGCCGGCAAGCTCAGGGCGGACATTGCGACGGTGTATCCGCAGCTTGGCGAGGTCGAGATCGAGCACGCATGGTCGGGCCTGCTCGGCAATCCGCTTCACCGGATGCCGCAGATTGGAGAGCTTTCGCCCGGACTCTGGCTCGCCAGCGGCTTCGGCGGCCATGGGCTCAATACCACGGCCATGGCAGGCAACATCATTGCCCGAGCGATCGCGGAAAACGATGACACCTGGAAGTTGTTTGCGCCCTTCGAGCTGGTGTGGGCGGGCGGAAGGTTCGGTCGCGCGGCGATGCAGGCCTACTACTGGTGGTTCAACACGCGCGAGCGCTGGGCGGCGCGTCAGGCGCGCGAGCGCGAGCAGGAATTTCGCCGCGCCGAGGAGCTCGCCGCGATGCGCTCCGGCACCGAGCAGCCGCAGATCGAAGCAGAGATCGGCGCCGTCGTGCCGCCTGAGCAATTACCGCAGGAGCCATCGCTCGCGCAGCTGCCGGTCGACCCCGTCATTGCCGGCGAGCCGGAGCCTGACGCAGATTCGGCAGCCGGCACGCAGCTGGGCATGAGAAAGCCGGGTCCCGGAATCGGTAGGCGCAAGGCATAGCGCGTCGCGGATGCGGCCGCGCGCTGATGCTTTGCGCCTGCGCTCAGCGTCCCTCGCGCCTTGCCATGAAGGCGAGCCGCTCGAACAGATGCACGTCCTGCTCGTTCTTGATGAGCGCGCCGTGCAGCGGGGGAATGAGCTTCTTCGGATCGCGCTCGCGCAGGGTTTCCGGACCGATGTCCTCCACCATGAGCAGCTTGAGCCAGTCGAGCAGCTCGGAAGTGGAAGGCTTCTTCTTCATTCCCGGCACTTCGCGAATCTCATAGAACAGGGTGAGCGCCTGCGCGACAAGGCGTTGCTTGATGCCGGGAAAGTGCACCTCGACGATGGCACGCATGGTATCGGCATCGGGAAACCGGATGTAGTGGAAGAAGCAGCGGCGCAGGAACGCGTCCGGCAACTCCTTCTCGTTATTGGAAGTGATGATCACGATCGGCCGCCGACGTGCCTTGACGGTTTCGCCGGTCTCATAGACGAAGAACTCCATGCGATCGAGCTCGAGCAGAAGATCGTTGGGGAACTCGATGTCGGCCTTGTCGATCTCGTCGATCAAAAGGACCGGCCGCGCATCGGATACGAAGGCGTCCCACAGCTTGCCGCGCTTGATGTAGTTGCGGATGTCCTGAACGCGCGCGTCTCCGAGCTGGCTGTCGCGCAGGCGCGACACCGCGTCATACTCGTAAAGCCCCTGCAGCGCCTTGGTCGTCGATTTGATGTGCCATTCGATGAGCGGAGCGCCCAGGCTTTTCGCGATTTCAAGCGCCAGCACGGTCTTGCCGGTACCGGGCTCGCCCTTGACCAGGAGCGGCCGCTCGAGCGTGATTGCGGCATTGACTGCGACCTTGAGGTCGTCGGTAGCCACATAGGCGCTGGTGCCTTCAAAGCGCATGACGGTTGCCGTTCTTCACCCTCGCACGAACGTGAGGCAAATTGTAAGCCAAGGTCGTTCAAAGGGCGTACTATCGAAATGCATGCAGGCAGGAGAGTCCGATGAGAAGCGTGATTAGGCGTGCCGGGCTTGGCGCGGGACTCTTGCTTGCCTTTGCGGCAAGCGCAATGGCGCAAACCGGCGAGCCGCCGAAAACCGGGATTGCCACGTTCTCCGGCGGTTGCTTCTGGTGCGTCGAGGCCGACTTCGACAAGGTTGCGGGCGTCATTACCACCACTTCCGGCTATACCGGCGGGCGTGCCGTCAATCCCACTTACGAGCAGGTTTCACGGGGCGGCACGGGTCATGCCGAGGCGGTCGAGATCGCTTACGACCCGGCCAAGGTCAGCTATGAGAAGCTGCTCGACGTTTTCTGGCACAATATCGATCCGCTGGCCAAGAACGCGCAGTTCTGCGATCACGGCGATCAGTACCGGACCGCGATCTTCTATCACGACGACCAGCAGCGCCGCCTGGCGCAAGCTTCGAAGGACGCCTTGCAGGCGCGTTTCGAGGACCCGATTGCCACGCAGATCGTGCCGGCCGGGCCGTTCTACAAGGCGGAGGAGTACCACCAGGACTACCATGCGAAGAATCCGATCCGGTATAAGTTCTATCGGTTCAATTGCGGACGCGACGCGCGGCTTGAGCAGCTGTGGGGCAAGAAGGATTAGGCGTTGCGTAGCCCCCGTTTCGCATAGCGAAACGCGGGGTCCCGGATTTTGCGCGCACGATAGCGCGTTTTGGGCGCCTCTCTTGTAGCGCGCTCAATCCGGGCTACGGCCGCTTGGTCGCACCTGCGCCTGCGTAATCATGCCACGATTTGGATATTGTTTGCGCCCGCCGGGCTCGATATAAGCTCGCCGCGCGAGCGGGGGGTCGCTCGCATTCGCAGGGGGTTGCAATGTCTTCGCAGAGGAATGGCGTGAGCATGCCGGACAGGGGCAAGAGCTATCGTCCGTCCGACAAAGAGCCTTTCATGAACGAGCGCCAGCGCGAGTATTTCCGCCAGAAGCTGCTCACGTGGAAGGAGGAGATCCTGAAGGAGGCGCGCGAGACCCTGGCTCACCTGCAGGCGGAGAACGAAAACCATCCGGACCTCGCCGATCGCGCCTCCTCGGAAACGGATCGGGCCATTGAGCTGCGTGCCCGCGATCGCCAGCGCAAGCTCATTGCCAAGATCGACTCGGCACTTGCGCGGCTGGAGGACGGCACCTACGGCTATTGCGAGGAGACGGGGGAGCCGATCTCGCTCAAACGGCTCGAAGCGCGACCGATCGCCACGCTCTCAGTCGAGGCGCAGGAACGACACGAACGCCGCGAGCGCATATATCGGGACGAGTAGGCGCCCGACAGCACCCCCGCTCGCTTTGCTCGCCGGCCTCTCGCTATGGGGGAAGTATCAACCCTTGCCCGCTGGCCGGCCGAGCAGGCTTGCCATCTCCTGCTCGAGGCTGTCGTAGAGCGATTTCTGTGCTGTCGGCTTGCCGTCGCTGCGCGCGGGCCTCGCCTCGGTGCGCGCAGGCGCCGCCCCCTCCGTCGCCCGCGGCTGCGCGGCGGCTTGCGGCGGCGCCAATTCCTCGCCTGCATCGGTGGGCGCAGCCGGCCCCTCGTTCTTGGGTTCGATCTTGATTTCAGGTTTGGACTCAGCCTTGGGCTCGAGCTTAGGCTCGACCTTGAGGTCAGCCTTGGGCGCGGGGGGAGGGGGGCGCGCGTCGTCGCTGCGGCTCGGCCGGCGCAGCGCCGCCTCGAGCCGTTGCGCCATCTCGGCGAGGTTCTGATCGGCAGGCGAAGCGAACCTGCCGTTACCGGGCGCGGGCGCCTGCGGCGCGGAGGCGGGCGCCGGCTGGGGTCTCGCGCGTAGCTCGCGTCGAGGAAGCGGACGCGACGACGGCTCGTTAGATGCGAGCTCAGGGGATGCTGGGGGAATCCGTCCGAGCTCCTCCGCCAGCCCGGAAAGCGAGTCTTGACGCAGGCGGCGCTCGCGCAAGGGAGAAGCGACCGGCGGAGATGGTTGGGGAAGCTCGGGCTCGGGAGCCATCCGCTGCATCGGTTCCTGGTGCACGCGTTCCTGGAGGGGCCGCTGCGGGCGCGTGATCTGCTCGGGGCGCGGCGGCATCGACTCAGGGCGCGGCGCAGGTTCCGATCGCGGCAGCATCGGCTCCGCGCGGGCGCTGCCCTCGGGCTGAAGCGGCCACGTGTTCCCTTCGCCCAACGGCAAAGCGCGCGGCAGGGTCTCGCCGGCCGGCAATGGGCGTGCCGCCTCGCGGGGTGCCACGGCAGCCCGCACGATATGCGGCTCGATCACGACGTCGGTCGGGCCGCCGATCATCAACAGGTGCTCGATATTGTCACGGCGGATCAGGACCAGCCGTCGGCGGCTGTCGACGGTGGCATGGTCGATGACGGCAAGCCTCGGCTGTCGGCCCCGCGCGGCGCCGCCCGTGAGCCGCTGGCTGCCGAACCGCCGCACCAACCAGACGATGAGCGCAACGGCGGCGAACACCACGATGAAGGTGAACAGCGCCTTGAGTGCAAACGAGGTATCGAACATCGCTCCTCCCCGTGCCCTGAACGCGGCGGCCTTGGCGCTCGAAGCGGCCTCAAAGGGCTGGCGCCGCGGCACTATCGCCAATCCCCAATACTAACAAAGTATTAAATGGAAGAGGCTAGGCTCAAATCCTCGTATAACCCAAAGTATTCCCTTGGTAAACGGCAAAGGCGCTCATATTGGCATGGGGATTGCCGCGCTTGCGTGGACTCGCCTGCTGAGGCACCTAAAGCAGCAACCACGGCACCGATTCTCGGCACTTGACATGCACGCGCCCCAGCACGTCGTTCGTGCGCCCGTCGACCGGACTGCGGCCAGAGAGGCCGGCGGCAGCATTGGCCACGTGCTCCTGCTCGCGCTTGCGCTGCTGGCGGCTGCGGGTGGGCTCGTCTTCATCGGTCGTGCCCATGCGCAGCCCTATATTCTCGCTGTCCTCGCCGTTCTGGCGATGGCAGGGGTATTCCTCCTGTTCGCGCTTGCCGCCGGCATTCTGCGCGTCCCGGGCACAGCGGCCGCCAACGCGCTGCCCAAGGCCGTGGTGGATAGTGCCAGCGACGGCATTCTGGTGACCGATGCCAAGGGGCGGGTGGTATATGCCAATGCCGCCTATCTGGCGCTGGTTGGGATCTCCGAAGGCGGGGATGTGGGCCCGGTCGAGCGCGCATTCATTGGCGATCCCGGCGTTTCCGAATGCGTTTACCGGCTGCTCAAGGCCGCGCGCGAAGGCCGCCGCGGCCAGGAGGAGGTGCGCCTCGGCGCCCACAAGGGCGAGGAGGGACGCTGGTTGCGCATCCGCGTCCGGCCGCTGGGCACTGGAAAGCAGCAATCGCGGATGACCGTGTGGTCGCTCGCGGACGTGACGCGTGAGCTCGAGCGCCATGAGAATGTCTTTCAGGAGCTCCAGCACGCGATCGATTATCTTGACCATGCCCCAGCCGGATTCTTTGCGGCCGACGGCGGCGGCAACATCGTTTACCTCAATGCTACGCTCGCCAGCTGGCTCGATCACGATCTTGCCCAGGTCGGCTCCGGCAGCCTTAGGCTCGACAACATCGTGGCCGGGGAAGGCGCGGCCTTGCTCACCACGCTTGCGGCCATGCCTGGCGACGTGAAGACCGAGATTTTCGACATCGATCTCAAGACTCGCGGCGGCCGCACGCTGCCGGTGCGGCTCTACCACAAGGTCGCATTCGGTGCCGATGGGACGCCGGGCACCTCGCGCACCCTCGTGCTCAACCGTGCGCACGACGACGGCAGCGACCCCCAGCGCGCCGCCGAGGTGCGCTTCATGCGCTTTTTTCAGAACACGCCGATGGCGATCGCGACTGTGGACCGGGCCGGCCGGATCGCGGATTCGAATGCGAGATTCGCTCAGCTGTTTCATTCCGCGTTCAGGACCGAAGCGTCCGCTGACCGCTCCATTCTCAGCGTGGTAGCGGAACGCGACCGCGACGCGCTCGCGGCAGCGATCCGCAAGGCGGCGGACGGGCAGGGCGAGATCGCTCCGGTCGATGCCGCTCTCATCGGCAAGACCGAGCGGTTCGCGACCTTCTTCGTCATTGCCATCGAGGGCCATGCCGAGCGCGACCGCGAGGCGGCGATCGTCTACGCGCTGGAGACCACCGCGCAGCGCACGCTCGAGAACCAGGTCAACCAGCAGCAGAAGATGGAGACGATCGGGCGGCTGGCCGGCAACATCGCGCACGACTTCAACAACCTTCTGGGCGCGATCATGATGGCGACCGACTTTTTGCTCAACGCGCACCGCCCGACCGACCCGTCCTTCCAGGACATCATGCAGATCAAGCAGAACGCCAACCGGGCCGCCAGCCTGGTGCGCCAGCTGCTTGCATTCTCGCGCAAGCAGACCCTGCGCCCGCAGGTGATCGATCTGGGCGAGGCGCTCTCCGACCTGACCGTGCTGCTGCGCCGCCTGATCGGGGAGAATGTGACGCTCGAAATGCCGCAGGTGCGCGACCTGTGGCCGGTGAAAGCCGACGTCGGCCAGTTCGAGCAGGTTATCATCAATCTGGCCGTCAACGCACGCGACGCGATGCCGCTCGGCGGCAGGCTCACCTTGCGCACCGCCAATGTGCGCCCCGAGGACAGCGTGCGCCTGCAAGGCAAGGGCATGCCGATCGGAGAGTACGTGCTGGTGGAAGTGGAGGACACCGGAACCGGGATTGCGCCGGAGATCATCGACAAGATTTTCGACCCGTTCTACACCACCAAGGACATCGGCAAGGGCACCGGGCTCGGGCTCTCGACCGTCTACGGCATCGTGAAGCAGACCGGCGGATTCATCTATGTCGACTCCGAGGTCGGCAGCGGCACCACCTTCCGCATTTTTCTTCCGCGCTACATCGCCGCCGCCGATGATGCCGAGCCGCCGCAGCTGCCGGAAACCACGGCGCCGGCAATTGCGGGCGCCATTTCCGCCGCCGCCGAAGTCCTGCGCACGGCCGCGATCGATCTCACCGGGCAGGGCACCATCCTGCTGGTGGAGGATGAGGAGGGGCTGCGCGCGCTCAATGCGCGCGGGCTTGCCTCGCGCGGCTACACGGTGATCCAGGCCGGCAACGGGGTTGAGGCGCTGGAAGAGCTGGAACGCCGCGGCGGGCGCGTCGATCTCGTGGTTTCCGATGTGGTCATGCCGGAAATGGACGGGCCGGCGCTGCTCAAGGAGCTGCGCAAACGCAATCCCGACATCAAGATCATCTTCGTGTCGGGCTATGCGGAGGATGCCTTCGAGAAGAGCCTGCCGGACCACAAGCAGTTCAACTTCCTGCCCAAGCCGTTCACCCTCAAGCAGCTCGTCTCGGCGGTGAAGGAGGCGATGGCGAGCTGAACTACAACGGTAAATCCCAGTGCTCGCTCACCACGTCGCAGCCGAAGCTGCGTCGCGCCTCGCTGGAGGTAAGGCGAAAACCGGCACGCTCGTAGATGTGACGCGCCGCGGCGAGCACCTGATGCGTCCACAGCGTAATGCTCCGATAGCCGCAGCGGCGCGCAAAGCGGACGCATTCTTCGGTGAGGCGGGTGCCGACGCCGCGCCCGCGCGCAACCGGATCGACCAGGAGCAGGCGCAGGCGGGCGACCGTTTCGGTCTCCCTCACCAGGAATACCGAACCGACGTTCTGCCCGTCCGTCTCGGCAATCCAGCAGCGTTCGCATTCGGGATCGAGCTTTTGCGCGAAGTCGGCAACGATCTGCGCGCACAGACCCTCGAAGTTCTCGCCCCAGCCGTATTCCCGAGCGTAAAGCTCCGCGTGGCGGGCGACCACCCAGCCGAGATCGCCGGGCCGTGGCTGGCGCAGCACGATTGCGCTGCTCGCTTTCGGCTCCGACGCGATCATGGTTTCGACCGTGCGCATCGCGCTGACCAGACGGTCCTGCTCCGGCACGCTCAACCGATTGAGCAGCGCGCCGACCTGGCGTTGCGTGCGCGTCTCCAGCGGCGCGAACGCCCTGCGTCCGCGCGCGGTCATTGACAGAAAGCTCTGCCGGCCGTCGTCCGGCGAGACGTCCTTGCAGGTCAGCCCGAGCCTGTGAAAGCGGCGCAGGATGCGGCTGAGGTAACCGGCATCGAGGTCAAGATCGCGGGCGATGTCGCTTGCGGTGGCGCGCTTGCGCTCTCTGATCTCATAGAGCACCCGCGCTTCGGTGAGCGAGTACGGACTGTCGAGCCAGCCGCGCTGCAGCACACCGAGCTTCTGGGTGTAGAATCGGTTGAACCGGCGCACCGCGGCAACGCGCTGCGCCTCGGGCGGAACGAGAGCGGCCATGCCGGCAGCATCGGCCGATTACTTGACGGAGTCAAGTATCTGCATCCTCGGCAGGCGCGACAGCAAGCTGCGGGCCATCCCGCGCAATGAAGGAAGGAAGTAGGTTGGGTCGAGTTCTTCACGAGACCCAACCTCGCAGGCCAAGCGTTGGGTCTCGCAAGCGCTCGACCCAACCTACGATACTCCACCCAATGCGCGGCGCGGGTCTGGGGCTTCCGCGCCAGCCGCATTTCGCTTGCGCTCCATGCGGGCTAGGCTTGCCGCATGGAAGAGCCGCAACAGCCGCCGCGCGGGGGCGATGCCGAGAGCGAGGGCGATCGCCGGCTCGCCAACATCGTGCTCCTGGTCTTTTTCGTGCTTCTGGTGGGCGGCGGAATCTGGCTCGCCAATGCCATGTTCGAGCAACGCCGGCTCGACGACTGTCTGGCGCAGGGACGCCGCAATTGCGCGCCGGTCGAGGTTCCGGCGCGCTGATCGGCAGATGGCTCTCGTCAGCCAAATGGGGCATCGCCCGCCGGGGCGGCTGGCTCCAAGCCCGAGAAAGCCGCTGGAAACGATTTTTTAGCCCTCCCCGTGTTCAAACTGACATGGCGCGCAGGGGCGGCACACCGCGCCATGGGCGATGTGGGGTAAGGGGGCGTCTTGATTCACTCAGGGGTCCGCGGGGTTCCGCTTGGAGTTGCCGCGATGTTTTTGACGTTCGTCCTTAAATCGGCAGGAACGCAGGCAGGTCCGGCAGATATCGGATCGCTCGCTCCGGGTATTTCCGTTTTTGGGACCATCCACCCTGACATTTTCCGGATGCGCGCGCCGCTCGGATCAGAGCCACTGGCCGATCGCCTGCAAGTGGCAAGCCTGCAGCCGCAAATCGGACTGGCTGCGACAGCGGATCGGTTTGAGATGCTGGAAGACGCACCGGCCTTGGCGTGCCGGAATGCTTCGTCAGGCGGGCGTTTCGCCGCCTTCGATGAACGCCCTGTCGGCGGACGTATGGCTGGGGGCGACGATTGTCAGGCGTCCTTCGACGAGAGGTTTCGCTCCGCCATACCAGTGCTTGCGAGCAGCCTGCGCTCGCCGCCGGATCGGGACGGCAAGAGCCAGCGAGATGATCAGCCGAAACCGATTGTCATTTCCAGTTTGCACGTCCCGGCGGGCCAGGCGAGCAAAGAGATCCCGCTGCCCGGCGACGACGGTCGCACCGCGATCTACGACATCACGGCGCATACGGTCTATCTGCCAAATGGCCGCCGGCTTGAGGCCCATTCCGGCCTCGGCAGTCTCATGGACAGCCCCCGTCATGTGCACCTGAAGATGCGGGGGGCAACGCCGCCGAATGTCTACAACCTGGCTTTGCGCGAGCGAATATTTCATGGGGTCCGCGCCATCCGCCTCAATCCCGTGGACGACGGCAGAATGCACGGGCGTGACGGCATCCTGGCGCATTCCTACATGCTGGGTTCCAATGGTCAGTCGAACGGATGCGTGGCTTTCCGGACCTATCCGGAGTTCCTGGATGCTTTCCGCAAGGGCGAAGTCACCCGCCTGGCGGTGGTGGATCATCTTGAAAGCCCGCCCGGCAACCTCGCCGCAGGGCAGCTGCCGGAGCCTGTCAAAGAGCTGATGAAGGCGACTGATCGTAACCGCCAGTATGCCGCCGCAGGGATGTCGGCGGGCGAGCCGGCCACCCACCAAAAATCGCGTTGAACTTCGCCGACGGACTGCGCGTCAGCGGCACTGGGGCGCCGGCATGGCACCGCCCTGCCAACTGTGGCATGCTCCGCTTGAGAACTTTTGCGGGGCACGCTCCATCTGGGATCCGACATGCGCTCGAAGCTGATCAGCTTTTTTCTCGCTGTCGTACTCTACCAGGCACAGTTTCCCGCGCACGCGCAAACCACGATCCGTTTCGCACCCGAAACGCTGACCCGCATCCTCGATCCGCATTTCAGCACCAGTTTCCAGGTTCGCGATTTTGGCTACCTGGTGTTTGACACGCTGTTTGCGGTGAACGACCGATTTGAGCCGCAGCCGCAGATGGTCGACACCTGGACGGTAAGCCCGGACGGCTTGACCTACACTTTCGTGCTGCGGCCGGGACTGGCCTGGCACGACGGTTCGCCGGTGCGAGCCGAAGACTGCGTGGCGTCGATCAGGCGTTGGGGATCGCGCGATGCCATGGGCGGTGCGCTCCTGCGTGCCACGGCCGCGATGACGGTCATTGATGACAGAAGCTTCCGGCTGGTTCTGAAAGAGCCGTTCAAGTTCGTATTGCATGCGCTCGGCAAGGTTGGCGCCATCGTGCCGTTCATGATGCCCAAACGGCTGGCCGAAACGCCGGGCACGGAACAGATCAAGGAGATCATCGGGTCGGGCCCATTCCGCTTCGTGCCGGGAGAGAGCGATCCCGGCTTCACGCTCGTGGTCGTGCGCAACGAGGCCTATGTGCCGCGTAGCGAGCCACCCGTCTGGGCATCCGGCGGCAAGGTCGCCAAAGTCGACCGCATCGAGCTGATCGCGATTCCCGACGCGCAAACCCAGGTCAACGCGCTGCTCAAGGGCGAGATCGACTTCATTGAGACATTGACCACGGATCTTCGACCGCTCGTTCTCGGCAGCAGGACCGCCCATGCGGTCGAAGGAAATCCTTTCGGCGTTCAGGCGCTCATGCGGATGAACCATCTGCAGCCGCCCTTCGATGACGTGCGCGTCCGCCGCGCGGTCGCGATGGCGGTCGATCAGGAGCGCTACATGCGGGCAACGGTTGGATCGCCCGAGGCCTACAAGCTGTGCTGGGGGATGATGGTCTGCGGCACGCCTTATGGGACGTTGGCAGGCGCGCCGAAATACGACCCCGACGGAGGGAAGCGGCTGATCCGGGATGCAGGCGTCGACCTTGCGAGGCCGATCGTGTTGCTGCACGTCGCCAACGCGCCCAACATCGCCCCGCTTGGTTACGTGACGGCCGAACTGTTGCAATCGCTTGGCTTCAAGGTCGACATACAGACCATGGACTTTCCGACCTTTGCAGCTCGCCGGTTGAATCAAGGCCCGGTTTCCGAGCGCGGCTGGAACATCGCTCACACCACATTATCGGCGCCGGAAGTCTGGAACCCGATTGCATCGGCGCCGCTGCTGGCTTCCGGGCTTGACGGCTGGTGGGGTTGGGCGAAAGACGACGAAGTCGAGCGGCTGCGCGCAGAGTTCGCGCGGGAATCGGATCTGCCGCGACAAAAGCAGCTGGCCGAGGCGATCCAGATCCGTGCCTACGAGGACGTGCTGTACCTGCCGCTCGGGCAGATCAGGGTCGCAAGCGCGGCGCACAATCGATTGACCGGCGTGCTGCCGGCTCCGACGCCGGTCTTCTGGAATATCGAGAAGCACTAGTGTCCCGGTTTCGACGTTTGTATCCCTTTGCAGCACGCTCTTGTACAAACGTCGGAACCAAAGAGACACTAGCAACTATATGGTTTCTATAGCTTGCCGGAGCGCGCGATGCCTGTACAGGGCAGCCAGCCGGAGGCAATCGGCTTCGACGATTTCTTACGGCTCATTCCGAAGGTCGAGCTGCATTGCCACCTGGCCGGCACGCTGCGGCCCCCAACGCTGATGCAGCTTGCGAGAAAGCATGGCGTTCGTTTGCCGCGGCCAATGCACGAGCTCTATGTCTACAAGGACTTTTATGATTTCATCGAAATGTTGCGGCAGATCGCGCTGGTGCTTGTGGACGCCGACGACTTCGCGCTGACAATCTACGAGGCGCTGCAGGACGGCTTCGAATCGGGCAACCAGCGACATGCGGAGATTTTTTTCAATCCGCAATATTTCTACCCGAACGGCACCCGCTACGGCACGATGCTCGACGGGCTGATCGATGGAGCACGCGCGGCGGAGAAGGATTTTGGCGTCAGCTGCCTGCTGATCCCCTCGATCGACCGCCAGATCGACCCGGCTACCGCGATGGAAATCCTCGACGACATTCTTGCGGATCGGCGGCCCGAGGTGATCGGCATCGGGCTCGATGGTCCGGAACGGGAAGGCCCGCCAAGGTGCTTCGCCGAGCTTTACACGCGAGCAGGCGCGGCGGGGCTCAGGCGTACCGCCCACGTCTGTGAGGACAATCAAACGCTCGCCGAGGCGCCGCCGAGTCACTACGCCGATTGCCGCGACCGGCTCGGCTGCGAGCGGCTCGACCACGGCTACAATCTGCTGGCCGATCCCCATATGGTCGCCCGCGCGCGCGATGAGGGGGTCTTTTTCACCACCTGCAGCGTGACGAGCGTCACGCGCAACCTTGTCCGCCGCCAGCAGAGCATTGCGCGCATGGTGGACAACGGCCTGCGGGTGACCGTCAACACCGACGATCCGCAGATGTTTCATACCGACCTGGGCGACAGCTATCTCCGGCTGTTCAGGAGCACCGGATGGAATGTCGAGTGGGCCTGCACAATGAGCCTCAACGGCATCGAGGCGTCGTGGTTGCCGGGTGGCGCAAAACGCACCCTCAGAACGCTTTTCGAGAATGAAATCGCGGGCCTCAAGCGGCGATTGCACGCTCGGGAAAATAAAGTTGACCAATGAGATGATTGTATTGCGATGAGCCCGCTTACACTATTTGGCTTGTTCGCGGTGACTGCGATGCTCGTCTGCTATGCCCTGGAGGACCGCAGTGCCTGGTTCATACTCGCATTTGCGGGAGCGTGTGCGCTGGCTTCGATCTATGGCTTCCTGCAGGGCGCCTGGCCCTTCGGAATTGTCGAGGCCGTGTGGGCGGCCGTGGCGACACACCGCTGGCGAATTCGGATGCACACCGTTGGCGCTCCTTAAGGGCTGATCTCCGCATTCTCCAGCATTGGCAGCCCGCCGGTATTTATGCGGTTGGGGCAATCGGCGGCGCGGACGGCCTTGTGCCGGTCCGCCCGCTTAACGGCCGCCGGTCAACGCCGGCATGTGCTATCCTCAGGTCGCGGTCAGCAGCGCCTTCGGCTCATTCAACGGAACATCTCCATGAAGTATCGGTTCGTGCCTTTTCCCGAGCGAAACCGGCTTCAATGGCCGAATGGCAAGCGGCTCGCCGTGATGATCACAACCAATCTCGAATATTGGGACGCGACGAAGGACACGCCGGGGCCGTTCTATCCTGGCGGGCCCGGGATTGTCGGCGGCGATCTGCCCGGCAACATCTACGACAACCCGAACTGGACGTGGCGTGAATACGGCCAGCGCGTCGGCGTCTGGCGCATGTTTGACATCTTTGACGAGCTCGGCGTGCCCTCGACCTGCACGATGAACGCCAGGATGGGACTGGAGCGGCGCGCCGTGATCGACGCGGCGCTCAAGCGCGGCTGGGAGATCGTTGCGCACAATTACGTGCAGACCGAGCTGCTAACCGACTACTCGCTCGACGAGAACAAGGAACGCGAGGTAATCCGCGAAACCTTGCGGGTCTATAAGGAGATCTGCGGCAAGCCCGCGAAAGGATGGCTTTCCAGCTCGCTGCGCTGCACCCTCAATACGGTAGACATCATCGCCGAGGAAGGACTTATTTTCACCACCGATCTGCTCAACGACGATCAGCCCTATCTGATCGAGACGCGCTCGGGCAAAAGCATCGTTTCGATACCCTACACGTCCGAGGTCAACGACTTCACGGTGTTCATGCGTCAGGGCCAGGACGTCAACGGCGCGTTCAATGTGTTCAAGGAGCAGTTTGACTGGCTCTACCGCGAGAGCGCGGTCAGCGGGCGGTTCATGAACATCGGCCTGCATCCGCATGTCATCGGCCAGCCATTTCGCATCCGTGCGCTGCACGATTTCATTGCCTATGCCAGATCATTCGACGATGTCTGGTTCGCCACCCGCGAGGAAATCGCCGAGTGGTATCTGAAAAACCACCATACCCATATCTCTTGATGAATACGGCCATGCGGTCTGGCAATGCCTTCTGGCGCGTGCCGCCGATTGACGTTAGCATTTTGCGAATTCAGCGTTCCGACAGGAGATGTTCATGCGCTTGGTGATTGGTCTGCTGGCCTTTCTGCTGGTGAGCCTTCCGTTTGGCGGCGATGCGTTCGCCTCGGCGGAGGGCAAGCGGGTGATGCTGCTCGGCACCACCAACACCAACCCGTACATCGGCGCCTGGACGGCAACCTTTACGAAGTTCGCCGCGCAGGCGGGCATGAAGGTGACGAATCTCAGCTCGAACTACGACGCGGCGGTGCAATCGCAGCAGATCGACGACGCGATTGCGCAAAAGTTCGACATCATCGTGCTCTGCTACGTCAATGACCAGGCGATTGTGCCGGCGCTGACCCGCGCCAAGGCGGCCGGCATCCCGGTCATTCTCTGGGCCACGCCGATCAAGAAGGAATACGAAGAGCTGTTCACCTCCTATGTCGGCACCGACCACAGCGAGCTGGGACGCATCGCCGGCGAGAACATGGTCAAGGGGTTGGCCGCGGAGGGCAAAAACAAGGGGCAGGTCATCGCAGTGACCGGCGTCGCGCAGCAGACCAACGTGGCAGCCCGGATGGCGGCCTTCAGGGCCGTTCTGGCGCAGAACCCCGGCGTTGAGCTGGTCGCGGCGGAGGACGGGAAATGGAACACCGCCTTGACCGAGAAGATCACCGGCGAGCTCCTGGTGCGCTTCAACCCGCGCGGCGGTGTCGACGGCATTTTCGCCATGGCGGACAATCAGGCAACCGGTTCGATCCAGGCCGTGGAATCCGCAGGCCTCAATCTTGGCGTCGCCGACAAGGGCATCGTGATCGTTGCAAGCAATTGCATGAAAGACGGCATCGTGCACATCAACTCTGGCCAGCAGTACGCCACGGCCACGCAGATCCCCACCGAAGAGGCAGACGTGACCGCGAAGAAAGTTGCGGCCCATTTCAATGGCGAGAAGCTGAACAAATACGAGCTGGTCCCGGTCTACGGCATCACCAAAGAGAACGTCGGTCAGTTTGCCGCGGGCTGCTCGTACTAGGCTTCAATGCCCATCCTCGCAGTCAAAGGGCTCACCAAGCGGTTCGGCCCGAATGAGGTTCTCAGGAACGTCACCCTGGCGCTGGATGCCCAGGAGGTTCGCGCGATCTGCGGCGAGAACGGAGCGGGCAAAAGCACGCTGATCAAGATCGTTACCGGCGTGTATCGCCCCGACGGCGGCGTTCTTCTTGTCGACGGTGAGCCGACCGAGATCACCGACCCGCAGCATGCCCAGGAGCTCGGCATCGCGCTCGTGGCGCAGGAGCTCAGCCTCGCTCCCGCGCTTAGCGTGCTCGACAATATCTGGCTCGGCAATCGCAAGGTGCCGCTGTTTCACCGCCGCAAGGAGCTGCGCGCGCGCGCCCGGTCAGCGCTCGCGAAGGTGGGCTTGGGCGATCTTTCGCTGGAGACGCCGGTCTCGCAGCTGAGCATCGGGCGGCGGCAACTGGTCGAGCTGGCGCGGATGCTGACCCGCGATGCGCGGATATTCATGCTGGACGAACCGACGGCGACGCTCTCCGACGTCGAGATCGAACGCATCTTCGATGCGCTGCGCGCGCTTCGCGCCGAAGGCAAATCGATCATCTACATCACCCACCGGCTCGGCGAGGTCTTTCAGATCTGCGATACCGTCTCGGTGCTGCGCAACGGCGAGCTGGTCGGCACGCGGCGGACGCAGGAGATCGACCGGGCGCAGCTCATGGAATTGATGCTCGGCCGCAGCATGGGGGAGATGTATCCGCGCTGGGAAAGCAGGCCGGGCGAGCCCGCGCTGGTGGTCAGGAATCTGCGCGTGCCGCCAATCGTGGAGAATTTCAATCTGACCGCTCTGCGCGGCACGGTAGTCTGTCTCGCCGGTCAGGTCGGGTCCGGCGCGGTCGAAGTGCTGCGGGCGCTGGCCGGCCTCACGTTCAATGCAACCGGCAACGTGAGCGTCGCGGGAGAGCCGCTGCAGCTTCGCTCGGCGCAGAAGGCGCAAGCCTGCAAGCTCCGCTTCATCTCCGAGGACCGCGCCGGCGAAGGCCTGTTTCTCCGCCTCAACGTCGGACAGAACCTCGTTGCCACACGGCTTGCCGAATACAGCCGGCTTGGCATCCTCGCGCGGCGAGGATTGCGGGCGCTCGCCGCCGGATTGGCCGCTGCCATCGGCATCGACCGGGCCCGGCTGCGTTCGCCGGCCGATGAGCTCAGCGGCGGCAACCAGCAGAAGCTTGCGTTCGGCCGCTCCATCGGCGGCGGCGAGCCCGGCGTGCTGCTGATGAACGAGCCCACGCGCGGCGTCGATGTCGGCGCGCGAGCGGAGATCTACCGGCTGATCCGCGGATTGTGCGAGGCCGGCTATTGTCTCGTTCTGGCGTCATCGGACATCGAGGAAGTCCTCGGCATGGCTGACGTGATCGTAACCATGTACCGCGGCCGCCAGGTCGCCACCTATCAGCGCGGCGAAGCGGACGTGCATCGCGTGCTGGGCGACATTACACACGCGGTCGCTGCGGCATGAGCGCCGCTCTGCTGCCCGCAGGATTGCGCTTCGGCGGCGCGCGCGCGCGGCATCTTGTGCTGGCTGCGCGCCTTGTCGCCGGAGCCTCGATCGCGCTCTTTGCGCTGGGCACGCCGGGATTCACCTCGCCGCTCAGCGTCAACGCGCTGCTCAATGCGGTGTCCTTCATCGGCTGTGTCGCCGTCGGCATGAGCTTCATCACGCTCACCGGCAACATCATGTCGCTGTGCCTTGGGGCGACGGTCTCGGCATCGGCGCTCATTTTCCTCGCGAGCCTGTCGCTCGGCATCTCCGCGGCATTCCTGCTGGCACTTGCGTTCGGCGTCGCGGTCACCGCGGCGCAGGGCCTGCTGGTCGGCTACATTCGCGCAAACCCCATCCTGGTGAGCATTGCTGGCCTCTCGCTCCTGATCGGCGGCGCCGCGCTCGTGACCGGCGGCCAGCGCATCTATCCCGGCGGTACCGGCTTGCAGATGTTCAAGGGGCGCGTTGCCGGCATCCCGGTCGAGGCACTCTATTTCTTCGCAACCGTGATCGTCGGCCAGTTCATCCTGTCGTGGACGCGAATCGGTCGGGTCATGCTCATGGTCGGCAGCAACCCGCGCGCGGCGACCGCCGCGGGGCTCGGCACGGCCGGTGCCGTCACCGCCGCCTATGCAGTCGCGGGCGCATGCTCCGCGCTGTCCGGAGTGCTGCTCGCGGCGCGCTACGGCTCGGGCGACATGGAGCTCGGCGCCGGCTACGATTATTCGGCGATCGCCGCGGTGCTGGTCGGCGGCACCAGCATCCAGGGTGGCTCCGGCTCCGTGCTCCGCACCCTGATCGGCGTGACCGTCATCGCCGTGATTGAGGTTGTGCTGCTCCTGCGTGGCTTCAGCGAGCAGCTGCAATACCTGATCACCGGTGCCATCGTTCTGGCCGTCATCATGCTGCACACCGTCGGTGAGCGACCGTGAAACGCGCAACGGGATGGCTGCTCGCTCCCTCGGCGCGGCCTTTCACCATCATGGCCGGTGCGATCCTCGTGATGGCGCTCATCGACCGCGGCACCGGTTATTTCTTCAGTCCCGGGACGATCTTCAGCGTCATGCAGCTGTTTGCCACCCTGGGGCTGGTCGCGCTCGGATTGGGCTTGTCGATGCTGGTGCGTGAGTTTGACCTGTCGGTCGCGGGCATGGTGGGTCTTGCCGGCGCCATCGCGGTGATGACCGGCGTCACCAACCCATGGCTTGGTGTTTTTCTGGGTGTCGGGGCCGGTGTGGCAAGCGGCGTGCTGCAGGGCATCATCATGATATGGCTTGGATTGAGCTCGGTCGGCGTCACGCTCGGAGGCCTGCTGACGCTGCAAGGCCTCACCTACGTGCTCACTGACAACAGGACGATCGGTTATCCCAACATTGCCGTGGCGCTCAAGCTCAATGCGCCGATTGCCGATCTGGTATCGGTGCGAAGCGTCGCCGCGCTTGCGGTGTTCGTGCTGGCGGCGCTGGTGATGACGTGTACGCACATCGGCCGCGACGTGATAGCAACCGGCAGCGATCGCCGTGCCAGCCGCATCGCCGGGCTCAACACCGACCGCATCGTCATCGGCGTGTTCGCGGCCTCGGGCGCCTGCGCCGCGCTCGCTGGCGTGCTGCTGAGCTACAGCCTTGGGGCGGCATCTCCGGTGGCGCTCGCCGACGTGCTGGCGCCGGCGGCCGCGGCGGCCATCGTGGGCGGCGTGTCGGTGGTGGGCGGTCGCGGCAGCCCGATGGGTATTGCAGCGGGGGTGCTCACGCTGTGCGTGCTGCGGTCCGGGCTGAGCGCGATCGGGGTGGAGCCGCACGTTCACGATCTCGTCACCGGCATCATCCTCGTGGTCATCGCCGTTCTCGACGCTCCTGATCTGGCGCGCCGCATGACCGCCTGGCGTCTCGACCGCTCCGAGCGGCGTCGTCGGCCGATTGCAGGGAATTCATGATGTCGCAACCGCCTTCTTCCTACGGTTTCGTCCCGCTGCCGGACCGCGCTCCGCTGAAATTCCCGGGCGGCGCGAACGTTGCCCTGATCTTCACGATCAACATCGAGTACTGGGAGCCGTTCCGGCCCGGTCAGAAGGAGCCGTTGTTCCCGGGCGGGCCGGCGACCATCCCGCATGCGCTGCCGGGCGATGTGCTCGACACCGCGAACTGGACCTGGCGCGAGTACGGCCACCGCGTCGGCATATGGCGCCTGATGGATGTGTTCGACGGGCGTCGCGCCGTCCTGCACCTGCAACGGCATGATTCTGGTCGAGCGCCGGCGCATCATCGATGCCGTCAAGGAACGCGGTTGGGAGCTGGTGCCGCACAACTGGGCGCAGAACGACCTGCTGACCTATTACGCGCACGATCCCGATCGGGAGAGCGCGGTGATCCGCCGCACGCTCGACAAATACCAGGAGGTGGTCGGCAGGCCGGCCAAGGCGTGGCTGTCGTCGGCGCTGCGCGGCACGCCGTACACGCCGGCATTTCTCAAGGAATTCGGCCTGATCGCCTATTGCGACTACCTCAATGACGACCAGCCGTATCTCATCGACACCGTTCACGGCCCCATCGTATGCGTGCCGTATTCGAACGACATCAACGACTTCAACATGTTCGCGCGCGGCGGCCTGAGCACCCGCGACGGCATCGACATGCTCAAGCTCTGCTTCGATGAGCTTTATGGCGAAGGCGCGGTGACCGGGCGGATCATGAACGTCGGCCTGCACCCCCACGTCATCGGCCAGCCGCACCGCATCGCGGCGCTGCGCGAGTTCATCGAATATGTCAGGGGAAAGACGAAAGTCTGGTTTCCGACCCGCGAGCAGATCGCCACCTGGTATCTCGCGCAAGCACCGGAGCATATTCGCGGAGACGCCTAGAGCATTTTCCGATTAGGTTGACGCGCGCTCAAGCGTCATGGCCGGGCTTGTCCCGGCTTGTCCCGGCCATCCACGTCTTAATTTGCGGCACGAAAGGCGTGGATGCCCGGACCAAGTCCGGGCATGACGACGTAGTTTTTGGCGCAGCCATTTCGGAAAATGCTCTAGCACGCGTTCTTGGCTCACGTTGTTGAGCCGGGGATGCGGGCCGTGGCATGCTCGGCTCTGCGGTTGCCGGAGAAGGGAAGCGATGGCGCACAGCACGCAGGCGGCGCACAGCCACATGCACGACCACGAGGGCCACGTCGCGGCAGTCGAGGCCGATCTGGAGTACTGGCGCACCAAGCGCCTGGAGCCCCGCGCGCTTCAGCTCCACCGCCGCGGCGTGCTCACCCTGTATGATCTCCTGCGCACGGCCGCCGACCTCCCCGCGGCGCCGGACGCAGCCGGCAAGTCCGCGCATGACATCGAGGGTCGCATCCGCGCGCTCGAAGACGGCCTCGATGAGTACATCCGCGGCATCGCTCTCGCGTCGCTCGACGCGCCCGGCCATTCCTTCGTGATCGAGGACATACGCAAGGAGCGCGGCGACTACGACGATTTCTTCCGGGTCGCCAAGCCTCCGCATGGCGGCACGCTCGAGGAGCGTATCGCGCGCCTGGAGCACGATCTGCACGAGTACCAGCGACTGCTGCAGGTACTCCTGCGCGCGCTGCTCGACAAGGGCGTGCTCACGGCCGAGCAGGTCGAGCAGCAGCGCGCCTTGCTCGCGGGACGCGGGGCCTGGAACGGCGCCCGCATTGTCGCGCGCGCCTGGGTCGATCCCGGGTTCAAGCAGGCCCTGCTCGCGCGCGGCCGCGAGGCGGTGCGTGAGCTCAACATTCCGCCCGGCCGGCTCGGCAAGCTCGGCGTGGCCGAGAACACGGCGACGCTGCACAACGTCGTGGTATGTACGCTCTGCTCATGCTACCCGCACGACCTCTTGGGCGATCCGCCATGGTGGTACCGCGACGACAGCTACAAGGAACGCATCGTGCGCGACCCGCGCGGCACACTGGCGGACCGGTTTAACCTGCGGCTGCCCGAGAACGTCGAAGTGCGCGTCCACGACAGTACCAGCGATGTGCGCTGGATGGTGCTGCCGCGTCGGCCGCAGGGCACCGACGGCTGGAGTGAGGAGCAGCTGGCGCGGCTGGTGACAATCGACAGCCTGGTCGGCACGGCGGCGGCCCTTGACCCGGCCGCCCCGGGTCGGAGCGAGCGGCGAGTGCCGGGGTGAGGCATGCCCGCGTCCGAGCCCATGCACCGTTTTCACGTCGGCGACCGCGTCAAGGTGGAGCGCGCGAACCCCTCCGGCAATCCGCGCACGCCCGGCTACATCAGGGGCAAGAGCGGCACCGTCACTGCGCTGCACGGCCGCATCGACAATCCGCTCGACCACTGCGGTGCCTACCCGCCGCTGTGCAGCGTGCTGTTTCTCGTGTGCGAGGTCTTTGGCGGCGCGAGCCACGACACGCTCTCGGTGGACCTGCACGAGGACTGGCTGGCGCCCGCTCCGACTGCGCGCTGAACCGAAAAACCGTGCTGTACCAGCCGTAGCCCGGATTGAGTGCAACGAAATCCGGGTTCGGGCGCTCACGCCATCCTGGATTTCGCCATCGCTCCGCGCTGCGCGCGGACCGATCGGCTCAATCCAGGCTACGAAAAGGCATTCTGCACCAGCCTTGGTGCAGAATCGTCGCGGGAGGCCGCACTTGCATTGACTGCGGATTTCCCATTTCCTGATCGCAATCAAATCGCGGCAGAGAGGTCGGTGATGGAGTTTGCCCATTTTTCACATATCTGGGCAAAGCCTGGAATGACGCCGCATCAGCGTTATGAAGAGCTGTGGCGCGAGCTGCAATTGTGTGACGAGATCGGCTTTGACTACGGCTTTTGTGTCGAGCACCACTTCCGTCCCGACGAAAGCTGGATGTCTTCACCGAGCCTGTATGCGGTCGGCGCGGGCGCCCGCACGCGCCGTCTGCGCGTTGGTCCCATGGGTTATATCGTCCCGCTCTATCATCCGCTGCGGCTGGCAGAGGAGATTGCAATTGTAGATCAGATGCTGGGCGGCCGGATGGAGCTGGGGCTGGTCCCCGGAATCAATCCGGATTATTTCCGTCCGTTCGGGCTCGATTACGATCTGCGCAAATCTCCCACGCTGGAATTCGTCGACTACATGCGGGCGGCATTTGGCTCGGCGCAGCCATTCTCGTTTCACGGCAGCGAATTCCATACCGACGAGGCCAGGCTTTCCGTCCAGCCGCTGCAACGTCCGCATCCGCCGATGTGGATGATGAGCCGCGATCCGCAAACGCTCGAGTTTTGCGCTCGCAACGCGATCAATCCCGGCTATTTTCTGGTCTACCCCCGCTCCGACGCGGCGCCGCGCTACCGGAAATTCCTGGTGGACTGGGGCACGGCAGGCTGGGCGCGCAAGCCCAAGATTGCCTACTGCACGATCGTATACGTCGACGAAAGCGACGAGAAGGCGGTCGAAACCGCCCTCGCCAGGGCCGGCCGCGCCTACGAAGGCTTCTTGCCGCCGCCGCAGCCGGGGGAGACCTTCGAGGAGCGAGTGCGCGCGCATGCCAAAAAATTCATTGCGCGTGGCGAGCCCGGCGCATCGGAGATCATGGCAAATCTGTTCGACCCCGAGTATCTCATAAAGCACGATCTGGTTTTCATCGGCTCGGCGGAGACGGTTGCAAGCAAAATCCACGAGGCGGCAAACGCAGGTGTGTTCAACACGTTCATGGGCGAGTTCAATTTTTCTGATTTGCCGGAGGCGGATGTCGCCCGCTCGATCAGATTGTTCGGCGAGAAAGTAGCTCCCGCGCTGCGATCGCTCGAGCCGTTCTGAACGGTGGCTGCTATTGCGCTTCGCGCAGCTCCGGGCGCGCCGCCAGACGCGTTTCATTGAGGCGATAAATGGCGAAACAGACCACCGCTCCCAGCGCGAACGGCAACGCCGACCACATATAAAGGGTCTCAACCGGCATGCCGACAAACAGCGCGCCCACCAACGGGCCGACAATCGAGCCGATCCGTCCAAGCCCCAATTGCCAGCCTGAGCCATTGGCGCGTAACGAGGTCGGATAGATCATCGCGCCGGCGACGTTGATGCCGGACTGGATGCCGAGCACCAGAAAGCCGGCGAAGAAGGTCGCGGTCAGCAGCGCTGCCTGCGAGGTCAATCCGGCGAAGCCGATCGATGCCACGACCGGGACCGCGAGCACGAACATCAGGGTGATGGCGAGAAAGCGAT